>VFQN01003573.1_pt1 | contig 21943 bp, 20 predicted proteins | sample 3512371 | NCBI WGS metagenome assembly VFQN01 (sample SAMN10412370, study PRJNA504923) | tailings metagenome | isolation source: Replicate 2 from Balatoc abandoned mine | place: Philippines: Itogon, Benguet | collected 2017-08-28
AATCATGATATTTGACAAATCGGAAGAAAGCAGTATCAAAAAAGAGACGCTAACTAAAATCATCAAACAATTGTTTGAATAAGAAACTATCTAGTCATGCTTACCCCCGAAGAAATCCGCCAAAAAATTGATTACGAAATCATCGTAGATGCCTACGACGAGTACGAAATGAGCTCGGGATGGTACTGCACTTTTGACGAAATACTCATTTTTCCATTTTATGCTACTGCCCAACTCAAAAAGAAAAGCGGCGATGTAGAAGTAAAACGGATAAAAGTCGTCGGTTTGCACAGCGATGCAGAAGGTTTTACCGACACTGATTTCCAACTCAAAATGGAGCAAGGGAATTATCTTGTCCCGATTGAATACTCCAAACTCAGCAACATAGAAGCCGACGACGAAACCCTCGAAATGTTCCAGATTTGGGACTTTTGGGTCAATGAGTACTAATTTCCCCCCTTCAGCTCCTCATACACACTCTCCAAATCCATAATGTACCAGTAATCAAGATTGTCGAACTGGAAAAGGGCTTCTATTCTCTGCTGGAAATAGTTTAAATAGCCGTTCGCCTGAATGAGCTTCATTGCCTTTTTAAACATCGTCGTTGAGGCATTATAGTTGGCATCAGCGGCTCCACCAAATTCATTGGCATGTTCGGTGGTGAGTTCTACCCTATAAAGTAACAGGTCAATAACATCGTAAGGAAAAGCGGCTACTTTCTCAAATTCTGACACCAATGCCTTGATTTGGGCGTTGTTTGGGTCTTTGGGGTTGCCAGAAGGTGTCCAAAATTGTCGATATACTTTCTTTTTATAAGTGTCCAACATCGCCTGCCGCTCTGCTTCACTCATCAAATCTTGGTTATAGTAATCCTTCACTTGCGGCAGTTTTTGGTACAATTTCAAGATTTCTGTGCGAAGTGTCTCCTCATTCATCTCGGCAAGATACTTTTTGAGTTCGGTGGTTTTGTTTTTTTGAGCCATAGAACATTGTGTTTAAAATATCTAAGCCAAAAATAATGCTACCCATTCAGAATTCTTCTAACATTTCGTTGTTTTTGCGCTTTAGATGATGTTTTCAGGTTTTTTGCGAATACTAACATAAACAGTGTTTTATAGAAAATTAGCCTCTCAGAAAACTTATTCAAAGAGGTTTGTTATCAACCACGTATTATATTTTAGAAGATGGACGTTACTTTTGTACGATTTTTGCTAAAGAATAAGGGTTACTCATTTCTTAGAAAATCTGAGGAAAGGTGCAGTATGAACGTTGAACCGATGCCGTTGAAAAAGATTTTACTTCTGTTTTTGGTAAGTTTCTCTTTATGGGCCCAGCCTAAAAGAGAATTTAGAGGGGTATGGATTGCCAATGTTGGGAATGTAGATTGGCCCTCGGCCAAAGGGCTCCCAGCTGCTCAGCAGCAGCAAGAACTGCGTGACTTGTTGGATATGATTCAGCGACGAGGCCTCAATGCCGTTTTTTTTCAGATTCGCAACGCCTGCGACGCCGTCTATGAAAGTAAGTTAGAGCCGTGGTCGGAGTGGCTCACGGGGCAGCAAGGACGCTCTCCAGGCTATGACCCGCTTGCATTTGCCATTCAGGAATGTCGTAAGCGCAACATCGAAATCCACGCTTGGATGAACCCCTACCGTGCGGTCACGGACATTAGGAGAGCGTCAATTGCGCCCAATCACGTCGCAAAAACCCGCCCTGATGTATTGTTGTCGTATGGGCCGTTACGTATCCTCGATCCGGGGCGCCCAGAAGTACGTTCGTTTGTGACGAAAGTCGTGATGGATGTGGTGCGTCGCTATGACATAGATGGTATTCACTTTGATGATTATTTTTACCCATATCCTCAAGCGGGTCTCAAACTCAAAGATGATGCTACGTTTGAAGAATACAATCGTGGTTTTACTGATAAGGCCGATTGGCGTCGTGACAATATCAACTTGCTCATCAAAACCGTAGCGGATAGTATTCAGCAGGTCAAGCCATGGGTGAAGTTTGGAGTGTCTCCCTTTGGAATCTGGCGTAATCGCACTAGCTCAGCCGAGGGGTCTAATTCTCGCGGTTTTGAAGCATATTCGGGCAATTTCTCCGATTCTCGTAAGTGGATTCAAGAAGGATGGGTAGATTATATTGCACCTCAGGTATACTGGAGTATGGGCAATACCTCCGCCAACTATACCCATATCGTACCTTGGTGGAACGATAATGTTTCAGATCAACATTTGTACATTGGTCAAGGTGTGTATAAGGTCAATACCGATGCCAATTGGCGCCGTCCCCAAGAAGTACCCAACCAAATCAAATACAATCGGACATTTCAGAATGTGCACGGTAGTATTTTGTTTAGTGCCAAAATCCTCCGCAATAACCCCAATCGGTTTTGTGATGCCTTGTGCGAAGATGTGTACCAAGCACCTGCGCTTGTGCCAACTATGCCTTGGAAAAATACGGCTCCTCCTCCTAAACCAGAAGAATTAACCACTTCCCTCAATGATAACAATACCGTGACAGTGCAGTGGTCTTATCCCTATAATACTAATTCCGAACGCGATAAAGCGCGCTATTTTGTGATTTATCGTAGTGCTAATCAGGCCTCCATTGACCTCCGAACAGCACAGGCGATTCGGACCATTGTGGTGAGAGAAGAAGGAAAAACATCATTTAGTTTTGTTGATAAAAATGTCAAACCCCGCACTAAGTATAATTATACGGTAAGTGCGTTTAATCGCCTTCACAACGAAAGCCCTCCCACAGAGGTAGTTAGTATTATGACAGGGCAGCGGGAAGTAGAGATAGAAGAAGAACCACAAAAACCAATTCTTCCCATAGCCACTCAACTACAAGTACCTACCGAAACCGAAGCACCTATGGAGTCGGTAACGGCCGCAGCTATGGATGAAGATGAGACCACCGAAGAACTTGTAACTACTGATGAAAAAGAAACCGTTGCTGCGGCTTCTCAAGAAAGTGAAACTCAAGATGAGTTTTTGCAAATATTCCCCAATCCGTTTAGTCAACAAATAGGTATTCGGTATCGTTTACCCGCCGCCGCAGAAGTGTCTCTTTATGTGTATGATACCCGAGGAACACGCGTGGGGGCGTTGGTTGTCAACCAACCACAGCAAGCGGGTACTTATTCTGTAAAGTTCAATGGACAGTTTTTAAGTGATGGCGTGTATTATGCACGTCTGATGGCCGGTGAAACCCAAAAAACGGCGAAGATTATTTTGAAGCGTTAGGAATCATTAACAAAAGAAAGGCACGATTTGTACTGACTTTTTCGTTGAAAACGCACAAACAAATTTTATAATTACCATGAAACGATTCGTATTAAGTGCTTTATTGATTGCGTACAGCACTTCTATTTTTGCTCAAACTACTACAGCCGTGGACAAAGAACCTATCAAAAAAATTGAAGTAACTGGCACCGCCGAACTCGAAATCGTACCTGATGAGCTTTATTTTACGATTTCGCTGAAAGAGTATTTTAAAGACGAAAAAAATCAGAAAGATAAAGTGGCATTAGAAGTGCTTGAGAAACAGCTTATAGATGCCGTCAAAAGTGCGGGTCTTCCCAAAGAAAACCTTTCGGTGAGTGGAGTGACGGGCTATCGCGAATGGACGGGTAAAAAGAAACCTCAACATTTTTTGGCAGCAAAACAATTCCAACTCAAGCTTTCAAATGCTAATAATATCAACGACTTGATGACCAAAGTAGATGACCGTGGAGTAGAGTATGTGAACATGAGCCGTGTGGAGCATTCAAAGAAAGAGGAGTTTCGCAAACAAGTGAAAATCAACGCACTCAAAGCTGCCAAAGAAAAAGCGGGCTATTTGTTAGAATCTATTGGTGAAAAACTGGGCGAAGTCCTTGAAATTCATGAAGTAGAAGAAGGCAGTGTATATCCGATGTACAAACAAGCCCAATACAACGTACGCCTAATGGCTGCTGACGCCGCTCCTGAAGGTGGTGACGCACTTGAATATCAAAAAATCAAGTACAGCTACCGGATGAATGCTACCTTTAGAATCAAATAGATAATACTAAAAAAAGCCCAAGTATCCCTGAAATACTTGGGCTTTTTTTATCCTTTTCGGCGTACGTCTAAGCCATAATTTTTGAGAATACTTCTGGCAAGAGCTGACTTATGTACTTCGTCGGCACCGTCGTAGATACGAGCAGCGCGCTCGTGGGCGTACCAATAAGAAAGCAAAATATCGCTTGTCATTCCCAAACCTCCGTGGGTTTGAATAGCACGGTCAATAACTCGGAGCATCATATTGGCCGTAAAAAACTTAATCATTGAAATTTCGTCCCGTACCGATGCAGCCCCCGACAAGTCGATATTGTGCGCCGTGCGCAAAACAAGGAGTCGCGCTGCGTCGATTTCGGCACGACTTTCGGCAATAAACCCTTGGATAAACTGGGTATCGCCTAGCATTTTGCCTTCTTCGAGTTCGCGTTTGGCAGCATAGCGGCACATCAAATCAAAACTTCGCTCCGCTATTCCAATAAAACGCATACAGTGGTGAATCCGACCGGGTCCCAAACGCTCTTGTGCCAATAAAAAACCACTTCCTTCGGTTCCGATAAGATTGTTTTGAGGGACTCTTACGTTTTCATAAAGCATTTCGGCATGACTCGCCCAGCTATCTCCTGCATGACCCATGATTGGAATATTTCTGACGAGGGTTACGCCAGGGGTATCCATAGGCACCAAAATCTGACTAGCCCGTTTGTGAGGAGCGGCGTCAGGGTTGGTGACGGCCATCACTACGGCAAAAGCCGCCCCATCGGCCGAACTCGTAAACCACTTATGCCCATTGATGACATAATCACTCCCTTCTTTGACCGCCGTAGTCCCCATACGGGTAGGATTCGAACCCGCAAATTCGGGTTCTGTCATGCTAAAACAACTCCTTATTTCGCCTTCCATGAGAGGTTTGAGATAACGTTCTTTTAGGTGATGGGGAGCGTACTTATGCATCAATTCGGTATTGCCGATGTCAGGCGCTTGGGTATTAAACACAAAATGTCCGAAAGGAGAACTTGCTAAGACTTCGCTGATTTGTCCAAATTCGCAGAGAGTAAGTTCAAGGCCACCCTCTTCTTTGGGCAAGTGAAGCCCCCATAGACCTGCTTTTTTTACCAATTGCCGTTTTTGCTGGAGGATAGGCTCCACTGCCGAAAAATGATGGGTTAAAAAATGAGGTGTTTCTAAGGGATAAAGCTCGTTTTCGATAAAAGCTTTGATTTGGGGCAACAGTTTCAGAGTGCGTTCCGTCGCAAAAATTGGTTCCATAGAGAAGGCAAGGGTTTATTATGCGTGCCGAATATTTTTCCAAATATAAAAAATAAAATAGTTTGAAAAAGGAAGAAAAGTAGGTCAAATGAATTCCTTAGCCTTTAATCTACTGAAGGCAAAATTTACGTAAAAACGCTACTGGAAATCTGAGTTAGCAAAATATAATCAAGTATTTGGTCTAATTTTACACCCTCAATTTCAAGGCTGTTACTGATGTTTATTTCTCTTCAAAATGCTTTTGTACGGCGCTACGATACAGTGGTGCTTTCAGAATTAGAGCTGACTTTTAAGGTGGGTGAGCAATGGGCTATCGTAGGCCCTAATGGCAGTGGTAAGTCTTCGCTAATTGAAGTTTTGGCCGGAAAATGGCCCGTTTGGCGAGGTAAAGTTACGCATGATTATGGGGCTGTTTTGTTGTCGAAAGTAGCTGAGTTGGTGCCCTCTGATTATTCCTTTAATCGAATTGTAAAATCAGCAGCTCAGTATTATCAGCAACGTTTTCATAGCTATGAAGCAGCAGTAGCCCCATCAGTAAGAGAAGTGCTCACCAACCAACTCAAACCCGTAGGTACGGTCGATGAGCAGTCGGTCGTATTAGCACCTTCAGAAATAAGTGAAGTAGAATTGCTCCGCTTGACGGAGCTACTTTCTATAAACCATTTATTAGAACGCCCTTTTGTGACGCTTTCTAATGGCGAAACTCGCCGAATGATGCTTTGTAGGTCGTTGCTAAAAATGCCCAAAATCCTGCTTTTAGATAATCCGTTTGCGGGGCTTGATGTGCACTCTAGAGATGTGTTGCGAAGTGCTTTACAACAACTCAAGGAAGCGGGGGTATTGGTGATTTTTGTAACATCCACATCCGAAATCCCCGACAGTGTAACGCATATTTTGGAATTAGAGCATGGTAAAATAAAATCCCAGAGGCTGCACAACCAAAACCATGAATCTTCTGAAAAACAAGAGATTAAAGCCACAGAAATCAGACTCCCTCAACTTCAAAGCAGCTCAACTCTAAATCTTCAAAGTTTAGCTTTCGAATATGCCCTAAATCTCCGAAATATCAACGTGACTTATGGCTCCCAAAAAGTATTAGACCATGTAAACTGGAAGGTGAAAAAAGGCGAGAAATGGGCTTTGGTAGGGCCTAACGGTTCGGGCAAATCTACTTTGCTCAGTATCCTCACCGCCGACAATCCCCAGCGTTTTGCCAATGATTATGATTTGTTTGACCAAAAGCGAGGCGGGGCCTCCATGTGGGATGTCAAAAGCAAAATTGGGCATGTTTCGCCGGAGTTGCACCTTTATTTTCCCCAAGAAACGACGGTTTTTAAAACCATTGCCTCAGGTTTTTTTGATGCGACGGGCATTTATTTCCGTAAACTGACCGAGCAACAAATCCAACAAACCCACCTCGTGGCGGAGTGGCTACAAGTGGCAGATTTGTTGGAAAAGCTTTTTAAAAATCTTTCTAAAGGTCAACAGCGATTGGTGTTGTTGGCGAGAGCACTGGTCAAAAATCCTCCCCTTCTTATTTTGGATGAGCCGTGTCAGGGTTTAGATTTTGCCACAGTAGAGCACTTCAAAACCGTAGTAGATACTATTTGTGCTTCTACTGAGCGTACGTTGATTTACGTATCACATTATCCTCACGAAATTCCAAGCTGTGTTACCCACACTTTGAGATTGGCAGAAGGGAAGGTGATTTAATAAATATTAGGACGCGCTTGTTTGGGATCAACTACCGTCTGAAAAGAACTTACGCCCGCCGCCCCAAAAAAACCTAAGGCTTTACGGTCATTCGGATTTGAATTTTTGATGTTACTAAAAATATTGGAAGGTGGTGTCGCAAATAGTCCGCCGTTGGTAGATTCTATCCTGATTTGATTAATAAAATAATACCCTTCAAGCGTTAAGCTATGAAGCTCTACTTTGATAGTGTCTTTTTCTACCAAAAACTCATTAAAAGGGACAATAGATTGGCGGATAGGTAAAACAAAAATCAATCCGTCGCTATTGCCTCCAGGGCTAAAGCCCGCATCGTAGGCGGTCGAAATCTGACTTGCTTTATTGAAATATTTACCATTTTTGAATGACTTTACCCAATAACAATCGCCTGATCCTACGGGGTCACGCGCAAAAAACTCAGGCTTATATCCTTCTTGGGGCTTGCCATCGGAAGGCGCTACGGGAAGTTTATCAAAAAAATAAGTCAAAGAATCAATCTTCGGAACCCGATTGAGCTTGCTTACTGCGGTATATTCTTCATTGCCAAACTTGACATTGAGGGTATATGTCCTGCCTATGTGGCCCAAAGTATCGGTGGGAGTACTTGGTTTCCATACATAAACGCCATTGTTTTTTGCGTCTTTAAAATTAAAAACTTTCCCATTGTCATCAGTGACTACCACCGTGGCATTCAAAATGGGTTTAGCTGGGCTATTGTCGAAATAAGGCGCCGATTCTGTCAAGCGAATACTGTGTTCGATGGCTCGATTCGTAATCCATCCGTCTACTACGAGTTGTGCTGGGCCGGGTTTAATATCTAAATTGATAACATCTTCACAGCTTGTGAGGCTCCCCGCAGCAAGCATTAAGATAAAGAGAGAGGCGAGTCTGTTTTTCATGGCTTTTTGTATGGATGAAATCTTCCTTAAAATTTGAAATTATAAGTAACAGCGGGTACTACACTTCCAATAATTGAATACCGCACGGCTTCGGTTTGAAGGTTATTATCTTCATTTTGACGAAGGTAGGTCGAAAAAGGATTGCGACGGTTGTACACATTGTATACACTAAAAACCCACTCGCCCTGTCCTTTTCCAAAAAGTTTCTTTTTGGATTTGAGAGTAGCACCTATATCGAGGCGATGGTATGAGGGAATACGGGCGGCATTGCGCGAATCGTTGACATTGTGAGGAAGTGCCCACTCGCCCCATTCAAAGCGGTTGGTAGGGAATGTAGCGGGGGTACCTGTATTAAAAGCAAAATTTGTAGAGAAACTCCAGCGGTCGTTGAGTTGATATAGACCTACGACTGATAGGTTGTGGGTTTTGTCAAAACGTGCTGGAAACCAGTCGTTTCTGTTGATGCCTTCTATTTTACGTTCAGTGCGAGCCAAAGTATAGCTAAGCCAGCCAGTCAGTTTACCCCGATTTTTCTTTATATAAAATTCGGTTCCATAAGCACGTCCATTGCCAAATAATAAATCCCCTTCGAGATAGCGATTCAGTAAAAGGTCCGAATTGCGAACATAATCTATTTGATTTTGGAGGTCTTTATAGTAAATCTCTAATGAGGCCTCATACATATTGTCCTGTAAGTTTTGAAACCAACCTAATGCCACTTGGTCAGCAATTTGGGGTTTGATGATTTTTGAACTTAAGGTCCATACATCAAGCGGAGAACTTGCAGCAGTATTGGAGAGCAAATGTAAATATTGGGCAGTACGGTTGTAACTTACTTTGATAGAAGCCGCAGGTGAAACTTCGATTTTGGCCGAAAAGCGAGGCTCCCAATTTCCATAAGTATTGATAACTCCTGTTTCATATTTGTTTTCAGAAATTGGAATTTTGCGTTCGCCTTTCTCTACTTCTAAAAACTCAAAACTGGTGCCAGGGCCTAGATTACGAAAATAGGAATAACGAATGCCGTATTGGAAAGAGAGCCAACTATTGACTTTTTGGTCGTTGCCAATGTAAAGCGCAGACTCATCGGCATAGCGAGTATCTAAGCTGATGGTTCGTTGTTCTCCACTTGCAATCGCAATCGCAGTGCCTGGTTTAGAAGTGTAGTTGATGTATTGTCCGCCAAAAGTGATTGTGTTGTTGGGAGTTAAGTAGTACGTAAAATCAGGTTTTAGGCTCCACGTCTTTATCGTAGAATTCCACTGAAACTTATCGCCCGAAGTATTGTTATTGTTACGATCCGAATCCAATCCATAATCATAATTGGAGTAAAAAACGGTAGCATTCAAAAAGAGTTTGTCATTGAAAAGATGGTTCCACCGAGCTGTGGCAGTTTGGTTACCCCAATCAAACCCAAAGTCTGCTCCAAATACATCACGCCCAAAATAGCCCGATGCATAAATCGTATTTTTATCATTGATTCGGTAATTGGCCTTGGCAGTGAGATCATAGAAATAAAAACGAGAGTTTTTTAAATCTCCGCTCAAAAAGGGTTTTGCCAATACATCTATATAAGACCGACGGCCAGCTACTATAAAAGACCCCTTACCTTTGGCAAAAGGCTGCTCATAGCTCAATCTTGAAAAAATAGTACCTATCCCGCCGTTTATTTCGCGCGTTTTAGCGTTTCCTTCTTTAAGTCGTACATCCAAAATAGAGGAGATTCGGCCCCCATATTGAGCTGGGATTCCACCTTTTACGAGTTTTACATCTTTAATAGCATCTGGATTGAAAACGGAAAAGAAACCAAATAAATGGGAAGAATTAAAAACCGGGGCTTCGTCGAGCAGTACTAGATTTTGGTCGATGTTTCCTCCCCTCACATTGAAACCACTTGCGCCTTCTCCTACACTCGTCACACCGGGTAACAACTGTATGCTTCTTACAATGTCTACTTCGCCAAGCAAAGCGGGCATTTGTCGGATAGTTTTCATCTCTACTTTATTAACCGACATCTCTATACTTTTGACATTTTCGTCTTCTTTCGTGGTTTTTACAACTACTTCTTGAAGTTTGAGGCTTTCGTCTTTGAGCTCAATATTGAGTTTCAAATCATTTTTTAAGTCAATTTTCTTTTCTACTTTCTCGTATCCTAAGTAGTTGAATATAAGCGTGTAGCTGCCTGAGGGGAGGGAGAGTGCATAATATCCGTAATCATTGGCTACGGTACCATTTCCAATTTCACGGACATATACCGATACGCCAATAAGGCTCTCTCCGTTAGTAGCATCCTTGATATAGCCACTTATGGTCTTTTTGTCTTGGCTGTAAGCTAAAAAAGTGGTAGAGAAAATTCCAAAAAGGAATAATAAATGTTTCATAGCTGTATGATAGAAGTTCAGATAGTTCTATTTTATGACAATTTAGTGGGAGGATTCCCCTATAAAGGGAAAAAACTAGTTTGTATTTTTTCTATATAAAAACGATACAAACCTACCTTTTTGTTTTAAAAAATAAGATAAAATTGGGATGAAGTGCCATAAAACTAGCGTAAACGGGAAGAAATAGGTAATGATTTTGAAGATAAAGTAGCCATCATGCCCAAGATCGAATACTCAAAACGCCGTACATTAACTATACAAAAAAAACTGTATTATTGTTTAGAAATAATACAGTTTTTGAAAAGTATATAAAAAATTTATTTGGTTGTGTCGTCGGTGGGTGGTGTTGGAGTCGTTGAAGATAGGGTACTGTTTTCTTCTAAATGAGGTGCTTCTTCTGATTTTGAAACTTCAGAAACAACACCTGCCTCGTTGGTTTCGGGTGTGTGGTCTTGTGTTGATGAAGAGGAAAGGTGATCGGAAGTTTCTTCCGCAGAAGCCTCTTTAGTAGCAGTAGTGGTTTTTTCTGAAGGAGTTTCTTCTTCCTCTTCATCCAATTTGGGGAAGAAAGTGCCTTGAAAAACCAAGATAATACATACCCCTACAAAAATGCAAGCATCAGCGAAGTTGAAGATAGGTGTAGTATAGTATTGGCCGCCCCAGACAGGAACCCACTCTGGCACAAATCCTTCCCAAAAGTCTACAAATACCATATCAATTACTTGTCCGTGAAACCAAGGAGTAGGCGAGCCATAAGGAGCATTGCCAATAAGGACACCATAAAAAATACTATCTACAAGGTTGCCGATAGCACCGGCCAAAATCATGGACATTGCCCAAAGAAGACCACTAGAAGCACCCTTTTGAGCGAGTTTAATCATATACCATGCAATAAAGACCATGGCTCCTAGTCGAAAAACCGTCAGGAAAAGTTTGCCATATTCGTGGTCAATTTGCATTCCAAATGCCATGCCAGGATTGGTGACATAATACAACTTGAGCCAATCGCCAATGATACGGATTTGACCTGCAAAGCCCGGTGACATATAATGATGAACGAGCAGTTTAGAGGCTTGGTCTAATGCGATGAGTAGGAGAGCAAATAAAAAATACTTGAGAGGATTCTTCTGGGATTGAGTCATGACTTTTGGTTAATGGACAACTTTCTGTTGGTGGCGACGTTGTACCTCGCGTTTGATAAGCAAAAATTCTCTACTACTCTGCCCTGCAATGGATTTATTCTCTGCTGCACGGCGAAACAAATAAGGCATGACGGCTTCCACGGGTCCATAAGGGACGTATTTTGCTACATTATATCCAGCATGAGCGAGATTATAGGAGATATTGTCGCTCATCCCGAGGAGTTGTGCAAACCATACGTGTGGGTCGTTGTGTGGGATATTAAGTTTATCCATCAATTCTACACAATACAAGCAGCTATACTCATTGTGAGTGCCAAGGCAAATAGAAACAGTGTCGCGATTTTCAAGAGAAAAAAGAATAGCCTTATTGTAGTCAGCGTCGGTATCAGCTTTGGTAGCATTGATTGGGTCTTGGTATTCATTTTCGTGAGCGCGGAAGCGTTCTTTCTCAATATAAGCGCCTCTGACTAGTTTTGCTCCTAAAAAATACCCATTTGATTTAGCTTCACGAGTGGCTTTCTGAAAGTTTTCTAGCATATCGTGGCGATACATCTGGAAAGTATTGTAGACAATGGGCTTTTCGAGATTATATTTTTCCATTGCCTTATATGTCAAGTCATCAATCACCCCCTGTATCCAACTTTCTTCGGCATCTACGAAGATTTTGACGTTTAAGTCATGGGCTTTTTTACAAAGAGAATCAACCCTTGCTTTGAGGCGGTCGTAAGCAGCCTCTTCTTCGGAGCTAAGTGGCTGACTAGATTGGATTTTTTCAAGAAGCTCAGTGGAACCAATGCCCGTTACTTTAAAAACAGAAAAAGGGATAGCGTCTGATTGACTGGCTTTTTCGATTGTTAGCAGAATTTCGCTAGTGGTTTTATCAAAACTCTTTTCATTGTCTTCTCCTTCAACAGAGTAGTCTAAAATAGTGCCAATTTTGGATTTAGCCAAATTTTGTATGGTTTTTTCGCACTCCTTTATATTTTCACCTCCACAAAATTGGCCGAAGAGAGTTGATTTTATAAGATTTTTAATAGGAAGTCGTAATAAAAGAGCAAGTTTTATAAAAAAAGTTCCTAATTTTACAAGCCAAGTTCGATTCATCAAAGCAAATAGCCAAAAGGTTTTTTTGAGCTGAAAATTTGACTTAGAAGAAAAGGCTACCGAAGTGTCTTCAAATGAAACACCCTTTTGGGGAGAAGCAACACTTATAGACATAGTTTTTAGTTGTGTTTGTTGTTATGACAATAAAACAAATGCAAAATTACAAAAGTTGTGCTTAGCATTCAAATTGTTAATATCAGATTGTTGTACTTAATTAATTCTTTTAATTTTTCTCTATTATGAGTGCCACCTTGGAAGTTTTACCGATGAGCACGTGGGTTGATACGGGAGGTAAGCCGCTCGTCATTGCCGGCCCATGTAGTGCCGAAACCGAAGAGCAAGTTTGGGAAACCGTAACCCAAATCAAAGCTCAAGGGTATGCAAACGTTATTCGTGCAGGCGTATGGAAACCTCGCACGCGCCCCGGAAGTTTTGAAGGTATGGGAGAGGCTGCTTTGCCTTGGCTCGCTGCTGTAAAAAAAGAAACAGGTTTGCCTGTGGCTGTTGAAGTAGCTACCCCTCAACATATAGAACTAGCTCTCAAATATGGAATAGACATTCTGTGGATAGGAGCTCGTACCACCGTTAATCCTTTCAATGTTCAAGATTTAGCGGATGCGTTGCAAGGTGTGGATGTGCCTGTTTTGATCAAAAATCCTGTCAATCCAGATTTAGCTCTTTGGATTGGAGCTTTTGAGCGTATCAATCGCGCTGGAATCAAAAAGTTGGGAGCGATTCACCGTGGATTTTCTAATGCCCAAGAAACAAAGTATCGTAACTCACCCATGTGGAATATCGCTATCGAATTGAAAACGATGTTTCCTGAGTTGCCTATCATTGGTGATCCAAGCCACATGGCCGGAAAACGCGCTTACTTGTTTGAAATAGCGCAACGTGCTTTAGACTTGAACTACGACGGGCTTATTATTGAATCGCACCGCGACCCCGACAAAGCATGGTCAGATGCTGCGCAACAGTTGACTCCAGCTGCTTTAGGCGAAATGCTTCATGAACTTCACGTTCGTAAAGCAGAATACGGTACTGATTACCAAGGCAATTTGGAAAACCTACGTGGCAAGCTTGACAATCTGGATCGTGAGTTGCTTGAAATTTTGAGCCACCGTATGTCGTTGGTTGAGCAACTTGGAGAATACAAGCGTGACAACAACGTAGCTGTTTTACAAATGGATCGTTGGCGTCAACTTCGTAAAAATCGGGCGGATTTAGGAAAACAATTGAACCTTTATCCTGATTTTGTGGAAGAATTGTTTGAACTGATTCACATGGCTTCTATCCGTAAACAAACAGAAGTGATGAACTCTGCTCCTGCTGTTTAGGAAGTCGATAAAAACATAATCAACAAAAAAGCCACCTTCTTACGATAGGTGGCTTTTTTGTTGATTATGCTCCTTGGGGCATTAGTGGTCTTCACTACTTTCATGCCCGAGGAGCGTGAGGCGGTAAGGGGTTGAGGAGACTTTAATCGTTTTTTTGTTGGTAAGATTGGCAATTTCAATTTGTAGAAGCTCGCCTGTTTTAGGTTGAGTGATGTACAAATACTTATCAGTTGCTTCCAACTGAGGTTTTTGTACTTCGTTTTTTTGAGTAGCAGCTACAACATTACCTGTTTTTAGCAAGGTGTTGTTGCTCAAATTAAAAATCTGTACTTCGCCGCTATGCATCAGTACTACGAGGCGATTGCCAGCATAATCCACCTTGCATTGCATGATGTCGGTACTTTGTACAATGGGAGTTACCGTATTTGCGACAACGTCAATCAAATAGGCTCCTTTGGCGGCAGTATATCCAATGAATTTTTGTGATTTGGTAGCTTCCAAAATTGTACCAAACCAAGCTGTTCCAAAATCTGAAGGATGTGCAATGATGCGCTGCTCGCCAGTTTGGGTTACTACCAAAATTCCGCTAGCCGAACCAAATACTGATACATTGCCGTCACTAGCATTGCCGTGGATTCCCTTCGTTTGGACGGTAGATTTGTGAATTTCCTGTCCTGAAGCATTGATGATACGTACTCTTTCGGGTAAAACGCCAGCGACAGAACCATCTTTTTCGGTAACAGCATAGTTGCCATTGTTAAATTTCGTCATTGCTCCATGGTGTGCCGTTTTACTAGCATTAATGATTTTGAGCTTGGCTCCCGTGGTATGGAAGTCTGTTTCCTTGCCCACACTCAAAGTGCCATCGCCGTCATTAAAGAGCAAGACTTCATCACTTTTGCTTTTAAAATGAGTAGGTGCTAAACTTTCTCCTATCATAGCAGCCCATTTAGGAGTTCCTTTTACATCAATGTGGTCACCGTGGTACTCAAGACCCGAATCAAAAAATTGAACAAGATTGTTTTCCCGATGTACTACACTCGCATACCGTCCAGACTCAGTTACGTAAAGTGAAGCTTTAGGAAATGCCGTCTCAAATTTTTGGGTTTCGCCCGTTCGAGGAGTTACAATAAAGACTTCTTTTGATACCTCATCGTTGACTACTACCCGCAAGTGTTTGTATTCTAATGGGTCATCGGAAGGGTCTACTTCGCTGGTTTTGTTACAGCTTATGATAAGCGTACTTGCTAAAGCGACTGTTAGATAATGGAAGAAATGTTTTTTCATGGATACGTTTATTTGTGCAACATTGTTGCAAATATAAAACAAGAAAGTTTGTTTATGCAACAATGTTGCAAATTTGTAAATCAAAAAAATAACTTTGAATAAAGGTCTACGTATCTTGAGAAGAGTGCGTCATTGAAAAGAAAAGATTGTCAGGTAGTTTCGAGTCGGTAGCCTACGCCGTGTACCGCTGCAATTTTGAGAGAGGTATCTTCTTGGAGCAATTTTCGAAGACGTGATACAAAGACATCAATACTACGGCCTACTATGATGCCTTCGTCTTCCCATACTGATTTGAGAATAAAATCTCTCTCTAGGACTTGATTGGGGTGGGTTACAAACAAATGAAGTAGTTTGGCTTCTCTATAAGTAAGGTTATGTTTAATGCTATTAGTATAGATTACTTGATTCTCAAAATCAAAAGTGGATTGACCTACATTGATAAGCTCAGAGGTGAGAGAAGGAGCAATAGGAGGAATAGAGGGCTGTATAGGTTGTCTTTTTCGCCAAATCATGTAAGTGCCGCCTAGCATGATCAGTCCTAAGCCTAGAGCCGACCAGCTTGCTAGAGGCGCAGGTGCCGTAGGTTTAGAATTTTCAAAAATTATTTGAACATAAAAGCATCCCTTGTCTTGGTTGCGCCCGCTACAAGGGACTTCGTGGTTTTTGGTATAGTCTAGGTAGTTATAACCTAATTGAATCTCTTGGGTGTCACAATCTCGCACTACTACATCATAGTTGAGCGAGATTTGATGCAACTTGAGAGATTCTTGTAAAATAGACGGCAGTTGATTGTAATTGAAGGCATTATTGAGTTGTAAAACAAAAATGTTGGGACTTGTTTTTTTTACAACGGGAATTTTGGAGATAGAATCGCCACTAGCCAACAACAGATAATGACCCGTACGCCGTAGGGCAAGATTTACTTTTTCGTCGAGCCGAGCTGGATTGTTTGGAGTATTCCAGATTGAGGCTCCAAAAAGTAGGCTTAACCCTACAAAAGAAGCTACTATTGCCAATTTATACATCATCGTTTTATGGCCATCAAAGTCTGATTCTGTGTTAAATATAGCTAAATACATTGTTAAGTAAATAGTTTTATTTTTTACCCGCAGAAGTGCGCTGAATAATACAAACGCAGATTTTCGCCGAAAAAAGGGGCATATAGCCAATCATCTGCGTTTCTCTGCGACTTCGATTTGCGCCAATCGGTGGGTAAAATTTAAAGAAACTTAGCTAACACTGCATTTAGACTTTCCAAGTTTTATAATCAGTAAATTTATAAACTTGGAAAGTCAATTTGCGCCTTGGTACTTAGCCTTAACAACCGTCACCCGTTTTGTTTTTCCAGAAAAGTGGTCTGAAAATATCATTGACAAAATACCGCGTGAGTTTAATTGTATGTTTAGGAGGATGGTTTTTGTGGATTGGCTCAATGATAAGTTCATCTCCAAACCTAGCTAAATCTAGAATGTGGGCTATTTCGACCTCATGTACTTCACGAGTGGTAGAAGATAAGCCCGCATTCAGATATTCATGGCCGCGTTTGAGATAAATCCGAAAGGGAATTTTCGTGGAGGATTCTAAAGCATAGGGGTTGCCTTTGATGAGCGATAGTTTGCCTTTGCTTATCACCGAAAAATGGGCATAATCAAGGGGCTTTCCATTCAAAACAAGCGAGCTTACAAAAGGCTTATTGTCGTTTGAATCATCAGTAAAACCAAAAACACTAGGGGCGATTGACACAAACAGCGCAACGACCCACGCATACAGGGATAATTTCATAAGATAGGGAGACGTGTATTTAGTGAACCAAAATTTCATTGTGAGGCAGCGCATATTTAGTACTTGTTGTGAGAAGTACAATACGATCACCTTTGCGGCAGAACTTCATCACATTTTGAATGTCGAGCGAACGATAAATCTCCTTTGAAAAGGTAGTTAAGGTATGGGTGTCTTTGTCGCGGATTGCTACCATAAATTCGACAGGGGCAGTTTGATGCCATTGCTTATTTTTGTAGGTAGCCTCAGCCACGGTAAGGGTACCTTTGGCAGTTTGCGAAAGTATACACTTACCCGTGGGTGTGTATTCGTTGACGACTAGTTTGTTGTCTAAAAAAGCCGCCGAACAGCTGTTAAAATGATTTTGGCCTTGACACCAAATGGAGGTCAGACTAGCGAGAAAAATTCCCCCGATGAGCGCTTTGATTGTTTTCATTGTGTTGGTTAATTTTTGTTCGAAACAAAAATAGATTGCCCTTCTCAAACACAAGAAACTACCCTGTAAAAGAATGTAAACGAAATGTAAAAGTTTGTTATTCTGACCGTAAGGCCTCGGTAGGGTTGGTTAAAGTACTTTTAAAAGTTTGAAGAATTACCAAAAAAACAATCAAAATTCCCAAAGCCAACGTAATGCCTATCAACGAAACCCAGCCAATATCGATACGATAGGCGTAGTTTTGGAGCCATTGATTCATGACAATAAAAACCAAAGGCAAAGACACTAACGAGGCAATACCAATGACGATTAAAAATTCTTTTAAAAACAACATTACCAAACTGATGCTTGAAGCTCCCAATACCTTGCGGATGCCGAGTTCTTTGGTTCGGCGTGCTACACTCAGCGATACCATCCCAATGACCCCCAACAACACAATCACAATAGCGAGTGTAGTGGCGAGTTGGGCTGCTTTTTTTAGCCTTATTTCTGTCTGATATAAGTTTTGAAGCATATCATCCAAAAAACTAAACTCAAAAGGCGCTCCGGGCAATAATTCATTCCACTTTTTTTCGATGTTAGCAATAGACTTATTGAGGGCTTTCGACTTGATTTTGAATGAAAAATAGCGATAATTATTGAGGGTATTGAGATGAATAAATACAAGAGGGGCGATATTGTCACGCATTGATTGAAAGTGGAAATCGTCGCTTACGCCTATTACGGTGAATACCTGCGCAAATCCCTGTAGCCTGACTCGCTGCCCTACGGCTGCTTCGGGTGAGGCAAAATTCAAGGCTTTGGCCGCTTTGGCATTCAGGACAATTTGGTCAGAGGGGTTGGAAGAGTCTACGGGACGGAAAAAAGAGCCGCTGAGTATCGGAATTTGGTAAGTACGCGCAAAATGGGCGTCTGTTTGTAAAATAGGGACAAAAGCGGCTTGGGTAGAATCTTGCCCTACCCGAAAAAGACCGGTCTGAAAGCCTGCTTTTCCGTTTGGAATCTCATAAGACAACGTTGCCTCCTGTACATCTGGTAAACGAGTGAGTTCTTTGCGAATGGTTTGCATTTTTTCAACTCCCGCAGCGGACCAATCGCGTGGAGTAGCCGCCCATATAATAGACTCTTTTGAGTAGCCCAAGTCTTTGTCGAAAAAATAACTGACTTGTTGAGAAATAATGATCGCTGCCCCAAATACAAACAAAGCAATCGAAAATTGAGTACTCATCAGCGAGTATCTAAAGAGGTGCTTTTCTTTGACGGTTTTTAGTTTTCCCTTGATAGAATCTATCGAAGGCAGAGAAGATAGTACAAAAGCAGGATAGGCTCCGGCTATCAGCCCCACTATGAGTCCAAGGATTAGGGCGCTTATCACAAAGAAAGGCAGGGCGCTGAAAATAGAACGCACTTCTTTGCCCACAATTTCACCAAAAAGAGGTCGTGTAAGCTCGTATAAAAACAAAGAAAAAAAAGCACTAAAAAGCGCGATAAGGGTAGATTCGGTCAAAAATTGACCAATTACTTGCTTTTTTTTGCTACCTAACACCTTCCGAACGCCGATTTCTTTTAGACGGGTCGACGAACTTCCTATGGAAATATTTACAAAATTGACAATAGCCATAAATACAATAAAAGCTGCTATGAGGCTCAGGGTAAGCAATGTCTTGCGAATAAGGCCATTGTTACTATCAAGGTAGACCGTCTTTAGAGGTTTGAGGGTGACTTCTAAATTGGCTTTTATCACAGGCGAGGCATGGCTCTCGATGAGTTGAGCGATGGGTTTCTGAAGCTCGGTAGGTTTTACTCCTTTTTTTAGTTCTATGTAGTTGACGATGTAAGCATTGTCCCAAGTGGTAATAGAAGCATCACGTCCAAAATACGCCAAACTGCTCATTGGTAGAAGGATGGGTATTTCGGTGCTTACAAATTGAGTCACGGAGTTATAAGGAATAGGCGCCAACACGCCAGTTATCATGAAATCTTTTCGTTCTCTTGAAAAAGATTCAATTTGAATGCTTTGCCCTACTACGTCGGTTTTGCCAAAATATTTCAAGGCTGTTTTTTCCGAAAGAATGACCGAAAAAGGCTGATTAAGAGCGGTACGAGCATCGCCATCGAGGAGAGGCAGCCCGTACATAGTGAGCAGCGTAGAATCGCCAATTTGTATATCTTCTCTGAAGTGTTTGTTGCCTTTGGAAACCGTAGTCGATACCCCATCAAAACGATAAAAGTTTTCGACCAAACTCGGATATTGCTCTTTGAGGGTTTTGGCAAGGGGAGCTAAGGTCGTAATTTCCATACCCATGTTGGGCTGCTTCCACTTGCTTTGTAGCACATACTGATTGTCAATATTTCTCAAATCAGTATTTATCTGCGACTCATCCCAGATAAAAGTGCCAATCAATAGTGCGAAAGTAAGCCCAACAGACAGGCCAAGGATATTGATAAGGGTAAATACCTTATTTTTAAGGAGGTTGCGCCAACCAATTTTGAAGTAGTTTTGAAGCATGGTTTTGTGCGTTTAAAATGGCCTTGCAAGGTACGCACAAAACCCATGTTGGGTTTGTTAAAAAAGCTTAAATGTTTGATGTTGAGCTTTTTAGTTGGCTTTACATTCTCCCTTCGACACCACCCTAATACCTACATTGGCCGCCTCGCAAGCATTACCGTAGGTTTTGCCATTGCACCCACATACGGGGTCGTAGAGTGCATAACATGCCCTGTCTGGATTAGGCTTTTCTACGCAATCGTTTTCAATGGTTTCTTCTTTGGTACAGCCTATTAAAACGGCAAGCAACATCACAACAAATAATGATTTCATAGTTTTATTATTGAAAAAATTGTTATTTACCTTTACATTCACCTTGAGACACTACCCTGATTCCGACAATCCTAGCTGCACAAGCGTTTCCGTAAGTTTTGCCGTTGCATCCGCACACAGGTGCATATTCAAAGGTGCACCCAACATCGGGAGTTGGTTTTTCTATACAATCACTAGGGATTTCTTTTTCGCATCCCAAAAAAGCACTCAGCAAAATCACTACTAACAAAGATTTCATAGGACTATTTTAGAGCTTTGATTTGGAGAACATCGATTTCATCAAATTCGCCAGTTTTACCCCAGCCACATTGTACCGATTGTTTTTGGCCTGTCAATCGATAAGTTATTTCTACATCAACCATGTATACTCCATGAGTGGCTTCCGCAGTTTGAATGAGCGTATTGACTTTCTCTTTAGAAGCATTGTTGGGCAAAAGTTGGATGGTTTCTTTGTCCGATTCAATCGAGAAATGCCACCCGCAGCCATCCACTGGGAGAGCATTTACCAACTTAGCTTTAGTAGTTTTGGTGTCTTCGGGATTTACCTTCGAATCACAAGCCGCAGAGGCAAAGACAAGAAAAAGACTTAAAAAGATAATCGGTTTCATCGTTTTAAAAAAGGTTAACGTTTGTATGGGTAAGACGCAAGTAATTCTCGAAAAGTTGGAATCAAACAAAAAACCCCTAGAAAATTCGCAGATTTTCTAGGGGTTTTTTGCATTTATTTACGAATAAAACTACTCTGAGCGCAAAGAAGAAGTAGGGTTGGTAAGAGCTGCTTTGATAGCCTGAAAGCTTATGGTAACGATAGCGATTCCTACCGCCAAAAGAGCCGTTACCACAAACACCCACCATTGGATAGATGTGCGATACGCAAAATCGGCAAGCCATTTGTCCATAATCCCCCATGCTATTGGAGATGCTATAAGAATAGCGACTCCCACCATCTTGAGGAAATCCGCAGACAAAAGAGCCGTAATGCTGAAAACCGAAGCTCCAAGTACTTTGCGAACCCCAATTTCTTTGGTGCGTTGAGAAATAACCATGATAGCTATCGCAAACAAGCCCAAACAAGAAAGAATAATGGCTAGGGTAGCGGCGCTAAAAAATATTTTTGAGAGGCGTTCTTCGCGTTGATATTGTTTATTGATGTTTTCATCCAAAAACGACCCCTGAAATTCGGATTTAGGAGCAAGTTCGGCGTAGGTTTTTTTGAGCAATGCGATGGTTTCATCGACGTGGTCGGGTGCGATTTTTACAAAAATATAATTGATAGAAAATCCATTCATGAAGAAAGAAACGGCTTCTATCTGTCGGTGCAGGGATTCAAAATGAAAATCTTGAACTACTCCAATCACTTTGTGTTTTTCGTCGGTATTGAGAATCACCCCCAAAGGATTTTTTACGCCCAGTTGTTTTGCCATCGCTTCATTGATAATCACTGAGTAAGCGGTGTCAGTAGCGTAGGCTTCCGAAAATTCACGTCCTTGTAAAAGCTTGAGATCGAGGGTTTTGGCGTAGTCATAATCAGCGGTGCGCATATTGGTCTTTAAGCTTTTGCCATTTTGCTCAAACCCTAAGACTGATTTTGAAAAAGAACCGTCAAGTCCTCGTCCAAGGTTTACGTCTGAGCCTGTCATGCTGAAGATACAGGGTTGATTAGCAAGGCGATTTATGAAATGTTTCAGAAGACGCTTGCCTGATACTTCAT
>VFQN01003574.1_pt1 | contig 21939 bp, 28 predicted proteins | sample 3512371 | NCBI WGS metagenome assembly VFQN01 (sample SAMN10412370, study PRJNA504923) | tailings metagenome | isolation source: Replicate 2 from Balatoc abandoned mine | place: Philippines: Itogon, Benguet | collected 2017-08-28
CCCGGCTTATTCACTGAGCATGCTCAGTGACGGTTTACCGTGTGGGTCGATTACTGTGTCAACCTCACGAGGGCCCGGCCATTCTCTGTGTGGCAAGCGAGCGACGTATGGGGCGTAACGGGGCCTAATGTCGTGCTGCTGACGGGATTGGGTTGCGCCAGTGTAGGCAGGCGCGTGCATCGACACGTGTCATGTCCTGCTGCTGCCGGCCATGGGACCTCAGTCCGGACACTTATGGCAAGTTGGCAACCTTCACCCAATACTGGCAAACGTACACACGTTGCAGCAACACCGTGGAAGGACCAGCCGATCAGGGGGAGGATTATGTGGGGATACACTGGGCAGACGAGTGCTAGCCCTGGTGCCAGTCGTATGTCGGCGACAGCGCATTTCCATATGCCATGTTACGACCTCTAGTCCTGTCGTTGTGTACAGGTTGGAATTAGCAATTGAGAGAAGTGAGCGAACCAAGGCCGGGGTTTGGCCCGGCGTTGCGCATGCACATGCATGGCTTTGGAAAGAGCCTCCGCGTCGGGTCTGGGCATATGTGTCAGGATTGGCTTTGGCTTAGGCTTTGGCTTTGGCTTTGAGGTGGGCTTCGGGTTTGGCTTGCGCCCCTGCGATGGCTTCTGCTGGTAAACGATGCTGCCGCGCGCTTCGGCAGACCAGCAGCGATGGAGGTCCGGCGGTAGGTCAGCACGACCACGAACTTAGCCGAGCTCATTGCAATTAGCACAGCCGTGGGCTGGCTCTTCTGCGGGTTGTTTTACGCTTGGAATCTTACCTTCGACAGCGTGTGGACTGGCGTGGGGAAGCATACAATAGCGACATGGCAACTTGCGTGAATACTAAATATGAAAAACACAAGCGCAAGCACATGAAGGCAGTGGGCGGTATATGTAGGCGGCCCGCATGTGGGGCCGTACATGACAAGCGCGCGGCAGGAAACATTACGCATTCAATAAACCATATTCAACCTTATACGGTCAGCTTCACCCAGGTGCGTTTTGCACACGTTCAAGGCAACCGGTCGCAGGGGAAGGCCTCATCGCAGCTGCACGCGATTCGTGAGAGGACCTCAAAAACATGCTACATACGTAAAAACAAATCCATGCTACATACGTTCATCTTCACGCAGGTGAGTATCGCTTTACATGCGAGATGACAGCTCGCAGCGGACGGCATCGTCGCCAATCCCCGCGATAAGCCTGCAGTAAACAGAAACAAGGATAACAACCGAAGTTATACATACTTATCTAGAAGCCGCTCAATACCTATGCCACCTGAGCTTGTTTGCGGACGGTTCAAAAGCGGACGATTCAAATAAGGGAGTTGCGACTACTATAGGCGTAGCCGGAGGGGCACGCCAACACTGGCACCTGGTTCCACTAAACCGTACTTCTGACAGCAGTTGCACTGGATGCACTCCTGGGTATGCAGGTCAAGGGAGTCCACACTGCCTGGACTACGCACACAGCCTGAGCTGCCCTAGGGCAGCATGCAAGCATGCCATACGCCCGTGCTTCAGCCTGGAAGGTATGCATACGTGCGCATAGCAGGAAGAGTTTGCACGCGATGACCTGCTGGGCTACGCAAGTGTGCATACCCGTGTCATAGATGCGCATGCACGCACCCAGTCATTCATATATATGCACACGCAGGTGCCTGCACATACACGTTTAGTCCAGTTGGAATACCGTAGTCGTGGTAAAATTGCACAGCATAACCCCATATGGGTACGGCGGTTCAGGGTTCGTCCATGCAGGCACGTGCCAGGCTGGTGTGCATGGCGGGCGGCGGGGGAACCTACTGTGCGCACTTGTGCGGCTGGTGTGCATACGGCCTGGGCGTATGCACACCTGGGCAGATGTGCAAACTGTGCAAATTGTCGCATAGGCAGACCCACGGGTCGTGATGACCCATCATGCGCACCGTCCAAAGCCAATGACGGGGGGCGTTGGTGTACAAGGTGGTTCATGCAGGCACGACAGTCGCACTGCCATATTTTAAAAAAATCCACTCTCGCCGAGACCCCAAACGCAGACGCCGGTAACAGTACATGTCAAACATGTCAAACTCCGACCGCAGCAATCATCACGCTGCTGGTGCAGCCCACAATATGCAGCAGGGCCCAGCCAGACGTAGGGTATGCCATGCCAAGGTCAAGTGCCCGTGCGAGGGCTGTAACGCGTACCTATCCGCTCGGCTCACGGTGGGCACGGTGCTTGACGGCATCGTCCTTGACATTGCGACATGGGAGCAGCTCGCCACGCCTGAGCAGCGGTGGACCACATACAATAGTTTCAGAAAACACTTTGCGGACCATCATTGGCCCACACTGACTCCGGACAAAGTCTGGCAGGAGCCTACCCACCCGTGCAAAGACCTAGAGCTTCTTTGGCGCAACCGGCAGGCGTACTTCGACAAAAATTACCTTGGGAAAACAGGTGTTAGATACATAAACCAGAGACAGCAGGAGTACTCTGAAGAAGGCTGGCTTAGAGCAGCTGGGCTGTGGCCGCTGGTGCAGGAGGTGAGTGGGGAGGTCGCGGGCCAGGCGGGGGGCTCATCATTACAGGCACCGTCGGCCCCACGTACAGTCGGCGGTGGGGGCATGGGGTGGGCCGAAGCAGGGGGAGCCGATGCGGGGCCATTGCTTCCACAGTCAGGTGACACCATGAGTACCAACAGGAACCTCTACCTCAAGAAGTGTGGTTATTGACTGCCCGGGACAGCGCAAACCGAGACCGTGCCTACAAAGCGTTACACCCTCTTGTCTTGTCTGCATCACCGTACGTAAGCCCACACATGATAGAGTGTCTACTCTGAATGCCAGGTGCGCACCAGCCAGCCATCTACCTTCCTAACGCTTTGCGCCTCTCCCGCATTCCAACGTTGCCTAGGGCCCCGCCACCGCCAACCCAGCCGCCGCTGCCGCAACTACCTCAGTCGCTGCCACCCCCACCGCCGCCAACCCCGCTGCCGCCGCCGCAACCGGCAAGGTGGGTGAAGTTCACACAGTACGAAGACGTTCGCTACACCCTGAAGGTGCAGTCATTCCACTCGCACAGGCGCTAGCTGTCACCTTACCGACCGAAGCTCCACCGGCTATTAACACGGGAAGCCGTCTGAGGATTGCTCTGTCGTGCTCCAGACATACTACCGACCGCCTGATTTAAGGCAGACAGACATCACATGTACACTGTCGGCAACGCATGCAACTTACCGAGCATCGCACACAGTTGCCCCTGCCGTGTACCCGTACAACTAACCCCAACAGGCGCACAGGCTGCCGCCACTGCCGGCGGGTGGACCTGCCGCGGCAATGACGCCGGGGGCCAGGCCATCCGCCGCCCGGGTGCTGCCGCCTGGCGTTGGAGGCAAGAGGCCGAGGTCGGCGCGCGGGCCTGGCGGTGTGCCGGGCGAAGCTACGCTTCAGCACGGCGTGGACGAGACCCACAAGCGCCGGAGGATCGCGAGGGTGGGACCCTCCGCGGGCGTCCCCGGCCCCACCACCAAGGCCGGCGAGGTGTGCAACCGTGTGACACGTGGTGCACGCGGAGTGTTCCGGAGTTGTATTTGCAGTACTGGTGAACGTCCTCGTATAGCTGTATACTTGGTGAGTACGAAATGGAACCCGCTATCTGAGGAGTTTCTTGACCCTTCCTGCCACAAAGGTAACATCTACATCAACGGCACCACGCGCGGCCTCTGGATCGCCGCAAACCTAGGCACTACCTCTTACACTGAACCACTGGCGCACCAGCCACCCATATACCTTCCTACCGCTTTGCACCTCTCCCGCATATCCACGTTGTCTAGGGCCCGGCCACCGCCACCCCGGCCGCTGCCGCCAGCCCCACCCCAGCCGTTGCGGCGGCCACTCCCGCCGCCGCCGCCAATCCTATACCCACCCCGCAGGCGGACCGGCGGTGGGAGCAAGTCATCAGGCTGGCGGGCTGGCGGCGCGGGAGGTGCCTCTCTGGCGCCGTGGCTGCCACCGCTGGCGCCGACCAGTAGCGTTGGGGCCACCGGGGCGATGCTGGCGGGAGCCAACGACATCAGCAAGACGGGGCCCCCCGATGCTCCCAGTTAGGTGGGTTCGACACACATAGTGCAATGACGTTTCGCTGCTAACACTCGGAAGGTGCAGCCATAAGCGCTCGTACAGGCGCTATCAGCCTGACGACCAAAATCCTGCTGGTACTGCCTTTGTCCAAGCAGCCACTCTGTGACGGTCAACGTGCTACTCTACGAGGGCATCTTTACGGCCGCAACCCGGAGCTTACTCAAGTTGTTGTGCATCGCGCTAGGCCTGGTGCTGGCTCTCAGCAAACCCTGCCTGCTCACGTGTGGGTGACGCAGCCGAGCAGCTGCCCGTGGGCCTCATCGGGCACCAAGGTAGGCGCTGCTGTGCAGGCTCACCCCGTTGCTTCCTTAAGCCCTGGCCATAACATGCTGTACACCTGCCCCTGCTGTCCGCCCCTCACTATGCCCGCAGGGGCGGGATCGCGCCGCCGCTCCCCGCCCGCCGCACGAGTTGGCCCTCCGTTCTGCACATGATGTGGGGCACCTGGTCAGGAAGCCAGGCACAGGGAGCAGGGCGGCCAAACCCGCCGCTGGTGCCACCGCTACAGGCGGTGCTGTGGGTGTGCGCATGGGGGGTTTGGGCGAGGGGAGCGACAGCGACAGCGAGAAGGACGACGATGCAGCACGCAACCAAGGCCCCTGGGCTCGGTACCAGCAGCCGCCCGGCGCCACCCCCAACGCCGCCCCTGCCGATGCAGATGGTAGCGTGCTTGCTGCTGCCCTTTTCAAGGGTAGCTCGGATACCAGCAGTCTGGAGGGGTCCATACGCCATCGGCATGAGGTGGTGGCTGGGCGCAGGCAGCGGCGCAGGGGCTACGATGAAGCCGAGGCGCAGCACGTGCTGGAGGTAACAGGGGGCCTCAGGCAGCCGGCGGGACTCGGAGTGCGGGGCGCCTCGGCGAGGGGGCCGCACAAAAGGAGCAGCCGGTTGGAGGGTCTGAAATGGCTCGTGACGGCGGCGTTGATGAGCGGCACGTGCGCTTTGCGCGCCAGCAGCCCCACGTGCGTGGCAACCAGGGGCCGCCACCGTCACCGCCGCCCCCGCAGCACGTGGAGCGGCAGCAGTGGCAGTGGCAGGTAAGAGGCACCGAAAAGGGTCCTAAGCCACAATGCAGCAATCTTCTGCCATAAACCTGCAGCAGTCTGCTACACAATGCCTAGCATTGGCGGCGCGCGCACAGCTCGGAGATTGCAAAGGATACTGTGCTGCGCGCCGTACGTAAGAATGAGGCCCTGTCAACGTCAACACGCCCACCTGCGTTGCCCTGTACCACCGGTATCCCTTTGCACGCACTGACCCCACAGCCATGCAGATGTCACCCAGCGATCCATGCTATCTACCGGTAATCCTTTGCACCTTCCCCGCATGCCCAACTTGCCTAGGGTAACACCGCCATCCCCGCCGCTGCCGCCACCCCCGCCCCTGCCACCACCCCCGTCGCAAACGCCGGCCTTCACGCCCAGGGCAACTCCGGTGGTCGGCAGCGGGTGCCGGGTCGCGTCGCTGGCAACGTATCGCAGGTATGTTGGTCTGGAGCGAACGCGGCTTGGGTATGGAGCACGGCCCTACAGCTCCTTCGTGTATAAAGTGCTTGCCACAACCAGGCACGCCCCCATCCGCGCAGGTAATCGTACACTGTGTCTTTTATGCCCTACAATGTCCCCACATACCGGTCCTGGCTAGGGTCTCTTTAGACAATTTTCAAAACCTCGCGTATGCGGCTTGTAGCGCATACAGGGCTTCCCCACTCGCCCATGCCCCGTCCTTACAGACGGAGATGGCGCCAGTGCCAGCGGAGCGCGCGGCACTGGCTGGCCGACCGATGGCGGCTGCGGTTCCGGCGGCAGCGACTCCGGCGGTGGCGACTCCAGCGGCGGCGGCTCCGGCGACGGCGGCTCCGGTGGCGGCGGTTCCTGTGGTGGTGGCTTCGGCGGCGGCAACTCCGGCGGCGGCAACTCCGGTGGCGATGACTCCGCCGGCGGCAACTCCGGCGGCAGCAACTCTGGTGGCGGCGGCTCCGGTGGCGGCGGTTCCGGTGGTGGTGGCTCCGGTGGCGGCATCTCCCCCTGGGTGCAATGGTGCGACGCCAATGGGGCCCGACGGCGATATGATGCAGGACGAGCTGCTCGGGTGGAGCCGGGACACCCTGCCGCAAGGTGTGTAGTGCAACGGGTTGTGTCTTCCATACCAGGGAGCCGCCTTTATTTGGTGCCTACAGGCATTAACGCTTTTCAGGTGAAGCACTTGCTGGTGCCAGTCACCGGCGCCATTGCGTGGCGCAAAGTCGGAACAATGTCCACCGTATACCCTCCTTGTGGCCCTGCCCGCAAGGAAAGCTGCCGTTCGTTTGCGCCGCCACAAAGTCACTGCCTTTTGGCACCGTGCAGGCGGATGCTGCCGGCACCAGCCGGGCTGGCGGTAATGCCAGCCAGTCTCATGCGGCGGGGGCTGGGCCGCCCGCCGGGGTGGCGCCCTCCAGCGCCGCACCCCCGGCGGCTACCGCCATTGCGCCGTCCACCGCCCCGGGATGCTTCTTGCTTTTGGGCCCATGGGAGCAGCTGGTAATGAGGCAGCAGCAGGGGCAGTGCGCACTGCTGCTCCGGCAGCAGCTGGAGCAGCTAGCGTTCCTGCGGCATCAACAGGGACAGCAGTAGCAGCAGGCGGAAGGGGGCGGGGACACTGACGTGGAGGGGGAGGGGGAGGGGGAGCAGCAGCGGGAGGGTTCCCACAAGCGGCCGCGCAGGCAGCAGCTGAAGGGTACACGGCAGCAGGGCGCAGGGGGCAGTGCCGGCAGCCAAGGGGCACCACCGTCTGCGCGCGGCACGGCCCCACCGCCGGCCCCGCCCCCGCCACCCCTGACACCGCAGCAGCAGCAACCGGGGCAGCCGCAGCCGGCAGGACCGCAGCGGCCTCAGCAACCTCCAGTGCCGCGGGGGCAGCGGTGTCAACCAGGTGTCCCAACCGGCAGGGAGCGGCACACACCCCATAGGTGTTGCAGCCCCACAGGCCTCGCCAGCCCCCAGGTACCGGCACACCGCTGGCGCTGCCGCTCAGCCGGTGCCGCCCCTGAGCCCTGCCATGTGGCGTTTGGCGGCCGCTGGAGCTGCGAGCACGCAGGCAGCTGCGGTGGGGGCAGTGGTGGGGAGTCGGCCGCAGCGGCCTGCTGGTGGTGGTGGCGGTGGCGCTGCGGTGGGTGTCCGGTCATCGCGCGGTGGCCAGCTGCCGCAGCCTGGTGGTGGTGGCAGCAGCAGGGACTGCAGCAGCAGCGGTAGAAGCAGCGCTGGCTGCGGCGGGGACAGGGTGGAAGACGACATGGACACCTCCGGGTACGAGGCGTACGGCACTGAGGGAGACAGGGACATTCAGGACGGCTGGGCCTGGATGGGTGTGGGCGCCGGCTGTAGAGCCGCCGGGCGTGGGTGTGCTGTGGCCAGGCGCGGGGGCGGGTTGGGGCCACGTCCTAAAGCATGGCAAATTCGGACGGGTTCGATTGCTGCGGTAAGCTGTCTGTACCAGCGTCGTCAGTGCCAGGGGCACGCTGCCGTAAGGGCTTAGGGGTGAAATCGTCAGGGTTGGACTTGTCACGGTTCCGGTACAGGGGTGTCGATACGTTGTTAGCTTTGCGTAGCTAACGTTCGAAATGCAGCAGGTCTAACGGATTTGGGGCTTAAGGAGGTCCAGGTTGGCATGGCGGCCAGTGCTTCGCGGGCCGTGTGTGTTCCGGACGGCCAGCGCATCAGGCCACTGATGAGCATGCAGTGATGGGCAGCCAGCTGTGTCGTATGCCCGAAAGCAGTATTATGTACCGTACGGTTCGATGGGATTGGTGCAACTGCACGCCTACAACAAGGCATGTATGTGCGTTAAAACATGGTAAACAGCGTGCCACTGCTGCCACACGCACGCGCGTGCAAAGATGTAATGACAAATTGTGCGGCGTTGCGGCCCCCAAGGCTATGACCTGCTACGTACGGCCAGGTACGACCGAAAGCGTTCAGCAGGCAACCCAGGGCGCTTGATACGATCTAAGGCATGGGACAAACCATAGCACGAGATCAGGTCCGTCCCCGTAGCCCACACCCGCCGCAGCAGCACTGACAAGTGATGCACAAGTGCGGGTCCCGGTGCCCCCAGCCTGTGAGGGCATCAGTACCGTGTGCAGCTCACACCCCGGGCATGCCCCTTCACGTCCCCCTTTATGACTTGGTCGCCCCACCAATGCTCATGTCGGGAATTGATTCCTCCTTCACTCCTTGGGAGCAGCTGAAGGTAGGCATGAATGAAGGTAGGCACACTGCGGCTCGTCGAGTTCACAGCATGGAACCACCTAACCGACCACTGCATCGTCATCCGAGCCATCGTTGTTCGCGACCGGCAGGTTATGCATGGTCAGATGTTAGAGGCTCTGAAGCGTTGCTACACAACTGTCAAGCTACGTGTGAAGGTTGGCGGTAAGCTGGGTAGGGCTTTTGCATCCTTGCAGGGCGTGAAGCAGGGTTGTCCTCTTAGCCCGCCGTTGTATGGTTTCTATGGGGAGAGCTTTTTCGATTATGTGCAAGCCAAGGACAGGAACTTTCCTGCTCTGATGTGTGTGGACGCCATCCCAACGGTGAACGGTAGGCGTGTCTCTATGGAAATGTATGCAGACGATCTTACCCTGTTTGCGATGTCTCATGAACGCTTGATGCGCTTGCTTGGTGCGCTTGTGGAGTGGTGTGAAGCTTTTGGCATGTCGGTTAACATCAACAAGTGCGAGCTGCTGATCTGTCACCCGAACCAGCAGATGCGTGAGCTGTGCGCTCAGCAAACAATTGGGCTGCGTGTTAAGAGTGGGCAGGGACGTGCTTTTGTGTCCATCCCACGCAAGGAGCGTGCTAGGTATCTAAGGTTGTTCTGGAGTGGGCACCGGCCGTTTATGTCGTGCGTTGAGGAACTGCTGGCTGCAGGCACGCGGGCTTTGTTTTCGCTTAAGCAAAAGTTGTTGGCGAAGGGGCTAATGGTGCCATCCACGGCTTTGAAGGGGTTCAATTCTTTAGTAGTTCCGGTGCTTTCGTACGGCGTGCAGATTTGGGGAGCCGATGCACTGTGGCAGGTGTTCCAACGGAAGGAGGACAGGGATGGGCGTTACGGTTGGTTCGCGGCGGCCCTGAAGGATCCAATGGTCAAACTGCAGACTAGCTTCCTGCGTTGGCTGGCTGGCATCTCTACATGCTCAGACCAGGCTCTGTATGCCGAGTTTGGGCAGGCGCCCCTGCATGTCGCTTGGGCTGAACAAGTGTTTAGGTGGTGGAACGTGCTGGTGGATGCCCAGGGGACCATGTATCATGACACTTTTGTGGCGAACCTGCGTATGGCGCTTGCTCCAGGGGCCAGGCGTTGCTGGGCAAGCATGGTGCTCCGGTTACTGGACTGTCTCGGCTACGATATCTTTAGCATGGTGGGAGCATGTGAGGACCAGGCCCTTGCCTTGGCTCAGCATAGGTTGAACGTGGAGGGGCTTGTTGGCTCTGTGGAGTACCGTTTTGATGAGGACTGGCGCAGTGAAAGGTTGAACTTAGAGCCCCGTAGTTTTGTGTCGGATGGCAAGTCGCCTGGCGTGAAAATGTGCCGTGCGCAGCAGTGGATGGGGCCATCTAGCTATCTTTCTACGTACATCCCCTTGCAGCATCGTTTCTGTCTAACGCGCTTTCGCCTTGGCTGCTGGCCGTTGGAAGTTAATCGTCCTGGTAACCGTGCTAGGAGTGATCGTGTGTGTCCTGTGTGCCTTAGTGGGGAGGAGGACGAGCGACACGTGCTGTTGGAGTGTCCGTTTTACGCTGCGGAGAGGTCGTTGCTGCTTACAGATGGTATGTCGCAATTGTCGGAAATGAAGGATGTCATGAGTATCAGCAATCAGCGTTTGTTGGCGCGGGTGCTATACGGTATGCAACGCAAGCGCGATGCATCGTTGGCTGCGCGTTGAGCAGTTGAATTGCTCTTGCAGTTGTTTATATCGTGCATACTTTCACTTTTTCCTTTGTTTTAGCTTGTTTCTGTGGTCCATCTAAGCCTTCGGGCTGTGGCCTCTGGCCCAGGGACCTACAGGCTCATTGCATTGCCTGTAATCAGACTCAGACTCAGGTTATGTTACAGCACGGACGCAACTTTGCATTTCTTCAGGGAAGAATATAGATAGATTGATAGCCAACACAAGCGCTGCAAAGGTTCGAGCTACTGCGCGCAACGCCACCGCCGTCCTCCGCATACAGTTGCATGTACACCATGTAATTTTTCCTAACAAAAACTCACTTCTCCAAATATCCAATGGCATGATACGGCGTTCGGCTGTCTCGGAAGTGCAGGCGGACAGGTTCAGGTGGCAACACTGCACTGAAACATGCAAATTGCACTGCATTTACGCCTCGTGTGTCCGTGTGCCAGCTTGATACTGAGGTGGAGGGGTGCGTGTGCAAGCTAACCTAAGGCGTATTGGCTACATCGAATCCCTCAGCGCCTCCCCCTTGTGCGCCCTAACCCCTCCTGACCCCATGCGGTCGCGGTAGAAGTGCAGCAGCCGCCTGCACCTTCCCAGCCCTCCCCACCAATGCCGCTGCCCTCCCCCGGCGTCCCTGCTGCTGGCCCCAGCCCCATGCGGTCGCAATCGCATTCAGTGCCTCTGGTGGTGGAGCAGTGTCCGGCCCAATCTCTCTGCCCATCCCAGTGCTGCTGGCTGTGGAGCAGTTTCCTCCCTCTCCCAACCCCTCTCCACCAATCTCTCTGCCCTTCCCCGTCGTCCCTCCTGCTGGTCCCAGCCCATGCAGTCGCGACCGCACGCCAGTGCTGCTGGCAGTGGAGCAGCGTCCCGCACCTACCGGCCCCTTCCCACCACCCCTCAGCTCCCTCCCCGCGTTTCCGCACCTTACCGCACCTCCGCCCCTCCCCATCGTCTTCCTTGCTGGCCCCAGCCTCATGCAGTCGCGACTGTATCCCAGTGCTGCTGGCTGTGGAGCAGTCTCCTCCCTCTCCCAGGCCCTCCCCACCGACCCTCTACCCTCTCCAGCGTCTTCGGTGCTGGCCCAAGCAAGCCTCATGCTGTCGCGACTTCATCCCAGTGCTGCTGGCGGTGGAGCAGTCCCCTCCCTCTCCCAACCCCTCTCCACCGCCCCTCTGCCCTTACCTGGCGTCGCCCGAACCGTACTTGCCGGCTGTTTCTCAGGGATGGCTTTGCTTCTATACGTCCCGCCAAGTGGCCACTGTTGTCACGTCCTTCGCCATAACACACGAAGTCCCTAAGAGGTGAGTACTGATACGGATGGATGCATTCGCACCAGCTATGCCTGCCCTGGTGCTGCTGCTTCCCTACCGCGGCAGCCGGATACCAATCTACCAGGAGGACGCGGAGGTGCTCTTCCCCGCAAGTGTCATCCAGGCGGCGAGGCGGCGGTAGACGCTAGAGGTGCCAGAGGACAGTACCCTTCGAGACGAGATGCGCTACTTGCACTTGTGTTGAACACGGTACGCCCAATGGTGTACGGGTCATTGACCGTGTCCTCTTGGCTGACCTTGGCTCCCGCTTCTTTGCGTGTGGACATCTTCGTTAACAGTGCTCTTGGCTGATGCCCCTAATGGACTGTGGCTTTGGTGGTGTGCCTGCGGCCGCTGCGGGTCCGTCCTGGGCTCCTGGCCTCACACAAAGGGGTTCTTGGCCTGGCTAGGCCGCCCTACCGCCCAGCGCCCCATACTACCAGTACCCATGCATTGTAGTGCAGTAAAGAGGCGCTGTCCAGGCTCTCCCTTGGCATTATCGTCCCAGTTCCCAAGATCCAAGGTGGCCCAACGGCGCCGTGAGCTGTAAGCAGGGTTCGACGGCGTGGGCTCCAGGGTTTGCATTTGGACAGGGGAGAGCCCTCGCGGGCCTCGTGCCACCGGTGCCACGAACGACAGCAGATCGACACACATCGTTCCCACCACGGTTCTGCTCGAGCAACTTTGCCCTCGCTCGTTGCTCCACGCCAAGCAAGCGGGCCCCCCTGGGTCCCCACGTGCACTCAGTAACCATCAGCGCTTATCATGCACACCAGTCTCTGCCCTCTGCGTCTAGCCCTCCGGTATTCCTACTACACACCTGCGCATGCCAGCACGTGTCCTACTCGGTCGGTTCACGTCCATTGCGCTCACCTCATGCGTGGTCCTCATTTGCTCTCCATCATTTGCTCTTTGGCTTGCAGCATGTAGTGCACAATGCGGCTTGCCAAGCCGCCACGCCCCTCAGTGCACCGCTCCTGCCATCACGCTACGCTAGTACGCTTGCCCCACACGTGCCAACTAACGGCATCACAACCTCTCTCCGCTCACCAGATCCGACACCCCTCTGCAAACAACACCTGCAGCCTGACGTCCGCTGCCGCCCCTACTCACACGCGTAACCCCGCACGTGGCAGGCGGCACCCCATCGGCGGCACACTAGCCTCCACTCCCCACCACATGTCACTGTAGCAAAACAAGGCGGCTACCGTACCATCCTGACGCAGCCACCTTGATTGTAACACTGGCTTGCTGCTTCTACTTCTGCACCTGCTGCTGATGCTGATGCTCCTGCTGCTGCTGTTGATGCTCCTGCTGCTGCTGTTGATGCTGCTCCTGCTGCTGTGCCGCCAGCAGCCCCACGTGCGATCAAACCCCGTGCTCGTTCCGGGCCTCCAGCAGAACGCTTGCGCTCCACCAGACCCCACACTCCGCCTGCCTCTCCAAATGCTCACCGCGCCGCAGTTGCTGCAATTTTGGCCTCTGCCGCCGCCGGCTGCTCCCCCGCCGTCGCCAGCAGTCCCAGCTCCGTCAGCCGACGCGACAGGATGCCACGTGCCTTCCGCTGCGACCATGCCAGCCCCTCCTCCACGCTGCCCACCTGCACGCGGCGCCGTCACCACAATACATACATAATATTTAATAATATTTAATAATTACATAATATTCAATAATACAGGCCAGCCCCTCCTCCACGCTGCCCACCTGCCCCGCGCCCGCCGGCAGGTCGGAGGGGGACCACAGGGGCTCGAAGGTAATGGCGGTGGCCAGGGCGGTGGCCCGGGCGAAGGGCGGCACCTGGTCGGTCAGGATGTCCCGCACACGGTCCATGCGGCTGGCCTCGAACACCTGGAACGCCTGCGCACAGAACACGTGCCAAAGGCGTTAGCTGTAAGCCGTGCATGGCAGCATTAAGCGTCCGCAGCTCATGACAGAGCCCTGCACGCTGCGCAAGTTGGCACTTTTCTGTTACTCAGTCGAGTGTCAAGGGGTAGCGCTTACCTTGGGCCCCAGACCGTGCTGCCGTACAGCCGCCGCCAGCGCCGCCGCGTCCTCGAACGCCACGTTGATGGTGGCAGGCAGAGGGCAACTTAGTTCGACGTGGGTGTTGATCGGCGTGCAGCGGTGCAGCGTTGCGGCACATGTACATTGTTTGAGCGGTGGCATGCACAGTTACCGTTGACATTAGCGAACCAGTCAAAGGTGCTGAGCTTCAGGTTGCTTGGTACCGGTAGGGCGTGGGCCGGGGGTGCTGGACATGCTGGACTGCGTGTGTCGACAAAAGCTTCAAACCTGGGCCCAACTGCGCATACTTGGTAGTATATATAGCTCTCCTCTATTCCATGACATAGGCTTGGAAGCCAGAAAAAAACGGAACTAGAAGAAAGCGTTCGCGGCAGGGACATGCTTTCCGAACGTGGCGCAATGGCTGAGATTTAGATAGTGCAACTAAGTTGTTAGGGTGCAAGAAACGGTGGTAGGTTGCCGGCTGTCGCAAACTTGCGGCAATCATTCATAGCAAGTTCTTGGTCTCTCTATTACCGAGGGCGGGCTTCCGAGAGCAGGCTTCCAGTATCCATCACAGACATACAAGAGAGAGAGGCACAAAGGTGCTGCGTGCCACCCTTTCTAACGTCCAGGCACGCCGTACTAGGCGCAGACCAGCATCTGGGCGGTACACCAATGGCTAGGCTTGACACCCTGGTGAGCAACCCTGCAAGCTGCAGCAATGACTTGGGCCTTATTAGTTGCGTGCGCACGTAGCACGATCAAATGTACTGGTAACACGCTTGTAAATGTACCGGTAGCTATCCGCAGTACCTCAGGCGCCAACTCAGCCCGTTGGCCAGCCACACTCTGCATCCTCACCAGCCCAACCCACGCAAACAAGTCACACCACAAATAACACAGAGCACAAACTGGTGATGCAGTCGTTTCTTGTATATCCATGCCCGTGCACCGCAGCTGCTACCTGTTGTGACAGTGACAGACTCCCACTGGTCCAACCTATTTTTGCCCATGCAACAGGGATAGCCATACCGCCAGCGCAACCACTCTATCCGTGATTGACAGCATCCAACCAGCGCACCTTTCGCCATGCCCTCCCATTGGACGCGGCCTCCATCACCCCGGCCCTTCCCCGTAGCTCGCCATGCAGGCACTAGCGTTCATTGACTTCCTGACACCTCACACAGTTTCTCGCGTTGTGGTACCCCTGAAGCCCACCATCCCTCCGCCGCCACCACCACTGCGCTGCACTACCCCATCCCCACGTGCTACTCCCACCTCATGCGCGCGTGCTACAGGCCCCTGTACGGCACACAGCCCCCCGCCACATGCGGACGTGTCAGCGCGGCCCCAGTGCAGCACGCCAGGCACAGCTCCGGTGGCAGCAGTGCTGCCTGCAGCACCGACAGCTCGCCAAACACCCCGTTACACCGCTAACCCACATTCTAGGCACCGGCGGCGGGGCAGCCAGCGTCGCCATAGCACGGCCCTGCCAGCCATCCCCTCGAACACCAGCCGGAGGCCAGATACACCTCGATAGCGTACACGCCAGGGGCGGCACTGCCGTGGCATGCAATGTGTTCCTACGCGAAGCGCTAGGAACCAACCGGCGGTGGCGGCTACCGCCCATCTCTCCAGCTGCCGCCAGCTTCCCCTCGTCCGTTACGTTCCGTGTCCAATTTGCTCGCTCTGCGATAACGTGCTACAGGCCGCCGGCAGCCCAGTACTCCGGCCTGGGCCCGCCCAGCCCCAGCGAACCCCGTCCTGCCCCAGCCTTGGGCCCCATGGGGCATGCAGCGCACATCAGGCACCAAACAGCGCTACCCAAGCCGCCAGCTCGTCAGGCCGTCCACCGCCCGCACCAGCAGGCTGCCCCTGCCATGCTGAAGCCCTGCCGCTACGCCCTCCCCTCACGAAGCGTTGCCTGCTCCAAACCGACTCTGGCGGGTAGACCATTGCCACCGCCCCTCCAGCCCTGCCCTTTGCCCGGCCTCCGGCCCGCCGTCCAGCACCTACCCATACCAGCCGCGGCCCCAGGCATCGGCCCACCACAGCTCTGAGCCCAGCAACGGCCGCCACCCCGCCCCACCCCAGCCTCCGCCACCGCAGCCCGATGGGTCCGGCTCCACCACCGCTCCACCCCCGGCCGCCACCAGCTTCGGTGCGAGAGGTGGCAGCAGCGGGACCCCTAAGAAGGCCAGAACCTTCCAAGGTACTCCTCCTTGGCCGGGAGTCGGAGGGAGGTGGGCCGCTCCTTGTGCCCCAGCGGCTCGTACACGTCAGGCAGCTGCAGCAGGGACATGCAGCCCTGCATGTTGTCGTTCTCCCGCGCCGCCTCCAGCAGCCCCTCGTCCCCGTCAAAGGGGCTTCCGCTGCCGTCAAAGCTGTCCGTGCTGCTGCTAGACCCTTCCCCGCCAGCCGCCGCGCCGCTGCAGGCGTCGTTGCTGCCGCCGCCAGCCCCCGTGCCTCCACTGCAGCTGGCCCCTCCCCCGCTGCCAGAGGCCTCTCCCCCACGGTTGATGGCGGCACCTCCACCGCCGCCGCTAACAGCCCCAGGGGCAAGAGGACTGTTGGTGGCGCCCCCTTCCTCGCCGCTGGCATCGCGCCTGCTGTTGTTGGCGGCGCCACCGCCTCCACGGCTGCCGGCCTCCTCGGCCTGGCGCGTGCCCAGCAGGGCCCGCACCGCCTCCAGCAGCCCCTCGTCCCCGTCACAGCGGCCTCCGCTGCCGTCAAAGCTGTCCGTGCTGCTGCTGGACCCTTCCCCGCCGCCGCTGCCAGCCGCCGTGCCGCTGCAGGCGTTGTTGCTGCCGCCGCCAGCCCCCGTGCCTCCACTGCAGCTGGGCCCTGCCCCGCTGCCGAAGGCCTCTCCCCCACGGTTGATGGCGGCACCTCCCCCGCCGCCGCCGCCAGCCCCGGACTTGCCCTTGGGGCTGTCGGTGGCGCCCCCTCCCTTGCCGCTGGCATCGCGCCTGCTGTTGTTGGCGGCGCCACCGCCTCCACGGCTGCCGGCCTCCTCGGCCTGGCGCGTGCCCAGCAGGGCCCGTATGAAGCCGAGCGTCACGCTCTCCGGGGTGCTGCACCGCGCCGCAGCAGGTGATTTTTTTTTCAGGGTACGGAGAAGTGCCGGGTCCGGAGGGAGAAGTGACGGGCCCGCCACGTGAATCATTTTGGGCCCGCCTGTGTCCGCGCGGCTGGTGTGCACAGCGTAGTGTCTGTTGAAGTCGCCAAACATCACTATCACGTCGTCTGCATCAAGGGGTGAGAGGAGCAGGGGACGCTTCTCAGACGGCTCAGGCTGACGTGGGCTTGGCTGTGCATGGACTGATGCGGCTTCACCTGCAGGCCATGCATTCTGCGGCCATGGTTAGCCCAACTCCTGACACTCTTGTTTCGCCCTGCGCGGAGTGCCCAGGACGCGTTCCTTGGCCTAGGCGCTTGCTAGTTGATGTGCTGTTATCTATAACAGTACTTAGTAACAGCGGCGTGCTGAGCTGTGTGTCGGTGCCACACGTTAGTGGGCATTGCTTTGCACAGGTATCTGAGGCCAAACAAAGGCAACAGGGCTGCACGGGATGCAGCCGGAGCTTTACTGTCAAGTCTGCGTATGAGGGCCCCTAACGTGATGTGCCCCGCGCACAGAGACGTCCCGTGGGCCCGTTAAAGCACGCAAGTGCTATCGGCGGATACTGTAGCTTTTATGTGGTACATCAGTCCAGGCACGCCAGTTGGCACTCACTTTTTGGCCAGCCCTTCATGTGGTTTGCCGCCAGGTACTCGATCAGCGCCTGGCCGAACACGCTCCGCAGCGTTTCGGTCAGGCGCTTCTCCGTTTTCGCCTCGTACAGGGCAATGATGGAGCCGATCATAGACTGCAGGGCGTTGACCGGCGTGCCGTTGGTGACCCTCAGCTTCCACCCCTCGTGCAGCTCCGCGCCAAACTCATCCTTGCACTTGGCCCACGCAGCCTCGGGGATGAAGATGTAGTCCGTCTTCGACCTCCGGATATCGACAGCGGTGTCGTCAAGGTGCACCGTGGCGTTCAGCCACTCGTAGGTCTGCACGGGCAGGACCACAACGCCTGCAGGGGTAGCAGCGCGGCCAGGGCGGCCGAATGGGCACGTGCATGTGGAGCGGGCGCACGGCAAAAGAGGGCGTGGACGTAAGGGCGCAGGGTTAGCACCACCAAGCACACCAGTCCTTCCAGCCTCAAGGCGCCAAGCAAGCAAGCAAGCAAGCAAGCAACACCATGCACCCAAACAAGCACCGCTCATAGCCCTGCACGCTGCTGGCTTCATTGCTGATCCTATGCGGGCCTCACGCGCCCCCTCCCACCCGCACCCCTGCATGTGACACTGGTTCGCACGGCTGCACTACCCCGCAAAGCCTGCATCATGTGTTGAACAATACCTTTAGGGGCGATGCGCTGCAGCAGTTTCACCCCTGCCTTGATGGTCTCTTCCGCGTCCTCCTTCGGAAAAGCTGCCCAGTTGAACTTGTCCCCCGGAGGCCAAGGCTCATAACTGATGCAGCACGGCGCGTTGCGGCCTGCGCAGTAATCCCACTTCCTGGACACCGCAACCTCAACCTCATCGCACCGCCGTGATGAGCAGGTCGACGGAGTGACCTCGATTATACGTGGCCGCAGGAGGCCCTGATGCAGCCAACATCAGGGCGGAAGGGGACAAAGTTGTTGGAGCATATGGAGCAGAAAAGGCGGAGGGGCTGGCGGGCAAGCAAGTGCAAAAAGGGCCCAATCGTGTGTTCCCGTAAGGCTGTGCTGCGATGGGCCATGTTGCACCTCCACGGTAGCCACCTTGCGTGGTCTTCCCAAAGGCTCATCCTCACCTGAATACTCGTCTGTATCTCCTCCAGCTTGGACAGCACTTGCTCGCCATACAAGCCTCCTGCACGGCGGCGGAATTTGGGGTCAAGGGGAGGGCTGCCTCGTGTCCCGGAGCGTACACGCGGGCCAAGTTCGCCCAGTAGCCCGTAACTCAACCTCCACCACTGGCTGCATAGCCGCACGACCCAGCCCCCGCTGCCCCTCCTCCGTATATGCGACAAGCCAGTGCGACCACGACACTGAAAAGGAGTGGGGCAGAGCGCTACGCAGGAAATATGCGCAAACTGGAACTCGTTAGCTGTTGAGGATGATCATGCGCAGCCCGCCCATCCGTATGTGAACTATTAATGTTCGGCCCGCATTGAAATTCAGCGTGAATGTGCATAGGCCCAGGCAGGCACCAGGACACGTTCTTCCTGGGTTCTCGGGGGCGCGTGCCTACCGCACAACCCTTGCAGCCTTTGAGCGTGGCATACTAACACCTTACCGGCAGCTGCCGCGCCCGGGCCAGCTGCCGCGCCAGGGCCAGCTGCTGCGCCAGGGCCAGCTGCTGCGCCAGGGCCAGCCGCCACGCCTGCACGAGGTGGACAGAAGCCCGGGAGGCCAGTTAGCATTTCACGCGACTCCCCAGATGCTCATCCTGAGGTGTGTGTGGGGGGGGGGGAGGGGGGGTATATTGTAGGGTGACACCAGGGCGTGGGCTTTAAACACAGTCAACGCACACGCACTCGCATGCAAGCTGGTGGGGTGCAAACCCGGGGGCCAAGGGGAGGCTGTTTGAACACTTTTTGAGGCCGAATACCCCGGCACCACAATACGAGAGAGGAAGAGAGCGGAGCGTTGGGGGAAGCATGCGCAAGAACCGTGCATAGGCGCAGGCAGGTGACACGTTCTTCCAGAGTCCTTGGCGCCGAGAGAGCACGAATGCGACAGCCGGCAACTTGGCCACCGCTTCTTGCGCGTTCATAGCTCAATTACATTCTATACAAGTCCCTGTCGTTGCTTTGCGCCCGGATAGCAAGCGCATGTTTCAACGCGTTCCCTGCCGCGAAACCGTCCTGCTCTTTCCGATTTTTCCTGGCTCCCAGGCCTATGCCATGGAATAGAGGAGACTTACATCTACTAGCTGGTATGCGCCGTTGGGCCCAGTATGAAACTTTTGTCGACAGGCAGGCAGGCAGGCAGGCAGGCCACGCCACTATCCAAGTTGAGTCCAATTCTTTTTCGGCTGAAGATTGAACTGCCCCGAAAGAGCCCAGTGCTCACCGATAAGGCCGTAACATTCCAGCACGCGGACCAACGCAAGTGGAATGCCCGCGTTCCTCAGGTCCTGGGCAGGCATAGCCGCCAAAATAATCAGGTTTGTGCAACCAAGACCGATAAGCGTGTCAAAATGGCCGTCTTCGACCCCGAGAAGGCACCCATCAGGCAGGTTGGCCTTGAGCAGTCTTATTAGCGTTTCCTTGGGAGACTGCTCCATTTCATAGTCGTAGCCACAGTTTTCAGATTGACGGGCACGTTGGCCAGGCAAGCGAAACAGCCAGCCAGCGAACTGTCCGGTGTTGCTGTAGAACGCCGCTATCAGTTAACCACAAGGATGATACTACTATAATTATAATCCTTCTGCGTGTTATAGGGCGATATGTGCACACCGGTGTACGCAACAGGCGTGGTGCTCGTCCGAACTGCAACAGCAAACGGAACAGCTTCGCTGTTTATCGGCTCGCCCAAGAAGAAGTGCAACTTCAAGAACGATGTGCTGAGGTCATGCAAATCTCCTGCTACGCTGGGCTGGGTTGAGCGTTGCAGTTGCAGCGGCCTGTACACACGTGTCCGTGTCAGTGCAACCGTTCAGCGTCTAGGTGTGTTGATGTTATCCCAGGTACTTCGCCAGGTACGTTCGGTACATCCATGTGGGAGCTCGTTTGGCAGCGTCTTGGTTGTGAGCGTTGGAGCGTTACCAGCATCCGATTACACTCGCAGAGGAGCAAAATTGTTAGAGCAGGCACGTCACTGCGTAACAGCGGTTATTAGGCGCTCAAACGATACAGTTCTGACGCGCGCGCACGGCGGCAAGTCATACAGCAAGGGAACTGTCGCGTCGGTAGGCACTGTGGTCCGTGGACAGCGGGCAGCCACGTGGCAGTTGGAGAAGGCTGCATCTCCACCCAGCAGCTTCCAAGCCGCCACGGCTTGCATGCTGATGCACCGAGACACCACCCCACCACCCCAAGGAGACGTCGGGACCGTGTGGCTGGGGTGTTGCAGACTCCATGAATGCGTGCCCTCATGTGGTCGCAGGCTGCCCCGCAGTGGCGCGGTGGTGTTCACCATCCGCACCTACCAGCAGCCCCTGGCGCAGGCGGTGAGGGGGCGGCCGCGCGCGGCGGAGGCGCTGGCGGGCGCGCTGCGCTCCCTGCCGCCCGAGCACCTGGTGTACAAGAGCAACCTGCAGGTGAGGAGAGCACGCAGCTGACTGGTATGTGTATTAGGGTTTGGTCTGTGTATTAGCTTTGACACCCACCGCGTGCCCGAGCACCTGGTGTACAAGAGCAACCTGCAGGTGAGGAGAGCACGCAGTTGACTGGCCATTACCGATCCGCACATACACGATGTGTATTAGCTTTGACGCGCACGACCGCCCGAGAACTTGGTGTACAAAAGGCAGGTGCGAGACAAACCCCGCGACTGCGTGGTCACCCATGTACATAAACTGTTGTGCAGGGCCTTTGACACCTCACGATGTCCAGCAATGTGGCTCAACACCCGCTCGGTGGCGTTGGGAGTCTGCATTTTAGGGGCTGCTGCTGCGGCGTGCTGTGCTGCATGTAATGGATATTGCTGCTACGTGCACACGCTGCCGGCTGCAGGTGCGGCTGCCGGCGCTGCCGGAGCTGCTGGACACGGCGGCGAGCACGCCCGCAGCCGCACACGTGGCTGCCGGGGCACCCGTCTGACGTGACCCGTGGGTCGCACACAGGGACAGCATGCAGGCGCAGCAGGCGGTCAGCTGCGGGGCTATGGCTGAAGGGCGAAGCGATAGTACATGACGCGGCTGATGGCCGAGCATTGACCCATGGGTCGCGAGTAGAGAAACGTACGGTACGGACTTCCTGCTGCGGGGCTGCGGCTGCTGAGATGACAAGTTCTTGGTCGATGACCCGTGGGTCGCGCTGGTGGGTGGAGAGCCATTTGGAGCTCCCGGGACTTGTTTGGGGAGTCGGGTGGGGGCTCGGCCCCGATGGCCATGATAAGGAGTGCACCGAGTCGTTAGCGGTCACAGGGCCAGGTGACTGTACTGAGGATAGTGCACGCGACTGCTTTGCATGAGGCACTTGAGTTTCTGCCAGCCAGCTGAGGGTACGTACGTGTGCATCAGAAGCAAATGCACGTCGCCCGTCGTGGGCTGCAGAGTGTCGTGCGTGAGTACTTGTGCATGTTGACGTTGCACGGGCGGTATGGTCGGCGGAGCACAACGAGTACGTACATGGGGTGCCGGCGTTTAGGGCAAGGCCTAACAGGGTCTAATAGTCAATTGTGTAGCATTGCTCGTATGCCTGGGAAGCGACGTGTGCAGTACGTCCCCCGCACGTGGATGAAGGTGGGCCCTACATAAATTCGTACCATTCGTCATGCACCACATTTGCGACTGTTGAATCACTAGTTACAGTTACAGTTACAGACCCCAATGGGGTACGTCCGGAGAGCCAGGGGG
>VFQN01003575.1_pt1 | contig 21923 bp, 35 predicted proteins | sample 3512371 | NCBI WGS metagenome assembly VFQN01 (sample SAMN10412370, study PRJNA504923) | tailings metagenome | isolation source: Replicate 2 from Balatoc abandoned mine | place: Philippines: Itogon, Benguet | collected 2017-08-28
CCCCCGTGATCGCCACAGGCGGGGCCCGGGCCCCCCCCGCCCCCCCCCGCGCGCCGCCCCCCGCCCACCGCCACCAACCCCCCAAGAGGGAGGGGGGGGGGGGGGGGGGGGGGGGGGGGGGCAGTAAGGGTTGAAGGGTATAAGGGGATGTGGTCCATCTCCGTCCTTCCTTACAGTAGACCTAGGGAACAGTACTTATGTGGGTGTTGTGCCTTTCACGGTAAAGTCCCAGGATGCCACATGGTCTAGGTAGGAGCGGTTCAGCATTATTGCTAATCCTGCCCGTGGAAATTCCAGCCCCACCTACCACGGGGTGGATCAGCTTGGCGGCGGCGGCGGCAGTGTACCACCACCTCCCCGCTTCTACTAAACAATGAGCAGTGTGTCTTAGCATGCCTCCTAATACACACCCTAGCCCTACCCACCACGGGGTGGATGAGCCTGGCTGCGGCGGCGGCGGTGGGCCCCCGCGGGTGCGGGTGTGTGGGCGCGTTGGCCAGCGCCGCCGCCCACTGCTTGGCCAGCTTGGAGTCCTGCTGGGGGGTGAGGGCGGAGCGCAGCGGGCCGATGCACTGCGGGGGGGGGGGAGGGGGGGGGGGGCGGGGGGGGAGGGGGGAGGGGGGGAAAAGAGGGGACAGGTGGTTAGGGGGGGGGGGGGGGGGGGGGGGGGGGGGGGGGGCGTAGATGTGGAGCGTCGGCGCAGAAGGGGGGCATTGCGTGAGGCTGAGGGGAGCACCTACTTCCGGTCCGGACGCGAGCAAAAGTACGACAAGTACGACAACTGCCAGCACGGCACAGCCACACGTGCCGTGGCGCGTGTCGCGCTGCACCTTCCAAATCCCGCGACTAGATGGCCCCACCTGCCCCACCTGCACAACAGGCAGTTCGCAACCGTGCGGTACTGGCACACCGCAATAAGTATGCGCCGTGTCACCGTCACCCGCGCCCGCAATAGCCACAGGGGCTCACCATCGCCCGTATACCGTAACCCATTGCCACGCGCCCTTGTGAGGTACCACTTGCCACCGTCTTCTCCCACCCAATCCCCACCCTGACGTCTTTGCCAGAACCTCCGCCCCACCCTCTCCTCATCCCTGACCAGATGTGCAAACTGTGCACCACAAACACCCACAATATCCCGTCACTCCTTGCCCTTGGACTGCACCACTTCTTACTGCCTCCCCTCCCCTGAACCCGCCCCTACCCCCGCTTCACGTGCACCCCTACGCCCTACCCCTACCCGCTGCCAGTGTCTTAACTCTCCGCCCCACCTGCTCCTCCTCCCTGGCCAGGTGGGATAACTCGATGCCCCGGAACTGCTCCACCGCCTCGTCAAACACCTGGGGGGTCAAGGGGCAAGGCATGTGTATTAGGTGTGGATAAGAGCTGCTGCGGTGTGAACTATTCCAACGCCTCGTCAACTACCTCGGGTTTGGGCATGGACGAACGACGCGCGCATCACCACACCGCATAACCAACCCACCCCGGCCCACCTTCCACTCCTGCTCGGTGTTGGGCGTGTGCGAGTCCAGGTACTCCAGCATCTGCTTGTTCACCTGCATGCACCACACGCAGGGGCCGGATTAAATACCGTACATGTATTATAAATATATTATTACTTAATTACACTTTATATTGCTTGTTTGTGAGTCCAGGTACTCCAGCATCTGCTGTTCACCTGCGGGTGCAACACACGGCAACGGAACAGCATCCATGAATGGGGTTGGGGTAACGCAGATATAGAGCGGCCAGGGTAACAAAGCCAAAATACGGTAGCGTCTGCGGCTTTGCCTGGCTGGGGGGTTATAAGGGGTTATAAGGCCAGGCTGCCTTGCATGCGAGTAGAGCAGAGGCCGGGCCGGCGTCAAGGGCACCCGCCAAGCAGGCACGCGCGCTGCGAGCGACTCACACTTGCACCAACTTGCCCTGACCTGCCGTTGTGCGACAAACCTCTGTCAGACCTTAAGTACCGGTACGTGCCATGCCACAGCACCTAAAACACTGTTGCCATTACGCACGTTGTCGTACGGGTGTTGCAGCTCAGCCGTACAGGTACGTCCGCACAGGTCCTGCCGTACAAATGGTACGCATTACTCACGCTGTCGTCCATGACCATCCTGTCGTACAGCATGCGCGCCAGGGAGGGGCTCAGCCCGCCGCTGCCCACCTCCCCCAGCCCCGACTGACTGGCAGTCACCGCCGCCCCCTGCAGCCCGCCGCCGCTCGCGCCCGCCTCCCCTGCTCCTGCCCCTCCCTCCCCAGCCCCCTCCCTGGCCGCGGCTGCCGTTGCGGCTGCCGGCCCCTCCTTTGCTGCCGCCTCCTTCGCTGCCTCCTTCGCTGCCTCCTTTGCTGCCGCCTCCTTTGCTGCCTCCTTGCCCCTTTCCTTCTCCCTGTCCTTGGCCGCCCCCGCCGCCTTGGTGAGGAGGGGGTACACGGTGCGCTCCTCGGCAGAGGCGTGGCGGGTGATGTGGCGGACCAGCGTGCGGGAGGCAGCCAGCTTGGCCTGCGGGGGTGGGGAGGGTAAGGGAGGAGGAGGTCCCAGTTGTGTGCGTGTAGTCAACTACAGCTTGCTTAGCCTGAAACCAGGCAGTACAGGCTGATGTGGCGGACCAGCGTGCGGGCGGCGGCCAGCTTGGCCTGCGGATTTGGCATTTTGTGTTGCACTCCAGGTGTTTGGCGGGTGGGGAGGTACAGGAATTTCGGGTTGAGACGCAGCGCACTTGGGTAGGTATGGGCTGGTGGTGTGGCATCGTGCGTGTTGCGCACGAGCGTGCGAGCGGCCCCCAGCTTGGCCGGAGCAGCACGGACGGATAGGGTTCAATGCAGCACGCACTTGGCCTGGGTGGGATGGGGTGGCGTGGTGTGGTGTGGACGGTGGACTGTGGAGAATGTTTGGGGACGGGAACCGACATAGGAGCATCAGGAACACATTCAGTGTGGGACTCCAGGTAGTGCTGTACTGAGGGGAGGTGGGGGCGGTGGGGACACAGCATGCGTAGGTTGAGATGGGCTGGTGTGGGACGGCGCTGGGGGCAGACGTGTGCGGGTAGGCAGTCTTGGCGCTGGGAGACCGACCGGATGAAGGCCGCACGCACAGTCCCCACCTGTCCACCAATAGGCACCAGCCCCGCGGCACGCACCTGGCAACGCTGCAAGCGCATTCCCCCACCAACATGCACCAACATGCACCTGTAGTTACACCTGGCACACGCACCTGGGGTCCCACCGCCTCCCTGTAGCGGTCGAACAGCTGCCTGCGTGTGGCGCGTTGGAGGCAGCAACGGTAATGTGGGGTAGGTGGGGTAGTGATGTGGGGTAGGAGGGTGGGTGGGTGGGTGGAACAGCTGCCTGAGTGTGGCGCGTTGGAAGGATGGGGGAATGGGGGCGTGGCTCGCTCCCAAGTTGTCGACAGGGGGAAGGTGGGGTAGGTGGCTACGGGCCAGCGGCTGCGTGTGTTACGGTGTTACGGCGCCGTACGTACGGACAGCAGGTGGCGGAGCGCGAGTGTATGTGGGCCAGCGAGCACACAAGTGCGAGGCCCAGCCAGTTGCATCGTGCCGGACACGCGAGCACCGCATACGCACCGCAGTCGACGTCTACACTGCATGTCGCTCGCACACGGCCTTGGTATGTGGCGTGAGGCCTTCTTCCAGTATTTTCACCATGACCAACCTTATGATGTCATGGTCGGCCACTACAGCGTCCAGTCCGCTCTGGGCCACCTTGGACCCCTCGGCCGCCTTTCCTGTCGCCGCAGGAGCATGAGTCTCGGCAGCGGGCCCTGCCGGCGCCAGGTCGGCCGCGGCCTTGGGCACGGGGCCTTCTGCGCCCTGCTGCTCCTTTCCGCCTAGCGTCGCGAGGCTGCTGGCCGGCACGCCGGTGACCTCCTGCTGCGGAGCCTGCATCTTGACAATAGCGAGTGTGCTGAATGTGATATTAGTCGACGTCTACTGACTTGTTTGCAATCGGTTAGCTTGTCAAGCGGCGTTTGGGTTCGTCGCGTGACCCACGGGTCGTGTTCCGGAACGCGACACTGTCAACCTTTTCAGCCAGATGCTATCAAAGGAACTGCTCTACCATGGGTTAGCAGAGCGGTTATATTAGGTATACTAGGTGTTGCAGCGCCGGCATTAGGTGTTTCACGGAGCTGCAGGTTCCGCATGGAGCCATGCGTGGCCATGCCCCGACCGCCGCCTGGCTCCGGGCTCTCTTTTGTGTCTTGCCCCTGCTCGGCCCTCCTTGCACCCAGGGCTGAAGCGGCACTGCTAAGGAAGGCTTTTCCCTCGATACGCCTTCCATGCAGTGTCTTGGGCAGCGCTTCACAACCGCAAGGCCAGGCGAGGCCAAGGGCAGCAGGTAGGGGAGGCCTGCGGGGTCCTGCACCCTTGCCCCTTCCTACAGCGAGTGCAACATAATGATAATAATGAGGGGAGGCGGTATCTGATGGTCACGGACAAGCCCCGCGAGTGCAGCATGCAACAACGCCCCTGGTCCGCCTGCATGCCTATCAGCTGCATGGGCGCATGGTGTGGGCCAGTAGCCACAGCCGCACTGTGATATTATTCTAAGTCAGCTGCGTGGGGGCTTGGTTAACCACAGCCGCGCACGACGTGTTGGGCGGCGGCAAGGCACGGCGCTGTGGCCTACCTGGTGGCCTACCTCTGCGCAACGAAGCCATGGTGCCATTTTGCACTGCACCCAACAGCCACTGACCTGCTGGCTGGGCATCTGTGGATGCGTCGCTTGTTGGGATGCGTAATAACGCTGGCCATATAGCAGCTAGGGTGAGCAAATGACATGTTAAGTGGTAGTGCGACGGTCGGCAGTAGTCTGGTTGGCAGTTGTGATCTACCGGTAGTATTCAGCCTCTGCCGTTTCGCGCTCACTCAAGACGTTGAGCAGTCCTAGCGTGCGTAGAAAGCACCATGCCCCCCAAGAAGAAGCCTGCTCAGAGTTCCCGGGGTCGCAAAGAAGCCCCGAAGCGACAGCCCAGGCGGGGCATCCTTGGAGTGCCGGAGTATGACGAGGAGCAGGACGATGATTATAGGCCCTCAGGAACCACGAGTCGAGATAAGAAGCAACAAAGCACCAAACGGACCAGGAGCACTCGCGGAAAGAGCCCAGAAGAGTCCGAGGATGTGGCGGAGGTCATCGATGTGCCGCTGGCGCGGCGGAGAAGGTAGTCGAAGCAACCCTCTCTTGTGCGACTACTATTTGGGCAAGCATCCGGGTTCACCTTCCTGTCAGACTGACGCTGTCAGGGCATTTTGATTTTTCGCAGGGCCCGAGCAAACCAGCCTGCCGAGCCTGCGACAGCCGGGGTCGCCCAGGTTAGTCCTTATGTCCCTTTACCTTTCACATTGCTTACATTTTAGAGTTGGGAAGTTGTATCTGTGCGAAGCTGCGCCGACCGTTGACCTCGGAGCTCTTCCGGTCCCCCTTCCCTTCAGCCGCGCGACTGGGGCTGCCTGACCGCGCCCCTGCTCACCAAGGTCCTTCGCTACGCCTGCCGGGAGAACGCCCTGCCAACAGCTGCAGCAGGTGCGTGACGGTCATACCCTCTAGCAAACCTCCAGCTCCCTCCCGCTTCACCTTGCATGGTTACCCCACCCAGCCTGCCTCACCCTCTTGTCAACGCCTCGCCTCCACTCCTCCTTTCGTTCCTTCCTTGCCTCCAGTGCGCGGCTCACAGACAGCTTTCGGCGTTCACACCCTCACCCCTGCACATTCCCCCGTCTCGCCCCCTCCCCTTCCCCAGCCCCCTGCGTGTGCAAGCACTGGCGAGACGTGTGTAAGGAGCTGGAGCAGCGCGCACTGGCAGCGGCAGCGCCCGGCGGAACCCGCAGCCCAGCGGCGCTGGCGGCGGCGGCCCTGGACGCGGCCGTCGCCGCAGCCCGCCAGGCCGCCGCCGCCGCCGCCGCCAGCGCCGCCGCCGCCGCTGCGGCGGAATGGGAGTCCGCGGAAGGCTTGGGCGGCGTGCGGGCTACTGGGGCGCCAGCGGCAGCCGAGGGACGGGCGGTGGCGGCGTCAGCAGCAGTGATGGATGCTGCCGCTGGAGGGCAGCAGCAGGAGGGGCTGGCGTGCAGGGATCAGAAGCAAGGGCAGGAGGGGCAGGGGGACGGGGAGGGTGAGGCGGGGCTGTGGGGCGTGGTGGATGCTCGCAGCTGCCCCCGGGCCCGGCTGACTGACCGCGTGGTGGAGGCGTGGAGGCGGAGCGGCAGGTGGCGGCAGGTGGGCGGGAGAGAAGAACGAATAAAATGTATAATATGTACATGAATAAATACATGAAGGTGCGGGGGGGCGCCCGTCGAATGTAGCGGCAGGTGGAGGCAGGTGGGCTTCAGGGGCAGGAGTTGCAAAGACACATTCGGAGGGCCCCATAACATTACGTCACAACAGTGACTGTCGTCCTGCAGGCCCAGGGTGTCGGGTTCAGGGGCCGTGTGCGTGGTACGGCACAACTGAGGGCGGCGTGCAGGCATGGGAACGCCGTGAGGGGGCAGCGGCACGCGATGCGCTGCGCCCCGCCTAGGCAACAGCACCAAAAGCGTTTGGGCTAGGCAACTGCACATCCCACGCCGCGCACACGCCCGGGTCTCGCAGGTCCGCTCGCTGCGGCCGGCTGCACGTTCCCACAACCCACACCTCGTCCATGTATGCCTGTTCACCTCCACGTGCCTCTGTGCCGTAACTTCATGATCAGGTCCGCTCGCTGCGGCCTGGGCATCAGCATCAATTGATCCCTCAATCAATATCCCATAAGTATCCCATCAACATCAATATCAATATCAATCAATATCCCTTGGGCACCAACATCGCCCGTCCGAGCATCTGGATGAGCCCCCCGTACATGGTTTACGCCGCACACGCGTCCGGGTCCCTCAGGTCCGCTCGCTGCGGCCGGCTGTGACGGTGGCCGCGCCCGCCCGCGGCGGCGGCGGCGCCGCTGGTGGCGGCGGCGGCGGGCGGGAGCTGAGCGCTGAGGGCCTGGCGGCGCTGGCTGGCGCCTGCCCTGGGCTGAGGGACCTGGACCTCAGCGAGTGTGACATGCTCATGAGGTGGGGGGTAACCGCAGAGCGTCAAAGGGACGAACGGAAACATTGGGCCTGCGGAGAGCGAGGTTAAAGGAGGGGGGGGTGGGGGAGAGCGGGGAGGTCCTACTGCCTGCACAAGTGCCCGGGCGCCCCCAGCCTTCCCACGACGCTCCTTTGCGAACCACCCCACCCCACGCCACCCCACCCCACCTCAACCCATCCCTGCAGGTGTCCTCTGCTGGTACCACAGTTTCCCGCTGCCGTGGCCCTCGCACAAAGCTCTGACTGACCCCTGGCGCCTTGCCCCGTGTATCGTGCCCCATGTGACATGCCCCTCCCCCCTCTCCTCTCTCCCATGCCCAGGCGCATGGCTGTTGCCCCCACCATCTCCTCCCTGCCGCACCTCACGCGCCTGGACCTCAGCAACACCACCGCCGGCACCGTGGACGCAGTGCTAAAGGCCGCGCTGGCGCCGAGAAGCTGGGTGAAGCTGGCGGCAGCTGCTGGAAGCCAGCAGGGGGCAGCTGAGGGGAGTGCGGGCGACGGAGGCGGTGGAGGCGGAGAAGGTGGAGCGAGCGGCTCAGGCGGAGGGGAGGGGAGAGGAGGAGCGGCAGGGGCAGGAGGAGGAGGAGGCGAGGATGGCGGTGGTGGTGCGGTGGCGTGGTCGCTGCCTAGCCAGCTGCGTGTGGTGAGGGCGGCCGGCTGCCCCCGCCTTGGGCCCAGCACGGTGGGTGGGGCGGGGGGCCGGGAGGGGGATGAGCATTGCGATGGGAGGGATGGCTCGAATGGGAAAGCATGCATGTGTGTAAACTGGGCAATACGGCCAAGCCAAGCTTGGTGAGCGGGGTGGCGGGTCGGGAGGGTTCGGGAGGGGGTTTGGGATGTGCACTTTGCGAAAGGCGACCGTGGCGGGGAGGGTTGGGGAGGGTTCAGGAGTGCTTCATCTTCAGTGCTTGGGCTACTGATGAGCAAGGGGATGGGACCGTTGCCGTTTTGGGGTGGGAACAGGAACCAGGTGTGCTAGGTTGCTCTGCTGCTGTCACGTCCGCTGGTGGACCAGCCAGCCCGGGGAGAAGGGACCGGGGCCCCGGGGCCACAGGCTGTTGGGTGGGTTTGCCGTTCGGTTACCGTTGCGTACATACCTGTACGGCTGCCGAAGCGCCGGCAGGATAGGGTGTGCATGGCCGCCAGGACCGCTGCGCCGAGCCGTGTCGACAACAGGACCACGTGCAGCTGGGAAGCAAAGCGTAGCTAGGGCAACGTTGAACACGCGGCTCAGCGCCGCAGCCCCTCCGCCGTTTTCGTTCCGCTGCAAGGTTAAGATTGATCCTCAACCTTTGTGCCCGCAAGGCGCCCGAGGCTGTCACAGAAGCTGTAAGCGTACCAAAACTGACCAACCAGCAGGTTTCCGTACGGCCTTACATGGTATACATCAACTGCCGTACAGGAAAGCGCCTCGTGCTGTCCATTGCGCCCCTCCCGGAAGGGTGTGCGCTTGCGGATTCACGTGCAACGTGCGCATACGGTACCAGATGTCCGTCATACCCAAGATTCCGTTGTGCGGCTCCTCCCTTTTCTCAATCGCGCACAGGACTGCACAATCGCCGTAGGCCCATGATAGCCTTAAACAAGCCACCACCAACCGCACCACACACACCGACCACCAACCGCACCACACACACCGACCACCAACCGCACCACACACACCGACCACCAACCAACCAGATGCAATGCTGAGTTACGAGCTGCACGCCTGCACCTTACCCTCACAGTGTGAAAACAACACGCCAAAAGCAACAACCGTCATGCATCCCGTTACCAGCACTAAAACCATCGCGACAAGGCGCCGTACACGGCGCAAACCGGGGGCGCAAACACCGCGTCTAACCGACAACCAACACCTCCCAAACACCAAATAGCAACCAGATGCGTCTCCCTTGTCCAGTGCACTTTGAAGACTGAAGAAGCGGCTCGCTCCATATCGTCACGCCACCCGCTGCGTTTCATGTACCATACATCCTCCACACGCATCTTGTAAAATGTGCCAAAGCCGCGTCGGCCGTGTCGGCTTTCAATTCCCACAACAGCCAAAGAGGCGTCGTCCCCGTACGTCGTGTTGTCGCTCACATACGGTACTCGTCTTTCCAAGTTCTGCAAACGCGATCAAAACATCTTGAGGGGCCCACACTCGTGAGCCGGGGGGCCCCGTACTGATATGAATCGTCCCCATAGCCTTTCTCCTCGATACAGTACAACCCAGCAGCCCCTGCAACACCAGCCGCACCACCTTCCTCCCTCCTTCCGCCCCTACTCCGTCTCCTCTCCGCTGCCCTCCCCTTCCATCTCCACGCGCACCCCCGCCGCCTCCGCCGCCGCCATCGCTGCCGCCACCTCCGCCGCCACCCACGCCGCCCCGCCGCCGCCCTTCCCCCCCGCCGCCACCCGAGCCCACGCCTCCGCCGGCCCCAGCACCGCCCCCGCCGCCGCCCCCTGCCTCTCCTCCCCTGCCGCCGCCGCTGCCGTCACCACCCCCACCTCTCCACCACCTCCTCCACCGCAGCTGCCCCCCTCCAGCTCCTCCAGCACCTCAGCCAGCGTCCTCCTGCCCCCCTCAAACACCACACCCGACTGCAGCACCCCACCTAGCGCACCCCCGCCACCGTTATTCTTGCTGCTGTCCCCGCTGCCCGCCGGCCCCCCGCCGCCGCCCCCCGCCGCCGCCGCCGCCAGCAGCCGTACGAGCCCGATCGCCTGCTGCTTCCGCCGCCGCTCCCTGCCGTACGGCGTCACAAGCGCAGTGCGGATTTGCTACCCACGTTCACCTCAAAGGGATTGGACAGTTATTGCAAGTTCAAAAAGGGCTCCTATAGGACTTGGCCTCCTTGCATGCGGACACGCAGTGCGGTGCGTGGCGAGCGTGTGAACAGCGCACTTTGATCGAGCTGAAAGACCAATACCTCGGTCAATAGCAGAACCCAAGCAATATGATAAGCGGCACGCACTGGAGCGGGTCCGGTTATGCCCACCTGCCGTACAGCGCCACCAGCGCCTCCACGTGGCCCGCCAGCGACGCGTTCGCCGTACGGCATCTCAGCAGCTCATCCTCCATAGCGCGCAGCTGCTCGTGCTTCCGCTCGCGGCAGCGCTTCGCCGCCAGCCGGTTCTTCTCGCGCCGTACGGCCAGCGAGGTGGGCGGCGAGTCCGAGCCGCCGCCGCCGCCGCCGCCTCCCCCGTTTCCGCCGCCGCCGCCGCCGCCGCTGCCGTTGGTCCCGCCGTGGGCTGCGGCCTGCGCAGCCCTGGCGCTGCGGTGGTGCGCCGAGTGGGCCTGGCCCTGCGCCGGGCCGTGTGCATGGGTGTGGGTGTGGGTGTTGTGAGCGTGGGACGGGGTGTCGGAGGGCTCGTCGTCCCAGCTGCGCGGCTGGCTGTTGGTGCCGCTGGGGGAGGTCGCCAGACGCTGCCACATGCTGCGCCGCGCCTAGTTGCTTTGAATAAGAGTCTGATGAGATAGTCACAGGGCTCGGGGTAAGCGGTGTTGGTCGAAAGGGCCTCCGCGCTGGTCGGGAGGCCGCGAAAGGCCGCGAGAAACCGGCGGGTTACCTAGAAGCAGAGAGTCGAGGACAGAGCACGAGCCCTGCGGTCAGGATTATCTTTGCTCTGTATACAAAGGAAAGGAAGAGTATACTGGAAAGGATTGAGCATGGTCAGTGTTTTGGGCCTGTCGAGGAGGCGATCGCTTGCAAGTGGAGTGGGGCTGCGTCGTGTTGTCACCGCCCCACACGTCACGTCAGGGGCCTGTCACGCTGCGATTGAGAACTTGTCATGCGGCAGCCCAAAGGACCTAAGCGCTCTTATGAGACAGTGGTTTTGCTCTCAACTTAGTAGAAAAAATGAGTTCAACTCGCGGTCGTCCACATAACGGCCCTGGAGTCGAGTGGTTGACCCATGGGTCGGTCGCGAAGTGCAGTGGTCGTTGAAGGTCGTTGGAGGAAAGGACCAAAAAGCCAACGGTGAAACCAACAGACAGCTGCCCTGAATAACACTTGTGGTTACCGGTATGTTTTATGGAACGGATTCACCCGCAAGCGATACACACCTTGGCTTTTGTGCACTGCGGACAACGGCTGTACAGTCGGTCCCAGCCAACGACGCACCGGTATGCCCGATCTACCAATCCCCGCGCATGTCACAACACACCTGCCCCAACCCCTCCTCTACACGTCCCTCAAATCCCCTCAAATCCCCTGTCCCCGTACCCTCCTCTCTTCCCCCGCAGCTCAAGGCCCTGTGCCCCGACGTCACGCACGTCCCGCTGCCGCCCTCGGCCGCCGCGACCCCTGCCGGTCCGTCCTCCCCCTCCCCTCCCCTGCTGGCCCCTGTACTGCTGCACCTGGAGGAGCTGGACCTTGCTGGTAGCGGAGTGCTGTGCCCCCGCCTGGTGCTGCCGGTGGAGAAGCTGCAGGTGTGTGTTAAGGGCGTGGGTTAAGGTGTGCCAGGGGTCCTGTGGCCCCGCCTGGTGCTGCCGGTGGAGAAGCTGCAGGTGCGTGTGTATAGAGTGGTCATGTGTATTAAGTTGGTGAGGTTGCACGGGGGTGCAAGGGGTGCGTTGCCGCCGCATGGAGCTGCGGGCGGTGGTTGCAGTTGCATGTGGGTATGGGCGTGGGTGTGGGTGTGGGTGTGGGTGTGGGGGATTAGGGATAGGGTAGTAGTAATTGCCGGTATGCATTGAGTCCGTGCTGTGGCACTGGGATGCTAGGGGTGCATCGGGTGCGTTGTCGTACAGGATGTCGATAGCACCGACGGCCTTGTGCGGTGTCCTGCCCACAACCATGTGGGGGGTAACGGCAAAGCCGCAAAGTAACGGAACCATGTGGGGGGGGTGGGGGGGTAACACAACCGGCATGGTTGTTAGACAGAGACACATTGCCGGTGCCGCCCACGTGCTCACGACACGAACACGCCAACAGTTCGCAAGGAATGCACGTGCCGGTAGTTGGGGGTCTGGTAGCGAAGTTGGGGTGTCGGCACACACGCACCTGCCCCCGGGATAGAAGGTGTGCACTGGATGTGTTGTCAAGCAGGTTGTCGGAGCACCGACAGTCTTCTCATCCTCATCAGGTTGAGTGTCGGCACACACGCACCTGCCCCCTGGGTGCTCCCTCCGCAGGCGGCGGCCCCCCAGCTGAGGGTGCTCCGTCTGGAGGCCATGGGCATTCACTACTGCGGTGCGTGGGTGGGGCCGAGCTACTGCGGTGCGTGGGTGAGCCGAGCAGCACGAGCTAAGACACATGCTTCACATAGCTAACACACGTGCTGGAGGCCATGGGCATTCACTACTGCGGTGCGTGGGTGGGGCGGGGGGCCGGGGGCAGCACAAGCTAATACACATGCTTCACAGGGCTAATACACATCACGTACGGGCGCCACCCGCCATTCCCCCGCCGCAACCATCACCACTGCGCAAGCACACAGCGGGTCCTTCCCTCACCGGTTTCTCCTTCCTCCTCCCTTCCTCCTTCCTCTCTCCTTCCTCCTCCCTTCCTCCCTCCTCTCTCCTTCTTCCTCCCTTCCTCCCTCAAGCCACAGCCCTGCAGCTGGCTCCGGAGCCGCCAGTGCCTGGGCCGGGCTTTCCGGAGCTGCGCGTGTGCGAGGTGGGTGTCGTCCTTCACGTTACAACTTGACAACTTACATGGTGTAATATGGTTTGTCATCGCAACAGTGGCCAGTGGAGGTGGTGAAGCTAAAGCTACGCGTGTGCGAGGTGCATGTATTCGGCACGTGGCACGTGGCACGCGGCACGTGGTATCCCTCCTGGTTGACACGGCTTGCCCTGTTGCTGGAGCCGACGGTGGACAAGCCACGAGCTCCATTGAGACCCGTGCAAGGACGACACGGCTTTCGTTTGGGGCTGGCCCAATACATGTGCACCTACTGTCCTGCTCCAAGGCCACCGGCGGCGAAGTGTCTGCCAAGCCACGTATTTGCGAAACCAAGTATAGTAGTAAAGTACGGTACTCATTCAATCCGAAAATGTCTGCAGGTTGGTCTATCCCGCTCCAAGGCCATCGGCGGCGGCGTGTCCGCCAAGCGCAACGGCTGCACGTTGGCGGCGCTGCGGCGCCTGGTGGGCCGCTCGCCGCACCTGCACACCCTGGACATCTCAGGTGCGGGTGTGCTGCCGTTTGCGTGCATCTGTGTGTCTAGGGTATGTCGCACACGTTTATGGCCCTAAGGCGCCTGTGGGCCGCTGGCCTATGGGCCGCGCGCCGCACCCTACGAGCCCCACCGAGCGCAGGGGGAAGCCAGTGCGGAGCCGGTGCCTGGGTTGCGGCATCGGTTGGGAAAGAAGGCTCTCGACCCCGCGTCATCCAGTGGCTCCGGTAGCCCCACTCCGCCTCCGCATGGCTTGGAACCTCTGCATGCTGCACCGCCGCCTGTGCCAGCGACCCCCACCACCTATCCTCACCCTCCCCTTGCCAATGCTCGACACCTCCCACGCCCGCCCTCCTTCCCCACCCCCCGCGCCTGACACTGGCACTGGCCGACTGTTTCCGTTTGCCACTTTGCCGCTCCGCGGTTATCCCCCTGACACCTGTTTGTTCCCGCACCACCCCCCTCCCCTCCGCCCCAGGTGCCATGTCCAGCGCAGACGAATCCACCCTCACCGAATGGACCCTATTCCACGAACCCGCGCGTCTCAGGGTGTCCCAGCCGGGATCACCACGGGGACCTGCAGCAGCAGCAGCAGCTGCTGCATCCGGGGGCGGGCCTGGGGAGGCCCTGGCGGCAGTGGCGGCGGGCGACGGCCCGCGGCTGGAGGTGTGTATTAGCGGGCCGCTGGTGGTGCTGCGTGCCTCCAAGTCGGTGCTGGCCAGCGATGCGGCGTTGGAGGTGCTGGCGGCGCGCTTTGGCGACACGCTGCGGGTGAGTAGGGGCGGGTGGGTAGGAGCGAGTGGGGGTAGGTGGGCAGGTGGGTGGGTAGATGTATGGTTTTACAATTTTGGTCCCGTTCCAGAGCCCAGCCCAATCCCAACCGAGAAGCAGGTCTGGTCCCGGCGATCAGGGACACGGGATTTCCCACCCCTTTCGCTGTAACGGGGTGGTGAATGGCATCGTTGAGCAGTCGGGCGCTGCTGCGCAGACGACCGGTGCCGGTAAGCGTTGTTGCACTTCAGGGTGCGGCATGGTTGTGCGCATGCTTCCCATGCGGCTTCGAGCAGGTGCATGGGGGGCCTTGACGCTCGTACCCACTACCCGTGCATGCACACACGTGTTCCACGCCCACGCGTCATGCACACGTGCCACGTGTCCGCGCCATGCAGGAGCTGGACGTGTCGGAGAGCGCCCACGTGACGGACCGCGGCGTACGGCACCTGTCGTACTGCGCCCGCCTCACCTCCCTGGACCTCAGCAGTACGGCAGTCACGGAGGCGGGCCTGCGGGCCATGCTGGGGCCCATGCTACTGGGGGGCATGGGGGACGGGGAAGGGGGCAGGGTCGGAGCGGGAGGGTCAGGGGAGGGCCGCGGGGGTCTGCGAGACTGCGGCGGGGTAGGGGAGGAGGAGGCGGAGGCGGCGGCGGCGGCGGGAGGGAGGCAGGGGCAGGTGGAGCGATGGCGGGGGCTGGCGCTGCGTCACCTGGACATCAACAGCTGTCGGGGTGTGGACCGGGGGGTGCGGCACGCGGGGGCGCTGGGCGTGCGGCAGCTGTGTGCCGCGCTGTGGCCCAGCGGCCGGGTGGGGAGGTAGGGGGGCAGGGGGCTGGGGTTAGGGGGCTGGGTTGCACCCTCCGGCGTCAGCTGGTCTGCCAGCGGGCGCTGATGCACAGTGTGGGCGGGCAGAGACGTGGCGTAGGGTCAAGGGCGTAGGGCTGCTGCTGCTGGACAGAGACTTGCGAGTGGTGGCCAAGGGGGGCTAAGGCACGGGTTGCCAGGTGCATGCATAGGGAGTACCGGGGCCCAGACGTGGCGCAGCCGTATGAAGGGCGTAGGGTGCTGCAGCTGGACAGAGACCAGGGAGGCTGTATCATTGATCTGCGTGATGCACCATTGGTGAAAACGCTGCAGAAGTGAATGCGAGGCTTCGAGCCGGCCAGCCCGACGTGGCACAAGAGCACATGCACTGTAGCACCACTCTCGATGCTCGGGTTGGGAGGTTCACATATCTTACCATGCTCAGGGCCAAGTTTAAGCATTGGGGCGTCCCGCTTACAGCGATTTTAGTGGGTTCGCACGTCTGGTCTATTTGATTCAGCGCTCCAGAGTAGATTTGCAGAGCTTTGATGGTCTCGCCATTGCGTCCAATAACACGCCCAACCGTCTGCTTGGGACACGGTATTATCGCTGTCTGTCGCCGACCTCCGCCCGTGCCGCTGTGTTGTGGCTGAGGCACGGGCTGCCTCAGTGTCGGTAGGTGCATGCACAGAGAGTACCGTGTCAGATGGTCGTCGTTTCCTACGATGTGTCGCTGGGTTGTTGAGTCCTCATCCGGTCGACGCCACGGTGACGTAGGGCCATGCCGCGAACGCAGCTGTAATGTTGGGTGGCTGCTGCGCTGGAGGCTAGACATCAAGTTGTGGGTTGACGGCTTGGGGGCGATGCGGGGTTGCCGTGTTGCGTCGTCGTTATTGTGTGCGTTGTGACGCTGCGGCCTTCTGCCCACCTCACAACTTGGTCGAGGGCACTGTTGGTCCTTGAGCCCCCAGCTCGTATACCGTGTATGGGTCGTTGCTGTTGCGTTGCAGAACCCCCTCGCAAGCCGCTGACCCTGGGACAGAGGGCACAGTGCTTGGGTGCACCGTACACGTGTGTCCGCAGCTGAGCCGTTGCGTAGATAGGGGAAAGAGCTGCACAGAGTGCCTGCCTGCCTGCTGACTGCAAGCCGCTGGGACCCTGGGACAGTGCTTGGGTGCCCTGGCACGGTGGGCAGGCGCGTGTTCTGGCATCGCTGCCGGTATGTGGTATGAGTGCAGCGGCAGCTGCTGCCGCCACCGTGGCCCGGCCGGCCGTGCGCACCTTTGCCTAGCGTGCTGGTCCGTGCATACGGTGCGTGCACACCGTTTCCAGGGCTACCCAACACGGACGCCTGGCGCGCATGGCGGCTCCATTACGGATGCCTGAGCTGAATCCGTTTGGTGGTAGTATGTCTCAGGGTGCACCTCTGCCGACAACCAGGTTCCCTGATACCGTAGGTGTGGTCGGGAACAATAGGATCGTGTGGCCCCACCACCTGGAATGTTACACAAAGTGCCACTTGCCACTCACTTCCTTAAAATGTGATTAATGGTGTAGCAACGCACACAGTGCCAGCAAGCGCGTTGACAATCAACAACGGCGCGCCATCGAAGGGCCGTACACCGTAGGCGCCAGCTGGCCAGTGGAACAGCAACGCGATCGATTGGGTGTGGATGAGGAACGGAGGACAAGGCAGCACGCAAGGCAGTTACCGCGTCCGTCGGCACGGGCCCACGTTTCCGATCCGCACTCCTGCTTGCTTGCACTTGCAGCCTCTACCACCATGGCATGTGGTCGCGTAGTAAGAGATGCCGCAAGCATGTTACAGCACACGCTATGCAGCAGCACGCGCGTTCATATTGCGATCGACGAGGCTTAACACAAACAAATTTGTGCATCCGCCGCATGTGTCCCGTACGGTAACCCACGCCGCTGCTAACCCACGTGCACCTGCTGCTCCCCTGGCCGTGGCACTCCGCAGGCACCACTCCACCGACTGTCCTGCATCTCACGCAAGGGCCCTGCACATACCTCTCAAAATAACAGGTTGTCAGTTTCAGCAGCCTAACGCAACGCATGCAAGCTTACTTGCCCACGCATGCCGTTGTGTTCCTGCCTGCCTAAACCGCGACAGCAGTGCACTGGCTACGCCAGCCAAGCTCACAGCGCAAACCCCGTACTTACGACAATCGTGCCCCGTGGCCGCCGTACGGCAGCCCGCCGACGTACCGGTAACGCCTCCCCAGCTACGACCGCCACTGATCCAGGCCGTACGGTGCATCTTCTTTCCACCCGGAACAAAATAATCCACAGCAGTGCACAATAACTGCTACCACCACGCATACGTAGATAAAGGCGCCATAGGCAGCCACCAGCATGTAGATAGCTTGAAGTACCGTAGGGAATTAGTCAAATGGCGAAACATGGCACGTTCCGGCTCCCAGGCGAGCAAAAGGCGTTGGATGGCGCTCCTTGCGCAATGCGTTAGTTGCCCGTAACCGGCCAAGCCGCAAGGCTTTGGAAAGCCCCGTACCGAAAGCCAGGATCACCAAACCAACTGTGTGCATATCCGGCCAGGCCTCTCATCCAACCTTTCTGCCCGAGCCAACGGCGTTTCAAATTTCGGCAACAAGACAACCGTTCTTGGGAAGGGGGCACGTGTGTCCACGCAGCCCCGCCCCACAACCTTGCTTCAGCCACGGCCCCAGAAGCCCACCAACCCGCCCAACACCTATTCTCCTTGAACCCACTATTGCAACCTGTTCACGTTCGATAAAGGCCGTTGGTAAGAGCACCAGTATGTACCATTGGACCACGTCTTATCGCCGCCACCATTCCGACTCTGCCCCGCGTGCCACGGTTTGCTTGCTTGTATGTCACTACCGTACTTCAACACCCCCGTCTCATGGGCACAGTCTCAAAGCGCGAAGCGATATTCACCAAATCAAGGACGAAGAAGCACGCCGCTACACTGCACATCACGCTGCTGCGTACGCAGCCAAGCCGCTTCACGAGTCCGTGCCCAGCGTTACGCATTTGCTCACCTAGCCAGCTTTGAATGCAGTACAACCGTGGCGTAAGTAATTACTTGATGCTACCTTGACCGTTGGAGAAAGAGCGTGCATAGCATGCGCGGATACCAAACGGCGCACCAGACCGTGCTCGCAGGTACACCGCGGTATCCTACTCGTGCACACGCACCCCGCAAAGCATACGCTGCACGCCCCGCATGCCTGGGACATGTGCACACCAGCCCCTGACAGCAAAACAGTACAAACATCTCCCACATACGACGTATCCCTCACCGTCGGCTCTTTTTCCGCGTGCGTTCGCTGCACCTCTGCTGGCTTACAATATCCATGGCCCATCCGTCTCGCTCATGCGCTTGTGTAACGGCACACGCATCTCGTGCCAGCGCCTTCCGCTTCCCGCCTCCTCCGCCCAGCCTGCTGCCGCCAGCTTCCGTACGGCGGTTGGTCATTAGCCGTCGTACGCGTACAGCTGGCCCGAGTCACTCAGGACCAAGTTCACTGGCGCCAGCCCACCCGATGTGCCGTCACCGTCGCCTGCTGCCTGCGTGACGCCAACGCTGCCGCCAGCAGGCCGCGGCCCGCCGCTGGCCCCGACGCCCACGGCGGTGCCAAGCCCCATGGCGCCCCCGAGCCCGCCGGCGCCAACAGCCGGCGCTAGGCCAGTTGGCCCTCCAACGTCCATGCCGCCACCGACGGCGCCGCCGCCGGCGGCAAGAGGCATGGTGACGGCAACGGTCGCACGGTGCGGCTGTACTCCGCCGCTGCCGCCGCCGCCGCCATGCAAGTGCGTCAGGCCACTGCCGCCGGCGGCGGCGGCGGCAGCCGACGTCAGTGCAAGGATGTCTGCAGCGGCGCCGCCGCCACCGAAGCCGACGGCGCCGCCGACGGCCCGCTGCGTGCCGTACCGCAGGGACGACGATCCCACGGCCTCCGCCACGCCGGCAGCGGCGGCAGCGGCGTGGGCGACGGCGGCGGCGTGGTGATGGTGGTAGTGCTGCTGTAGCAGGCGGCCGCCAGCGGCGGCGGCGGCGGCGGTGCTGCGGCCTCCCCCAAGCAGCGCCGCCGACGGCGACGCCACGGCGGCAGGCTGCGCCATTGCGCCGCCGACGCCGGCGAACGTGTAGAACGGCGCAGCGCCGCCAGCGTCGCCGCCGCCGTCAGGTGCCTGGAGGCCGACCCCTTCCATAGCTGCAGGGCAGGCAAACAGGAGGGAACCAGCAAACCAAGGGCCATGCCAGCTTCATGTCGAATGGAACACAGACAGACACACATTTCCACCAGACGTGGTGCCCTCGGAAGCAACAGCATCATCTGCATCAGGACAGACTCCGGTGCACGGAAACCTGCCTAAGCAGCCCCCGCCTAGCCTCTGCGTGCGTACCCGGCCACCAGCCACCAAGGATGAGGTGCAAGGATGTACAAAGCAGCCAGGCAGCCCCCAGGGTGTGACAGGCAGCCAGCATGCATGTCTGCAAGCAAAGCCTGCGCAATGCCTGCCCATTGCGCAACATGCCAGCCAGCCAGCTAGTCCCCACCGCTCCCCGCCTCGCTAACCGTACGTTAACCCACGCACCAGTGTAGTTGACCGGCGTGTAGTACACCGACTGGCCGCCGTACGCTGCCGGGCCGCCCAGCACGTTGCCGTACACTACTGTGGGAACGCAAGAATGTGCGTGGCGCGGTGGCGGACGTGCAACGTATGGAGCTGAGGTCAACACACAGCAGCAGGTAAGCAGCATGCATGGACAGGGACACGGCTGCTCTGGTGTGGTAGTTGCGCCCTGGTACCGATACCCAGCAACCTCGCGTCGTTGCTGTGCGCGCACCTGTCTGGGGCATGAGCCCTGCCGCCGCCCCACCGCCGCTGCCAGGCGCCAGTTGCTGCACGTATGGCCCCCCAGCGGTGCCCTGCACGTAGTTAATACACAGGCAGTGCGGCGCCGTGCTGATCAAGGAGCAAGCCACGCAGCACGGTGTGTCGTACGCTTGAGGGTCATGGCTCACCACCTACCTTATTGCAGCAAGCCCCCAACAGGCATGCATGCACACAGCCGGGGTTGCCGGCTTTGCCGCGAGCGTGCTGAAGGAGCAGCGCGTATAGCACGATTTTGTAGATAGCACAGGCACACAGAGCTCCAGACAACGAGATAACGACGTGCTGCTGCCCTAAGCCACGCGCCGGGCCTGCACTTACCATGACGTACTGAGGTGCTGCACCCCCCTGTGCTGCGGCTGCGCCCACCATGTTGGGGTACATGGCCATGCCCCCGGGCCCCGCGCCCAAGGCAGCTGCTGCTGCGGGCTGGGGGACGCCGGGCGCCCCTAGCGGCACGGCCGCCATGCCGCCCGTGTCGTCCACGCCATACAGCTGTTGAGATCCGTGCAGGAAAGGGTTTCCTTGGTTACGGTCAGTGTTCATCGATGGTTGTGGGGCACAAGGGATCTCCGGAATGGAGAAGGGGGCTCACGTGGTGGGGGGGTGGGGGGCGGACTCTAGGGTGGTTACAGAAGCTTGCGGTGGCATGGTCCTTTGCTCATGGAGTCAGACACGCAGCATTTGTGCATCATATCTTGCTGTAGAGCTTGCACGAAGGAGCTAAAGCGTGGCCTGCGGGGTTAATTTCTTCCATCGGACCTGTTCTGGACTCGCGCGCGGGTGTGCCGAGGTTGCGTGAGAGGGACGCTGTGTGGGTTGGCCTGCTGGATGTGAAATGACGCCACCTAAGTCGCACCTGTGAGGGAGGTATTAGGCCATATCCCGGTGCGTAGACTGGGCGCGAGGCGACAGGCTGCGATGCGCGACTCCCCTGCCCAGTTGCCTGCCGCAGCAGCGCGAAGCCCTTGAATGTTCCCCTGATAATATCATTGATCTGCGTGATGCACCATTGTTGAAAACGCTGCAGAAGCGAATGCGAGGCTTCGAGCCGGCCAGCCCGACGTGGCACAAGTAGCCCACGCACTGTTGCAGCACTCGCGATGCTCACGTGGGGAGGTTCACATATCTTACCATGCTCAGGGCCAAGTTTAAGCACTGGGGCGTCCCGCTTACAGCGATTTTTGTGGGTTCGACCGTCTGGTCTATTTGAATCAGCGCTCCAGAGTAGATTTGCAGAGCTTTGATGGTCTCGCCATTGCGTCCAATAACACGCCCAACCGTCTGCTTGGGACACGGTATTATCGCTGTCTGTCGCCGACCTCCGCCCGTTGCGCTGTGTTGCAAGGGCTGAGGCAGCAGCGTTGAAGGAGATTGCTGCATTGTCCTGCCTACAGCTCCCTATCTCAACGTTTTCCTAAACGCCACAAACTCTGCCTCTCTGCATCGCAATTTTGCCAGAACAACGGGCTCCTATTGACGACGAGCCCCCGAGGCAGCTCTGTAGCTATCATAGCATGCCAGTTAGTCGATTCAGGATGCACTTTCGCACCTAGTCGAACCTTTTTGGTGCAAATCAGCAAATGGCAGTGAAGTATGAGAACTGTGCGGTACAGCTCAGCGAGGCCGCGACCCGTAAGCAATGAAATAAATGACCGCATTCACGAAGTCCAGCAGATCGTGATTCGAGGCGCCTTGGGGCTCCGAGTGGCTCACGGACAAAAACCTGGGCATGATCACACAGAACGGCGTCGTTACGGCGGCAGTACCGCGGCAGTACTGCTGCGTTTGTCGAGAGGACACACGTGCCTACCTGGCCTGTTAGTGTATCATACACTGATCTATGGGCTGTTTAAAATAATACTGGCGCAGTACAGGCAGCGCGTGCCTTGTAACCCTGTCCGTATCGCTATGCCTCCAAGTTGCCAGCCATGCACAAGACACATCACATATGTATACTAGCAAAATCTTGCTCCTCTAACAAACAGTTACAATCTAGCACGCAGTAGGTCGGACTCGCGCGCAGGACACGACGACGAAATCTAGGGCACGGGCGCACCGTGCTCGTCAAAGGCAGCAGCACCAATACGCTCCGAAGGCAAGACGCCTACCGTTGGCAACCTGTTGCCTGCGCGCAGGACCGCAGGATGGCAAGCCAACGAAGCAACGATGCACCCACGAGCGGTAATCGCCCTGGCGCCAAGCGGGTACCACTCTGAAAAACGCTGAGTACTAGATTGGGGCCTTCTGCCAGG
>VFQN01003576.1_pt1 | contig 21920 bp, 31 predicted proteins | sample 3512371 | NCBI WGS metagenome assembly VFQN01 (sample SAMN10412370, study PRJNA504923) | tailings metagenome | isolation source: Replicate 2 from Balatoc abandoned mine | place: Philippines: Itogon, Benguet | collected 2017-08-28
CAGCAGGAGTGGCACCGACGGAGGCATGCCCGCACTGCAGTACATATAGGTATGCCGAAGCCGTTTGCCGTGCCATGGTTGCTGTACTGACGTCCTACTGTTGCAGCAGAAGCACCGGTGGTCATGGTATCCTGTACCTGAGCTTCCGTTTATAGCACGTGCTTAGAGCATTGAAAACCAGAGCCCACATGTGACGGTGTGTCATGCCCTTTCATGACCAGCGCGCGTGTACTATTGTTGCGTGGGCGGGGTGCGACCGAAGGTATACCGGTAGACAGCGGGTAGGCACACAATACAGCCACCCAGAGCCACCTTTTGCTGCCGCCATGCAGGAGCGCGTAACAGACCTTCACAAGACGCGTCCCTCCCCCTTTCCCGTATCCCCAGACCCTCCGCTGGACCCCTCCGGCCCATCCGCCGGCCGTGTGGTGGTGTCCGGGGACCGGAGGTTTGTCAATTGCTCAATGCCAATTGCCAAGGAAGCCGTACTGTGCCTGCTTGGTCATGAACGCATAGCTGAGGCTAAGGCTGTAGCAGCAAGCGAGGATGGCACCACGCCCAAGTACCTGGTGACGGTGTACGCGCGCCGGGCGGGCGAGGACGGCCCGCCAGTGTCCTTTACAATGGTCTGGCTGACGCCGTCGCGTGGCAGCACTGGAGGCCTGCACTGGCACCTCTCTGGCCTGGGCCCTCTGCGCCAGCACCTGGGCCTGTCCCCCAACTGCCCCGTGCGGCTGATGCGTGAGGTGGGGCAGGACGGCAGGGTGAGGCTTGTGGTGGAACCACGGGAGGAGGGCGAGGGAGGGAGCGGGAGCAAGGGCGAGGTGCGGGCTGCAGGGCGTGTAAGAGGCAGTGACGCGGAGCTGGAGGTCCGTGATGGCGGTGGCGGTGGCAGCACGAGCTCTGTGGGCTCGGATGACGACGAGGAGGGCAGAACCAACACCGATGGGGCCGGTGGCAGCGGTGACTCTAACTGGGCGCCTGGGGGAGGAGATGGACAGAGCGCCTGGGCCACCAAGCGGCCGCAGCCGACACCGGCGCAGCCGCAGCCGCTACAGCGGCAGCCACCGCAGCCACTGCAGGAGGCCTCACAGCCGGCCCTACAACCACACCCCCAGCAGGAACCGCACTTGCGAAACGCTCACCCTCACCAGCCGCAGGTGCCGCCGCAACAACAAACAAGGCCATGGCAGCTGCAGCGAGCGCAATTGCAGCCGCCGCAGCAGCAGCAGCAGCCGGGGCCTGGCGGGCGACCCTCCGTGGGGTCGGGTGAGGGCAGGGTGGGCAAGGGGCCTGGGGGCGGCGAGGAGGGGCGACGGGGCAAGCGGCGGCGGCCAGAGGTGCCTATGGAGCAACCAAAGGGGGGGCCGGCGGCGAGCCAAGACGGTAGGCAATGCACCCCCTGTCCAAACTCCAAAGTAGCTGTTGTTGTCTGTACTGCTGAAGGTATCGCCTTTGGCAACGGGTTTTGGGATACTGCAGTGCATGTCGACTTGAAGTGCTGCCTCCCGTTTTCAGCTCGTTTCCTGGCCGTGCTTGCCAACACGTCAGCACCGCATCTTTTGCGGTGGGATAGCATGCGGCCAGTGCAGCAGAAGAAAGATAGGGCACACGACGTGTTGGCGTACTTTGCTGCAGAGCCGTCAGGGAGCAGCGGTCGGGCGCACTCCGTTTCTCCGCCGGTGGCGGTGGATGCGGAGGAGGCGGTGGATGCGGAGGAGGCGGTGGATGCGGAGGAGTCCCACATGCACCGTGACATTGACGTGCTGGCGAAGCACTTGGAGGCTAGCAGGGCGGCCCAGGAGCAGGCTGAGGCCCGGGCGGCGGCACTGGCGGCGGACAAGGCGGCGCTGGAGGAGCAGCTACGGGTGGAGAGAGAGCGGGCGGTGGCGGTGGAGAGGCGGTTCCGCCGCGCGTTCCGCCGTGTCCGGGAGCACGTGGCCCGCGTTATGCGGCGCTGGAGGCTCCCCGCTGAGGGTGCAGCGGGGCAGCAGCAGCAGCAGCAGGCGCTGATGGGGGCTGGCGGCGGCGGCGCTGGCGGCGACGGCGGGCACGAGGGCGTCAGGCCTTGTGGCGCTGTGAGCCCAGGGGCAGAGGGGGTGGGGAACGTGGGGCTTGGTGGCGCTGGTGAGGACGGGCAGCCCGGCGAGCGTAGGCGGCAGCTGGAGACCAGTGCACGTCAGGAGCGGCCGGTGGGCCAAGACGGTACGTGCTTGCATGCTACAGCTCTGTCGGTACCCAGCGAGTGCTGCAGCTGGGCACGGTGGTGCTGGGCAGCAGTGCGCACATCGGTGGTCAAACACTTTGCCACAGCGATAAGGAGCCAAGTCTCCATGCGCCGTACATCTTATTCAGTGATTACCATAACCTCTTGGCCGGCGCAGACGTGGTTGCGCCGCGCCAGGTAGCTGCAGAGAGTTAGGGAGCGGGCGCAATGATAAGCACGCGACATCTGTGCCCTGCTGCAGGCGGTTTGGCGGGCGGGGAGGCCCGGCCTGGGCCCCGTGCGGCCATGGACGCGGAGGGGGAGCTGCTGCGTTTATGCATCAACCTGCTGGCGGCGCACATGGCCCTGCAGCAGCAGGGCGGCCCTGGAGCAGGCGGAGGCCCGGGCGGCGGCACTGGCGGCGGATAAGGAAGCAGTGGCCGGGCAGCTGGGCAGGGAGGGGGAGTGGGCGGTGGCGGCGGAGGGACGTACGGTTCCGCCGCGCCCTGGAGCTCCTGGCGACGTGTACCGCGTGATGCGGCGCTTGGGCCTGGCCGCTGAGGGTGCAGCGGGGCAGCGGCAGGAGCATTCGCCACTGCCGCAGCAGCAGCGACAGCCACCCCCAGCGCAGCCGCGGACGCCAGCCCAGCCGCCGCCGCCGCAGAGGCAGCAGTAGGCGAAGGCGCTTCCGGCTCAGATAAAGGCACAACGCATGCATGTTGGCACCGTATACTTCGGTGATTGGCCGTTACTGGCAGAGCAGGTGTGGGGCATGGTGAGGAGGACGAGCACGAGGGAACGAGTGAGGACATGCGGCATGTGTCGGTGCAACAGGTTGCGGCACTGAACGTCTGTCGTGACGCCTGAGGCCGTACGGCAAGGAGTGCCAACACTGCGTGTTCGTGTTCGTGCCCAGCCCTTATTTGGCATGTCGAAGCATGAGGCGCGTTGCTGTCAGCATTGCTGGCGATCTAAAGTGCATCCCTGTTTCCCCGCGGACTGGTTCTGCTGGGGAGTGGGCCAGGAGTTGCAGGCCAGGGTTCGTGGAACACCAAGACCGGTAATAAGCGAAACGCACCAATCCCTTTGACAGAGCATGTAGATTAACACCTTCCTACACGGCAACCAGTAAGCTTTGCCCAGTCAGCTCGTGCCACAAGCTACACCAGTGCGTGTAGCGACACACCAGGTGGCTTCCCGCGTGAGGGGAGGGCCGTGGAGGGCAGCCGGGGCAGTTGCTAGCGCTCGTGCGACCACGCAGTCCACGGCTTGTCACGGAAGGCAGACAATATTGCTAGACACAGGCATGGGCTGGCTTGCAGCGCCGTGCAAACCACCGTCCCATAATATTACGATTCGCGCCAACCGCGGGCGCATGCCTCCCTCCCGCACACTGTTGATGCATGTAGAGCCTGTGAAGCTGTCGACGTGTCGAGTACCGGTAGTCAAGGTGCCCGGGCAGAGCTCCCGCACGCACAGAAACCCTTCAAGAAGCGTCACTACCGAAGGTTACGGTATGTCCAGTCACCCCCGCAGCGCAGCCCCATGCCTGGGGTCGGCAAAGGCAGCACTCGGTCCCATCGCAGCCAGGCGGCAGCACGCATAGTATTGTCACACAGAACTTACACATATTGTTCTTTATGCCGTGCCTCCGTGTGGAGCCGCAACGTGCCGCCACCACGCTGCTGCCAAGATCGGACTCCAAGCCCCCTGCACACCATGTCACCGAAAGAAAACGCATGCCCCTGATGTGCTCGCCCCCACCAATGTTGTGCAACAGTTGCAATTCACAGGCGTAAACTGTTAGAAACTTGCCAACACTGCTATGCTCGAACGCGCCCTGTCCAAGCCGTCAGTCGCTCAAGCTCGTGAGCGGCGCCCGACACCCACCGCGGGCGACTGCCCACCTTGCCAGCGACAACACCACCACCCACGATGCAACACAGACCAGGAAACGTACCCCACCCCAACGCCCACCTGCACCAGGCATGATCCCACACTCGCCGTAGGCCCAACGCGTGCCGCAAGCCTCGCCCCTGCGCCCATCACCCCGGCCCCAGGTCGTCCTCCACATCCCCCGCCTGCATCATCTCCCACAGCAGCGCCATCAGCAGGTGCACCGCCTCCAACAGCACCGCCTTGGTGACGGACCGCTTGGGGCCGCCCAGCAGCATGGCCGCTACCCGGCCGTGCAGCGCCGTCGCCCGCTCAACGAAGTACCGCAGGCGCTGCGCCGCCGACGCCGTGGCGGGCAGTGCATTGGGTCCCGGCTGCTGCTGCTGCTGCTGCTGCGGCTCCTGGTGTGGCTGCCGGCGCGGCAGCAGCCGCAGCTGGTCCTCCTTTGGAGGCAGCGATTGCACAGGCGGCAACTGTGCGCAGTCTGGCGACATGGGTACCGGCGGGTCGTACGCCGTTGCGGGGGCTGCCTCCATCGGCGGCTGCTCCTCAACCGCCCGCTCCAGCCCCAGGCGCACCTGCTGCTCCCCGTCCTCCCGCTCCGCCTCCCCCTTCTCCTCCGCCTCCACCACCTCCACCTGCTCCACCACCACCACTTCCTCCTGCGCCTCCTCCTCCTCCTCCGGCTGCCACGACAGTCCGCCCGTCTCCTGCCACCTGCGGGCCTGGGGGCTCTGCTCTTCCCACAGCAGCCGCTGCTGCGGGTCGGACCAGCACCAGGGCGGCGACCCCGGCGGGCCTCCCGGGTGGACGTGGGGGTTGAGGTAGCGCCGCCCCGCCTGCCGCGTCTCCCACCACTCCATGACCCACGGGTCCATCTGGGGGGCACCAGCACGATGGCACCAAAGTGATGCAAAGTGGGTGCATTTCACTGGTGTCCTTGTGTTGGTGCTGTAACATGTTGAGGATTCACCAGGGCCCAACGACGGGGCGGACGCAAAGCATGGGCTCGTGCGCGCGGGTTGCGCTGACAGTCTGACGACCTACGCGTTCACAATAATGGCAGTGTGGTTACAGCTTTGTAGGAGCGGCAACACTTTCCCTCGCGCCCCACCTTGCGCTCGCTGCTGCCCACCACTGTCATGCCCTGCATGCTGCTCACGCGGCTGATTGCGGTGTACAGCATGCCGTGCCCCCAGAAGTCATACACATGCATCTCGGCCTGCACAGGAAGGGGGAGGGGCGGGGGCGGGGAGAGGAAGGGAGGCGAGGGGGAAGAAGGAAGTAAGGATGGGATGGGGGGCGGGCGGGCGGGAGAGTCCAAGTGGCTGCATGGGATTTAGGGGTTACAGCGGCATGCGTTGCGGCCGCATGCTAGCTGTGGCATCACCTGGTACCTCCGTAAACCTATTTCGCCATAAGATGACAACGGACGCACAACGTGTGACAAGGTCCGCTAGCTAGCAAGCTATCCTTGTGCGCGCTCGAGACCCCACCTTGTCCAGCGTCATGCCCTGCGACTTGTGCACCGTGATGGCCCACGCCAGCCGCAGCGGCACCTGCGCAGCAGCAGGGGATGTCGCCTTCATGTCAAGCGCTGGACACCGGCAGCATATCGGTACCAGAACTCGCGTACCATGCAAGCAGCAGTGCATGCAAGTCGCTCGAAGGTATGCAACTGCTTTTAAGTGTACAGGTGCACACAGGTGCCTCGCTCCACGACATCGGCGGTACCCAAGCGCAGGGGCACCGGTACCCATGCGACCGGGCCAAAACCAAACGCCCCTACGTCCAGCCACCGATGCTGACAGCGTGCGCATTGCCACTCCCGGCTCCAAGGTCAGCATGCTGGTGGCGGTGCCACGCCGTGCTGCATCCCCCACCTGGATGCGGACGCACACGCCGTAGCCCGGCAGGGTGGCGCTGAACACCGCCGGCGGCACCACCACGGGGCGGTCGGAGCCCACAAAGCGCACTAGCGGCAGCCGGTGCCAGGAGAGCCACCTACAGGGATGAAACAAAAAACGTAATGAGGTAAAGTGACCTGGGAACCGCAGCGGCAAGCAAGCACGCTGGCGGCGTGCTGGGTCCGAGGAAGGTCTCGCTACCGGGTGTGCGGCCGGCCGCCTGCGTCAAGCGCCGAGCGGAAGGCCTCGGCCATGAGCAGTGACGACTGAGCCAACGCCTACAACCGGTTGGAGGTCCGAACACGGCAGTAACGAAAATATAGGCGATCGCAACTCACTCTCTCAGCTTGTTCTCGACGCCCATGGCACGTGCCGCGCGCACCGCCTCCTCCATGCCCGGGTGCTCGGGGTCCACCTGCGGGTGCCACAGAGCAACATGAGCACGGAACGCACAGACAGTGAGGCACACATGACCAACAAGTGCAGACGTGGAACACCACACAAAACGCAATGGCAGTCCATACCAGCACTTTGCAGCAGACGGAGTGGCAAGCAACACGATCAGCTTTGTAAAGACGGCCCCAACCGCCAACTCGCGGAAAGGGGTCCCAATGTACGGTACCAACCGCTGATCCCCTGTTAGCAAAGGCCTCCCTCGTACCCTCAAACCTCAACACACATCATGGTTGGGTACCCGCCGCTCACCTCCACCTCCTGGAAGCCCACCACCACGCCCTGTGAGCCGTTGACCAGCTTGCCGCCCAGGTCCAGGTTGCGCACCAGCATCACCTGCGCGCCCACCTGCGGGTGGGGCAGCATGGCGCAGGTATGGGCGTGTCAGGGTCCGCGTCAAGGTCCAACAAGAGACAATCCCAACAAGTGACCAAAACTGTCAAGTCATACTTGCAGCGTTAAAAAGGCCCAGGTTGCGCACCAGCGTCACCCGGGTGCCAGCCTACATGTGGGGCGCGGGAGTACGTCGGTTTTTTTGGCGTTATATGTTACAATCCAGGTGGTGTGGCCACACGATCCTTACTGGTCCCGACAACACCTAACAGGAAAGGCGAATGAACGGAGTCGCATAATGTGAGTAGCACTTCTGATCTGTGAGCGCTCTGCAGCACTCAAAGTTTGGGGTATGGCTGGAGACAACCACTGACTGACCGGAGACAGCAAAGCTTGCATTTAGGCCGAGTGTTGTAGTATGGTACAGTATGGTATCACCGTTTGGGTCCCCTTTCAGAGCCCAGCCCCGTCCCAAGCGCAACCGGGAAGCAGGGCTAGTCCCGGCCATCAGGGCACGGGGAGTCACACACTCGCTGTACGGATAGGAGCCAGCACCGCCAAATCTGTATTGCCCACGGAAAATGAGTCTCGATCTCTCGCTACGTCAGCCTGTTCCCCTTCCACGCTGCTTCTCGTGATGGCATCCCCACAGAACACGAGCAGCACCCCTGTCGCGGCCCCCATCCACCTTCCTTTACAGGAAAAACTGTATATCAAGTTGGTGCACTCGTGTCGGCCGGCACCCTGTGACGCAGACGCCCTGGTGCGCTGGCAACCAAGGCTAGCGACATCATATGGGGCCCAATACCCAGCAGTGTGTGCACCCAAAGGGCAGTTCACCAGTTGACCCCTACCTTAAGGGGGATGAGGCCGTCCGCCTGGCACTCCCTGAAGAACCCCCCGCGGCGGTCGCCCTCCTCCATCAGGAGCTTGTGCACCTCCTTGTACCACACGGCGTGCAGCTGCCAGGCGCGCGCTGCCGCACTCGGCTGCAGCTTGGCGATCTGGGGTGTGGTACGAGGAGGGGTGGACGCCGGCACGGCAGCGAATTGACAACAGCAGCGGCGGCAGCAGCAGCAGCAACACAGTGACAGTTTCGAAATTGATCCCTGCACTCATGTGGACAAGGGCAGAAAGAGTCTACAGAAAAGTGCATGACGGAGCACACGTACGCACCGGTGTTACCCGTACAAGTACCACTACATATAAGCTGCTGGCTGGTGTCGCGCGCTCGCCCCGCGGCCTGGGCGGAGCGACGTTCACACTCTGACGGCAATAAGCAACTGTAACTTTAACTGTAACTGCAAACTGCTAAGAAGCAGCAGCCCCTCGGAAATGCCAGGAGCGCGGGGAGAAGGCTACAGAAATAAGTTTGCTCGGTGCTCCTGTGCGATGGGCCCAACCCACCGCCCCAACCCACCGCCTCGCTGTGGACGGCGTCCTCGAGCAGCTCATCCCGCACCCACGCGTCGTACTCGGCACGTGTCAGCCTCTGCTCGGCCACCAGCGGCTCGTACAGGCTGGCCGGCGGCTCGTCCATCACGCGCACCCTGTCCATGGCGGCGTAGCGCACCTGCAAGGCACCGTACGACAACCACACCAACAACGGCACAGCTGCAAGGGGTCACTGTGTCGGCCGGGCCGCTGGTGAGCATGGGTTCTTTCCGATCGCCAAATGGCACCCACCAACTGGGCGGACGCGTACAAGCGACAGCTTTGCTTGCCACGCAAAACATTCCAGGCGTAGGTTGCTCAACCAGTAGGACCGACTGAACCGCACCAATCCGCATGCACACGGCACTAAACAGCACACGAACACGCAACCCGGCCGCCGGCAGCGCGTGCAAGCATGCTGCATACATGCAGTACGGCTGCACGCACGCACCGGGTCGCCCGGCAGCGCCGCCAGCTCCCGCTCGTTCCGCGCCTGCACCGGCGCTTTGCGGCCGAACAGCACGGTGGGCCGGATGCCGTCCGACTCGTCAAGCGGGCGCTGGCAGACGGTGCGCAGGTAGCGCAGGGCGGCGCGCGCCTCGACGTCGCTGCCGCAGCGGATGGCGTTGAGCAGCCCCACAAACAGCTGGTCCGCCTGCCGGAACACCTGGGGAGCACGAGGCGGGGCGGCCAAAGGATGTGTCAGCTCGTGACGCACGTACCAGGATGCGTGTCCGGTACCGGGCCCAGGTGCTGCTGAAGCCCGGTAGCGGGCCAGTCACTACAACAACGCCGCAACTAGGTCTCCACGTGCTAGGTGTGGCCCGCAAAGTACGAGCTTTATGAGGGCACGAATGCTTAATGCAAAGGCCCTCATCCGCATGCGATGACAAACCACCATCAGGCACGCACCACCTGCGGCCTGCACCGTACAGGGCACGGACGCAAGCCCGCCCCGCCCCTGGGTGCCTGGTCCGCCCCTCACCTGCGTCAGCTCGATGACCTCAAACCCGCCGTACTGGAACACGGGGGCCTGGAACAGGAAGCCCCGGCTGAGGAACTCCTGCTCGTGGGGCTTGAGCTCGCGCCGGGCCACCCCAGGTATGTACTCCCCGCCGTAGCCGCCGCCGCCGTACCAGCTGCCCCCTCCACCGAACTTGCTGCTGCTGGTTCGGTTGGTGCCGTCTATTGGACGGAGCCTGGAGTGCACGTTCGGGCCATGAACACGCGGCAAGCTGGTACGACAATCCGCAGGGGAAGTCAGGCAAAGTCGCTCTCAATGTGGGTTCTTCGCCTGTTGTGCCGCCTGTCCAGGCCTTCTATCGTCCAACTTCACTCCTCCCGTGCAAGCACATCCGAGCCCGCCCGAAACACAAGCGGGCTTCTGCTGATCGGAAGGACGTGTGTGGCCAAGTGGCCCCGTCGGCAACCCCTCAACCAGGATCGCAGCAAGCACCGGCCGTGAGCGGCTCCCCCGCATCCCGCCATTGCGCAACAAGCCCAACACCGCCCAACACATAGGCAATGAACACCAAGGCAACTAACTCACTGGAAGACGTCCCCGCTGAGGATGACCTGCAGCCCCCCGAACGGCCGGTCCGCAGCCTTCAGCCGCCTGGCCACCTCGTCCTGTGGGACAGCACCGCGCGCACACAGGTAGGTGGTCTGCGTCACAGCGGCGATCAACGTGCCGCAGGTACTACTGCGGGGCAGGGCTGCAGTTCAACACGCAGCGAGGGTGGGACACACGTGCATTTCCAGCAGAACAGGTTCAGACGTGAAGACGTTAAGGACGTGAGCTTTGGACACTGCGTGCAAGTGTGTGCCCACCTTCCCCAGCTCCGCCCTCATGCGGCGGATGGCCTTCTTGCGCGCCCGCGTGATGTACATGTCCAGCGCCTGCAGCAGCTCGCCGCTCATCATGCCCGCCTCGTCCAGGATCAGGGTGTCCAGCTGAGCCAGCATGTCTGTGGGGCGAGGCAATAGGAGGGAGGCAGGAGGAAGCACTGTGTGGAGGAGTGAGGAAGCATGCAGCGCACTACCAGGAACACGCTGCTAGTCTTTGTTTATCGTTTTGTGCGCATCGCTGTTACCCAGCGGGCCTGGCAGTTTGTGTCCCGCTCGCTGCGAGCTGGTGTCAGCCCCAGGAGCTCGGCGTGCCGCACCTGCCAGCGGTCCACATGTAATGATGCCGTATTATGCGGGACTCGAGGGATGCTGGATGCAGGCAAAGCCAGTGTTGCAAGGCAAGCAGGAGAACGGGTTGGTTGCCAGGTTGCTTGGTCACTATGCTAGCTACTTACCGAGTGTCCGTATGTCGAACGTCATGCGCGCGAGGTCCATGAAGCGCTCGGCGCGGCGGAGGCTCAGCAGCGAGTGGAGGGTGGTGCCTGCGGGGCATATGGGTATCCGGCCGGGTAAGCGCCCCGCAGCAAGCAAGAAGTGTCGTGCAAGGGAGGTCCGGGTGTTGGCGTGTGCGACCAACGCAACGTATATGTGTTACCCGGTCATGGGCCCCAGTTGGAAGGTGTGGACGTGTACTGCAATTCATAAGCGTGCCACAGCCCGTCTCTCAGGTAGCTTTGGGCACTGGGCCTCCGGCTCCGTATACACCCAGGGGAAAGTTCGTTGTGGAACGAATGCGTCGTGGGGTGAGGAGACTCCCTAGCTAGGGATGGCCCCATAATCTTACAGCATGTACTTGAGTAAAGGTGTAACAAGGGAGTCATGAAAGTAGGATACGGGGTAGTCGTACAACCTGGTACAACACGTCTCATTCGTCATTCCTCACCCTCCTGTTGGGTCGTCAACCTAGCCACAGCAGGGAGGAGCCGCGTTTGCCTCACCTCCCACGATGATCGCCGCAAGCCCCGTCGTGGCCACCACTGACACCCTCCTGCCGTACTCCCAGGTGTCGCCGTTGTACCTCTCATACCACAGCCTGTGCTGCATCTCCCGCAGGGTGGCCGACTTGCCCGTGCCCGCGCAGCCCGTCAGGAAGATGTTGTTGCCGCTCAGGACCAGGTCGATGGCGCGCTGCTGCTCCGGGTTGGGCACGAAGGTCGGGTCCGCTGCTGGCTCCGGGGGCAGACTGGTCGGACCCCCGTTGCGCGACTTGCTGCTGGTCGCGCGGCGCCCAGGTGCGCCTGGCAACCGAATGGAACGCTTGGGTCCATTGGTGAAGCCATCGCCCGTCGCGGCTGCTCGAGTCGTGAAGGCGGGAAGCCCAGGGGTCGCGATGGGAGGCGACCGGGCCGGGCCGCTGGGTGATAAGTGCGAGCGACGCGGCGCAGAATGCTTGTAAGGGTTGCGGCTATGCGCTGTGCGTAGAACTGGTGCGGCAACTGCGCGCGGCCGGTATTGGGCGCTGAGGCCTCCGCTGGTCCTGCTGGGCTGCGTGAGGTGACGCATCCCACACTGCTACGACATACGCATGGTGCCCCTGTAATACTATGTGCACACAGTATGAGAAAAAGGCCTCGCACAAAGCGAGGCGAAGGATTTTATGTGAAGGAGTCTCGAGGCACGAGGGCATGATTTGACAGGCTGCACCCTCCCTTGCAACTGCTGTCTGTTGCATTCCGTGTCCGAGAACGCCCTCTTACACAATGCATGTATAAGTACTTTTTATCTATTTATCCCTGTCTTGATGGTAAGACAGCCGAAAAAGCGACGAGGCACTTGCTGACCCACACGTTTGGGCTACCCCAGAAGGACCTCTTCACATAGGTGAAAAGGACATGCCTGTGCAAGGTGCCCAAGGCCGTGTACTGTAGGCGTTTTCACCATGGCACGTGCCCAACCTCCCTTCGTCACAACCGCTCGCCCTCCTGTAAGACCGCTCCAACCCATAGAGAACATCGTCAAACTGCGTATTTAGAAACATATATAATCGCGGCAGGTGGAGTGGCGCAAGGAGTGCGAGCGCCCCTCCTGGCCAGCCAGCTCCTGCACCCCTCGCACGCCCACTGGTGTAGGGCTGGTGTCATACGCTCATACCGATGGACTAGGGTCTTGACCCCATGCGTGGCTGGAGGACGGCAAGCGAAATGCAACCCGGAGTTGTGCTGTTTGTCCTTGTCCACTGGCTGGTAGGGCGATGCCTTTCGGTGGCCTTGATGCAATGCTGATTGCGAACACCCGTTGTTTGTGGGTGAGTCCGGGTTGGAAGCACCCCATATACGGTTGTGCAGGGTCCCACAACGGATTATGAAGGCAAGCCATGTATCATCTTCCTAGTCTCCTGGATTCTCCTGTCGGCAGCCAACTGAGAAGCTAGCCAATTACGTCAGATTACGTCGAGCAGCAGGGCTCGGACCGGCTCACCGCCAAGCTGTATGGGATAGCATGCACCTTTCCTACGCTATAAGACGTGAGGTGCAACACCCACCACCCCCTGTACCGCTTCGTATGCACCCTAGCAGGGCGGATAACCTGACAGAAAGGAATACCATGTAACAAGGTTTAAGGAAGTGCCTTGCCCGATGCAATACCCTAGGGATGTTGCTTACTTCCACAAGGGCTTTGCCCTGATGTTCAGGCCACCCGGCCCTGCGCACACCCGCTTCCCGCACCCCCATGAGCTGCAGCACGTGCATGCCCCGCGCGCCAGCACAGCGCGCGTACACAAGTACCGGTTGTGGGTGCAACTGCCCTTAGGGCGGGCACACGACCGCACGCTGCCCCCTCATGGCACGGGTGGTGTAGGCGGGAAGCCCTGAAACAAGTGACTTTGAACTTTCGAATGCCGAGGTTGCTATTTCATACCGTGCGCTGTTTGGACGGCACAGGGTACTGTGCACTTTCATCCAAGCCAACGGTGCCAGCCCCTTCAACGGTGTCCAACAAGGTGGTGTGAGCCCCTTACGTGCATTCGCCCCAATACCAACCTACTTCCCAGCAGTGCGCCAGTCGCCACACAGCAATGGTAAGCATACATGGCGAAATGACCCAAGCCATGGGCCGTTCCAGGCAGTGCGACTAGTCCGAGAACCAGCTTGCATGCCGTTCAACAGCCGCGCACACTCAGCTCAGGCCAGGTGCCGGACGTGGCTGGCCACCCAACCTATACGACCACATAGCCTCTCCTCCAACCCACCTGCCGCAAACTTTGTGCTATGCGTCATACGTTGCCATCACTCGTAGGTACTGCAGCCTTTGCTGCTGCTGCCAGCGGTATGGCTGCCTATGTCGCTGCTGTTGCTTCCGGTGTCGATGTGGTGGCAGCTACTGGTGGTGCCGTCAACCGCGCTGCCGCCGCGTCTGCGGGCGTGCCGCCTGCAGCAGGAGGACAGCTCGTTGCCCCAGAGTACGGATAAGCGTACGAATATGCGTACGGATGGGGGTACGGGTACGGCAGTGGGTAGGCATGCCCGTACTGCGCTGGTTGGCCGTAGGAGTACGTAGGCGGTGGATAGCCGGGGTAGTGCGGCGGCTGCGTAGCTGCGACAGGAAGTGGATGGGCAGCAGAGGAGGCGGCTGCGGCCCCGGCGGCTGTGGATGGCGAAGGTCGATCCTTGTCCGGTCGCATGACCTTCATTAGAGGCTTTGGTGGTGGCGACGGTGCTGCACCGCCGCCCGCATGCGCCAGTCCTGCACCAACCATCTCGGGTACACCCGCCGCCCCTGCTGTGGCCGTTACCCCTGCAGCTGCAGCACCGGGCGTTGGTGCCCCCGCGACGGTTGCCGCGCCCGCCGTGGGTGCTGGTCGCGCCGTGTGTGCAGGCCATGCTCCAGCCGCCGCCGCCGCCCCTGCAGCAGCTGCTGCCCCCACGGCCGCCCCTGCTGCGGGTGCGGCCACTGCAGTAGCAGCCGCCCCTGTTGCCGCTGCCGCTACAGATGCCGCTCCCACAGGTGCGGCCCCGGCAGCTGCCGTCGCTGCGTTAGTTGCCAGCCCGGCTGCGCTTGTTGGCGGTGGCCCTTGCCCCTTGCCCTGGCCCTGACCGCTGTGCTGGTGCCGCTGCTCCCACCAGCTCCAAGGCGCATCCGCGGCGTGGTGTGCGGCCAGGGGTGGGTAGTGGGCTGCGTAGGGTGCAGTGCCAGGTGCAGCTGCGATGCTTGCAGGTGCGAACGTCGCGGCGTAGCTGGGGGGCATGTTTCGCCCGTACCCCGCCGGTGGCCGCACCAGTGGCACCGCGACCGCGCCTCCGGTTGCCGCCGTCGCGTAGCCCTGCCCGGGCGGTGCGGGTGCGCTGACCTTGACGCAGTAGGGTAGAGCTGCTCAGGTGCAGCCCAGTAGAGTCCCGCCTGGGCCTGCCGCTGCCCGTGCCCCTGGGCCTGTTCCTGCCCGTGCCCCTGGCCTGCCTGCTGCTCCCACCATGCCCGAAGCTCCCCGGACGCCTGCTCCGCCGTGTCGTGCCGCTGCCTGGGCCCCGCCACGGCCGCCAGCTGCGCCCTCCGCAGCCCGCTGCGGCGGGACTTGGCCTGCTCCTGGGCAGTGGGGATACGCCTGCGCCGCACACAAGCAGAAACTCCAAGTTTGTAGATACAGCAGTAACAGCAAGCATAGCTGGTGCGTGGGCGAGGCGCCGGAAGGGGCGAACAGTACTTCTTGGGTGGAATGCGCCTGCGCTTTATCGTAGCACCAGCAGCCCATGCCGCATCAGCAAAGAAAGACCGAACAGAGGTGCCAAAGAGTCCTGTCCAGGGTGCTAACTAAAAATGCATTGTCAACACACTCGCAGCAAACAGCCATTATGGCTTCACAAAGAGTATCGCGGCTGTAGAGGTGTCCGTTGACCAAGTCGCCGTGTGGGGTCCCGTGGCGGCCCCTGCAGTACAGTCCGGTCTGCCTTCCGCGGCGACGGACGCATCAGTACAGTGCAGTGGGGCGGTGCAGGACTGCAGACAGCCCTTACCTTGAGGCAACCATGTCGGCCGTGTAGACCCTGTCCAGCTCCGTCGGGTCGAGCGGCACGCGGGTTGCAGGGGGCGCAGCAGGTGCTGCCGCAGGCGCAGTTGTGGGGCCAGGGGCGGGACCAACACCGCCGCCCCCACCGGCCTGCTCCACCTCCAGCAGCAGGGACGCCTCGTGGGCCGTGAGCAGGTAGACGTAGGTGATGAGGCTGCGCCTGGCAGCCTGCATTGGTGTCACACACCGCCCGTTGGCAAAGACACATCAGCGAGCCTCCATGTGCTGGTATAACGGATCAGGTCGTTTTGTTGGAGTAGGAGTGTATGGCCCAAACTTACTTGTGAGCGTGTAAGAATCGCGTTTGTTCCCGCGCCACAGGCTTGCATGAGTACAGAACGGGCTGGGTCTTTTGCTTTCCCGGCAAAAGGCCTCACTTGTGCCCGTGACCCGCCCGCTTCCACCGCGCACCTGCCCTGCTGCCGCCATCTCCTGCCGAACCAGGCTGTAGTCCGCCGCCACCGCCACGTCCCCCCAATGGTACACCGCCGGGCGAGGGGCGTGGGCGGGCGGGCTGCTGGGGGCCCTGCAAAGGGCAGGGCGGGTGGGCGCCGAGAAACGTTGGTGTGAGTTACGTAGCAACAGCCAAAACGCGGCGCCTTGCCGAAACCGCCAACCATTCGCCCCCACACCACAATGCCACTCGCCGGAACTCACCGTTGACTCTTGGCACGACTGGCCGGATCCGCCGCCGCCGCCGCCGCCACCATGCCTGGCAGCTCCAGCCTCACCCTGAGCCCCGGCAGCGGGCAGCACGCCGCCCGCAGCACCAGGCCGTGCACCGCCGCCACGCCGCGGTCCACGCAGGGGGGCAGCGCGGGGAGGGAGCCGCAGACGCCGCAGCCGCCGCCAGCAGCATCAGGGCCGCCTGCGCCACCAGCCCCGCCGCCGCCGTCCGCGGTGTGGGGCGGCAGGGGCAGCTCCCCGGCCTCCGCCAGCTGCCGGGCGGCCAGCACGGCGGCCTTGCCCTGCAGGGCGGGGAAGCAGCACGGTCAGGGATGGCAGCCTGCTGTGGGACACACCTGAGCAAGGGAGCATAATGCCTTGCACACCCAAGGCTCCAGACGACCCAACCCGATCCGCGGCACTGGCGCACGGCGGTGAGCTCAGCAAAACCGACACCACCAAATGCCAAGCTATGAAGTGTATGCTGAACGGAGGAGCATAACAGGGCTTTTTGCAGACGCGACAAGCCGCGCTCACCAGGTGGTCCAGCCGCTTGGCCAGCTGCTTTTGCACCTCCTCCGACAGCCCCAACCCGTCGCACAGCACCGCCGCCAGCACTGCCAACGCGCCACCGCCACCGCCGGTCGGCGCCCGCGGCCGCTGCTTGCCTCGGGCGTCCGTCTTGAGCGGCGAGGCCGTGTCCAGGGGCACCCACACGGCAGGCGGCCTGGCGGCCGCGGCACCAGCGGGTGTGCCGGCGTCAGCGCCGACTGCACATCGTGGCGCGCCTGCACCAGGTGCAGTGCCGGCCTCTGCTGCAGCTGCAGCTACGGCTGTGGGCACAGGCGCCAACGGCCCCCACCGGTTCCGCCTGCCCTGCTGCTGCACCTCTGGATGCTATGCTAGAGCCTCGCCTCCGGCTGGGCCCTGCAGATGCCGCCCAGCGGGGCTGCGGCTGCAGCTACGGCCGCGTTGCATAGACTTGCGGTCCTTGTCCCACTCTTTGTCTACATCCCGGTCCCTATCCCTATCCCCATCCCTTCCCCACCCCCGGCCCCTATGCCTGTCCCCAGATAAGGTGCCGGCCTCATCCCGCTCCCAAGGCCTATCTGTGTCCCTGGCCCCATCCCGGCTCTTGTCCCGACTGCAGCTCCGCCTCCTGTCCCTGACCCTGTCCCTGTCCCTGACCGGGCTCCTGCTCCTGCTCCGGGTGCGCCCATGGTCTGCGGACCTGCCTCCGTCCCTGCTAGCGCTCCTGCTGCTCGCCTGGTGCACACGGCCCTCGGCTGCAGTGCAAGGCTGACCCTCTTCCCTCCACGCGTGCTCTCCTTGCCCCGTGGCCCTGCCACAGTCGACTAGGTCCGTTTACAAGACCTGCAGTTGCTGGCCTGGCGCCTGTCCCCGCTGCTGCTCCATAGGTGCGCCTGAAGCTCCGGCTGGCAGGCCCACCATGGGCGGCGGCGGCGGCAGCACCAGCCGCCGCCAGGTGGGGTACTGGCACGCGCCGGCGGGCACACTATACGGCAGCGGGGGCGTCACGGCACCCTGCGCCCCGTCCGTAGCAGCTTGTTGCCATTCAACACCGTCCACCGCGGGCTCCTGCACGTGTGGCCCTGCCGCCTCCCCTGGCTCTGCAGCATCCGCATCGCAGGCCATGGACACATCCGCTGCTGCTCCGGGCGTAACTTTCGTTAATGCAGCACCAACTCGCTGTTCTGGGGCAGCCGCAGCTGCTCCCCCTGCGATGCGTGCCGCCGCGCCGGCCGCGCCCCACAGGACCTGCTCGTGCCCCAGCCCCAGGTCCTCCGCCACCTCCCACGCGGGGGCTATCCCCTGCCACCAGGCCGCCCCGTAGTCCCGCAGCAGCTGCTCCCCGGCGGCGATGGGACGCAGCGCCACCAGCACAGGCAGCACCAGGCCGCGCACCACCACGGGCACCAGCTGGGTAAGGGAACGGGGTTGGGTTGGAGGTGGGGTTGGGGCAAGCGGCAATCGCCATTTCGACTCCTGTGTGATCTGCTTACCACTGACAGGCATACCTCGGCACGGTACAACATACGATATGAGGACCACAATTGTATGCTAACGAACTTGCAATGCTATGTTGGAGCTGTCGTTGGGTATCATGGCCATCTGGGACATCCTGGGTGTGCACACGGTGACGTAGCGCTGACACCCACCGCCACATTCGGTTCTTGGCCAGCCGCCGCTACCGCAACAGCAGCCCCGCCGCTGGCAGCCACATCCGGCCCCGCAACCAGTTCCACGTCGTTGCCCTCCTGCCAGGCCCGCGGGTCGACCCGTGGGTCGTTCACCAGGTGCGCCAGGTTGCCGTAGCCCAGTCCGCACAGCACGGCCTCGTCTCCTGCAGTTTTATAAACGGGACCGCGTGATCGCGTGACGGATGTAAACCACGAATACACTGCAGGAATCGGCTGCCTTGGTACACCGTGCTTTTTGGTCCAGTGTTACAGACTGAGCGTGCACGAGGCTTGGCAAATGTAAAGCACCTCAACCCAAGCTGCAAAAAGCATTTGCAGGAAAACACCTGTACTCCCCTGCCCCTCGCCCCCGCCATCGTGCATACCTGCGCTCGCCTCGCGCGCCGCCTCATGATAAGGCACGCTGTAGGCGCCCACCAGCAGCTGCCACGCGTGCGGCGCCCATCTGCGGTCGCCCGCCCTGGCCTCCACCGCCGCCGCCACCCCCGCCCCTGCGTCCCTGTGCCCGCTGAGCCCGAACCTCTTGGCCACGCGCCCGGGCATGACGTACCCGGCCAGCACCTCCACCGGGTGGCTCTTCCGGATGGGGGCGGTGGCGCGGAGGCCCACGCCGCCGCGGCGGGGGTCGGCGCACGGCTCCAGGTGGCCTGTGTCCGGCAGCTCCCGCGGCAGGCCGTTGAGGCAGCCAGGTAGCGGGTCATGGCGGTCCTCCTGCAGGCCCAGCCGCTCGGACAGCATGGCGGCCAGGATGTTGCGGCTCACACCGTGCTGCCGCAGCACGCCCAGCCACGGCAGTTCCCCTTCCGCCGCAGCGGCACCTGCTCCCCAGCCTGCTGGCCCCTCCCCCAGCACCCACACCTGCTCCGCCAGAGCAGCAGCAACGCAACCCACACCACCCGCATGCTGCTCGCCGCCGAGGTGCTCAGCTGCCCACTGCTGCAGCCCAGCCCGCACACCCGGCGCCAGCTCGGGGTGGAAGGTTGACCCACATGCCCGCAGCTCCCCGGGCTGGAGCGGGGGCGGCACGGCTGCGGGCCCGGCGTAGCCGTACAGGTGCGCGGGGGTGAGGCTGGAGGCGGGCAGGAGGGCGGCAGAGGACGGAGTCGCGGCGGGGGTGCAGTTGTCATCACCCCACAACGCAGCGTCCTCCATTTTCTCTTCCTGGGCCTCCACCTTCTCCTCTCCCTCTCCGTGGTGGAGCCGGAGCGCTTGCCGCTGCCCCTGCTGCCCCCCCTGCTGCTGCACAGGCACAGGGCGCTGGGCCGCAGCCACAACCCGCCCCGCCCCGTCGCGCCACAGAAAGACGGTGGCATCCTCCCGCGGCCCCAGCGCGCGAAACAGCGCAGTGGCGGCACTCAGCCGCCACCTACGTCCGCTGGGAGTGCTGCTATAAGACACAAGGTTGAGCTCAAAGACCTCCGCCCCTGCTGCTGCGCCGTTGACCCGGGTGTGGCGCTCCTGGGAAGCGGCTCCTGTGTGCACGCTGACCCGTGTGGACTGCTTGACCTCCATGTGCGTCGACTCGGGCCAGAGCTGTCGTACAGCGCGGAGCGGCAGGCCTACTTCACCCTTACGGACGCTGCACACATAGTACGGCAGTGCGGGCCCTGCGCAGGTATCTGTGGGAGGAGCCGCAATAGGTAAGGGCGGGTCGAGGGATTTAGTGATACTCTTCAAGCGGCTACCTCCTTGCAATACACAGTGAAGGGTCCTGCTTGCCCAAGACACCTGAAGTTGCGAACCCAGTGGCACAGGAAGTGCCACATAAACAGCACTTTCCAAGCATGCAAGGACCAGCAGCGCCCACGATCCCGCAACCGCAGAGCTTACCTCCTAGGGGGCTGCTGGACGCCGCACGACCGCCGGATGGGGTAGCAGCGCTCTGCTCGAGGCGCTCCGCCGCGTGTGCGCGTGGCGCAGCACAAACAACAGCAGCGCGTGCAGGAGCAGCGTTCAGCGGAGGCGATGTTGACTCTGCTGCTCCCCTACCTCCTGCAGCCGGGGCAGCTCGGCTCACGCCACGCTGGCTGCGCGCCGAGTCAGCGCCTGTCGCACTGGGCGCCGGACGTGTGGCGGATGGCTGCCTGGGGGGCGACACCGTGCGCTGCGGTGGCGCACCCACCCCCGCCGCTGTGTGCAGGGCATCCCCTGGCGGATCCCTCTTGACCAACGCCGCCGCCGCTGCGGCTGCAGCAGCAGCAGCAGCAGCTTCCGCGGCTGCCATTTGCTCCGCGGTCATGGCTGGCACGCACGTGGGCTTTTCGCCGCACAGCTGCAGCAGCAGCAACGGCTGGCCGTCGGGGGCAGCAGCATGCCACACCTGCACCCAGTGCCTTCCAGCCACGGCCCGCTGCGCAACGAGCCAGGGGCCCAACCCAAAAAGCTCACAGAACCGTTTCTGCTTGTGCCTCTTGGGCTGCTGCTGATCCTCCCTCGCGCTTGCTGCCGCAGAGCACCCAGACAGGAAGAGGTGTATAACCTGGCACCGCGCCATCCCGATGCGTGTCGAGAAGGCAATCAGCTGGAGGGCTGTGGGCCTGGGGTGCCGCCCATAGGGGCCAATTGTCGTTGCCCTGGCGACCGTGTCGGCGCCGAAGAGCTGCTCTGCAGTCGCCACGCTGAGGCGAAACGCGCCACGCGGTAGTGACCTCGCAAGTACAGGTACCGCGAATCCGTTGATGCTGGTCGTTCGGACTGCAGCCGTGTGCCCGGAGCCTGCGGTCGGACCATTAGGTCCCGTGGGACGATTGCTGGACATAGTCCTTGCCAGAGACAAAAGTCTGGGAAAACTAGTCGTTCATATGATAATGAAGCTCATTAGAGTCCTTTGTATGTCCCTTGGCCAGCGAATTAGGTCAGCTGAGGTCAGCTGTGAAAAGCGTTGCAACCAGACACAGCTCTGACGCTTCATATGTCATCGTATTGAGCTGTGTAAGTTCTTTTGTGCAACTCGTGAGGGACTTGGGCAGACGCACGGTCAGAAATGGGAAAGGGAAAACCCAGTCAATCCCGGGTCCCTGAACTAGCGCGTAGCGCCTGTCCCTTAGTATGTCAATTGTTATCATGAAGTGCAGACGTAATGCTTAGTTTACCTGTATTGCACGAATATAGACAGCGACGGCATCATCACGCTCGCCGGTAGGACCCACACCAGGCAGGGGAGACCACCACTCACAGCACATGGCGCCCCATGCCCCGCGAGCACTGCCAAACCCCAAGAGTCTTTGTACCAAGATCAACAAGGAACCCATAGCGTTGCTTACGTGGACGTTCTCAACGCAGCGGGCCTCTCCGCTGCATCTTTATACCATATTGGGCCTGGTGCGCTTATGGTGCACCGATACGGTCAGTGTCTCATTGTGTACGGCAAGGCCTGCAGCACCGGGGCAAGGCCTGCAACACCTGGAGCCACCACCTGACGCACCAGTATAGAAAGCCCCACCTGGCCCCGCACACAGCTGCAGCAGCAGAGTACAAACAGTGCGTTGGTGCGCTTGTTTGATTGATTACCGGCACTGCAGCTGGTGTGCAGCTGGTGTGCGGCGGTGTACACTACCGGTGTACCAGTACGGTGATGGCAATCTCGAAGACGTTCCGTGGCAACTCAACGCTGCGCGTCTCGTATGACGACATGTGCCCAGGTGTGCTGTACCTCGCTCACATCTTGTCCAGCATGCCAATTACCCGTACCACCTGTAAAGCATACTGTACCCCGCCGAAAGAGCTCATTATCTGTCTTTTTTTCTGTCGAAAGGTTTACAGGTAAGGAGACGGGAAGGGACAGGCCAGCGGGAGTCCAAAGCCCAACCAGCACAGGCAAGCACGAGCACCACCAAAGCCCAAACCCAGTGAACCCCAACCGCAAAAAGGGCACACCTAGGGACGAAGAGGAC
>VFQN01003577.1_pt1 | contig 21919 bp, 35 predicted proteins | sample 3512371 | NCBI WGS metagenome assembly VFQN01 (sample SAMN10412370, study PRJNA504923) | tailings metagenome | isolation source: Replicate 2 from Balatoc abandoned mine | place: Philippines: Itogon, Benguet | collected 2017-08-28
TGAGCGTCGGTAAGTGCGGGACTGCGGGGGCGCAAGTGTGTAGCAGGGTGCGGTGTAAGGGTAACAAAGCAAGGAGCGCAAGTGTATAGAAGCAACCGCAACGAGCCGTCGGCCAGCGGTCAGTAGCATGTCTGCGTGTGCAATCTTGGCAGCTGATGAGGCCGCGGTTGCAGAACGGTCCTCTGATGCCGTACACGTCCTTGCACGAGTCGCCCACCTTCGTGCACGAAGTACCCGACCACCAGCGCCGCAGGTGCCACGATGCGCTTGGCGTGCGCGACGGGGTGCACCCGCTCAGAGACCATGTCGTACGCGCCGGCGGCGTGGCTGGCCAGCTGGTGCAGGGTGGCTTTGAGCCGCGTCGTGTTCGTCCTGCAGGCGCACGCAATGGCGAGGCAGTACTTGAGCGGCAGGTGGCAGGAGTCCGGTACCGGTATGCGGTACGTACCGAAACGGCACGACTCTCAGTGGCGGCTGGAAGGTTGCGGATTAGGCACGGTGTAACGGCTTGGGGCAGACAAGCTGAGTGTGAGGCTAACCGGCAATGTGTTGGGCCAGGTTGGGCAATGCCAAGCGGCTGCGAAACCCAACAGCACCACCCGTGGTACGGCGCGACCCAGCTGTGTGGCAGATTGCCGCTGGCTCAACCATACCGTACGGCAAGGCGTGGGCGGCTGTGTGCCCAGGGCTGCATCAAGGCCACCCACACGCTAGGCATGGCACGGTTTATCTATTCTAATCTAATTTAATTTTAATCTAATCTAATCTAATCTAGGGTGGCCAGTCGAGCCCAAGCACGTGACGCGCAAGGCGGCTGCCCCAAGGGTCCACAAGGGCCACGCTGCAACCAACCAACCAACCAACCAACCAACCAACCGCACACCGTGCAGGCCGTGCACACACACCAGTGTTCCGGTTCCTCGTTGAACGGCACGCTGGTGGACTGCGCCTCCCTCCGGTTCACGATGATGTTGGAGGTGAGGCTGGCCCCCGGCCGCGACATGCAGGGCAGGGGGTCGGGCCACGGCTTGCCACGTGGCAGCAGCAGGTACCTGCGCGCACGGGCAAGGGCAAACGTAGTCTGAAACCAGATTGGGACGGCGGCGGCTAGCAGCAGGAGCAGTAGGCCGTCAGTCTCAGTCAACGCCGTCCATCGGCCTCTATGCGCAGTGCCCGTGATCCGCCTTGCCACAGGAAAGGGCAGCGGGATCGCTGCCAGGCGGCCCAGCAGGCGTACGGGCAACTCGGTCCTACCGCATGCCGCACTGCCCTGCTCCCCTCCCAATGCCGTCCCACCTCGTAGCAACACCCATGCTGAGCAGCTTACATGCTGCCTCGTGTTCCAGTCCCGCCGCGCTGCCCCCGTGGCCACGCCGCCGCTAGCGCCGCTGTCTCCCAGCCGCTTACCGCGCTGCCCTACCCTATCCGGCCCTGTCCTGCCCTACCCTTGGCCCTACACCCCATCGACCCTCTGTACTGACAAGCTCCACCAGGTCCGCAGAACGGACGGACCCCAACTGCCTTCCAACTTCCCAGCCTTGCGCCTTGCTGCTTTGCCGCCTTCCTAGTCTTCCGCCCTCTCCTAGGGCGTTGCCCGGCCCACGCCAGCCCCACGGCCCCGGAACGCCCGACTCCCATCCCCCAGGGCATCACCCATTTCTTCTTCCGGTCCCCACTAGCAGCACCCAACTCACGACGCCTCCCAACACAACACAGGGCCCCAGCTACCCGCATCTGCCCCCCCGCACTCTTCGCCCCTGGGCCCGTCCCTCCTCCCTACCCCAGCCTGATCCACGCACCACGCACAATGCCCGCGACCCCTGCGAATGGTGCTGCATCAGGCACCAGTCCAGGACAGTGCCAGTCCCTACCTGCACACATTTGCGCGCGTTCCTCCGCATCCCCTCCCCTCCCCCCTAGCACCACTCACTCGTCCAAGTCGCCCACCAGCAGCCTCAGGTCAGTGCCGCACGCGCTGAGGCCCAGCAGCGCGTGGTTGAGGTACAGCGCCTGGTCGTAGTTGTACCTGCAGGGGGACGTGAGACGGTGTGATACGGTATAGGCAGGGATTGCGTGTATGAATGCAGCTGGCGCAACTACCGCTGGCGCTTTGGGATCAGGAGCACACAGGCACCGCTGGCACTCTGGGTTGGCCAACTCACTTTTCGGAGCGCTCCGGGAGGTCCCAAATCAGTAGCCTGCGGGCCAGGCACACGCAGCACGTGTAGGGGCGCGGTCAATTGGTCATGGCCCAAAGGTGGCTTACGGTGTGCTGCATGCTCAATGTGCGTCAACATCTGTCATTGGCAGCTACCCAAACAGTGCAGCGTTGCTACAACAAACGATGCAAGGCCCGTCCCATGCTTGGGCCCCATGCACGCTAACTCCCACGCCAATTCCCACTAATCGAACGCAGGTAAGCTCGCCTACCTATCCCAACGCATCGCATCCATTAACCCACGTCGGCGCTTCTCCCCTACCTGTGCGCACGGTACAGGTACGACCGTGTCCTCCAGCCCGTCCACACCCACCTGAGCGCCCCGCTCCGCAGGAATGGCTGCAGCAGCTGCTCTTGCTGCAGCAGACCCACGTCCAGCGGACTGCCGTACAGCAGAGCGCCGGACATGCCTGCAAGGCGCCGCATTTTCAGAGGCTCAGCTGCTTGGCATCTCGCGTACGACAAGTGCCGCGGCTCCTTTTACGGCACTGTGTCATGCAGCTGCACCGGCGAGCCCGTCAGCATGAGCTAAGACACTACCGCATCGCTGATGCTTGGCAAACCAGCAGGCTGCCGTGCAATGTACCTAGGCGACAGCCGACGCAGCGATGATACACCGGTACCGCGTCTGGTACCATTACCGGCCTGCACAGGGGAGCCCTGGGCACTGGCGTGCAAGCATGGGCGAGCGTGCTTTGGGTGTCCTAAGCTTTTAATGAGTCCAGAGTCAATAGTGCTGAGAAACGTGCTTCGAAGCCCTGCACTGCCGGACATACACCGACGCAGTGCGCGCCAATGCCAGTTGCCCCCTTCCCCCGCTGCCCCCACCTGCCGCCAGGTGGTATGTGAGGTACCACATCATGTACACGGCGGTGGCGTGCGCCGTCTGCAGCCAGCCGGGGCCAGGCTCAGCCCGCAGGTTGCGCACGGGGCCGAACATCGCCCACAGCGCGGGACGCGCGTCGGAGTGCTGCTCGGGGGCCGCCAGGGCTGGACACAACCGGGCGTGGTGGTGCAGGCACAAGGGCGTGGCGAAGTTGGGCGTGCTGGCCTCGCGGATCTGTGGGTAAGTCCATGCCAAGTCCATGCCAATTCAAAAGATTAGGCAGTGTAGTATTGATACTGGCAGGAGCGAGGGAGAGGATGCCGTATCGGTACCTCCCCTGCCGCCCCCAGTGTAGCACCCCGTGCCTAACATCCTGTGCATGGAAGGCCGGCTCCGCTTGTGGACGCTGTGGGCTAACTAATCACTCCCGTGCTGGTACGGTACATCCAAATGACGACACCGCACGCCACAGCACCCAGGTGCGTACACGGCTCCAGCATCACACCTTGAAGCAGTTCCCCGCGTTCTGGGGCAGGTGGAAGGTGAAGGTGTACGGCCGCGCCTCCGTGTCTCCCAGGCCCTGGACCGGGTCCACCACCGCCCTCAGGGGCGGCCCGCCCGCCACCGTGTCTAGTAGTAGGTGCGGCTGCCACTGGTCTTGGCGCACAGGCATGGATGCGTGCGATGTGGGTCCTGCCAACGTGAAGTTGTTGGGGTCGTCAAGCCACAGGAAGCCGCGGATGGAGTCGGGTAGTTGGTGGGGCAGGGCGTAGCGCCCCGCTTGGCCCCCGCCAAGGCGCCGGAGCCATAGCGTGCCCACAGCTGTGGCGGTCTGGTTGTGGTGTAAGCTATCGTTGCTGTCTTTCAGGGGTATGCGCACGTAGATCTGCAGGGCAAAGGGTGGAGCAAGCTGGATGGCCGGGTCCGCTACATCCAGAGCGGAAAGGTCTTGCGCGTGCGTGTATGAGTTAGCGCGCATAGGTACAAGCTTTGGTTCAACAAGAGTGCGACCCCGCACCACAGAATCCTTCATGAACAGTGTTGCTACTTGATTATACAGGGAGTCAGTTTCAGCAACGCAAGTAGTCGAGGAGTGCTAGAACGCCTCATTCAAGCCCGAGCTTACCCGTATCTTACGGACGCCCAGGCGATCGTCTATGAAGTCGTTTGGCTTCGCCGTCGCAATGCTAGCGCAGCACGCTATTCGTAACATGACCATACAACATAGCAGTAGTATCATACTGACATCCCGATTGTCCATTTGGGAGTAAAGGTAGCAAGGTATGTCTTGCGTGCGTGTCAATTGATTTTTAGTTCTATGTCAGGCATGAGGGTATGCAGGGTTGCGTGTGGCCCCTCATGTTTGTGCGTGAGGCCAAGGCAGGCGGGAACCCGCGTTTTGGCCTGCCGGACTGGCGGTTGATCGCCCGACAACCTGGTCGAACTCGTTTTACCAGTTCTACGCCTTGCGACCTGCCGATCAAAACAAGTTATATGCCGCTCATGGCGACGCCACAAAGCTCGAAAGTCGCAAATTGCCGCCGGGGCAACGCAAGCACCAGGGGAGCTCCCCTGCACAGTGAGGCTCACTGTGTCACTGAACATGCGTAACAGTCATCAGTTCCGTATGTACATACACCAAGACATAATCAAGGCGCCACAAATTTAGTGTGGTGCGCGCATCAGCATTGGTCAGGCCATGGGGCATTCATGGGAGGTGGAGGGCTGCCCCATGGGGCATCGGGGCCCCAGGGCACCCCAAGCCGCCCGCTCAGTTGCGCATATCACGTAATCTCCCATTTTGCGCCTACCTACCAACGAAGCTGCACCAAAAGGAGCAGCACCTGCTCTCCAGTTCTACACCCATGCAGGCCCATGCAGTGACAACCGACCCGGACGTTACTGCCCGTCTGGAAGACTACGTTTCCACCTACCGTAGTCACAGTCTATTGACAAAGCCCGCATGTCCATTCCAGCACGCACATACTCATGGCTTTGATTCTTGCAGTGCTTGCAAGCATCTTGCACAGTCCAAATATGCCCCTGCCAACTAGACGTGTTCAAGCACCCGCGTGTTACACCACCTACCTAGCTAGCTAGCCCTTAACCCCTTGACCAGCGCCCCCATCACGTACGTACTCACTGGGGTCATTATACTAACTTGACATAAACCGTACACAGTACGCCTGGTCATGCTTATGAATGCAGTCAGATCACGCCAAATACATAGCCTTCACCTGCTGATGTGCACTCCTCTCCCTGTTCCCTCACGGCCATGTGCGCCGCGCCCACGTGACACGTGGCACGTGCGCCGAGACCGTGGCCCACCGGCCACACACCACTCAACGAAAGGGCGCAAAACGACGACCCCACTCTGCACGGCTGACCCACAGTAGCGCTGCACCCTCCTCACCTCACGCGCCCCGCTGCTGCCGCTGGGGGCAATGGCTTCGCTCCCGCGCCCCAACCTCGTGCGCCGCGCTGCTGCTGCGCCAGGTACTTCGCCCGCGCGGGCCGCGCCCTTCGCTTGGCCACCACCCAGTTGGCCAGGTGGTGGTTGGTGGCGTTGGCGTCGGCGAAGGCCGGCGAGCGCGCGCGCATCATGTTTGACACGTGGAGGATGGACAGGCAGTCCAGGGGGGAGGTGAAGGCTGCACCGCGGAGCGCCATGCCTGCACAGCAAACGGCAAGAGTTGCTGGTGCTTTCAATTCAGGGAGGGAGGGTTGTGTAGCTGCCATGCAATCTTCGGGTGGCCAACATGTCATGTGCCCTGGCCTCGTCACCGTACCATGCAATAATGTGCTGATGGTATGCAAGTAAGCACCTAGTCGCCCAGCATCTTGCGCTAGGCTCCGTGTGTCAGCCCCCCCGCGCCGTACCGTACACGCGCAACCTTGCACGCATGCCAGTACTCTTCTCCTGCTCCCACCTTCGTGCACAAAGTACCCGGCGATGGGCGCTGCGGGCGCCACGATGCGCTTGGCGTGCTGTGTGGGGAACACGCGGTCTGCCAGCATGTCGTACGGCCTGGCGGCGTGGCGGGACAGGTCGCCGCGCAGCAGGGTGGTCTTGAGCGCAGCCAGGTCCAGCCTGCGTGAGCGTTTTGCATGCATCACGAGGGCGCCAGGTGATGATGGCTTCATTGGGCCGTTTGGCATGCACGGAACATGTTTGTGTGCTGCACGGGCGGCACTCGCCGGAGTGCGGCGTTGTTATTGGCTGCGCTGTGCGGAGGTGGGGCATAGGGTGGTAAGCAGCTCCCGGGTAGTCAGGAAAGTAGCCGATCAAGCGGCCGGCCGCCGGCACCTCTGCGCACACCAGTGTCTGGGGCTGCCCCGACCCGATGCCCGGGCTCCTCGCCAAGGGACACGCTGCGAGACTGGTCATCCGCAAGCACGCAGTACACATGCAAGCGGTGCTTTACACGCAGGTTAGCATGGGGCGTAAGGGTAGGGCGATGGACAGCGCCCTAGCAGTCAGTATGGAGCCGGCCGACGGCTGCGGCTCCATACTCACTGCCAGGGCGCTGCCCACCGCCCCTTACCGGTGGACAGCGCCGTCTGGCCCCGGAGCTGTCCGCACCCCCACCCGCACCAGTGTCCGGCCTGCCCCAACCAGCTGCCCCACCAGCATGACCCATGCACACGCACCAGTGTGCGGGCTCCTCGTCAGGGGGCACGCTGCTGGCCTGGCCGTTGCGGCGGTTGACCACAACGTCCGAGGTCAGGTTGGCCCCCGGCCGCGACATGCAGGGCAGGGGGTCGGGCCACGGCTTGCCGCGTGGCAGCAGCAGGTACCTGCGCGCATAAGGCGGGCAAAGGGGCGAACGCGGTGCGGACGCCGGGTAGGGCAGCAGGTGGGGCGGCATGTGCAGCTTCAGGAGCAGCAGCAGCACAAGCCGGCGGACGGCAGGGCAGGTGGGGTAGCGCGCGGGGCCAGCAGGCTGTGTTAGGCGCAGGGTGGTGAGGAAGCCTGTGCTGCTGCCTTGCGGCGCGCATGTCTAGAGCGCACCCGCACGTGAACTGGTGGTTTGATGCAGCTTCAGGTAACCTTTCTATGGGCCACATTGGCAACGCGGCGGCAGAGCCGATGGTGCAGCCCCCGCGACATGAGCAGGGACCAATGCCTCGAAGGTGGTCTTGGTTTGCGGGCTCATCGTAAGACACGCGGCAGCATACCGTTGTAGCTCTGTCCCTATTGCCGGCCTATTCCCGGCACCCTTGGCCAGGGCTCTCATCGCAACCTACCCCACGCTACCCCATGCTCCACACACAGTCCTCCTTGCCCCCACTCACTCGTCGAAGTCCCCCACCAGCAGCCTCAGGTCCGTGCCGCACGCGCTGAGGCCCAGCAGCGCGTGGTTGAGGTACAGCGCCTGGTCGTAGTTGTACCTGCAGCAGGGGGGATGCGGGGGGAGAGGGGACACATGGGTGCACGTGTTGCACGGGAGGGGCGAGGGGCAGGGCCAGAGCGGGAGAGTCCGGGGTGTGTCCGGTGCAGAGTGGTGAGGGTTCAGCTAACAACGCTGGCGTGCCCTATGGCATGATAGGTCTCAGGGTGGTGTAGGAGTAGCATGTCTGGGCGCAGTAAGCGGCAACACAGGGCACTGGGCAGGTGCAGGACTGCAGGCTGAGGCACCCCCGCCACTCGCTTACTTTTCAGCGCGCTCCGGCAGGTCCCACACCAACAGCCTGCAGGAGGCAAATCGCAGACATTGCCGGTACAAGGATCGGATGCTGTAGCAGTGGCAAGACCACGTCCGCAGGCAGGCAGCAGGCAGGCACGCTACAGAGCTAAGGACAGACGCGTACTGCAGCACCATGCTCCATTTGCACAATAACACCCTACCCCACCTGAGCGCCCCGCTCCGCAGGAATGGCTGCAGCAGGTGCACCTGCTGCAGCAGCCCCACGTCCAGAGGGCTGCCGTACAGCAACACGCCCGACACGCCTGCAAAGGAACGCGTGGACACTTCGTATGGAGATCCAGACAAGGCAACCGGCATGGACGCAGCCACAACGGCGTGCAACTTGCCCATAGCGAAAATCAGCGTTCCAGGGAGTGGGCTGCCGCCCTAGGAAGCCAGCCGCAATGTGCAGGACTCCGGCGACCGTCTTGCAAACCGTCAGCGGAACCAGCACCGCTGCGGTTCAATTTCCCGCATTGCTTTTCCGTCCACAAGTGCAGCGATAAGCGCTTTAAGAGACTGGTTGCTGGTAAGTCCCCACGCGTTGGGGCCTCTGTTGCATAACATTCCAACTTGACAGCTGGCCGCGCGCAGCTGCCAAACGAAGAGCTACATGTCCGAAAGGATGCTCTTGTAAATCAGCAATTACGTTATGTGCAAGCGAAGGCATCGTGCTGTCATGAAGTTTATGCACATGCGGTTTCGGAACCGCCCGGGCTGGCGCAACCCCGCCCACCCCGCCCACGTTGCCAAGTTATGCACCTGTAAGGCTCTGCATGACAGCTCACACGGCCCAAGTTACCCCACAAGCTGCAAATTCTGCGTATGGCACACGCACGCACGCACATACTCCCGCACCCCCGCACCCCTAGCCCTGCCCCACCTGCCGCCAGGTGGTACGTGAGGTACCACATCATGTACACGGCGGTGGCGTGCGCCGTCTGCAGCCAGCCGGGGCCAGGCTCAGCCCGCAGGTTGCGCACGGGGCCGAACATCGCCCACAGCGCGGGACGCGCGTCGGAGTGCTGCTCGGGGGCCGCCAGGGCTGGACACAACCGGGCGTGGTGGTGCAGGCACAAGGGCGTGGCGAAGTTGGGCGTGCTGGCCTCGCGGATCTGCGCGGGGCAGGTAGCCGTGTACTCATAATCGGTTGGGACAGAAAGCCTTAGGCCGTAAGCGTTACCGTGAAAGCTTGCCCACAGCGTGAGTCAGGAGAGGAGGGTGGGTACTACCGGTACACTGGCACAGGTGGAGGTGCCGCAAGTGTACAGGTTGTCAGGTTCATGCTGCCATCACCTTGAAGCAGTCTCCAGCTTTTGCTGGAAGCCAGAATAAGAAGCTGAACGGCCGGATGCGCGTGTCCCAAGCCTTCCTCCTTAACGACTCCAGGACGGCTTTCACCGGCTTGCCTCCCGCCAACGTGTCCAGCACAAGTCGTGGCTCCCACTGCTGGTGGTGCACGGGCATGGCCGCGTGCGATGTGGGTCCGGATAGTTTGAAGTTGTTGGGGTCATCCAGCCACATGACACCACGGATGGAGTCGGGCTTCTGGTGGGGCAGGGCGTACCGCCCCGCCTGGCCCCCGCCAAGGCGTCGAAGCCACACCGTCGCCACGGCTGTGGCGGTCCTGTTTTGCGGTACTTTGTTGACGTAGACAGGTACTTTGACGTACATCTGGGCGAGGGCGGGTGCGCGGAGTCACGGAGTAAGGGGCCTGGGATGTCAGCGTATGACGGTCGTGGCTCCCTGCCGGTCTGCCCTCATCCAGAACGCTGGCCAGTTGGGGACGGTTGGGACGTGGTTGAGGACTTGGGGTGAGGGCCGCCCACGGCCCAAACGGAGACTACAGTAGGAATTTATGCAAAGTCTGTACTCTACATCTTCGACTGGGAACTGTGCTGTTGCGTCCGACCTCGCTCTGACTGCCCGGCGAAAGGCCTCAGTTGCCCAAACACCCTGACCTCACCTGAATCTTCAGCACACCAAGTCGGTGATCTATAGCTTCTGATATTTTAGTGCTCAATTTTGAGGTGCAGCAGCATGTGCGCGCGAAGCAAGATAAGCAGAGAAGTGCCGCGACGACGACGATTTGCCGTCGCAACATCCTGAGCGGCTATTTGTAGCTGCAGTGGTAAAATCTATGCTAGTCACAATACAATGAGCTTCATCCAAGGCCCTCGAGACGTAAGCCAAGGGTGCGAGGAAGTTCCGGTCTGCCGTACCAAACGGTGACAAATCTGCATATAGCAGGGGAGGGCCCCCACGGCGTCAGACATGCAGGGCCCTGGCGCGCTGAGCCAGGACTTATGTGTACAGGATGTGTATGTGTAGGGCTTGATGCACGTTACAAACAATTTGTTCTTACGGTTGACTCTGACACAGACTGCCTGCTGCCCCCATAGCCCCAACTCCGCCCTAAGCCCCAGCCGTTCCCGCTTGCCGGTACTGGCCGCCACTAACCACTGCATGCACACGGCACCGGCTTTACAGATGTGCACTGCAATGCCAAAGGGGGCGGCCGGCCTCCACCTTTTCGAATCGAACACCACACATGACGCACGCATAATTCGTACACAACCGTTGGCACGCGTCTGCCACCGTCTGCTCAGGGCGCACCGCAAAACCACCTGCTCAACCCACATCCCGCGTTCCCCCCCACACACCGCACCCCAGGCCGTATATGGCTCTGCGCTCTCGAAAGTGCAGCACCGCATGCCTTCCTCACACATAGACCACAAGCCGATGCTGCTGCACTGCGTTGCCAAGCCAGCCGCTTCGACACACAGCGGCACACCCGCCAAGTTCAGACGCCTAACCGCTATCAGTTCCACATGTGCGAGCTCGTTGCTCTAACCTCCCAGCCTGGCATCCGCCACCGCCCTGTTCACGCCATCTGTGTCCTCCCTGCGCCTTAACACACTGCAACCCCGTCAGCCCATCACGGCAGCACAACCCACGCCCCCCTGCTCCCATGTGTACCGGTAACAGAACAGCCTGGAACTGCACGCTCGCCCCGTGCAGCCGGCCCCTCAGCCGCACGTATCCCTTACCATACGACCTGTCATCCAAGCAACCCCTCTACATCTCCTCCCCACGCCTTGCGGTCCTTCAGTTGCCCCGCCCGCAGCCCCACCCCTACACCGCTAAGCGCCGCACCCACTCCCCCTCCTCGTAGCTGCTGCTCATGCCCCTCACCCGTGCGTCCGCCACCGCCCGGTCCATGTCCTCCCTCGTGCCCACAGGCACACCCCTCTTGGCCAGCCACCTCAGCACCGGCGCCCCCACGCCCCGCCGCACCGCCAGCACCACCACGTCCCGTGCCCCCCACTGCACGCCCAGCCCCTCCAGCGCGACCAGCATTGCCTTGTCACCCGCCTTTGCTGCATCAACGTACGAGTCAGCGTCGATAGTGCCCAGGGCCTCGCGAAAGTGAGGGGCCTGTTCCGCCAGCCACTCGAGCAGCGCCACGCAGCCGCCCGCAGCCACCCGCACGACCAGGGTGCGTTCACCGGGCAGCACGGCTCCCTGCTGCTGCTGCTGCTGCTGCACCAGGTACTGCACCAGGGCCAGGTTCCCCCTTCGCGCTGCGATCGCCACATCGAGCTGGGGGCTCTCGCTGACGTGCCCCGCGCCCACCAGCAGCTGCACCGCTTCCAGCAGCCCCCGCGCATCAGCCGGCGTGCGGTCCGGCCAGGCGCCAACCAGCTTCCACAGCAACACGCCCTTCACAGGCGCTCCCGCCTCGTGCACCAGCCACCGCACCATGTCCACACTGCCCGCCTCGGCTGCCCCGCGGTACGCGTTGGGACCGAACACCAACCCCGCCCCCAGCACACACTCCGCCATAGCAATGCTCCCCGAGGCGGCCGCCGCTTGCTCCGCCTCTTCCGGGCTGACCGGCAGCACCGCGCCAGGGGGCCAGAACGACAGCAGGTGCCGTACCGCCTCCACCCGGCCCGCCTTCACCGCCGCCAGCGCTATGTCCTGCTGGAAGCTAACGCGCATGTCCCGCAATTGCGGAGCCCCCTGCTCACGCAGCCAGAGCAGCTTAGCGACACCGTCGTGGCCCCTGGCTGCATCCTGAAAGAGGATGGCCCACTCCAGCTCAGCAGCCGAAGACCTGGCATCCGGTGCCGCCCCCGCAACCCTGTGCACCGCATCTGGCAGCGTGCTCCCAGCCTCGGCCACCAGCCACTCCACCACCGCCAGGCCAGCGTGCTGCATTGCGGTGCGCAGCACACGCCAGCCGGGCAGACAATAGCGGACGTCAACCTTCCAGTTGTCCCGCAGCCACCGCAGCCGGCACAGGTCCCCAGAGCGGGCAGCTGCTTCTATGATGGTGCCCTCCATGCGGCATCTGGCCGAGTGAAGACCCAGGAGCCACTCCATCTTGGCCACGGCGTCAGGTGTGTCCGATGCAGCAGCTGCGTCCAGTACCCCCTGGTCCAGGGACGCGTGATGCCTAGCATCTCCCTTGCCGTTGAGCCCTTGGTCTAGCACCTGCCACGCCTGCTTCAGGCCGGCCAGGTCGTACAGCTGCGCGGCTGCCTGGAGGATGCGGTCCGGGTGCAGCAGGCCCGGGCAGCAGCGCACCAGCCAGCCCAACAGCTGCGGGTGGCCCACCCTCACCGCAGCCTCGCCCGGGTCTGGCAAGTCTCCGGGTTCGCACACTTTGAGCAGCTCCTGGAAGAGGCTGGGCTGCAGCCACGCCCATGCCACCTCCAGGTTCACCTCGCTCCCGCTGGCGGCGGCCGTGCACAGCAGCTGCGGCTTGTGCCGGAAGGGCAGCCGCCGCACGTGCAGCTGGCCGGCGCCCTTGGCCCAGGGGGCGGCGCAGGGTGGAAGAGGCTGGGAGAGCAGGGCGGTGGAGTGGTGGGGGTCGCGTAGGGCGTTGCGGGCGTCGCGGCACACCAGGCGGCAGCTGAGGGCGCGCTCGTTGGGGGGCAGCAGGGACCAGATGTGCAGCTGGACGGCGGTGGGCAGCTGCAGAAGGGATCGGCAGCTGCTGTTACTGTTGCTGCCACTGTTGTTTCCGGGGAGTTGCATGGCTGCTCAAGCAGCACGACGGAGTGCTCCCTCTGGGACGCGCTTGGGGCCACCGAGCCTGGGAGCGGGAGGCACAGCGGGGCCACGGGGGCACGAGGGGGTCCGGCAACGTTGGACAACGGGAGCGCGGATATGCACCATTCCTAGCAAGGTTGCAATGCTATTTGTTGGATCCCCTGCTGTGACCGCTGGCATCTGTCCAGCGACGTGCGTGACGTATGGGGTGTCGGGACCAAACAGCGCAGTTCGAACAGCCACGCAGTCATCAGGATCGCCTTAATATCAGCTCCGTGAAAGGGCCGTTGGTTCTCAGCAAGCCGCGTTGATCGCAAGTTTACCTTGGCGTGTCGGGGCAGAAATTGGCGAGAAGCAACTGACCGATATGCCTAACGAGCAGCACGAAAGGCCCGTTGTATGCGTTGTCAAAGATAAAAAACATACGGCAGTGACTGCAGATCGCTTTGTGGCAACGAAGGCAATCTATAGCCAGTGTAACTAAAAGCCAGAGCCCTGCTCTGCTCAAAGCGAAGGCCCCCTGTCGATCCTTGAAGTATGTGTTTACAATTATCTTATTAATACGCCGAAAAAACCAACACGTATACTGAATAAATATCGTTCGAAGTAGTGCTGTGCTGTGCATGACACCCCGGCTTTGGACAGGTTGAGTCCAACGGTTGGGATTATGGCAGCTCCCGGTAACGCACCCTGCGCTCGGCCCCTGGCCAGTCACTATAGACAGCGCCCGCTTCTGGGAGGTCACATGACTCGCTCCGCCCCTGTTTCGTCTCGGTCTTGCCGGGTCCTGCCTGCCGTACTCGGCCCCTCGTATTCTCCTCTCCCTTGTACACACATACTCACATGTACTCACATGTACACGTATACTCCTACTTGTACACACATACTTGTTGTTCACTTCCTCACTCTCCTCCGCGACTCCAGAACTAGGGCAAGAACGCTGACTGCGCGACGGTGTACTTGTCGCGGCACCTTTTACAGCTGCGTTGCTCCACGCTGTGCAGATGAGTTCGAAACCAGTTGGCATTGTGATGAGCCCGCCCCGCGACACGGACAGTGTAACGGTTGCGTCCAGGTATCAAGAGAGACTGCTGGTAATTGCAGGTGCGCAAACGATAGGAAGGATAGCTCCTTTCCAAGTGCAGGCGTGAGCGCCGCTTCTCGCACGATTCAATGAGCTCTCGAACTCTACACAACTACAATTGTCACACACACGCAATTAACGTTGGACGGCGTGCGCACCACACCGCTTGCTTGGTTGCTATTGAACATACCACGCTGTCGACACCATCCTTCGTTGGCGTTGCCGGCCGTGCAGTGTTGCACACAGCATGTTGATCCGCCGTCTATGACCCTGCCGCCTGCTGCCGCCCCTTCGCCGTTTGCCAATGCAGCCGCACCGCCTACTAGCCGCCTCCCAGGAGTACACCAGATGAGTCCAGGACAAATGGATACGTGGTCCATCGCCCAGCTGCTGTGGCCTCGCCTGGACAGCGAGACCCGAAAGGCCGTGCGTGCCACCTGCCGGACAGGGCGCTTCCTGCACGGCTACCTGTCCGACAGCCTGGCCATTAAGCCCCGCGAAAAGGCACCAAGCCCCAAAGCAATGGGCCGGACCTTGGTGCAGCTTACTAAGACCTGCTCGAAGCTCACGTCCCTGCGCATCCACCTAGATCGGGAGAGCAAGGAGGGAAAGCTCCAGACGTGAGTGCAAGAACCCTGGGGTTAAGGGCGCATGCTTGCGCATGGGTTCGAAGCACACACGTCTTTCTGTGCAGCGGTTACGTCGCAGAGGTTGTTGCCCTATAGCTCCCAGTCAGCACGGACTGCCTAGCTGGTTAGCGCGAAGGCGTTTCTGGCGTTTTTGCACATGCACCAAGCTCAGGGCGACTCCCAAACCCAAACACAACACTAGCCCACACTGCATCTTGACAACACTCACCCATGCCCGTGCTCCCATGCCCATGCCTAACCTGCCTAACCAGACAAGACTTACACAAGTGCAACCCGCTTTTGCCTTTGCTCCAGGCTGGTCGCCCTCCGGGTCTGCGGCACCCCTCTCCTTACCAGCCTCACGCTGGAGGGCGAGCTCCCCTTCACGCCCGGCATCGCCTCCGCCATCGCCACCCACTGCCCCGCCCTGGCGCACCTGGCCCTGCGGTACCTGAGCTCCGACAACGACGAGTCCTGCTTCAGCCATTCCGAAAATGGGCGATGGGTGCGACAGGGCGAGTTACTAGGCCAGCTGCTGACGCGTGTGGGCCCCAGGCTGAAGGACCTGGAGCTGGTCAACATGGCGGTGTGGTTTGCTCCGGCCTACGAGGCCGTGGCCTCCTGCACCGCGCTGCAGTCGCTGCACCTGAGGGTCTCTGAATACCTGCTGGTCGCCGTCCCTGGTGAGTAGAAACACAGTTGCTGGGGTGGATTCGACATATAGAGCAAATCAGGTACTGGGTCAAGCGATGACACAGCGCGGGGCAGCTCCCGCCCCCAGCAAGTGGTGCAGGTGAAAGTGGCTTCTGCTTGGGGCCAGCAACAATGCAGCACTCGGTGTACATGCTGCGTTCTGCATTCAGGGAACAATCAGCGGTTGCTGCAATCCTTGTGTATGATGAGTCATTGGAGCATGTACTCGCCACTGACAAGGCAGGCCATGCTCTCCTCCCTACCCCTCCTGCCCTTCCACATGATCCCATGCACCGATCCGTACAGTCCAGGAGGGGCTCCTGTCCTCCATCGGCCAGCTAACGCAGCTGCGCAGCCTCACCCTAGAGTACGAATGCTACTGCTACCCGCATGAGCACGTCGTCCCCGCCCACGACCGCTCCAGCCTGCGCCACCTCAGCTCCCTCACCCGCCTCACCAGCCTCGACCTCAACCTCAACCACTACGAGACCCTTAATGACTGCTGGTGGATCGTGATTGTCCCGTCCTATGCCCACTGGCACCATCTGTGGTCGGAGCAGCGCGCAGCCCTTGCAAAGGCGCTTCGTTGCATGCCCCAGCTGGCCTCCTTCACCAGCCGCACCCTCCACATGTGTGCCTCGGACTTCGCGCCACTGCCCTCCTCCCTGACACGCGTCGCCCTGGGCGGGCTGCTGTCGCAGGGCCGAACCCCGACAGCCCAGCCCCAGCCCCAGCCAGCAGCCGCCTCTGCCTGCTGTCATCAGCCCGGCAACCGTCACAAGCAGCAGGAGAAGCAGCAGGGGCAAGGCGTGCAGCTGAGCCTACACAAGATGGCCTCTGTGCGAACCCTGGCGTCCGTGCGCCAGCACTGGCCGGCGCTCCGTTCTATCCAGTTCAATAAGACCAACGCTGGACACGGTGGCGGGCTGGTGGACCTGTTCTTTGGGCCCCTGGACGTGGTCCCGGGCACCGACGTGCTGCGGCCTGACACCCCCGACGCTGTGCGGCGTGCGGTGGAGGCGGTGCTGTACGGCAGCGGCGTGCCGGGGGGCACTGGAGTTGCCGCCGCTGGTCCGAGGGCGGCAGGCAGCGGCGGTGCTGAGGGCGTGGGCTCCGGGGCGTGCAGGCGCCGGATACAGGCGCTGGGTGTGCGGGCGGATCTCGGGCTAGCGTTGGCGCGTCCGCCGCAGGGGGAGGTGCAGGGCGAGGGTGCGGGGCAGGAGCAGGAGCAGGAGCAGGGCCACGCGGCGTGGATCCGGGAGCTGGCGCCCCTTGCGCGCGCAGGCCAGGTGGTAGACTTCAAGGGGTTTCGGTTTGAGGCAAGAGACGCGCTGGCCATTGTGGACACCTTCCCTGGGGCCAAGGTGTGTGGGAGTGCAGTTGAAGACTTCCCGTACCTGTTTTGCGCATCCTTAAGCTACCCTAACTAGCCAGCGCCGATCCAGGTGCAACCATGTGTGATGGGGATATGCGTCAAGTGCTAGCTGTCCCCACCCCGCCATGCAGACCGTCCATTGACCGTTTCTGTACTGGGCCTTTGGCCCGACGTGAATGCGATGCATTTGTGCAGGTCATGGTCCTGCAAGACAGCCATATCCCCATCGGCTGCCTACCGTACCTGGGTCAGCTGCGGGGGCTGGAGGAGGTGACCGTCAACTTAGCCCGTTGCGCGGACGCCAATCAGAGCACCCTGGAGGCGGCGCTGCTGAGGCTGTGCTGCACGGCCCCGGCGTTGCAGCGCGTCAACATGTGGAACCAGGTGCCCCGCTTGGGCGCCGTGCTGGAGAGGGTGCGGCAGGCGCTGGGGAGCAGCGGGCGGCGGGCGGTGCAGCTCAAGTGCTGTGGCGAAAGGTGCTGGATACCTTAGCTGGGGACGGGGGCGTGCGCATGTGCGTATACCGTACGGGGTTTGGGTGTGCGGGTAGGGGCGTGGAGACGGCTGAAATGGGCAACAGGTATACTCGTATGCGCAAACATTGCGGTTGTTACAGCGAGGGCTTGTTCCGTTACAGACGCTACGGCAGCGAGAGGTTGACGCAGGGTCGGACCATGCAGGACGGAGTGTGGAGCAGACGAGCAGGAGGGTGACCTGCAGGGTGCGGAGTTCTTGAGTTCATGTGGGCGTCTGAGAAGCGCAGCTGTGCTTCGTTGATGAGGGAGCAGCACACATCGTTGGGAGGAGGTTGGGAGGTTTGCTGGTACGGACATGATGGTTGCCGTCCTGCTGGCGGGCCGCAACCCCCCAGTGCAAGGTGCGTTAAGACGTTGCAACAGGCCGCACTCATTTACAAGGTCCGATCTGTCCGACCCAACGTGCCCAAACCGCATCTCCTGCTGAAGGATGCCTTCCGTACACATGAAACTGCATGAAAGGTTGGGAACCTTGACAGAAGTCAGCTGCCTAGCTCGATGCTACAGATGGCCGTTGCAGGCACGGACCCACGGGCGACAGGCCAGCAGCCTGCTGACACAGGGGCTGCCAAGTCGCAACATGGGTACGGCACCGGCATTACAGTTTTATATCGATCCCGGCACGCACCAACTCTCCACTGCAGCAACGCACGCATACGGTACACCTGACTCGGCAACGCGCTTGCCATTGCGCCGTGGTCCATTACATTACACCTGTGTCCGCCCGGTGCCCGCCTTCCGAAGCGCACACGTACGACACGCCACTCGTTTGCGCCGTGTGCGGCACGTCCTAGTGAATTAGTAAGAACAACTAATCCCAGCCCAGGTCCTGGCCAGGAGGGGACGGTCTTGCTGGCTTCGTCCTCTTTCCCCCCATCCGGGCCAGGTGACAGACTTGTACCACGCCGAAGCGGCAACGTCCCACTTTCCCTTGAGTAGCCCCACCGCAAGTTTACTGTACCGTACCGCCACTAAATGCACAATACCACCTAAAAGTAGCATCATTGCTACAAACAGCAGGAAATTTGCGACACTAAGGGTATCAGACGGCCTTCTGAAAGCTGCGGGCAGACGTCCTGGTAGACAGGCAGTAAAAAGCATTCAAGGAACGAGATGTCTGGTGGTGCTTTCCTTGCCCATGCCCTTCGGCCCCATCGACGCCCGCGTAACGCCCCATCACGCGCCACGCCAAGCACACATACCGCACAGCAGTTAAAATGTCTTAAGCCGAATGCCTCAGTCTGGCCCAGTGGGACTCCCAGCCCGGCTGCCGCAAACTGCCCATCTGCAGCACCGGGCAACACATGCATAGCACCGGTCCTAACCGCACGCGGGGCATGCTGTCGTACATGTCGTACTCGTACCATGCCACGTGGGCGCGGTGCCGAAAACAACAGAACAGCCACTTGATTCAACAACACGGTGTCAGATGACAGCACCTTGCATCGCGGTAAACGCAGCGACAACAGAAAGACCCGCCCAACCGTGCAACGACGACCGCGTCATGTCAACTTCGCCTCCGGTCTCAGCCCAGCAGCAGGGATGCGCGACACAAAGAGCTATTATGCAACGTCCCTGCCTCCAGGGCTGGTCCTGCGCGGCGCTCTGTGCGCAGCCCCGCCCCGTTTTCCGCGCCGCTCGCTGGCCCTTTCCCCGTAATCCCCTGCGCGTCGCACTCCAACCAACGTTTCCACCTTACGCGCCATACAAGAGTGCCCCACTGTGCACCTCAATTGCTCCCCTGCCTCCTGCCTCAAGTTCGCCCGCCCGCCCTGTGGACCTCGGGGCAATCCTCTCACCCCTTGCCCTTGGCGCTTCCGTAGCCCCACCGAAGCACCCCTGCCGGCGCTCGTCGGCCCGTTAACCTAAGCACGCGTCTGCCCTCCCTGCACGATGTTTGGCGTGCCCACGGCCGCCGGGCAACTCTTGTCACCCTCAATCTTTATGCCAGTCTTTATGCCAGTCTAAGACCAACGACCTCCTCAGTACAAGTCCGGGCAGTTGGCCCACTCCTTGGCCTCCCGCGCGCGCCAGTAGTCCCCCAGGTACTCCCACACGGCGCCCTGCTGCGCCGCAGGCTGCGTGTAGTCCTTGGGGTGCGCGATCAGCTGCAATAAGGCAAGAATGGGGAAGGAGGGTTGTGGTACCCAAGGGCGATCAAAGGGAATGGAGGAATGGGCCGTGGGGCTAGCGGACTGGGCGGGTGATGCGTAGTCCTTGGGGTGCGCAATCAGATGCAGGGGCAAGGATGGGGAGGGTGCAATGGACAAGCGAGAGAGCAATGGTAATATTAGTAGCCAACCAGGCAAACCAAAACATCGCGGTGAGGCTACGGAGGATACACCCTTTCCGACGGATGCACGGCGCACGCCTTACCCCCGCGCACATGCCGCGCCCCCGGGCCCCTGCAGGCCCTCTTTCCCCCCCTTCGCCCCAGCATGCATCCCCCGCCCACCTGCTTGAACCACCGGGGGTGGTACTCCACGCCCGCCTCCTTGCGCTCCTTGCGCACGGTCCGCTGCTTCTCCTCCAGCCGCAGCTTCTCCTGTGAGGGGCAGGTGTAAAGGAAAGCCAGCAGGAGGAGGTGTGAGGCCGTGTTGAGGTGTGTGGAGCTATTCTCCTCCAGCCGCAGCTTCTCCTGCGGGGCGATGGGTGGGTTAAGGGGTAAGGTAGGGAGGCTGTGAGGGGCGTACTGGCGCGCCAAGGCACTGACAGGCGGCACGGCAGCCTTTGTCCTGCGGGGTGGTGGTGGTGGTTGGGGGGGACGAGCGGAAGGGGAGGTGTGAGGGGCGTAGTGGACACCGGCACGCGATACTGCAGTCCTAGCAGCAGAGCGTCGTCTCCAACCGCAGCTTCTTTTTCGGGGGGGGGGGAGGAAGGTTGCGTGGGGCGTAAAAAAAGACGAGTGTTAGGAATAAACAGGTTCAGACTGTCCAGGGCATGCGGTGAAGGCGGTGAAGTCAACGGGGAATAGCTTGCGCTCCTCCCCTCGCTAGGCCACATTGCCTGTTTGCTTTTAGCGCCAGGCACCCTTACCCCACAGTACACCGGCCCCCATCCCCCACGCACCGATGTTGCCCTGTTCCACTCGCCCAGCTCCAGGGCCCGCATGTCGGGGCGGAAGCGCGCGTCGGTGGGCGGCAGGTAGGGCACGATGGGGTCGCCGGGGTCGTTCAGCTGCAGCGCGAACCTGCAGGAAGTGGTCGGTGGGGTTGGCGTTGAGTACGACACTGTAACGTGTTGCATCACCAGAGCGAGCTGTACAGAGGAAGGGTGCACACATCTTCTCGCATGGGGAAAGGTGGCGGTAACGGACACTGGGCGGGAGGGAGATGGCCCAGGTGACTGGTGCAATGCCACGCACCATGCCTACTCTGCATCCAAGTGGTAGGCACTTCCTAGCGCGTCTTTTGTACGACACATGGCCACCCCTCCCTGCCCACCTGGTCATGCAGTACTGCTGCGTGGGGTTGGGCAGCTCTGGCAGCTTGCTCCACACCAGCTGCTTGCCCGGCACGGGGGCGGTCAGCGCGGCGCCCTGGCCGCCCTGGCCCGCCGCCACCGCCGCCGCAATGTCCGCCGCCCGCTTGTCCAGCGCCCGGGGGGTCATCTCGGCGTAGATGGAGTCCATGGAACTGCCGCTCAGCCGCCACACCTGCATGCGTGCATGCATGCATGCAAGGGGGAAAGAAGTTCATAAAGTAAATGCAAGGGGGAGGGCAGGATATGGAATGGCTTTCACAATGTTGTGGATTGGGTCTGTGGTCGGCCGGACCTGTGTTGCCGCTCAGAAGCCACACGTGTGGGGGCGGCGCTTACAACGCCGCCATCGTTAACGAGCACGTGTTCAGCAATCTGCCCGTCAGCGCGCTGCCCAGGGCCGCGCTTGAGGGCCGATTGCTGAACACGTTGTCGTCAACGATGGCGGCGTTGTAAGCGCCGCCCCCATGGCATTGGAGGAAGGAGGTTGCAAGTGGCCGGGGGCGTGTGCGCGGGTGCCGGCAGAGAAGGCGTGAGGTTGGCCGGAGGGCACGGCCATCGTGTGGAGTGTTCGGGACCGGGCTGACACTGGGGCATTGTGCCGGCTGTAATGCACCGTACCGCTCAGATCCGCATGCTCGTACGGCGCCAGATCCCAAGCGCACCAGTTCCCTCCTGGACTAACCCACCTCCTCACGTGCCGCCGGGCCCATCCGACGCCCCCCTCCCCCCACTCCCACCCCTAATCCACGCACCTCCTGCCCCGCCGCGTCGTACACCACGCCGTCGCACTTGCCCCGCTCCTTGAGGTACCCCCGGCATGGCTTGATGACCACGCGGGAGTGCTCCCCTGTGCAGACGGGTTTTCAGTGGAAGAGGCACACACGAAGATCAGGCAGATGGCGGGCCAGCGCAATGCCACATACCGCAAGTCAGGGCAGCGAAAAGAGGAAGCCTTGGCCATCGTACTCATGCCCTGCACTGTTGAGAAGCAACCTGGGTGCACGTGCGCCCGCTCCAACCCTAGTCCTTGCTGCCCCTCACCCGTCTTTGTGTTCTTGATCACCACGTCCACCGACAGGTCGATCCAGAAGCGGCCCAGGATGATGTCGTTGATCACCAGCGTGCCCAGGCCGAACCTGCAACGTAAGGACAGGGAGGAGACAATCGAGTGGTGATGAACAAGGTACGGGCACCCATCAAAGGAGTACGAGCCACCAGCCACACACCCACGGATCCTTCCAGCGATCGCGACCACAGCCACCGACTTGCCGTTTTTGGGCTGAGCCCCCGGCGCGAAGCGCATTCAGGGGGGCGAAGCCCCCCGTG
>VFQN01003578.1_pt1 | contig 21917 bp, 16 predicted proteins | sample 3512371 | NCBI WGS metagenome assembly VFQN01 (sample SAMN10412370, study PRJNA504923) | tailings metagenome | isolation source: Replicate 2 from Balatoc abandoned mine | place: Philippines: Itogon, Benguet | collected 2017-08-28
GCCGTCACCGCACCGCGGTGACCCTGACGGACGGCTGGGCCAGCCGTCCCTACCAGCGAAGGTGGCAGGAATAGACCATGAGAGACATCGTTCATCTCGCGTGCGGCGAGTGCAAGCGTCGCAACTACAGCACGACGCGCAACAAGAAGAAGACGACGGAACGGCTGAACATGAAGAAGTTCTGCCGCTTCTGCAAGTCGCACACGGATCACAAGGAAAGCAAGTAGGCGCCGGACGCATCCGGCGGGTGCTGCACAGGCCAGTAGCTCAATTGGCAGAGCACCGGTCTCCAAAACCGGGGGCTGGGGGTTCGAGTCCCTCCTGGCCTGCCACTTCCCGCCGACGGGCAGGGCGCGCGTGCCGACGCGCCGACTGCGTTTCGGGTCAGGGCGTCTGCACTGAAGGAACCGCACCGTGAAGACCGCGATGGTGGACAACGTCAACGACGCACAGGTGGGCCGTCGCGAGGCCGCCAGCGAGGCCCCGGCCGCTGCCGCGCGTGGCCCGCTCGGCTGGTGGCCGCGCGCCAAGGACTTCCTCGCCAAGGTGCGCGAGGAGGTCGGGCGTGTCACCTGGCCCACGCAGCGCGAGGTGCAGGCCACGACGGTCGTGGTGATCGTGTTCTCGATCATCATGGGCCTCTACCTGTTCGCGGTCGACGCGGCCTTCAACAAGATGGTCGAGTGGATCTTCCGGCGCCTGGGAGGCGCGGCATGAGCGAGATGCAGGAGAGCACCCCGCAGGGCCCTGCGCTCAACTGGTACATCGTGCACACCTACTCGGGCTTCGAGAAGAAGGTCAAGGAGTCGCTCGAGCAGCGCGTGCACGCCTACGGCCTGCAGGACAAGTTCGGCGAAGTGCTCGTGCCGCAGGAAGTCGTCGTCGAGATGCGGGGCGGGCGCAAGTACGAGGCCCCCAAGCGGATCTTCCCGGGCTACCTGTTCGTCGAGATGCTGATGACCGACGACGCGTGGCACGTCGTCAAGAACACCCCGAAGGTCACCGGGTTCGTGGGGGCGGGCGCCAAGCCGACGCCGCTCACCCGCGAAGAAGTGGACAACATCCTCGCGCAGGTGCGCGAGAGTGCCGAGAAGCCCAAGCCGAAGTACCACTTCGAGAAGGGCGACCAGGTGCGGATCAACGAGGGGCCGTTCACCAACTTCAACGGCACGGTGGACGAGGTCAATACTGAGCGCAGCACGCTGAAGGTCATGGTCACGATCTTCGGGCGGTCCACGCCGGTGGAGCTCGACTTCCTGCAGGTCGAGAAGCTCTAGACGCGGGAGGGACGGCCCTCCGGGGCGTCCGATTGGTAGGTTCGAAGACACATGGCCAAGAAGGTTCAAGCTCTCGTGAAGCTCCAGATCGCCGCCGGCAAGGCAACGCCGGCGCCGCCCGTCGGGACCGCGCTCGGTCCGCAGGGCGTGAACATCATGGACTTCTGCAAGAACTTCAACGCGAAGACCGCCGGACAGGACGGCCTCATCATCCCCGTGGTGGTGACGGTCTACGCCGACCGGTCGTACACCTTCGTGCTGAAGACGCCCCCGGCCCCGGTGCTGCTCAAGCGGGCGGCCAAGGTCGAGAAGGGATCGGCCGAACCCAACAAGAATCGCGTGGGATCGGTCACCAAGGCGCAGGTCGAGGAGATCGCGCGGATCAAGCTGCCCGACCTCAACTGCGAGTCGATCGACGCCGCCATCCGGAGCATCTCCGGCACGGCCCGCTCGATGGGCCTCGACGTCGTCGGGTAGCAGGTGGTGTCCCTGTAATTCTGAATTTCACAATTTCAAATTACAGGGATCTCAACAACGTGGGAGGCCGCCTGGCGGCCGACTGCACCACGGAGGAACGTATGCCCACTCCCGGGAAGAAGTACGCGGCGGCCCGCGCGCAGGTCGAGGAACGCCCGTACGTGCTGGACGAGGCCATTCCCCTCGTCCAGAAGCTGAAGTACACGAAGTTCGACGAGACGGTCGAGGTGGCGATCCGCCTTGGCGTCGACCCGAAGCACGCCGACCAGATGGTGCGCGGCACGGTGGTGTTGCCGCACGGGCTGGGCAAGACCAAGCGCGTGCTCGTGATCGCCAACCCCGAGAAGCAGCGCGAGGCCGACGCCGCCGGCGCCGACACGGTGGGGGGCGAGGAGCTCGTCGAGAAGATCGCGGGCGGCTGGACCGACTTCGACGCGGTCGTGGCGACGCCCGACATGATGCGCGCGGTGGGTCGCCTCGGCAAGGTGCTCGGGCCCCGCGGCCTCATGCCCAATCCGAAGACCGGCACCGTGACGACCGACATCGCGAAGGCCGTGCAGGAAATCAAGGCCGGCAAGGTCGAGTTCCGGGTGGACAAGACCGGCATCGTGCACGCGCCGATCGGCAAGGTGTCGTTCCCGACGGCCAACCTGCTGGCCAACGCGCACGCCCTGATGGACAGCGTGATGAAGGCCAAGCCCGCGGCGGCCAAGGGCAAGTACCTCAAGAGCCTCACGGTCAGCTCGACCATGGGCCCTGGCGTGGCGATCGACACGGCGCACGTCGAGTCGCTCGTCAAGTAAGGCGGAGAGACCATGGCTGTATCTCGTGCTGACAAGCAACTGGAACTCGGGCAGCTGACGGAGGCGTTCGGCCGGTCCGAGAGCCTCATCGTGCTGGAGTACAAGGGCCTGAAGGTGCCCGAAGTGACCGAACTGCGCCGGCAGGTGCGGGCGGTCCAGGGTTCGTACAAGGTCGTCAAGAACACGCTCGCGCGTCGCGCGATGGCGGGCACGCCCTTCGAGGCGCTGGCGCCCCACTTCACGGGCACGACGGCGGTCGCCTTCAGTGGCGACGACCCGGTGGCCCTGGCGAAGGTGCTCACGACGTTCGCCAAGACGGCCCCGGCCCTGGTGCTCAAGGCCGCGGTGGTGCAGGGCGACGTGGTCGAGGGTCCGGCGGTGAACGAGCTGGCGAACATGCCCGGCAAGCCGGAGCTGTACGCCAAGCTGCTGTACCTGCTGCAGGCCCCGATGGTCCAGATCGTGAGCGTGCTGAGCGCCGCGCCGCGGGACCTGATGAACGTCCTGTCGCAGGTGGAGAAGAAGAAGGGCGAGTGAGATGCGGGGCCGCCGACGGCGGTCCGCCACGAGGTCGCTGTCAGCTATCAGCCCGTCTGCTGTGTCCCGGTCATGCGGAACGTCAGCGATGGAGACCGTAGATAGCTGAAAGCCGGACGCAGAGCGCTGATAGTCGACAGTAAGGAGATTCGGACAATGGCAGACGTGACGCAGGAACAGGTTGTCGAGTACATCAAGAACATCTCGGTGATGGAGCTCTCCAAGCTCGTCAAGACCCTCGAGAGCGAGCTGGGCGTGTCGGCGGCGGCCGCGGCGCCGGTCGTGGTGGCGGGTCCGGCGGGTGGCGCGGCTGCGGCGGCGCCGGCCGAGGAGCAGACCGAGTTCAACGTGATCCTGGTGGACGCCGGCGCGAACAAGATCAACGTGATCAAGGCCGTCCGCGAGGTCACCTCGCTCGGGTTGAAGGAAGCCAAGGACCTCGTCGAGGGCGCGCCGAAGGCCGTCAAGGAAGGCGTGAGCAAGGACGAGGCCGCGGCCATCAAGAAGAAGTTCGAAGAGGCGGGTGCGAAGGTCGAGGTCAAGTAACACGGCCCGGCTTCTCGTGAGCCGCGTGTGCCCCGCCTTCGCGCCCTCCGGGCGCTTCGGCGAGGCCGCGCGGCTTTCGCCGTTGTGTAGTTCGGCACCGCAAACCTCGTGCGACGGGTGGTTCGTGGCGGAACCGACCCCGGGGAATCGATCAGTATGAGCAGCAGCCTGGCCAAGAACGTCTACCGCGAGCGCATCGACTTTTCCAAGATCCGGACCACGGTCCCGATTCCCAACCTGATCGAGATCCAGAAGAAGTCCTACGACCGGTTCCTGCAGATGTACACGCTGCCGGGCGACCGCGAGGACGTCGGCCTGCAGGCCGTGTTCAAGTCCGTGTTCCCGATCTCGGACTTCCGCGAGAACTCGTCGCTGGAGTTCATCGAGTACTCGATCGGCAACTGGGACGAGTGCGGTTGGGGTGACGAGGCCCGGGGCCTGGTCCACGAGATCGGCGGGCGCCGCATGGCGCTCAACCTCAAGTACGACATCAACGAGTGCCTCGAGCGCGGGATGACGTACGCCATCCCGCTCAAGGTGACGATCCGCCTGGTGGTCTGGAACAAGGACCCCGAGACGGGCGCCAAGACCATCCGCGACATCAAGGAGCAGGAGGTCTACTTCGGCGACATCCCGCTGATGACCGATCACGGGACGTTCATCATCAACGGCACCGAGCGCGTCATCGTCTCGCAGCTGCACCGGTCGCCGGGCGCCTTCTTCCACACGGAAGACAAGACGCTGTTCATCGGCCAGCTCATCCCGTATCGCGGGTCGTGGGTGGAGTTCGAGTACGACAGCAAGAACCTGCTGTACGTGCGCATCGACCGCAAGCGCAAGTTCCTCGGCACGGTGTTCCTGCGGGCGCTCGGCCTGCGCAACGCCGACGAGATGCTGCGCGCCTTCTACACGACCGACTCGCTGCACCTGAAGGGCGACCAGGTCCTGTGGACCGTCTCGGACAGCCCCGTCGACTGGCGGGCCGGCGACGACATGACGATCCCGGGCAGCGAGCTGTCGCTGACCCGCGGCAAGCGGATCACCAAGGCCCTGATCAAGGCCCTGCGTGCCGCCGGCATCACCGAGGTGCCGGTCGACATCAGCCACCTCGAGGGCGAACTGCCCTACACGGCGGCCGACATCGTCGACCCCTCGTCGGGTGAGGTGCTGCTCGAGGCCAACGAGGAGCTCACGCAGCGCGTCATCGCGATGGCGCAGGAGAAGAACATCGAGCGCATCGACATCTTCTTCCCCGAGAAGGACGAGGTCGGGCCCGTGCTGTCGGCGACCCTCAAGAAGGACCCGATCCGCACGCACGAGGAAGCGCTCATCGAGATCTACCGCCGCCTGCGTCCGGGGGATCCCCCGACGCTCGAGAGCTCGCGGTCGCTCTTCGAGAGCATGTTCTTCAACCCGCAGAAGTACGACTTCTCGCGCGTGGGCCGGCTCAAGCTCAACACGAAGCTGAAGCTGCAGACGCCGCTCGACGAGAAGGTGCTGCACCCGCAGGACTTCTACGAGGTCATCAAGTACCTGCTGAAGCTGCGCCGCAACCCGGCCAACGTGGACGACATCGATCACCTCGGCAACCGGCGCGTGCGCTCGGTGGGCGAGCTGCTCGAGAACCAGTTCCGCATCGGCCTGGTGCGGATGGAGCGTGCGATCAAGGAAAAGATGTCGGTGTACCAGGAAATGGCCACCGCCATGCCGCACGACCTGATCAACGCCAAGCCGGTCATGGCGGCGATCCGCGAGTTCTTCGGCAGCTCGCAGCTGTCGCAGTTCATGGACCAGACCAACCCGCTCTCCGAGATCACGCACAAGCGGCGGCTCTCGGCGCTCGGGCCGGGCGGGTTGTCGCGCGAGCGCGCGGGCTTCGAGGTCCGCGACGTGCACCCGACGCACTATGGGCGCATCTGCCCCATCGAGACGCCTGAAGGCCCGAACATCGGCCTGATCTCGTCGCTGTCGTCGTACGCGCGCATCAACGAGTTCGGGTTCATCGAGTCGCCGTACCGCAAGGTCGAGAACGGCTTCGTCGTCGACTACGTGAAGGTCACGCAGGGCGCCGGCAAGCTCGAGGCGGGTGCCGTGGTGCGCGCCGCCGAGGCGGCGGCGGTCAAGAAGGCGCATCCGGCGCTCGAGGTCGAGCCGCACCCGTTCTACCTCTCGGCGTGGGAGGAGGACCAGTACATCATCGCGCAGGCCAACGCGGAGGTCGGCCCCGACGGCCAGTTCGTCAACGAGCGCGTGAACGCGCGCCAGGCGGGCAACTTCATCCTGGCGCCGCGCGAGAGCCTGCAGTTCATCGACGTGTCGCCCAAGCAGCTCGTGTCGGTGGCGGCCTCGCTGATCCCGTTCCTCGAGAACGACGACGCCAACCGCGCGCTGATGGGCAGCAACATGCAGCGCCAGGCCGTGCCGCTGCTGCGGGCCAAGGCGCCGTACGTGGGCACGGGCATGGAGTACATCACCGCGCGCGACTCGGGCGCGGTCACGCTCGCGCGCCGGGGCGGCGTGGTGGACTACGTGGACAGCCAGCGCATCGTGGTGCGCGTGGACGGCGACCAGATGGCGACGGAGATGGGCGCCGACATCTACAACCTGATCAAGTTCAAGCGGTCCAACCAGAACACCTGCATCAACCAGCGCCCGATCGTGCGCGTGGGGCAGAAGGTGCTGCGCGGGCAGGTGCTGGCCGACGGGCCCTGCACCGAGATGGGCGAGCTCGCGCTCGGCCGCAACGTGCTGGTCGCGTTCATGCCGTGGCGCGGCTACAACTTCGAGGACGCGATCCTCGTCTCCGAGAAGCTGGTGAAGGAGGACTACTACACCTCCATCCACATCGAGGAGTTCGAGATCGAGGCCCGCGACACCAAGCTCGGGCCCGAGGAGATCACGCGCGACATCCCGAACGTCGGCGAGAACTACCTGCGCGACCTCGACGAGAGCGGCATCATCCGCATCGGCGCGTACGTGAAGCCGGGCGACATCCTGGTGGGCAAGGTCACGCCGAAGGGCGAGACGCAGCTCACGCCCGAGGAGAAGCTGCTGCGCGCGATCTTCGGCGAGAAGGCCGGCGACGTGAAGGACGCGTCGCTGACCTGCCCGCCGGGCATCGAGGGCATCATCGTCGGCGTCAAGATCTTCTCGCGCAAGGGCATCGAGAAGGACGACCGGGCCAAGGCCATCGAGGCCGAAGAGCTCGAGATGATGGAGAAGAACCTCCAGGACGAGATCCGCATCCTCCACGACGAGGTGAAGAAGCGGGTGATCGCGCTCCTGGACGGGCAGACGCTGCGCACCGACCTGTTCGACCAGCACGGCCAGCAGCGGCTGGTGAAGAAGGGCACGGTGCTCACGCGCGAGCTGATGCACGACGTGCCGTTCCTGTCGCTGGTGCGGGCGCGCGTCGAGGCGAGCGACCCGCGCGTCGAGGACGCGCTGCGCGAGATCGAGGAGCGCACCGACCGGCAGGTCGAGGTCACGCGCGAGGTCTTCGAGGAGAAGAAGGAGAAGATCCGGCGCGGCGACGAGCTGCCGCCGGGCGTGATCAAGCTGGTCAAGGTCTACGTCGCCATGAAGCGCAAGTTGTCGGTGGGCGACAAGATGGCCGGCCGGCACGGCAACAAGGGCGTCATCGCGCGCATCCTGCCGGAAGAGGACATGCCGTACCTGCCGGACGGGCGTCCGGTGGAGATCGTGCTGAACCCGCTCGGCGTGCCGTCGCGCATGAACGTCGGGCAGATCCTCGAGACCCACCTCGGGTGGGCCGCGCACGGGATCGGCGAGCAGCTCGACGAGATGGTCCGCGAGCAGCGGGCGATCGAGGAGGTGAAGGCGCGCCTCGGCGTCGTCTTCCCGCACTCGGACCGCGTGAAGGCGCTCGAGGCCCCCGCCGACGTCGCCGCGTTCACCGCGACGCTGAAGGAAGGCGTGCACTTCGCGACGCCGGTCTTCGACGGCGCGAAGGAGGACGAGATTCGCCAGTACCTGTCGCTGGCGGGCCTGCCCGAGGAGGGCAAGACCGTCCTCTACGACGGCATGACCGGGCAGCAGTTCGAGCAGAAGGTGACCGTGGGGTACATCTACATGCTCAAGCTGTCGCACCTGGTCGACGACAAGATCCACGCGCGATCGATCGGGCCGTACTCGCTGATCACCCAGCAGCCGCTGGGGGGCAAGGCGCAGTTCGGCGGGCAGCGCTTCGGCGAGATGGAGGTGTGGGCGCTCGAGGCCTATGGCGCCGCGCACATCCTGCAGGAGCTGCTCACCGCCAAGTCCGACGACGTGACGGGGCGTGCCAAGATCTACGAGGCCATCGTCAAGGGCGACGCCAGCTTCACGCCGGGGCTGCCCGAGTCGTTCAACGTGCTGATTCGCGAACTCCAGGCCCTGTGCCTCGACGTGGAGCTCGTCAAGACGCGGCAGCGGGCGGCCCTGGTGGCCACCGACGAGCCGACGCCGGCCGAACCCGTGGGGCAGGGGGCGTAAGGGACCATGAGACCAGACTTCTCGACCAAGGGCACCCTCACCGCCGACTTCGACGCGATCCGGATCAGCCTGGCGTCGCCAGACAAGATCCGGCAGTGGTCGTACGGCGAGGTCACCAAGCCCGAGACGATCAACTACCGCACCTTCAAGCCGGAGCGCGACGGGCTGTTCTGCGCCCGCATCTTCGGCCCGGTCACCGACTGGGAGTGCCTCTGCGGCAAGTACAAGCGCATGAAGCACCGCGGGGTGATCTGCGACAAGTGCGGCGTCGAGGTGACGCAGGCCCGCGTGCGCCGCGAGCGCATGGGCCACATCGAGCTGGCCACGCCGGTCAGCCACGTGTGGTTCTTCAAGGGGCTGCCGAGCCGCATCGGCCACCTGCTCGACATCTCGCTGCGTGACCTCGAGCGCGTCCTGTACTTCGAGGCGTACGTGGTCATCGAGCCCGGCGACACGGACCTCAAGCAGAACGAGCTGCTCAACGAGGACCAGTACCGCAAGGCGCGCGAGGAGTACGGCTTCACGGCGTTCACGGCGCAGATGGGCGCCGAGGCGATCAAGAGCCTGCTGCGCCACGTCGACATCGAGACGCTGGCCGTCGAGCTGCGCGAGAAGATGAAGACCGAGCAGTCGGTCCAGAAGCGCCAGAAGTACGCCAAGCGGCTCAAGGTGGTGGACGCCTTCCGGCGGAGCAACAACCGTCCGGAGTGGATGATCCTCGACGTCGTCCCGGTCATCCCGCCCGAGCTGCGCCCGCTGGTGCCGCTCGACGGCGGCCGGTTCGCCACCTCCGACCTCAACGACCTCTATCGGCGCGTCATCAACCGGAACAACCGGTTGAAGAAGCTGATGGAGCTCAAGGCGCCAGACGTCATCATCCGCAACGAGAAGCGGATGCTGCAGGAGGCCGTGGACGCGCTGTTCGACAACGGCCGGCGTGGGCGCGTGCTGCGCGGCGCGAACAACCGTCCGCTCAAGTCGCTGTCGGACACGCTCAAGGGCAAGCAGGGCCGGTTCCGCCAGAACCTGCTCGGCAAGCGCGTGGACTACTCGGGCCGCTCGGTCATCGTCGTCGGGCCGGAGCTGAAGCTCCACCAGTGCGGCCTGCCGAAGAAGATGGCGCTCGAGCTGTTCAAGCCGTTCATCTACAACAAGCTCGAGGAGCGCGGGCTGGTCGCCACCATCAAGCAGGCCAAGGAGATGGTGGAGGAGCAGCGGTCCGAGGTGTGGGACGTGCTCGAGGAGTGCATCAAGGAGCACCCGGTGCTCCTGAACCGCGCCCCGACGCTGCACCGCCTCGGCATCCAGGCCTTCGAGCCGGTGCTGGTGGAGGGCAAGGCCATCCGCATCCACCCGCTCGTCTGCACGGCGTTCAACGCCGACTTCGACGGCGACCAGATGGCGGTGCACATCCCGCTGTCGCCCGAGGCGCAGATCGAGGCGTCGGTGCTGATGCTCTCGAGCAACAACATCCTGTCGCCGGCCAACGGCGCACCCATCGCGGTGCCGTCGCAGGACATCGTGCTCGGGTGCTACTACCTCACGAAGTCGAAGGCGGGCGCCGTCGGCGAGGGCCGGCTCTTCGCCAACCTCGACGACGTGGTGCTGGCGCTGGAGAACGGGGAACTCGAGACCCTCACGCCCATCCGGCTGCGCTTCAGCGGACGGCTGATCGACCTGACCGTCGCGCGCGACGACCAGGCCGTGCTGCACACGCCCGTGCAGGAGGTGGAGCGGCGCACGATCAACACGACGGTCGGCCGCGTCATCTGGAACAGCTCGCTGCCGCCCGAGATGCCGTTCATCAACGGGCTGCTGAAGAAGAAGGGGCTGCAGCAGGCGGTGCAGTACTGCTACCTGCACTTCGGCCTCGAGAAGACCGTGCAGATGCTCGACAGCCTGAAGTCGCTGGGGTTCACCTACGCGACGCGGTCGGGCCTGTCGATCGGCATCAACGACCTCATCATCCCGTCGGTGAAGACCGACCTGGTCGAGCACGCCAAGACCGAGGTGATCAAGGTCGAGCAGCAGTACCAGGAAGGCGCCATCACCAACGGCGAGCGCTACAACAAGGTGATCGCGCTGTGGTCGGAGGCGACCGAGAAGATCGCCGACAAGATGTTCGGCGAGATGGAGGAGCGCGACCGGTCGGGCCAGTCGTTCAACCCGGTCTACATCATGGCCGACTCGGGCGCGCGCGGCTCGAAGCAGCAGATCCGCCAGCTGGCGGGCATGCGCGGCCTGATGGCCAAGCCGTCGGGCGAGATCATCGAGACGCCCATCACGTCGAACTTCCGTGAAGGGCTGACGGTGCTGCAGTACTTCATCTCGACGCACGGCGCACGCAAGGGCCTGGCCGACACGGCGCTCAAGACGGCCGACTCGGGCTACCTCACGCGGCGCCTCGTGGACGTGGCGCAGGACGTCATCATCCACGAGCCCGACTGCAGCACGATGGACGGCATCGAGGCCCGCCCGATCGTGGAAGCGGGCGAGACGATCGAGCCGCTGCGCGACCGCATCATCGGGCGCGTGGCTCTCGAGGACGTCATCGACCCGATCACGCAGGAGGTGCTGGTCCACGCCAACGAGGAGATCACCGAGGATCTCGCCACGGTGGTGCAGGAGGCCGGCATCGAGATGGTGAAGATCCGCTCGGTGCTCACCTGCGCGAGCCGGCGTGGCGTGTGCGCCAAGTGCTACGGCCGCGACCTGGCGACCGGTCGCATGGTGGAGCTGGGGCTGGCAGTGGGCGTGGTCGCCGCGCAGTCGATCGGCGAGCCGGGCACGCAGCTCACCATGCGCACGTTCCACATCGGCGGCACGGCGTCGCGCATCTCCGAGCAGTCCACGCAGGAGTCGCGGCACGCCGGCACGGTGCGCTTCGAGAACCTCTCGCACGTCGAGACCGGCGTCGAGGGCGGCTTGCGCGACCTGGTGGTCATGAACCGCAACGGCAGCGTCATCGTCCGCGACGACAAGGGCCGCGACGTGGAGCACTACCAGGTGATCTACGGCGCGCGCCTGCGCGTGACCGACGGCCAGCGCGTCGAGCCGGGCCAGGTGCTCCTCGAATGGGATCCGTTCACGTTCTCCATCCTCACGGAGGAGGCGGGCACGGTGAAGTTCAAGGACATCATCGCGGACGTCACCGTCCACGAGGAGGTCGACGAGGTCACCGGCCTGTCGCGGCGCATCATCATCGAGGGCATCGACGAGAAGAAGCAGCCGCTCGTCGAGATCCGCAACCTCGACGGCAAGGTGCTCCGGAAGTACCACATCCCGTCGCACGCCCACCTCATGGTGGAGGACGGCGACGCGGTGACGCCGGGCGCGGTGCTCGCGAAGATCCCGCGCGAGACCACCAAGACCAAGGACATCACGGGCGGCCTGCCGCGCGTGGTGGAGCTGTTCGAGGCGCGCAAGCCGCGCGAGGCCGCGGCCGTCATCAGCGAGATCGACGGCATCGTCAAGATCGGCGGCATCGTGAAGGGCCAGCGCAAGGTCATGATCGTGCCCGAGGAGGAGGGCGGCGAGCCGCGGGAGTACAGCCTGCCGCGCGGCGTGCACGTGAACGTCCAGGACGGCGACCGCGTGCGCGCGGGCGAGCAGCTCATGGACGGCCCGAGCAACCCGCACGACATCCTCGCCGTGCTGGGGGAACGCGAACTGCAGAAGTACCTGGTCAACGAGATCCAGGAGGTCTACCGCCTGCAGGGCGTCAACATCAACGACAAGCACATCGAGGTCATCGTCCGGCAGATGATGCGGTGGGTGAAGATCGAGGATGTCGGCGACACCGAGTTCCTGATCGACGACGTGGTGGACCGCTTCCGGTTCATCGAGGAGAACGAGCGCGTGGTGCAGGCCGGCGGCGTGCCGGCCAAGGGGCGGCCGATGCTGCTCGGCATCACGAAGGCCTCGCTCTCGACCGACTCGTTCATCTCGGCGGCCTCCTTCCAGGAGACCACGCGCGTGCTCACCGAGGCGTCCATCTCCGGGCGCACCGACACGCTGCGCGGCCTGAAGGAGAACGTCACCATGGGCCGGCTCATCCCGGCCGGCACGGGCTTCGACGCGTACCGCCACGTCCACATCCCGTCGGACGCGCCGCCGCCCCCGCCGCCGCCGTCCCCCGAGGACGTCGAACTCGAGCGCGACCTCGACTACCTGTCGGACGCCGACGAGTTGCTCGACCGCGAGCGCGGCGAAGTGGTCGAGTAGGTAGGCCGCGCTCTCCGAGCGCGCCGCCTCTTGACGCGCCGCCTCGACACCAGCACACCCGCACGGGCGGGGGTCTCAGCAGAGGCTCCCGCCCGTCGTGTCTCGGGCATAATCGGAACACGGGCCGTCCCGGCCCGACAGGGGAGAATCCCAGAATGCGATCGACTCTGCATCGCTGGCGCGCGACGTGCGCCGCCGTCGTGGTCGGCGCGGCCCTGCACGGTGGCGCGGTCGCGGCCCAGGACCTGGCGTCGTTCGAGAAGCGCCTGACCGTCCACACCCTCGCCAACGGGTACACGTTCCTGATCCTCGAGCGCGAGGGGGCACCCGTGTTCTCGTTCGCGACGCGCGTGGACGTCGGGTCGGCGCAGGAGGTGCCCGGGATCACCGGCCTGGCCCACATGTTCGAGCACATGGCGTTCAAGGGGACGCCGCGGCTCGGCACCACCGACTACGCGCGCGAGAAGATCGCCCTCGAGGAACTCGAGGCCGCCTACCAGGCCTACGAACGCGCGCGCAGCGCGGTGAAGCCCGACGCGGCCGAGGTGGAGCGCCTGTCGAAGGCCTTCGAGGAGAAGCAGGCCGCCGCACAGGCCTTCGTCGTGCCGAACGCGTTCGACGAGGCGGTCTCGCGCGAGGGAGGCGTCGGGCTGAACGCCAGCACGAGCGCCGAGGCCACCACGTACTACTACTCGCTGCCGACCAACAAGTTCGAGCTCTTCGCGTACCTCGAGTCCGAGCGGTTCCTTCACCCCGTCTTCCGCGAGTTCTACAAGGAACGCGACGTGGTGATGGAGGAGCGCCGCCAGCGGACCGAGAGCCAGCCGATCGGCCGGCTCGTCGAGCGACTGCTCGCCACCGCCTTCCTGGCCCACCCGTACAAGCAGCCGACGGTCGGCTACATGAGCGACCTGCAGCGCTTCACGATGAGCGACGCGGAGCGCTTCTTCCGGCAGTACTACGTGCCGGCCAACATGGTCACGGCCATCGTCGGCAACGTGAAGGCGGCCGAGATCATCCCGATCCTCGAGAAGTACTTCGGGCGCCTGCCGAAGGGCGACAAGCCGGCGCCCCTGCGCACGCTCGAGCCCCCGCAGCAGGCCGAGCTCACGGTCGTCCTGCGCGAGAAGGCCCAGCCTTTCTACATCGAGGCCTATCACAAGCCGGCGGCCATGCACCCCGACGAGCCGGTGTACGACGCGATTGCCGAGATTCTCGGGCGCGGGCGCACCTCGCGCCTGTACACCTCGCTCGTCGAGAAGCAGAAGGTGGCGGTGCAGGCGCAGGTCGGTGGCGGGCTGCCGGGGGTCAAGTACCCGCACCTCTTCCTCGCGCTGGCGGTTCCGGCGCGCGGCGTGAGTAACGACACGGTGGCCGAGGCGCTGCGGGCGGAACTCGCGCGCATGACGAGCGAGGACGTGACCGACGAGGAACTGGCGCGGTTCAAGACACGCGCGAAGGCCGACCTGATCCGATCGCTCGACAGCAACAGCGGACTGGCGTCGCAGCTGGTGACCTACCACACGCTGACCGGTGACTGGCGCGAGCTGTTCACCTACGTCGAGCGCATGGAGCGCGTGACCAAGGCCGACATCCGTCGCGTGGCCGCCGAGGTCTTCAAGCCCACCAACCGCACGGTGGCGCGTCTCGAGAACGAGGCGTCGCCCGCCACGGGAGGCACCCGATGATCCGCCATCGTCTCTGCACGGGTGCGGCGATCGCGCTGGCCATGCTCGGCGCGACCGGGGCGTCTGCCCAGGTCGAGACCGTCGACCAGCTGAAGTACCCGCCGCTGCCCGCGTTCTCGATCCCGAAGCCCACGCGCACCGTGCTGCCCAACGGGCTCGTCGTGCTGGTGATGGAGGACCGCGAACTGCCGCTCGTCAGCGTCACCGCACGGTTCCGCACCGGATCACTGCTCGAGCCGGCCGACAAGGTGGGGTTGGCCGGCCTCACCGGATCGCAGATGCGGGCCGGCGGCACGAAGGCACTCGCCCCCGACGCCCTCGACCGCTACCTCGAGGGCCGGGCCGCCTCGATCGAGACGAGCATCGGCGACGACTCGGGGTCGGCGGGCATGAGCGTCCTCACGCAGGACTTCGCCGAGGTGCTGCAGGTCTTCTCCGACGTCCTGCGGCAGCCGCGCTTCGACCAGGGGCGGCTCGACGTCGCCAAGCGCGGCATCGAGGCCGGCATCGCGCGGCAGAACGACGACGCGGGTGGCATCGCGAGTCGGGAGTTCCGCAAGCTGATGTACGGCGCCGACTCGCCCTTCGCCCGCTCGGTGACCTACGCCACGCTGCAGGCCATCTCGCGCGACGACCTCGTGGCCTGGCACGCGAAGTACCTGCACCCCGACCAGACCATCCTCGCGGTGCACGGCGACATCACGACCGCCGACGCCCTGGCAGCCGTGCGCAAGGTGTTCGGCGACTGGGCCCGCGGGCCCAGGCAGACCATCGCGTTCCCCGAGCCACGGCCGCAGTCGGACGCCGGCGTGTTCGAGGCCCTGAAGGCCGACGTGGCGCAGTCGTCGATTCGCGTCGGCCACATGGGCTCGCTGAAGAGCACCCACCCGGACTACTACCCGGTGCAGGTGCTCAACGAGGTGCTGAGCGGCAGCTTCACGTCGCGACTGTTCTCGAAGGTCCGCACCGAGAAGGGGTTGGCCTACTCGGTGGGCGGCTCGGTCGGGAGCGGCTTCACGCGCGTGGCCCCGTTCGCGATGAGCACGAGCACGAAGACCGCCACGACGGGCGAGACGATCGAGACGCTCGTGGCCGAGGCGAAGCGCATCATCACGGAGCCCCCGACCGAGGTCGAGATCGCGCGGGCGCGCCAGTCCATCCTGAACTCGTTCATCTTCAACTCCGCCACGTCGGAGCAGGTGCTCGGCCAGCAGGTGACCTACGAGTACTACGGCATGCCGTCCGACTGGCTCGAGCGCTATCGCGCCGGTATCGAGAAGGTGACACCGGCCGACACCGCCCGCGTGGCGAAGCAGTACATCCACCCCGACCGGTTCGCGATTCTGGTCGTCGGCCCGACCGAGGGGCGCGATCGGCCACTGTCGGCGTTCGGGGCCGTGAAGACGCTCGACATCACGATTCCCGAGCCGCCCGGTACCGCGGCGCCTGCGCCTGCGGCGGCCACGACGCCGGCGTCGGCGCAGGCCGCGCGTGCGCTGCTCGACAAGGCGGTCGCGGCCTTCGGAGGCGCGTCGGCCCTCGACGCCGTGAAGGCGCTGCGCGAGGAGACCACCGTCGCGGCCACCACACCGCAGGGCGAGATCGAACTGCAGTCGGTGGTGCTCGTCGCGCCGCCCGATCGCGTGCGGCAGGAGATCGTCACGCCGATGGGGGCGATGACGATGGTCATCGCCGGCGGGAGCGGCACCCTGATTGGAGGGCCGCAGGGGTCGATGTCGCTGCCCGAGGCGCAGCGGACGCAGATGCTCAAGCAGGTCCAGCGGTCGCCGGTGTTCCTGCTGCAGCGCCGCAGCCAGCCGGGGTTCGCCGCGACGGTGGCCGGTGAAGGCAAGGTGGGCGCCACCGCGGTGACCCTGGTGCGGATCGACGTCGAGGGCGATGCCGTGACCCTGGGCATCGATCCGGCGACGGGCCAGGTACGCAGTCTCCTGGCGCGCGGCACCGGGCCCACGGGCGTGCCGGGCGACGTGCTCACCGAGTTTGCCGACTTCCGGCCGGCGGGTCCCCTCACGGTGCCGTTCGCCCGCACGTCGTCCATGGGCGGCACGACGGCGCAGAAGGTGACGGTCAAGACGGTCCAGGTGAACCCCGACGTGCCTGCCGACGCCTTCGGCCCGCCACGGTAGGGCGGGCAGTCCCAGCGCGCCGCCAGCAAGGATCGAACCGATGCCAGCCCAGCCGGCCCCGCCAGGCGTCGCCTACGTGCACGGCCTCGTGCGCCCACGCGACGTGCGCGTGCCCCGCGAATGGTACGTGCCGAGTGACGCGTTCGGCTGGCGTGCGGTGGTGGTGCTGCCGGGCGTCCTGCTGGCGTGTGTCGCAGCCTTGCCCTGGCTGGTCACCTGGTGGGGGCCGTTGGCCATCGTCCCGGTGGTGCCGGTGATCGGGGCGTACGTCTACAAGCTCACCATCCTGATGCACGAGTGCTGTCACCGCACGTTGTTCCGTGCGCGGGCGACCAACGACCGGGTCGGAGTGCTGGCGGGCGGCTTCTTGGTGACGAGTTACGACGCCTTCTGCCGTGCCCACTGGCAGCACCACCGGCATTGCGGCACCGACGAGGACGGGGAAGAGTCCGATTACCTGACGCTGCAGGACGCGCCGCCGGGCCGGCTGGTGCTGCACCTGCTCAAGCCCCTGCTGGGCGCGCAGGCCGTCGGGCTCGTGGCGGGCGCGTTCCGGGCCATCGCGGCGCCCGGCCCGTCCGAGGCGCCCGCAGGGCGGGCGCCGACGGCAGCGATCGTCTCGCCGGCCGCGCAGCTGGCCAGCATCGTGGGCGTGCAGGTGTCGATCGCACTGCTGGCGACGGGGGGCGGCCGTCACTGGTGGCTGGCCCTCGTGTACCCGGCGACGGCGGCGACCTTCGGGTTGTTCTTCAGTCGCGTGCGTGCGTTCTGCGAGCACGTGCACATCCACCGCCACGACGGCGAGTGCTCCGTGCGGTCGCACCTGCCCAACCCGGTGGACCGGCTGTTCTTCTACACGCTCAACATGAACCTCCACGTCGAGCACCACTTGTTCCCCCAGGTGCCCGCCTGCCACCTGCCGCGCGTGCGCGAGGCGCTCGAGGCGTCGGGATACCTGCAGCCGGCGATGACCTCGCGGTCCATCGCGGGGACGATCGCCGGCGTACTGGCCGACGCCCGCGACCGGCAGCGCCGGGTGCCCGCCTGATGCTCGTCGAGACCGTCGAGGCGGCCTGCAGCACCTGTGGGAGCCGGGAGGCCGACGAGGTCGGTCGATCCCGCGATCACGAGTTCGGCACCTGCGACAACGTGTTCGTGTTCGTGCGGTGCCGGGCGTGCGGCCTGACGTACCTGCGCAACCGGCCGGCGCCGCACACCCTCGGCATCATCTACCCGCCGTCCTACTACCGGTACGCGGCGTTCCTCGGGCCCGTCACGACCCGGCTGCGCGCCATCGTGCAGGCCGGGCGGGTGCGCCTGTTGCGACGGCTGGCCGGCCCGGGCGCGACGGTGATGGAGGTCGGGTGCGGAGAGGGCCAGCTGCTCCAGGTCATCAAGACCCACGGCGATCCCTCGTGGCGCGTCGTCGGCGTCGACATCTCGGAGGACGCCTGCGCGGCACTGCGCGCTGCGGGGCTCGAGATGCACTGCGCCCAGTTCGAGGACCTGGACTGGCCGGCCGGGAGCGTGGACGTCGTGGTGATGAACCAGGTGATCGAGCACCTGGCCGACCCACGGGGCTGCGTGCGGAAGGCGGCGGCCCTGCTGCGACCCGGGGGGCGGCTGCTCGTCGAGACGCCGTCGGTCGGGTCGTGGGACCGCGACTGGGTCGCGGCCGATCGGTGGGGCGGGTGGCACTGCCCGCGGCATTGGTCGCTCTACACGCGCGAGTCGCTCTCGACGCTGTTGCGCCAGGAGGGGCTCGAGGTCGAGCGGACCGAGTACCTGCTGAGTCCGTTCATCTGGGCTCACACGCTGCAGAACGTCGTCCGCGATCGGCCAGCCTGGCGCTGGGCGTCTGGGCTGCTGTCGGAACGGTCGGTGCCGGCCCTGCTGGCGTACGGCACGATCGACACGGTGCAGCGATGGGTGACGGGCCGCACATCCAACATGCGGGTGATTGCCAGCAAGCCGAGGTAGGGCCGCGTGTCCCCTTCGACTTCGCTCAGGGCAGGCGACCGCGCCCTAACCCGTGTGCTACACTTGGCGTTCGCCCCGTGACGGTCTCGACTGGTCCAGGGGTTGCAACGCGCGAGTCGTCATGGTACGCTCGCAAGGTTTTGTCGGGGTCAGGACACCCTATCTGACCCCGAGCCACACGAAGTGAGGCCCGGATCCCGGGCGCTGTGCCTGCGGCATGCGGGTGGCAGCGGGGATTGGCGGGCACATCCGGGCGGCATGGTCCTGACGGGCTGGCCGCGGCGCGACAACTTCGAATTCGTAGGGTACCCAGTCCCGGGTGCCAGGCTGGCCATCGTGCCGGCTTCCAGGCCCGGGACCCCGCCGAAGCGCCGCGCGAGCGTCGCGACGGCGGGCAGGTCTAATCGGGCACGCCTGACAAGGCGTGTCCGGATGCGTGTCTGTTCGGGCGGACGGCCTGGAATGCCGGACTTCCCCGCGGCGCGCGTGCAGGTGGAGTCACTGTGCCGACCATCAGTCAGCTTGTTCGGAAGGGCCGCGAGGCGGTCATCGACAAGACCAAGAGCCCTGCCCTGCAGGAGAGCCCGCAGAAGCGGGGGGTCTGCGTCCGGGTGTTCACGCAGACGCCCAAGAAGCCGAACTCGGCGCTCCGCAAGGTGGCGCGTGTGCGGCTGACGAACAAGATCGAGGTGACGACCTACATCCCGGGCGTCGGCCACAACCTGCAGGAGCACTCGCTGGTGCTGATCCGCGGCGGCCGTGTGAAGGACCTGCCGGGCGTTCGCTACCACGTCGTGCGGGGCACGCTGGATGCGACGGGGGTTGCCAATCGTCGGCAGGGCCGGTCCAAGTACGGCGCCAAGCGGCCGAAGTCGTAGCAGGAGCTAGTCAGATGCCACGCAGACGAGAGATTGCCAAGCGCGAGGTCACGCCCGACCCGCTCTACAACAGCACGCTGGTCACCAAGTTCATCGGCTCGGTGATGTCGGACGGCAAGCGGAGCACGGCGGAGCGGATCCTCTACAAGAGCTTCGAGATGATCCAGGAGAAGACCGGCGAGGAGCCCCTCAAGGTCTTCAAGAAGGCCATCGACAACACGAAGCCGAGCCTCGAGGTCAAGTCGCGGCGCGTGGGTGGTTCCAACTACCAGGTGCCCATCGAGGTGAACGTGAACCGCCGCCTGTCGCTGGCCATCCGGTGGCTGGTCGGGTACGCGCGGTCGCGTGGCGACGGCAAGACGATGGAAGAGAAGCTCGCCAACGAGCTGCTCGACGCGAGCAACATGCGTGGCGGGGCCGTGAAGAAGCGTGAGGACACGCATCGCATGGCCGAGGCCAACAAGGCCTTCGCCCACTATCGCTGGTAGTCGGTGGTGAAATTCTGAAACTTCAGAATTTCAAGATTTCAGAATTGCACTCCTAATTTCGAGTATTCGACCAATGGCTCGCCAGGTACCTCTCAGTCGCACGCGCAACATCGGCATCATGGCGCACATCGATGCCGGCAAGACGACGACGACCGAGCGCATCCTCTTCTACACCGGCATCACCTACAAGATCGGCGAGGTGCACGAAGGCACCGCGACGATGGACTGGATGGAGCAGGAGCAGGAGCGGGGCATCACGATCACGTCGGCGGCGACGACCTGCTTCTGGCGCGACCACCGCGTCAACATCATCGACACGCCCGGCCACGTCGACTTCACGGCCGAGGTCGAGCGGTCGCTGCGCGTGCTCGACGGCGCGGTGGCGGTGTTCGACTCGGTGGCCGGCGTCGAATCGCAGACCGAGACGGTGTGGCGGCAGGCCGACAAGTACCACGTGCCGCGCATCTGCTTCATCAACAAGATGGACCGGATCGGCGCGAACTTCGAGCGCACCGTCGAGCAGATCAAGTCGCGGCTGCAGGGCAACCCCTGCGTGCTGGCGTTCCCGATCGGCAGCGAGGACCGCTTCCGCGGTGTCGTCGACGTCGTGCGGATGAAGGCCATCGTCTACAAGGACGAGACGATGGGTGCCGACTACGTGCTCGAGGACATCCCGGCCGACCTCCAGGAGCAGGCCGCCGCCTATCGCGAGCAGCTGCTCGAGAAGGCCAGCGAGAGCGACGACACGCTGCTCGAGAAGTATCTCGGCGGCGAGGAGCTGACCGAGGCCGAGATCAAGGCCGCCCTGCGCAAGCGGGTGAACGAGTCGGTGCACCACAGGACCGAGGCGCCGTTCGTGCCGGTGCTGTGCGGATCGGCCTTCAAGAACAAGGGCGTCCAGCCGCTGCTCGACGCGGTGGTGGACTACCTGCCCTCGCCGATCGACATCCCGGCCATCAAGGGCGTCGGGGTGCAGAACCCCGACGAGGTGATCGAGCGCCCGGCCGACGACAAGGCGCCGTTCAGCGCGCTGGCGTTCAAGATCATGACCGACCCGTTCGTCGGTCAGCTCACGTTCATCCGCGTGTACTCGGGCGTGATGACCTCGGGCTCGACGGTGCTCAACAGCACCAAGGGCAAGACCGAGCGCATCGGCCGCCTGCTGAAGATGCACGCCAACAAGCGTGAGGAGATCAAGGAAGTCTACGCGGGCGACATCGCGGCGGCCGTCGGCCTCAAGTCGGTCATGACCGGCGACACGATCTGCGACGACAAGGCCCCGGTCATCCTGGAGTCGATGGACTTCCCCGAGCCGGTGATCTCGCTGGCGATCGAGCCGAAGAGCAAGGGCGACCAGGAGAAGCTGGGCGTCGGCCTCGGCAAGCTGATGGCCGAGGACCCGACCTTCCGGGTCAAGACCGACCAGCAGACCGGCCAGACGGTCATCGAGGGCATGGGCGAGCTCCACCTCGAGATCATCGTCGACCGCCTCAAGCGCGAGTTCAACGTCGAGGCCAACACCGGCAAGCCGCAGGTGGCCTACAAGGAGACGTTGACGATGGCGGCCGAGGGCGAGGGCCGGTACGTGCGGCAGACGGGCGGTCGTGGTCAGTACGGCCACGCGAAGATCCGTCTCATTCCGCGGCAGCCCGGCGAGGGCTACCTGTTCGAGAACAAGATCGTCGGCGGCGTGATCCCGAAGGAGTTCATCAAGCCGATCGACGAGGGCATCAAGGAAGCCCTGACGACCGGCGTGCTCGCGGGCTTCCCGATCGACGACGTGGGCATCGAGCTGTACGACGGCTCGTACCACGACGTGGACTCCAACGAGATGGCGTTCAAGATCGCCGGATCGATGGCGTTCAAGGACGCGGCCAAGAAGGCGCGCCCGGTGCTGCTCGAGCCCGTGATGCGCGTCGAGGTGGTGGTGCCCAAGGAGTTCATGGGCGACATCATGGGCGACATCTCGAGCCGGCGTGGCCAGATCCAGTCGCAGGAAGACCTGGGCGGCACGCAGATCGTGAGTTCCCGGGTGCCGCTGTCCGAGATGTTCGGCTACGCCACCGACCTGCGCTCGCGGACGCAGGGGCGTGCGACCTACTCGATGCATTTCGACCGCTACGAGCAGGCGCCCAACCACGTCGCCGACGAAGTGATCGCCCGCATGCAGGGCACCAAGCAGTGACCGTGAGGCCGGGCGGGCTCTTCGAGCCCGCCGTCACCGCCACGGCGGTGACTCGAGGCCTCCCCAGGTAGGGCCGGCTCTCCGAGCCGGCCGAACGTGACGAAGGATCAGGACCCGTAGAACCGGAGATCAGGCGCAATGGCCAAAGAGAAGTTCGACCGTTCGAAGCCGCACGTCAACATCGGGACGATCG
>VFQN01003579.1_pt1 | contig 21917 bp, 24 predicted proteins | sample 3512371 | NCBI WGS metagenome assembly VFQN01 (sample SAMN10412370, study PRJNA504923) | tailings metagenome | isolation source: Replicate 2 from Balatoc abandoned mine | place: Philippines: Itogon, Benguet | collected 2017-08-28
GCCCGCACAGAAAACAACTAATCGCAACCCCGGACTCACCTAGCGGAAGCATGGGGGGGCCGCTGGGGCTGTAGGTGGGGGCCTCTCGTGCCATGCGGGTGGGTCATGCACTTGGTGTAGACGGGGATGTGTTCAGGATGGGGATGGAGGTGGGATGGCGGGGGCCGTGCGAGCCCCGTGCCGGTGGGACAGGCTCCCGGTATGCATGGGACCGGAGAGCTTGGGACGGTGAGGGGGGGAAGGGAGGATGGACCCGTGGGTGCCATGCAGATGGGTGATGCCAGGCAAGGTCGGGGTGTGGGGCGCCAAGGGTGGGGAGAGACGGGGCCTGGCGGGGGCCTGCAATCGTCGTACGGCTGGGGTGTGGACGTGCGGGGCGCTCCGTGCCGTGCCACTCGGGTTGTGCCGCTGTGTGAGTAGCGGGTGCGGTGCGGGATGTAGGCAGAACAGGCCTGATACAGTTGCAAGCATACAGGAATAGCAGGCAGGGTGTGGCGAGGCAAGGTATGGCGGGGCAAGGCAGGAGAGCGGCAAGTCGGTGGCTATGGTCGCGATCCCTGATGCTGCTTTGCTGAGGTACTTCGCTGCAATGGAAAGCCGGCTGTGACGGTTGCCCCCCGGCACGCGCGAGACCAGACCGTGCGTCCTCACGCTTGCAGGATGCGTCTCATACCTGCGGGCGAGTAGTGGTGCCGCTGTGTGAGTGAACGTTGCACGGTTGCAGGCGAGCGGGAATAGAGTTGAAGAAGCGCATACGAGCGTCCGTTTTGCCCCATCCATGTACAGCTGTAGATACTGATGTGTTTTGTGCCAATGCTGTTGTACACCCCTCACCCATGGCGCAGGCCCTGCTGGAGGCCCCCAAGCCCGCCAGCCGCCGGGCGTGCAGCGGCAACACCAACAGCACACGGTGGGCGGCACAAGGGGTGTGCGTAGCGTATGCAGTTGCGTGGACAAATTTAGCAAAACAGCAAGCATGTTCTAGTAGAGGACGAGGCAAGCGGCATGCCAAGGGGTGTGCGGGCGTGGCGTGCAGGGAACACCGTTGGGGGCTCGACATGCAGGCTTGCATCGGGCCCACGGCCCAGCAGCTGCCTGGGAACACTGCACACCAGCATAGCGGCGCCCTACCGCTGAGTGGGCAACTACCTTCTGTTGCAATGGTTCCCACCCACGCGTGGCGGGTACGCCGATGCCATGGATGCGTGCGGCTTCATGACACACTGGGTATGATGACTCCCTGGACGCGTGTGGCTTCACCGCACCACCCCTCAATGCCCCTCGTTCACGTTGCCCAGCAGCAAACAGTAAATGGAATTTACCGTAAACCTCTCTAACTTGCTCCCAAATGTACATCGCAGGTACGTGGACTGTGTGGACGCGTGCGGCTTCACGGCGCTGCACTACGCGGTCCTGCACGACAGGCGCACGGCCATGCGGGTGCTGTTCGGGTTCGATGCAAACCTCATACCCAGGTGCGTCCGAACACGAGGCGAGGGAGCTTCCAGTCGTGCAGGGGTATGCTGTCTGTGCGACTGTTGCTACTGTTCGTTCGGGGCTAAACGTTCGCCTCGTCACCAGGTACGGTTGGATAGGGGCAATTGGCACTGTACTGAGGAGCGTTGAATTCGGCGGTTGGTGGGGTTGCAATTTTGCGGTTACCCCACCCCAGGACCACGTGCTCCCAACAATACTACGCCAACCTGCACCTCAATATTGTGAAACCGTGTTACAAAGTTGTATTGCTGTGTACCCACCGCCTCACCCCCGCAGGACCACCTGCTCCCACGGCTACTACGCCAACCTGCACCCCAAATAATTCATTTAATTTAAATTTTATTTGTTGATAATATGTTGCTTTTTTCCGCCCCACCCCGCAGGACCACCTGCTCCCATGGCGACTACGCCAACCTGCCCCCCGGCGCCACCCCCCTGCACGTGGCGTGCCAGCTGGGATGCCTGGACAGGGCCAAGATGCTGCTCAGGGCGTACGTGAGTGAATGCAGTAATAACTGGTAATAGTTGGTTTGTCGAATAGTACGCCGAGAAGTAGATTCAATGTGATCATCGAGGATCGCATGCGGGCCCAGAATGCTGCTTGGCGCATGCGGCACGCGGGTGCACGTCCGTAAGTTCTGTCGTTGCAGTGCAGTTGACCAACAGTGTTCGTCCTGACCCCGCGCAGTACGAGACGGCCGCCGACCTGTTGCCCACGCGCCCATCCATGTGGCCCGCTTCTGCTCATGCCAAATTAGCAAAGTAGTATAGAGTGCATGCATCTTAGTACCGTGCTGCAACTTGCCTTTCCTCCTCCCCCCGCGCAGTACGAGACTGCCGCCGATCTGCTTCCCAGCCAGACGGCGCTGCTGGCCACCGTGGAGAGGCGCCGCCGCGCACGCAGCCACCCCGACCCGCGCCTCATCCTCACGCGCTCGCAGCGCCTGCCGTTCCACATCGCCGCAAGGTGGGAGGGGTAGTGGGCTGCTGGGCAGGCATACGGCTGACGCGTGCCTTGGAAGGCCCACGGGGTCTTGGCAGGCCAGTGTCTTGGCAGGCCCAAGGGGAACGGCCGGCAGGTGTGGGCACCGGCACCTACCGTACTTGCCGTGTCTCGCTTTGTTGTATGTGGGTTACGCGCGTTCCGCATGCCTATTGCCTGACTGGCTGGCTGTGCATTGCGCGTGCATGTACATTGCCACGTGTGCATTGCACGTGTGTTACACGTGTGTCCGGCGTGCGTGCGCGCTGCAGGTGTGGTCACCGGCACCTGCTGGACTGACGGGCTGTGCGTCGCATGTGCAGTACCAAAACGTGCACTACATGGTATTACAGGTGTGGTCGCCCTGCGTGCGCCCTGCAGGTGCGGCCACCGGCACCTGCTGGACTGGCTGGACCCCTCAGTACCCCTCATGTTCCTGTTCGGGGGCGAGGAAGAGGCGGCGGAGGGTGCTGGTGGCGAGGGGGGAGGCGGCAACGCGCCGCTGGTGGGGGTGTCCAGGTGGGGTAACATATGGTGGGGCGGGGCCAGGGGTATGCGGAAGCCTTTGCGCTGCTGGACTTCGCTCCATCGTTATGGTGGGGGTGGGGGTGTCCAGGTGCGTGGTTACCAGAGGGTGGGTGTTGGCAAGGACAGCCGCACCTGTAATCCACCTGATGGTGACGAAGTGGGCGCTGCAAGCAATCTTGGGACTGCTACTGCTACTGACTGTGTAGCGATGTAGTTGCGGGGACACGGGGTTAGCATACTAACAAGCAGATGTTGGACTGCGACTGCTTCTGACTTTGTGTTTGTGTGCGACAGCAGAACTGGTGTGGAAATCCGCAATCCGCAATAAATAGTTGTAGACTGCGACTGCTCCTGACTGCTACTGGTTTGTGTGGCCCCGCTGACACTTCTGCAGGCTCACTGTCATAGCGGCGCGCGCGCTGCACGCGGCGCTGCTGGACTCCCTGGCCCAGGCGGAGGTGGAGCTGAAGCGGCACAAGGAGGCCAAGGAGGCGGCCCGCGAGCAGCGGCGGCGGCGGCGGGAGGAGCGGCGGCAGGCGCGGGACGCGGCGCAGGCGGCGCGCTCGCTCAAACAGGGCAAGGAGCCGCCCCCTGACGGCCTCAAAGGCACGCTGCGCCGCCTGCTGTCTCGCTCCACCCGGGACCCCGGGCTGCTGGCTAGCGGCGACTCCCACTCCCACACCCATACCCACACCCGCCGCGGCAGCCACAGCCACGTCCACGGCAGCCCCGCCGACAGGCGCAGCAAGAAGCACGGTTCGCACGGCTCGCACGGACCATCTCCGCTGGCGTCGCCGTCGAAGGTGGAGTCCAGGGGTGGCAGCCTGGCGGCGGCGGGCGGCGGCACGCCGCCGCGGAGCCGCCAGGGCAGCGGCGACGGTAGCGGCGGCGGCGGCGGCGGGGGCGTTGCGTCGCGGCGGACGAGCATCGAGCAACATGGCGGCGGCGGCGGCGGTGGGGGTGGAGGTGGTTTCCGGTTGCAGCCGTCGCCGTTGGGGCGACCGGAGCGCAGCGCGAGTGCCAGCGGTGTTGGCGGCAGCGGCGGCGGGGACGCCAGTGTCGGCGGCGGCGGCCGCCGCCATCGGGACGGCAGCGGCATGGCGGCGGGGCGCATAGACGAGGACCGGGAGTGGAGCGGCGGTGAGCAAGGCGAGGGAGGCAGCGGCAGCGACACGCCCAGTAGCCCTCGGACGCCGGACCATGGCCGACGGCGTATCAGCGGCGGCGGCGGAGGTGACAGCGGCAGCATAAGCAGCAGCAGCAGCTTCACAAGCGGTGCTGGCGGCGGCGGGAGGGACGCAGCCGGCGGCGACGGTGTGTCCTCGGATCGGGACGACCGCGTCAGCCTCACGCAGACGATGCTGCGTCGCATTTACCAAGCGACGCTCGGCGGGCAGAAGCAGAAGCGTAAGGCGAAGAAGAAGAAGAACAAGAGCAAGGGGAAGAAGAGCAAGGGCGGCGGTGGTGCCGATGGCGGCGAGTCGGGTGGGTCGCTTACTGGGTCCCAGCAGCGCCTCAACGCGAGGCTCAACCGCGCCGGCATCAACATCCCTGGCGGCCCTGAAGACTCGGTGGCATACTTCAGGTGAGGAGGGCGGGGGTGGGGGTTGTGCGCCACCCGCCTGCGAGGCAGCTCCTGGCACGGCGGGCCGGCTGTTCCCCCAACACCTGCACTTGCACTTCGTGCTCTACCTGTATGCAGCACCCAGCAATGACTTTTGTGTCTCGTATGCGGCCCCATAGCATCAGTCTCCAACTCTCACAACCGGCCGGTTCGCAAGCCTCACTCTTCACAAGCCTTTCGCACCCTGAACAAAGCCAAGCCCTCCACTAATGCCTGGGCGCCCCTCCCGCTCCCCCCGCTCCTCCACAGCCCCGGCCGAGGGCCCATGCTGGACGGAATGCCCCGACACATCGAGCTCCCAGCCCGCGGCTCCCTCTCCCAGCACCCCTCCCCGCTGCCCACCTCCGCCTTCGCGCACGCCTCCCTCACGGGCCTACCCCCCACGCCCTCCGACCTGGCCCCCGGCGCGCCCCTGCCCTCCGCCGCCTTCCCACACCAGCTACCCGCCAACGGCGTCCTGCTGCCGCAAGGCAGCACCGACAGCTCCAACTTCGCCTCCGCTGCGGGGGCTATACGCATCCCGCTGCTGCCGATGGGCTCGGGCGGACTCAGCGGGACGGTAGGTGGCGGCGGCGGCGCGGCGGGCGTTGCGCTGCTGTCGGAGGCGTTTGGACCGCTGCCGCCGCGGCGGGGGAGCTCCAATGGCAGCGCCGCGGTGCCGCCTGTGGAAGGGCCGAGCGCAGGGAAACATGCGGCTGGGGGAGATGGCGGTACCCCTGGTGATCCTGGCGGTAATGGTGGGGGCACCGCCCGGAGGAGGCCGCCGCCGCTGGTGGTGGCGGCGCCTGCCAGTGGCACGCCCCGTGAGGAGGGTGCCGGAACCGCAGGGGCCCAGGATGCTGCGGATGCAGCAACGGGCGCGGTCGCGCAGTCTGGTCAGGAGGCAGGCGGTGGCGAGGCAGGCGCCGCCGCCGCCGCCAGTGTGGGTATGCGGCGGCCGCACCTGCCGCCGCTGCCGCCGCCGCAGCGGCCCAACGGCGCGTCGTCTTCGTCGTCGCTTGGGGCCGGCAGCGGAGGCGGCGGCAGAGGGGCTCTGTCGGCGTCCGGGTCGAGGCAGGAGAGAGTCAGCGGCAGCGGAGCTGGCGGCGGCGGCGTCGGCAGCGACGCCACCTCGGAGGCGGACCGGACCAGTGCCGGCGCACAGCCGCAGCGGCCGAGCAACTCCGGCGGGGTTCGCACCGGCCACATGCCCCTGCCGCCGCTGCCGCCGCTCCTCACCCGGGGCCCCTCGGGCGGCAACAACGGCAGCGCCCACCCCCTCCCACCTCTGATGCCCTCCTCCTCCTCTCTTCGCGCGCGTGGCAGTGACCACTCCGGCCCCACCACCCCCACCTTCCTCACCCCCACACCCGGCTCCGCGTTCCTCACCCAGCACGCGCCATCCCCCGGCGCACCCACGCCGCCCGCACAGCCCCCTGCAGGAGGCTCCCCTGACCCGGGGACCTCCGTCTCGTTATCCCTCTCGCTCGGGGACCCCGCGCGGCCGCTCCTGCGCCTGCCGGGCGCCGCGGACCTCAACTCGCCCGCTGGGACGCCCCCGGGTGCTTTCCGCACGGCGGCACCAGCTGACCCGGATGGGGCCCGCAGGAGCCTGCTGGGGCAGTCGCTGCCACTCGATGCGGACAGTGTGCCGCTGTTAGGGGAGGGTGCAGCGGAGGCGGAGGCGGCAGCAGCGGCGACGCTAGAGGTGGGTGCACGACTTCTACGCACAGTGAAGGGCTTGGACGTTACCACCAGTACCCGTGCCCTAGTGCTGCTCGTTGTGCCCGGCGTTTCCCGGCTAGGCTCCATGTCGCCGCTGCCCAACACGATGTACAGTTCACACCGCGTCATAATTGCTCGTGACAGTCAACTTATATTGTTGCCCAGCCCTGTTTCTCACCCGCGGCCCCCGCGCTGCCCGATCCCCTCCACCCCTGTCCCCGCAGGACGGCGATGCTGCTCCCGGTGTGTCTTCTCGCACAGGTGGCGGCGCACGTGGCCTGCTGCAGAGCCTGCGACACACGCTGCAGGGCAGGGGCCGCAGCAAGCGCAAGGTGGGCCCTGGGGCTGGAGGAAGGACACGGTGCTATCAAAGCATACCGGGCGGGGGAAACAAAGTTCTGGTAAAGCGTATCAGCAACGGTGTACTGCGGTCAAGTAACGGGACAGGGAGGCTTATGGCGGTTGGGGGTACGGTGGCCCCACAGGGCGAGGGAGCAGGACCAGGGCGACAGCCAGCGTGCACGTGTTCTTGTGCCGTACAGTGCATGCAGCTGCCAGCCCATCACCCCACCCTGGGACACGACCAGGCCCGCACCTTGACCTACAGGTGCTGTACACGTGTGTTCCTCGTTTCCCCTTGGTTTCCAGGTGCAACCTGTGGACCGGAGCCCCCGCTCCAGCCCCCTCCGAAACCACAACCTCCGAAGCCACAACCGCCAACAGCAGGGGGAGGGGCAGGGGGACGCAGAGGAGGAGGATGCGGAGGCCGATGACCAGGGCAGTGAGCAAGGCGACGACACGGCCCAGCCGGACACACCAACGCGCCACCGGGCTAGCCCCCTGGGCCGGGAGCACCACGCCCAGCAGCAGCAGCAGCACCCCGGCCGCAACGGCGGCCTCCGCGTGTCGGTTGGGCGGTTGCAGGCCGCGGTAGGCGGCCATAACCACAACTCCCACCAACGCACGCGACGGGGGAGCAGTGCCGCTGCTGCCGGCGCCGGCGGCGCCGGCGGTAGCCAGCTGGGCAGCCCCCCGCCCGGCGGCATCAGCCCCGTCGTCTTCCCCCGCGCCCGCCGCGGCCGGCGGCCGCGTTCGACGCTGTCTCCGGCTACGGCGGCTGGCGGCGGCGGCGAAGAGTACGACGAGTACGAGGTGGATGATGACGTAATCGACAACGGGATAGAAGCGCCGGACGCGGGGGCCGGCGCTTTGCCACGTGGCGGCGGCGGCGGCGGGGACGTGACGCCGCGGGCGGGGAGCGCGCTGACGCGGCTTCGGGCTGAGGCGGCGGCGGATGCGAACGGGGCGTCATTCACGTCCTCGGCGGGCATGTCGAGCGTACATGACGGCGACTGCGATGGCGATGACAGGGACACGGCGAAGGCGGGCGGCGGCGGCACTGCTGGTGGCGCGGACGAGGAGGACGTGTGCCCGGTGTGTCTTGAGGACGCGCCCAACCTGCTGGTGAGAACGTAAAAGCTATTGCGGATATGCCCACTAATTTAAAGTAAGGCGCTTGCCTGGTGCAACGAGTACGTTGGCTATGCGGCGGGATGCATTGCTCTCGAGTGCGTGCCGCGATGTCAAGGTATGCTACCGTATGCTTGCAGCGTTGCAGCGTCGCGGGACGAGCCGCTCGGTGGACACTGCTGCACAGCCCTGAGCCCCCCACGCACGCGCGCCGCATTCACGTAGTCCTGTTGGTGCGGTACGGTGCGCTGTTCACCTTGCGTTACACGCTTTCTGCCCTGCCGTACCCACTCCTCCTCCTGCAGGCCCAGAAGTGCAACCACACCATCTGCATGGACTGCGCCCGGGACCTGGTCAAGCGCAACAGCCTCACGCCCGCGCTGTGCCCCTGCTGCCGCCGCATCATATCCAGCTTCAAGGCACGCCTGCTGTGACCGACGCGTGCCAGCTTGCCACGTGGCACGTGGCACGGCGACTGGTGTACCAAAGGGCCAGGTCGCTTGTGGAGTAGCTTGAATCGGTGTGTGTAAATGGCGGCTAGGGGAGCTCCCCTGACCTCGACGACCGCAGCTGCGCAGGGGCTTGCGTGCCGTATACTGGGGTTTTGGAGCAATAAGCTATTCCACTCGAGTCTTGTTGGCTTGCCGTTGGGGACAAGGGACGCACTTCAGGGCAGAGGAGGCGTTCCCTGCTGTTGGACATGGCCTGCATGTTCATGTCTAGTTGCGTGTTGGCTTTGGGGGGTGTTGTTGGACTTCTATCTGACAGCGGCCTTTGGGCCGCGGTGCTGGGCACACCCTACCAGAGGGCCGGCAACGTTGTCCTCCATCACTGGCTGCTTGGTATGGCACGGCACGTGCCGGTATGCACGCTTGCCTGTGCCACCTTCGCTGGCGCCCGATCATGGGAAGTACTGTTCACCCCATTCATGCGTGCGGCATTTACTTCCTTTCCCCCTGCTCGTGCAGAGGAGTGTGTGGGAGTCACTAGTAGCCGTGCTGTGACCTAGCTGCCAGTTTTGCCGCGGTTGGTTGCGTGGGGCGTGCGCGACCACCGCTGGACCACATTGGAGTCAAGCTTGTCTGCTGCATGTTTCATACTCTATAGTACTGTTTCGGGGTGTGCACTGTGGGACGCACGTACACTTTTACTAAAGCCGTGGCAAGTGTTGTGAAGAGCACCTGGGTGTGCCTGTCCCTGGTGCCTCAGCACACATCCGCCGATACTTGGCACGAGAGGACTGAAGCGTGTGACTCTGCAACGGCTTCGGTGTGCCTCGAGGTGCGGCAGGCGTGCTGAACCTGAGAAGCTGGAGATGCGGAGACGTTGCGAAATGTGGCGCGCAGGGTTGCCTGTCTCTTGCTGCCTAACACGAGTGTAGTAACATGGGTACCAACAATATGCGAAGGTAGGGGCGGAGCCCTAGGCTCAGCCCTTGACGCGTTGGGTTGCGGCGTCGCGCAGCCCTCTCCTGCTTTGGGCCCGGCGCTTTGTCTTGTCATCAATATCAATGTTTACCAACACTTGCAGCGTTCGCTTGTAGTCTTGCTGGTTGTCCCATCGTCCGACGGGTCTGGTTTCGCCCGTGGGTCGGCCCGAAGGCGGGAGACGGAATGAGGAGACTCACAGCGATGCAGACTGTCCAAACGCCACAGCAGCAGGGCCGCCCAAAACACCAGCGCGCGAATTCAACATCCGTTCTTATCAACAGCCCCTTGACCCATCGTTCCGGTCCGGTCCGCTTTTTGAGGAAACTTTGCCCAACGTGGACAGCACCATAGTTGCCTGCAGCCCCGAGGGCGCGCCAAGGGCAGGCTCTTATAACCTTGATTTCGTCAACATAGTCATCGTGGGTCTGTGAGTCGTTTGCCGGACCCGCGGGACTGCGCTGCGGCCTAGGGGCCCGTCCAAGGAATGAGGGGCCAGTCCGCCTCAGCAGGCGCCGGCGCTAACCTTGCGTCCGGTCAACCCTTAGAAGCACAATACGACCGGAGCCAAACGCAAAGGATTACAACAGATAGCTCGCAAGGCAGCGGATTGGGGGCTTCGGCTCCCGCCATTTTCTGGGGGTCGTTTGCTGGACCCTCCGACGCAGCCGGGGCCAGCGCGGCCGCGGCCGCAGGAGGCATCCGCGCGTCGACGCCGTTGCACTTCCTCGCCGAAGCTGCTGTAGCAGCTGAAGAAGATGGCACGCTCGACTTTCTCATGGAGTGCGCGGACCACTACAACGAAGATGACGTTTACGATGATGGCAACACCGCGACCGACGGCCGCGACGGCGAGGCAGAAGCTGGCCGCGGCGACCGTCCAAACCCAGCAATTCTCGGCGAGGCTGGTGGTTTCACGTCGGAGCCACCCGCAAAGCGGCAGCGGCAGGCCGTGGGGCAGGGGTCAGAGGGCGGTGGCGGTGGTAGCGGCAGCGGCAATGCCCAAGGCCCCACAGCGCAGCCTACGCAGCAGCATCAACAGCTGGCAACCGCTGAAGCAGCAGCTGCTACAGCGACCACAGCAGCACCGGGCGCTGGCTATGACAAAGTCAATGGCAACGGCCAGGCATGGGCCGGGCCTGCCACGTCTATTGGCTGGGGCCCCACCCACCGTGAGGCCCCAGTGCCAAAGCCCCCGGCCACCACAGGCCAACACGGTGGGGCAGCAGGGGCAGCTGCTTCGGTGCCAAGCTCCGCTGCGCCCAGCGCAGACGCGACGCAGCGGTGGGGAGGAGGCGCGGCCCGTCCCCCGCTTCCGCCCCTGCCTCCTCGTCCTCCGGCCAGCACCTCCACCCCGCCTGCCAACGGCGGCTTCAGCCGGGTAACCCCCCTGTCGTGGAGCGCTCTGTCAGCTCCGAGCCAGCCACAGGCAATCCCGCCGTTCCTGCAGCCGCAGCCGCCCCAGCCGGCGATGCGCACTGCTGCCGCCAGCCCGAACGGGCAGGAGCAGCGGCACAAGTACCTGCAGCAACAGGATCTGCAGCTACCTGCACCTGCTGGCCTGCCCACCGCAGGTCCAAACGGCCCCGCGGGCAAGCCCAGCAACAGCAGCAGCAGGCCCGCGGACCCTGAGGCAGGGGCCCTCAATCTTACCTCAGGAGTAAACCCACGGTCCATCACCACGCCGACGGGCGGCAACAACCCCACGCAGAGCACCACCAGCAGCAACCACGGTCAGCAGAAATACCCGCCGGGACATGCAAGCCCGGGAGCAGGTCCCCCGCCGGGATGGCTGGCCGGCGGGTGGGGCAGCGGCAGCATCCGGGCAGACGTGCTGGGGGCGGCCCGGGCGGCGGTGGGTGCGGCGGCGTCAGGGGCACAGGTGGCGGCCGTCATTGCCGCCCCTTCGGGGGCTGCTGGCGGCAGTCAGGTGGGCAGCCCTTACTACGTTTACACACCAAGCGTGCAGCAGCAAGCGGGCCAGGTACACGGATCCGCTGGGGGTCCGCCGCCGCAACAGCACCAACAGCAGCAGCAGCAGCAACAGCCGCAACGGTACGACTACCAACAGCCACGTGCCCCTTCCCAGCCCGCGTACCCTCCCTCGTACCCGTACCCGCGGAACCCGGCGGCATCCGGTCCGCAGCAGCCGTACAGCCCCCAGTCGCCGTACACGCCGCAACAGCCGTACGGCAGCAGTCAGGGGTACGGGAGGGGCTCCGGCGGGCCGTATCCGTACCCGTACGCGTATCCTTACTCACAGCCGCCACCAGGCAACTACCAACAGCAGCGGGCGCTGTACGAACAGCATTACCTGCAACAGCATCAGCAACAAGCGCCCAGCCCGCACAACTTGGCCACTGCGTATCAGCAGGGTCAGTATGCGTACCTGCCGTACAGTCCTAGCCAGCAGCAGGGCCCCAAGGCGGCTCAGCAACAGCAGCAACAGCAGGGGCAGCAACCACAAGAGCCGCAAGGGCCGCCTCCATCACCCCATCAGGCCCCGCTGCGTAGCATCACCTCTACCAGCCCCTACCAACAACCGACGCAGCCGAACCCTTACCAGCAGCATACCGGAATGCAACGGCAGCAGCAGCCGCCGCAGCAGCAAGCTGGGCCACCGCCCTCGCCCCAACAGCCGTCCCTGGTTTGCATGTCCCCTCCAGGCTCCTACTTCCACCAGGGACAGCAGAGCCCCTACCAGCAGCACGCCAAACAGCAGCAGCAGCAGCCCGCGCCTTACGCCTACCACCTGCAACGACAGGCCTACGTGCCGTCGACGCAACCGCAGCCATCATCATCAGTACAGCAGCAGCAACAGCTGCAGCAGCAGCAGCAACTGTTGGAGAAGGACCTAAAGGCATACCCTGGGATGGGCCCCCCAGGCGCCTCCCCGCCATCGCCCTACCCCACGCCTGCCGCAGCCCCCCCGGTCGCCGCTCCCCAGGCCACGCCGTACGGGGCGCATGGTACGGCTACGTCTACAGTGGAGGCGCGGCATGCCTCCCCTAACAGCCACAAACTGCTACAGCCGCTACAGCAGTCGCATCAGCAGTCAGTGGACAAGTCAGCTGACGCTCCCCTGCTGCGGGGCGATGGAGCAGCGGTAGAACCGGTAGCCCCCAGCGCCACCCCTGGTTCAACCGCCAGCCAGCCGCCCGCTTTCGGCCGTCCTGTGGGGGCCCATGCTGCTAGTCTACCCACAGCCGGTGCCGCTGATGCTGCAAATGCAGGCGCGCCTTCTCCGCAGCCGTTTCTGGTGCTCGGGGGTGCGCACGACGAAGCGCGAGGCCACCCGGTGCTGTCGGGAGACGCTGGTGTGTCCGGGCAGCCACAACGGCAGCAGCAACAGCTCCGGAAGCAACGGCAGCAGCAGCAGCAGCAGCAGCAGCAGCAGCAGCAGCAGCAGCAGCAGCTCCGGGAGCAACAGCAGGAGGAGGAGCAACAGCCGCAGCAAGGGCGTCAGCGGCGTCAGCAGCAGCTGCCTCAGCAGCGGCATGATTCGATGCCGCTGGAAGGACCATTCGGCAGCGAGGTGCCCGTAGCGTCGCAGGATGACCCTAGCAGAGAACAGTCCAAGCAGCAGGGGGCGCAACAGCAGCAGCTGGAACTGGAGGCGGAGGAGGCTAAGGAACAGGAGGACGTGGGCAAACACGGGTTGGATGCACCAGAAGGCGAGCAAGCCGGCCGGCGGGGGAGAGCTGCGCAGGCGCAGGAGCGAGCGGGTAAGCGGACGCAGGATCAGCCAATGCAGCTGGTGCAGGAGCAACAGCAAAAGGGGCGGCGCAGCAGGTACGGGAGCCTTGAGCAGAGGGACTTGCGGAGCGGCAGCGCGCTTGTGCCGTACGGCATTAGCATACCCTTCCTGTCGTACTCTGACGCTGAGGCGGTGCTGGGGGACTGGGCCGGCAACGGTGCTGACGGCGGCAGTGACGTCACCGACGGCGGCGGAAGCGGCGGATGGTGGGCAGCCCTGGCAGACCAGCGGGGCAGCAGCGGCGGCGGAGGCGGCGGGGAAAGCAGGCTCAGCGGCGGCGGCGGAGGCAGCGGCGGCAACGCTGCTCTGGACCTGGTACCAGGGCTGCCGGTGTCGGCCGATGTGCTGCTTATTGGTGGCGACAGCGGCAGCGGCGGCGGCGGCGGCCCCGGCGCGCGCGATGACGGAAGCGGCAGCGGCCTGCTGGCGCCGCCGGAGATGGACCCGCTGGACGCCGCCGCCGCCGTCGCGATTGTCATGGGGACGCCGCTGCCGCCGACGGGCGGCCCTGAAGCCGCCGCCGTCGGTGGCGGCCGGCGCCGCAGCAGACCCGCCGCCAACAGCGCTGTCGCCGTTGCGCAAAGGGGCGTGCCGCAAGGGTACCTGCCGCATGCTGAGCTGCCGCCGCTGCCGCCGCCGTCGCAGCAGCAGCAGCAGCGACAGCAACAGCAGCAGCAACAGCAGCAGAAACTCAGGGTCCGGGCGCCAGTGCGCCGCCGCCGGGCCCGTTCGCAGAGTGCTAGCGGGCTGGAGGTTGCCACCGCCGCCGATGCAGACAGTGACGGCGGCGGCGGCGCTGGTGCTGGCGGCGACAGCGCTGGCGGCGTCGTTGGCGGTGACGGCGGAGCACTGGGGCGGTCGTGCTTCGAATGCGGGGCCACCAGCTCCAAGTGTTGGATGACCCACAAGATCGACCCTGCGCAGAGGTGAGCATGAAGGACTGCTCTGGTCAAGCTTAACAGCCATTGCTACTCCTTCTTGGTTCACGTACGCTTCCATGTCCCCTGCTCCCTGTTCCCCTCTGCATGCAGGCTTGTCATGCTACGCTATATGTCAGATGCGCATGCCCTGCACGCATCCGTACCCTCGTCGGCCCAGCTTGCCTGAACTTCCTCGCAATTGCTTTCCCGCTGCAGAACCTGCAAGGCCTGCTACAAGCGCTTCCAGCGCAACGGCCACTACGGGCGACAGGCCCCCCTGCCCCTGTGCGTGGAGGTGGAGTGCGAGGAGCAGCTGATGGGTGGTGTGGGTGTGGGTGGTGGGGAACAGCACGAGGAGGAGCAGAGTTTCGGAGCTGCTGGGCAAGGAGTGGGGGAGCCGCTGGGTGCGGGATGTCCGGGGCCAGCGACGGCGGCGGCTGTGGTGCCCGTTCCGCTGGAGCTGTTAGGGCTGGGGCAGGCGGGGCGGGGCGAGGAACGGGAGGAGGAGGAGGGGGAGCAGGAGGACGGGGAAGAAGGGGCCAGGGGAGGGCGGGGACGGGGTGGGGAGGAGGGGGAGGAGGAGCAGGACGCGGATGCCGAGGCGGGGGCCAGGAGGAGCAGGCGGCGGCGGGCGCAGGCCGGGGCGGGGTCGAGGGAGCAGGTGATGGCGTGGGCGAGGGAGATGCGGAGATGCTTCGAGTGCGGCACGACGCGGACGGGGGTGAGCTGGGATGCGCAGCAGCAAGGGCGTGTTGCGGTGCTGGGCGGCCGACACGTCTGCAGCTGCTTGACACCGTAAAGGTTTTATGCGGTGTGCGCTTTGTGCAGTCCGCAGTGTGGGACTGCAGCCACCACGCGCCTGCCACCACTGCGCCCCATGATGCAGTGGGCCCGTTCCGCCCCACCCTATGCCGTGTTCCTCAACCCACGTGTGCCCCCTTGCGTCCCTGCCCCAACCCCAGGGTGGCTCTTGGAAGAAGCACAAGCTCCGCCACGGCGAGTACACGTGCAGGTGAGCTTACCAGTATTCTGTTGTTGGACAACAGCATTGGCACTGCACCCCATGTCACACTTGCACAAGCCTGGCGGGCCACATCCGCCCCTACGGCACCGAGCGCTGCGCTTACCAGCACATACCGAGCAGTGATGGAATAGTGCACCGTAGGTACAGCTGTAGACATGTATCGGGCAACCTTCATCCCCGGGCTTCATCCATCATCCTGTTGCATTCCCCGCCCGGTCCCCTCCCAAGCCCTCTCGGTGCGGGCCTCCGTTCAACCCTGCCCAACCCTCCCACATGCCGATAACCCGATCACCCGCAGCGCATGCTACAAGCGCTTCATGTACAAGGGCCACGGGTCGTACGAGCGCCAGGCGCCGCAGGTCATGTACCGCCGGTAGTTGGATATGTGCGGTTGGCCGGCTGCACGGAGTGCCGTAGCAGCCGTACTGGTGGGCTCGCGGCGCCGGCGACGATGGGGCTGCAGGGGCAATACGACATAAGTCTCCCAATGCGGTCATGGTGTTTGGCCCATGCAGTATTGTAGGGTGAGGCAGGGAGAGATTGCACGCCTAAGAGCTGCTAGGCGGGTTGCCCAGGGGTGCCTGAGCTGCATGGTGGATGGTGCAGGCTGAGGAACACCGTAACGGAAATGCACGAGCGAGTCCGAGGGTCTGGGGTCTGGAGTGTGGTGCGGTAGCGTTTGGTACTGAGTCTTGTGTCCTGGGTGTCCTGCTACCCTCTGGGGCTCTAATGCCCACTGTTGTGTTGCTGACACAGTGACATCCCCTGGTGACATCCGACCTGGTCCGTGTGTTGGCACGCCACGCATGCAGCCAGGCCGCTGTCGGACCAAATTTAACCAAGACATGCATGAGCTAGACGCCGCGTGCTCGTACTGAACACGAACGGTCAGCTGTTCCTTGCGCGCATGCAACCGTCCTGGTTGACAATGCGGTTGAGTATCGTACACGCACTGCCCACGCGTGGCCCCAAGACATGGGCTGTTGGGAACTGACACTGAACACTGAGATCCCAGGGCTGTTACCGCCCGTGAGTTGGCGCCGAAAGTTACATGTAAGGTCCTATGTCACACCCAGTCCTCGAGACCCCTCGGCAGTGCTCATGCACACAAACTTCGTTTCCCACATGCTCCCAATTAAACGTCCAACCTGAACCACACGCAGCACGAGTATGCTAAAATTCACCCTCTCAAGTCCTGGAAGAGCAGGGCCAACACAGGCCCCTGGACACCTCTTCACGCACACAGCGATGTACGGATATGGTTCGTCTCGCCTCACCCCGCTCCCTCACAAGACAGATCAACAGAAATAGGAAGGAAAGGATGACTCTCGCGTCGTGCGTCACGCACCAATCAGCAAGCCTGGCCATGCCGTGTCACAGCCTTAAACAACAAAGCAGCTCCAAGTAGAGCCTATTGGCTGCGCTGTACTCTCCAAAGCCAACGGGGACTGGTGCGACACATCCAGGCCGTCAAAGTGACAACGCCGGACCACCACCAGCCCTCGCAGCTACAAGCAAGTAGGATACAGTGCGCAGCTCGGGATGCTTATAGTGCCCTGATCGTGCCCATCAGAACCAGCGAAACCGGTAAAGCGCTGCTGCGGCTCTTTCCGACCCCAGACTGCATCCTGGGCGGAAAGCTGTGCATCGGAAGCAATACAGACTGTGCCGGCAGTGCCAATCCCAAAACGGATAAAAGTTGACACCCTTGACAAGCGGAGCGCGTGGATGGCTCCTTGCCTTGAACCAAGTGCACACAAAAGGGGCAAGGCCGTGCTGCGAACCACAGGCAGGCCCACCGCCGTGCAACCTCTCCAAGCACCAAAACACACCACGCAGCCCCCGTTGCGTCTTCGTAGTCGGATGTACACACGGAAAAAGCATCCCGCGTCGCCGTTTAGTCCGCGTCATGAGCCGCCATCAAGTCCGTCATGAGCCAAAAAATACCACTTGAGGCTGGCAAGGCAGTAACATGCGCCCATATGCTCTCACTGTTAGCCTCGCCACCGCGCAATAAACCCATGCATGCCGAGCCGACGACATAGTGTGTGGGTGTGGTAAATTGAGTCAGGCACAAGCATGGCCGCCTGCTTGCCCCGCACGCGCCGCCGCCACGTGTCTTCCGGCACGCGCGCGCCCGTTTTATCCCTTCTGCCCTCTCAACCTCCATCCCCCATCCTTCAACCTCACTCGGCACCAACTCGAATACCACAGACGCACAACACAGCGTACAGCCCGACATGCACAGGCGTGCGATGGGGATCCAACCATCTGGGAGCAGCACTCTGCAGCACGCACCTGCACACACATCACCGCTTGGGTCACCTGGAAAATCCCAAGACGGTCAGCAGGAGCCACACAAAGGGCAGACGGCGGCGCATCGCCGCCCGCCAATGACGACCAGCACGTGCACGCGTACACACGGCACAGAATGCAAGGCGCCGAACCGCACACAGCATTGCAAGGCTGGGTGGAGAGGCCAGCTGGACTTGCACAGCTTCGTCCAACCCGCATAAAAACAGATTGAAGGCCACCGCGCATGCAATATATTTGTGGAACCGAGCGCCTTGCCAAAGCAATAGTGTTGCAGGAAAACGAGAAAAAAATGACTTGTTGCCGAGATTCGTCTTGTAAAATCGCGCCGGCGCTCCGCACCAAAACGAGCTGCCGGGCTGTATCAGGGGTCGCCCGTGCTTCTCACGTACAAGACGATATAGGGCGGGGTACTACCATTGCTCCAAGGCCCGTCCCAGAAGACACCACGGTCCCTAGGGCAATCTCATCAGACCCAGGCGCAGGCATTACCCACAAGCCAGGAAAGCCATAGCTAAGAATTAGCACTCACCCCAGACCAAAACATGTAGTAGCTGCGTGCAATCCAGGGACGGGTGATGTGGTGGCATACGCACTCCAATGACCAGGCGTGAACACAGTACACCGGCACAGCACAGCTGCCAGCAGCACGTCCCCAGCACGGCGCAATCAGCACCATGAGCACGAACGAACGGCCATACTGCTCTCCCAACAGTTGCCGACAGCTGACACACAAAACTCTTCCGCGTCCATAACACGACAGGGCGAGCGAATGGGACAAAACTGTTGAATTACCGCCCCGGACGTGTAGCGCGCCGCACCCCAAAGCCGCAGCTGCCCTGCACCCCATTGCTCATACGCCAAGAATAAGGTCGAGGGTACATGATCTTCTCTCGCCGTTAATTCGGACGGCCCCGCCTGCCGCGCAGCCATACATCCCACACCACACCCCTTCCAGCTCTTCTCAATTACGGCCGTGCAACCACGACCCCTCCACGGAACACCCACCTACATCCCAAACGCGGGTGTAGCTCCATGGTGGCCCGACGCAATTGCCATCATGGCCATTCGGTCAGCCAGCATGTCCGGAATCCCCGACGCCATGCTGGGTCCCTCGGGGCGCAGCTGTGCCGCAGGGGGCATGGGACTGCCCCCAGTGCTGCCGCCAGGCCCCATGTGGGGCCCCACCGACCTCTGCCGCTGCATCATGGCAGACACCACGTCCTCGCCCATCATGCCGGGGACGGGGCTCCCGCTGGAGAAGCGATGGCCGCCCCAGATGCTGCAGGCGCCCCCGGGACCCCCGTCCGCGCCCAGGCTGTGCGGCTGCACGTGCTGCAGCATGGACCCCACGTCCACCTCGCTGCTGCGGTAGCTCTCGAAGCTGCTGCGGCTGGCCTCCTGGCTGTAGTAGCTGGCGGCCTGGCCCACGCTCAGCGGCCCCGTGGGCGGCATGCCCGCGAGGGTGCCGGCCAGCGGCGCGTCGCCCGGGGGAGACCCAGTGGACAAGGCGGGCGAGGGCGCGTGCAGGGAGCTCCGGGGCGAGCCGGGGCCGGGCAGGGGCACCACCTCCGCGGCCAGGACGGGGCCGGCGCCGGAAGAGCCCATGCTGCCTGCGGAGCTGGCCAGCGTGATCGAGCCGGGGGCGGGGCCCAGGCCGAGGCCGTTGGAGGAGGTGCGGCCGGGGCCGGGCTGCGGCATGGGGACGTGGTGGTGCGCGCCGGGCAGCGGGGGCATGTGGGCGTGCACAGAGGGCGGAGGGTGGGGCAGGCCGGCCATGCCCATGTGGGTAGCGTCGGCCGTGGGGCTGAGCTGCTGCGGCAGGGGGCCCATGGGGCCCACGGGGCCGGAGGGCGCGAAGGGCGAGGAGTGGCCCATGCTGTGCGCCTGCTGCAGCATGTGCTGCTGGTGCTGGTGCTGCTGGTGCGCCGCCTGGGCCATGTGCGCGGCCTGGGCTTGCGCCTGTGCCTGTGCCTGTGCCTGCTGCTGCTGCTGCTGCATGATGGCCTGCAGGGCCGCCTGAATGGCTTGCGGGCTGTGCTGGCCGCCGCCCATCTGTTGCTGCTGCTGGTGCTGCTGCTGCAGCAAGTTGGCGGCGAATACCTGCTCCAGCAGCATCGCCGCCTGCTGCTGTTGAGCAGCCGCGTGCTGCTGCTGCTGTTGCTGCTGCTGCTGCGCCGCGGCCTGTTGCAGCAGCATGGCAGTCGCGGCCTGCTGGGCGGCCTGCTGGGCCGCGCTGTTGGCCAGCACCTGCTGCACCGCCACGTTGACAATGTCCATCAGGTTCTGGTTGCCGCCGGGGGCGCCCATGCCCAGGGGCACCTGGTGCTGCTGCCCGCGCAGCTGCGACAGCATGGCGGCCAGCAGCGTGTCGGGCTGCTGGGCAGCGGCCGCCGCCTGAGCCTGGGCCTGGGCCTGGGCCTGCTGCTGGGCCATCAGGCCGCTGAGCACGGAGGGTGAGGAGAGCGCGGTCTGGAGCTGCTGCAGCGCCTGAAGGAGGGGTGCAGCACGGGGGCGGTTCACGGGGATTGATGGGTACCACAGTGCACAGCACCAGCTGGTCGGGGAACAGTGGTGCGTCAGGCCAGGTGCAGTGTCCAGCAATGATTGCGCATAGCAAATGGGTTGGTGAGGGAGAGAGTGGAGAGGTAGCAGCAGTGCGAGGCCTTGCACACCTGCATCTGCTGCATCTCAGCGGCGAGCCCCCGCGAGGCGCTGCGTTGCAGGGCAGCAACCTTCTTGGCGGCCTGCTGCTGCTGTTGCTGCTGAGCGCGAAGGGCCTCCACCAGCGCCTCGTTGGCTGGTGTTGTTGCGGCCGCGGGGACGCCCGCGGGCTTGGGGCTCTTGCTGGGGCGCTCGCGGAACGGGTCCAGCTCGAACGCGCCATCGCTCGCCGCGTCTGGCGACAGCTTCACGCTGGAGACCCGGAGCTCCTCCAGGGTGTGCGCAAAGAAGCACACCTTCCGCTTGCAGCCGATGCCGTCATTGCAAAGCTGGGTGCGGTACCTGCGAGCCGCAACCGTGATACTGCGTCTGCCCAACTATTTTGTGGTTTGTTGCATCATTTCTCAAGTGCGCCTCTGACAAGCCAATGGCATGCCTTTCCCCTAACTCGCGATGGCAACTGGAACTGCTAGTCAAGCCAGCCAGTCAAAGACTATCGGGACGACGGCATACCCAGTTCATATTCCCACCTGCTTGGATGCATCCAGTACTCGAACACGTTGTGCGCGTATGGGCAGGCGTCCCCTCGCTGGCACTGCATGTTCCAAAGGACGGGCCGCAACAGCACGATAACTCACTTTCAACCAGTTTGCGCCCACAGCGCCATATACTTCGATATCCCATTAAGCGAGACAGCATGCAAAGAGGCGGCGGAAAAGTCATTCCCACGTCAGCATGCTGAGATGCAAGCAGAGTTTGTTGCACCCGGTCACCCCACTGCCGGCCGAATTGACGTGTTCCATTGCGTTTTGGCTCTGATTGGTGGTCGTTCCCACTTGCCTTCTTCATGTCTGGGCACGCGACGCCAGTGTAGGAAAAGACGCGGGGGTCCCGCCGCTTGGCTTTTTCGCCCGGGTGCGCGAATGGGCAGATTGTCCAGTCATGAACGTAGCGTTTCGAGCAGGGAAGCACCTGCAATGTAGGTCGTCAGGGCGCGGCTCGGTCAGCGCTTGGGAGCAGGGCGCACCTGAACAAACGTCCAGGTCAGCAAGGCCCCCACAACACAGGCAGCCGGCGCCCCTTGAGAGTTGTGTAACAAGTGTCACTTGCCTTGAAGCACCACATCCGGAAGTTGTCCGTCTTGTACAGGGGGCTGTCCTCCGCCTCCCCAGCACCGAGCGGCAAAGCCTACAGCACAGAGGAGAGGGCCAAGGAAGAGCGGAGACTGTTGATCACGCTGATGAATCGATACGATGCTTGGTTTAATGGGCAGTATTTATCGCTACACTGTGTACCTTGCCGGCCGGCGCATCGTCGCAGCGTGAAGTCGGTGGCAAGGCGTCCGCCGCTTGCATGGCTAATATTGGCATGTATCCTCGTATAAACGGCTTCCGTGATATCAGGGACCGCGTTGGCGGCTTCCCTCCTTCACAATTTTCTGGGCAAACTGCCGTATACGCCACGTCAAGCCAAAAAGTGCAGCCGAAAGGCCGGGCCTGCAGCTATGGCACCATGCGCAGCGATGATCTCCTATGGATTTCACTTCTATGGCTTCAGTGTTTAGTACTTGAGACTATGACATTGGTCAACTGTCCTCGAGCTGTTCTACCTACTCGCGACTTTTTCGGCTACCTGCCTGCTCTGTGAATGCGACTGTTACTAGGCTTCATATGGCAGGATCATATTTGGCCACGGTGCAGTGTGGGGACAGGTGTCTCGCTAGCACCGTCCCATGGGGCGCCAGCAGGCAGATGGACGAAGGCGGACTGCCCTGGGCTGCTGAGCAGGAACCGGGCCGCCATGGAACACGAGTTGGCATGCGCTTGCATTGTTGGAGTGGTGCAGATGATTTCCTTGACATGCCCGTGTTGTTGAAGTGGCGCAGATGCTTTCTTTAGGCTTGCCGTGTCAGCAGGCAACCCAGCAACCTCTAGGATGACTCAGGGACACGCAGGGACACAAGTCGACTGCGTCGCAAGGGCGTGCCCCTGACAGTTGTGGGTGTTG
>VFQN01003580.1_pt1 | contig 21912 bp, 15 predicted proteins | sample 3512371 | NCBI WGS metagenome assembly VFQN01 (sample SAMN10412370, study PRJNA504923) | tailings metagenome | isolation source: Replicate 2 from Balatoc abandoned mine | place: Philippines: Itogon, Benguet | collected 2017-08-28
TTCCCTCTTCAGCCTTGCATCTTTATGTATCAGAAGTAGAAACAAGTCAGAAGGAAAGGTGTTGAACTTTAAAAGAATGATTTCTGAAATTCAAAGAAAATTAAAGGAAAAAGTTTGAACTACATTAGAACTAAAGTAACAGAAAGGGGAAATTAAATGAAACAGCTTCTAATTGCCTTAGTATAGAGTGGACATAGGACACAACGAAGAAGTTATCAAGTGGTAATGATATCTGGTTGAGCTGGAATCACTGAAAAAAAGACTTTTTAAAAAGAAAGGTTTTTATTTATATTTACATGAACAATATACATGGTGAAAACGTTGAAAGAGAAGATGGAAACTTTTTTGATAAGAATTTAATTAACCTCGATTTTAATTTCTCTTTCCACCGATTCAGGCAATTTCTTAATCGATAGTTCAAGCACACCATTCTTATTCTCAGCTGAGATTGCTGCACGATCAGCATCTTCTGGTAAAGTAATAGTTCTTTGATACGATCCTGCCTTTCTCTCTAAACGAAAGAATTTTTCACTTTCATCATCTTTCTTCAATCCCTCTCGCTTCGCGGTGATGGTGAGCTCATTGCCTTTGACTTTGATGTCGATGTCTTTCTTCTCAATACCAGGCAAATCAATAAAGAACTTGTATGAATCTTTGGTCTCCTTAATATCCATAGGCATGTAAGAGTTGCTCCAAGTATTGATAGTGGCAAATGACGATGTCACATCTTTATCGATTTCTTCGAACATCTTCACAATTTGATCAGGTGAGAGTAAAGATCTTGGTGTATAAAATTCAGCTCCACCACACCATCCTGAAAGAGCTGTTGATGATCCACCTGCTCGTTCGATGGCTTTAGACATCTTTGATTCAAAGATTGGGAAAACTCCTGTGCGAAATGCCTTGGACAATTGTGAGCAAATAGCACAAAGTACAACGAATAAAAATGACTTGACATTCATTTTCGACTTGAAATTAAGTGATGCAGTCAACACTCTGTCACGTTTCTTCACTACGATACGAGTTGCTTTGTTTGCGATTAAATTATGATTATGAATGTAATAAATTCATTGTGATTCTGAATCATCTCCACGTGTCTCTCATTCCTCTTCACTTTCATTCTCTGATAATTAGATGGTTGAGTCATCACGTTCGTATTGTCATATTCTAAGAGTGAATGAGAATAGAAGTTTCTCGAAACACTTGTCACTTGTTCAAATCTTGAAGTTGACTTTCTTACCGACAATCCACAAACCCTTTACCGACAGTATAATCTTTTGGATTTTCGATATTCCGAGATTTCGTAGGGGAAGAGTGCTCTGGGCGAAACAAAACAATCAATGATCCTTGTTTAGTTCACTGACTTAATTGAAGCAAAGAAAAAATTAGAGGTACGGAATGGGGAAAATTTTAATTTTTCCTCATCTTTTATTTGTATTAATTTGTTTTGTTTTATCCGAAATTAATTCTACCTTTGCCGCGGATTCACGAGTAAATGGTAAATTTCTATCCCCATTGAACAGCATTCCAAGTGTTGAAAATGAAAGGAAAGGACATTTATCCACGGGCGTCATCAATTCTGCTTTGTATCCGGAGAACGTCCGTGGATTTCAACCTCGTCGATTTAATGATGTGTCTGTACTTTCTCAACCAACATTAGCTCCAACTACGATTATAGCGACGCCGTACATCATCTCTGCAACATTAAGCTCAGACGGTCGTTATGCATCAATTATTTTCGATACCTCCACTAATAAGGGTGGATCAACCTCCAGCAGCTTTACTTGTTCTTCAATTCTCGACTTTACTGGTGACGATGTTGCCACTTGTCTGTGGCTGGATTCGCTAACAATCGCCATTTATCCTGATTTATCAACTTCTACAAACATTGCCAATGCGTTAAATGTTGGTTCTGTCATCCGATTACTTTCTTCGAATAGTATTTACAGCGTTCTTTGCGATATTACGAATTTGAATAGTGCTTGTTCCCAGGCCGTGCAACAGACAGTTTTCGTCCTTGGTCCAAGCGACCCTGTCTCACCTTACGTCTCAGTAGCTATAGCGAAAATAGTTAGCTCTTGCTCACCGCTTACAGTTGATTTTACGGGCTGCACAGGAGACGGTCAGAGAGGTTGGCAATCGATTTCCGTTACTGTCACTGCCAATAACGCAAGCGCCAACCCTTCTGCTCTTGCCACTTATCTCAAAAGCCAATTTAGTACAAAGGTTCCCATTAGTGTTCCTAGCACGTATCTGACTGCGGAAACCACCTATAACGTCACCGTTAAGCTCTGCAATATCTTCGTCGATTGTGCGACTGGATTTGCTCAATTTTCAGTAACGAGTGGAAGTTCATCTGCGCCTGTGGTTTCTTTAAGTGGTTTATCCTCCACAACTTTCTATGCTTCGAGTACCGTGTCTGTTACTGCCCCGGCTTATGTTATGGGCTGTGGTGGAACTACCACCTCTGTAGGACTAGTTTACACCTGGAACGTTTTGGTTGGTACCACTGCAGTTTCGGTTTCCGAAGTGATTCGAGGTAATAGCTTAACCATTCCTGCTTACGCTTTACAAACTGGCCAAACGTATACAATTGAAGTTACAGTGAGGAATAAATGGTCTGATTTAAAGACGACTGTAAGCGGTTCCTTTACCGTGCAAGTTTCCGCCTTGGTGGCTTCGTTAAGTCCATCAACGATGCAGTTATTGCGTGCTGGCAGGTCATTAACTTTCAGTGCGGCTGGAAGTTATGATCCAGATGATCTTTACAATGATAATGGAGCTTTAAGTTACACGTGGACATGTGCTGGATTCACTCTGAATGGCAAAGCCCACCCAAGCTGCCTTTTGACTTTATCTGGATCGACTGGATCAACCCTTACCGTCTCAGCTACGACCGCTGCTATTAATAGCACATCAACTTTGACTTTGAGAGTATCGAAAGACACCAGAAATACGACTGCATCAGTCAAGGTGCAAGTTATTGAAGGCTCCGCACCATTGATTACAATGCAAACAGGAACTTCTTCGGTTACTTCGATCAATACCGCGAATGCTTTGTTAATATCTGGTCTCGTGCAATCTGATTACGATGTATCTTGTGTCTGGTCTGCAACACCCACTACCTTGAACTTGGAAACGGCTTCATTGACTAGTTATAAAAAGTCGGTAACTGCAAGCACGCCTACGTTAGCCAATCTTTATCTTGCTGGTAACTCGTTAGCAGTACGTTCCACATATGTCTTTACTCTAACTTGTCTTCGTTCTGCTGCCTCCATTTCTGTCACTACGAATGGACCTCCTGTTGGTGGAACTTACTCGATCAGTCCAACGAGTGGAATTGAGATGTCTCAATTATTTACCGCATCGACATCTCAATGGTCTGATACTGAGCTGCCAATCACTTACTTGTTCGGTTTTATCTCACCTTCAACTGGATTGGTCTCAACCATTCAAAGTCGTTCGAGTGTCGCTTATGTTTCTGCCACTTTACCAGGAGGCAGGTCAACGAATGCGTACTTAGTGAATACTATTGTTTTGGCGTTTGATTCCTTGAATTCATCTGCTCGGCTGAATCAAACTGTTACCGTCACCCCTTTACCTGCTACTGATGTGGCCTCGACGATCGTGTCCAAATTAAATGCGACGAAAGGTTCGACCAATTTAAATGACTTGAAGGCAGTAATCTCCGTGGCAAGTTCTGTTATTAGTCGTGTAAGTTGTGATTCTGCACCTAGCTGCTCCTCTTTGAACCGTGCTTCCTGCGCGAATACTGCGAATACATGCGGAGCTTGTTTAGATGGATATGTTGGTCAACAAGGAGACTCGAATACGCAGTGTGTTTCTGGTGGCTCCAGTACCGCGCCTCAACAGCAATGTGTACCTTCGGACTGTTCTAGTCATGGTACTTGTAAGTTCTTTGATCGCACATCAGGTTTAGAAACCTCAAGTTGTTCAGTCTTGTCGTCGACATGTTTCGCGCAGTGTGTTTGCTCTGCAGACTACTATGGTACCACTTGTGCCTTTACGTCGGCGGAGTTACAGGATCAACAGAGTTTAAGATCCGACTTGTTAGCGAGTTTATCTTATGTGGCTAATAATGAGGACACAACAGCCGAGTCAGTAAACAATCTAGTGTCCAGTATTTCTGGAATTATTCAAACCGCTAACGATGTGAATACTGATTCTGTGAACACATTTTCAACAATGGCCCAAACAACATTATCTAATGCTGCCGCTGACACAACAATCACTGCTGATTCTTTAGCTGGCTTGCTCGGCCCTACTGATGCGGCAATTGCTGCGCAATCTTCTGCAACAGGAAACGATTCTGCTTTAGCAATAGGAAATTCAATTATATCTGCCTATGCTGCGATTGTAAGCCGAGACGCTGCCGCTGGATTGCCTGCAACGACATTAGTTTATGATAATTTCAGATTTGCTCAACAAACGGTCGATCCGGCAGACACGGTAACGTTAAAGGTTCCTCAAACAGGCGCGGAGAGTTCTACTTCATCGTCTGTGTCCTCTATTTCTCTTGTAAGCAGTGGAAGCACCCAGAATGAGAGTTCCGTGAGTTTGCAGGTGGTACAATATAACTCAAATTTGCTATCGGTGAACAACTCGAAGTATTCAGGAATTCTTCAAGCACAGTTCTCAACTTCTGGCGACCACACAGTCTTGTTGACTTTAACTAATACCGCGGGCAAGATTGGACCTCAAAGAACTGACACGACACCTTTGAATTACACCACGTCCTGTACAACCGGTGATTACGGGACCTACACGTACACCTGTCCTGTATCCGAAGAGCAGATCGTTCACAAGTGTCACGGTATCAAGGGAAACTTAATGACCTATTGCCCTGTGCTCGCAACAGTTTGCAGCTCAGTAGAGTTGAGTAACGCTACTGTTGGCTTGAATCTTGATGGATATACTTGCTCTGTATCAAATATGACAGCTCAGTTCATTACGTGCAAGTGCTATCCAGATGATACAGATTCACGTCGGAGACTTAGTGCGACGAGCAGCTTACAAGGTACTGGCGTTCTCACTGCGGTTGCCATGGCTCAATATACTGCATTTGAGGTTGGGGAAACCTTTAAAGCCGCTCCTGATTTAACTTCTCCAGAAGCCATCTCACGTGCTTTGATTGTGATTGCCATGTTTACGGTTTTGTGGGCTGGTGGATTAATCTTAATCTCTGGTTGTTTCATTCGTCAGCGCCAACTGCACCAGGAAAATCTAGAAAGAAAGCTTGATGATGCTGGGAAGACGCAAAAAAATAGTGAGAACTCATCGGTCGAAGAAATTCGTGAACGTTTGACGAAATACGTTGATTCAGTCTTTCCAGTAATCTTTTACCCGGGACATTTATTACTGAGATTGAAAGATGAGATTCGTCGCAATCACAAATACCTGATGATGTTCATGTTACTGGAAGGAGAGTTGGAGGGGAAAAAACGATTTATCAACGGTATTCAGTTATTAACGATCCAAAGTGCTTTAATGTTCTTGCTGGCATTGCTGTACGACATCCAATCCCCCTCAGGTAAGTTTGTATTTTGCGTTGCATATCGCCGATCACAACTTTTCTTTCAGACGATGGTTCATGTCCTGGCTACACAGTAGAAGATGACTGTCTCAAACGCAAGTCTGTTTTTGATTCTTCGCGCTCGTATTGTGATTGGACGGATTCACCTGCTACTGGTACCACCAACTGCACCTTCAATAGCGCCGAAGTTTCTTTCCAAGCCACAATCTATATTCAAGTGATTGTATCCGTTGCTTCAGCCCTAATCATGAGACCTTTAACTTACTTGTTCGATGTTTTACTTGCCCCCAATGTCGATAACATCAAAGCTAAACTTGCTGAGGAAGCAGCACTCAAGAGCATTGAAAACGTGGGTGCTAACAGACAATCTATGGTTGGTCGAATGACTCGTCGAGTCGGTCGTGTGGCAAACTCTGTCGCAAGTATGATTAAATTTGCCCAGCCAAAACAAGTTGACCCAAAAGAACTTGAAAACATGCCTGTAACATTGATTCCGGATGAAGTAGAAATGGTTCATACTCAAGCTAGAGCCTATTTCCGTAAGTTGACACAACGTGCCGCAGCATACGAAGAAAAGGCAAGTACCAATCCAGAACATGGACACAAGTCGATGCGATTCACGATGATGAAGCGAATCCAAACAACGTATGCAGAGTATATGGGCAAAGTTGAAACCGAGCACGTTGATGCAGCAGAAAAGAAATGGGAGGAACTAAAAGGTTTGATTAAAGAACAGCGAGCTTTATTGAAACCAGAAGAATTGGCGGAGTACGATGATCAGTGGGGTTTGGATCCTGCAACTGGCGAGTTCTTGGTTGCAAATCCGACGGATAAGAAATTGAAGGACGTCGAAAAAATAATTCAGAAAGAGCTGGCGATAGTGGAGAGAACTTCTCAAGAGACCATTGAGCGCTTGCACCTTGCAGTTGACAGCCATGTTGGCTTAGAGATTTTGCACAAGTTCATTTTGGACATCCTTGGTCGTGATACCCCTGCAGGTCGCATCTTTGCAAACAAGACTGAAGAAGATTTTAGAAGATCGTCTGTTCAAACTAGACGTGCAAAGATTTTCGCAATAGTCTGTATTGTAGCAGCAAATGCATTATTTGTGTATTATTCAATTTTGCGAGGCTATGTGAAAGGTGTTGATTGGCAAAAGTCATACTTGATCGCTTGTTTAGTGCAAATGATGTTGGAAATTTACTTGTTTGAAACAATCGAATGTCTTTGGATCAACGTGTTTATCCCATCTTTAGTGTCATCAGAAGTTCAACGTGTCAATAACCTCTTGTTGAACATTATCAATGATTTATGCAACAAGGCGATCATGGGACAAAAGTTGCTCGATGAATCTAAAGCTTACTCACTGGATGTGACAAAATTCTTATTTACTTCTAATCGTATCGCGTCTGTGCATCCAACATTAATGGAGTCGATGATGGTCCGATCATACCACACGCACTTACCGGGAGAATTGTCGCGTAAATGGTCTGCTAGTGGTGAGACAAAGGTGACAACAGGATTTTTCGCTGTTCGAAATCACAGAGAGAGTGTCTCTTTCCCTATTGCCATGATTGGATCGGTTATTTTAACGTTACAAATTGCCGCGATGACCCCTTTCGACGTCCAGAAAATGTTCCTTCGCTTTATCCAACCCTTTTTATATGGTGGATTGGTGCTATTCGGGAAATCCATTATCTCTAATCCTATTTACATTGCTATCACGGTACTTGTTATTGCAATTCTCGCCGGTTTATTGATGTACCAATACTGGAAGAGCGAAGCGGAAAACGATGAAGCTCGTATGAGTAAGGTCCAACCAATCAGTCCAGTGCCCATTGCAGAAGAGGCGAAACCTTTTGATCCAACGGCTGGTGATTTGGCTAAAAAGAAGGAAATGGAATATCTCAAGGCTCAACGAGAGAGTCTTCGTCAAAAGGCGAGTGCATGGGCCGTTTCAGAAAGCAAATCTCACTCTTCTGACTCTGAGTCAACTCATGGTGGTAAAGAGTATAACATCCGCACTGCAGAAACTGCTCGTCGCATTAATAGTGGAAACAAGAACACACTGAAAGCAAGTGCGAGTGCGAGAAAAGCCCCTGTCATCGCAACTGCTTCATCGGTCTCACAAGATGGTAAAGATGACAAAGCAGTTTACCATCAATGGGAGTCGTCAGAGGAGAAGAGTGAGATGGGAGGAGGAGAGTCATACCTGTTCTCCTCTTCCGAGAATCCAACCAGCAAGTTGCAAACTACTCTCAAGGATGATGACGAAGATGATTTGGGTCAACTTCATAAGCCCAGGGTAACTCCCGCCAAGGCCAAGGCCAAGTCGATGACCACTGGAAGCAGTGCCGCCCATTCCATCGACATGGAGTCTTTCACATCTCAGTCTCTTTCCATCCAGTAAAATAAATGAAAGGATGTGCAGCCAATTTCTCCCACCTATTTATTTATTCGTTTGATTATTTTTGTTTGATTGCCATCGATATTATTGCGATCAATAAGTGTGAGTGCTCAAAGACTACTTCGCGACTTTCCCCTCCTAACAGTTTTTATTTTCCCTGCCAATCCAAAGGTTTTTATTAGAGAGAGGAAACTACCAAGAATCTTCTTTATCTCGTCTGGTGATTTAAAACCAACGAGGTATATTTTTCATCGCTTCCCCCACTTCGATCTACTTTTGATGTGTCATTGCGAGAGGTAGTCAACAAGGAAAGAGTTCCAAATATTTGCACCTATTTCTTTTTTTGTTCTTTTGATTGGTATTAGTTAGTCTGTACTATCTCTTCGTTCGAGGTTGATGTCAAGCTATTCCTTCGAGTGTAGAAGATAAGATAATCCTGATTTAATTGCAGATAGTGAAAATATGAAAATATAGCATATAGGAAATTATTTAACCATCTACTTTCTTTTTTGTTTTCTTCTTATTTGTTTGATGATGATGAATGAATGGTCTTTGTTTATTTCCTCTGGGTTTCACCTTTTTTCTATCAAGTTATAGTTTTTGTTTTTTTCTTCTAGTTTGTATGGTAGTTTCCTTCTTTTGGTAGTATATGCTCTCACAACCAATTGTCCAATAGCTAAGTAGTCTTTGTAGCCTTTGATAAAATAAATACCTAATTTAATTGAATCCTGTCTTGAAGAACTAAATCACTTCATTGAATACATGGATATCATGAATATCAACCTAAATCCTGTGTCGAAAAGTTTTGAATTTATAAATGTACAACCGGTTGCGATTGTCCGAGTAACTTAAACTGAATAAACTTGTTAATCAATATAACTATACTTCGTTCTAGCTAAGCTTTATTCGAAGTTCAAGCCAGGAGGTGTTTGAAACACTCTATTTACGAAGATTGATCACCTTTCTGAAGTTCTAAACCGAAGTTCGCGCTCTCTGTAGAACTACATAGTAGATGAATGATTGCGCATCTTCCGTGACACATTTGATTGATTGATTAATTCTGATAAGGTTTTCTAGATTATTTAAACGTTGATTAATGTTTACAAATCTTTGATCAATATTTGATTAATTAAGGTGATCAAATCTCTCGTTGGTATGGGCAATGGCGTTGAAACGCCATCCATACCAACGAGAATCAAAGATTGAATCGTATTGATCAAAGATTTGTCAACATTAATCAACGTTTTAATAATCTAGAAAACCTTATCAGTATTAATCAATCAATCAATCAAATGTGTCACGAAGGTAGTTCTACAGAGAGCGCGAACTTCGGTTTATAACCGCCAGAAGAAATATACTCCCCTCTTTCGGCCGCAGATGCACAGGACTCTCTTAAAAAAGCTCGGTAAGATCAACTTGAGCAGTTTTATGGCGAACCTTACACGGGCGATAATCTGTCAAGGCGAGTTAAATCCTTCTTGTTGTATATCAGTGATGGAATCTAATCACACTCTAGTAGCGGACAGAATGTGCTACCCCTGGGCCCTCACTCAAACTTGAGTGATGACCCAGGGGTGTTCAGGCCAGGGGTAGCACATTCTGTCCGCTTGTTAAGACTTCTCTCTTCTTATTTAAATTTTGTTCGAATTAGGTTTCATGTTATTATTGATTAATTTTAATTAAATCAAAGGAAGATAATAAGAAGTAGTTGGAAGTAATAGCTCTTAGAGGAACGTGGAGGTAAAATTAGAAAGTAGCAGAGAATCAAAGAAAAGAATAACACCAAATAAACTGTGAAGTGACAGAAAGGATTGTAGAATTCAACGAGCAATCAAAAAAGAAATAGTAAGAGTATGGTGGAGACATATATGTGTAGAGCAGCAAGAAAGAGGGAGTCAATAACACGAAATAAAAGTGTGAAAAATGAATTCAATGAAGTGATATGAAGCACCAAACAGAAAGAATCAAACAAACAACTTGAAGAAGAGACATATAAACAAAACTATATGAAGAAAGGGAAAGAAATGAGAAATCTGGAGAAATCAACAAAGAGAGATAAAATATAACCTACGAACTAACTACTGAAGAAAGGGAAGAAAGAAAGGATATTGATAAAGCGAACGAATAAAACATGATCAATGAAATACGATAGTTTCTGATATATGTCCTAGGTTTCGTTCACTACAGAAATCGGAAGTGCTGCCGAATCTTGCGTTTTATGGCTAAATGTTCCGCCTGCTTGTAAGATTTCAAGGATTTCACTATCTTCGTTAGCATCAGGAACAATATGATTCATCTTTGATGACAGATATCGAAAAAGCTTTGCAGAAAAACTCTTTCCTAACTCCACAGACCCAGCAAGTGGCTGTCCGTGAGTTAACTCAGACTGGGATATCTCATTGTTTTTCTCAATGTCCTGCTTATTATCAGAAGATTTTGATTCCATTTGCACTGGATCAACAAAATCATTACCGATTCTGACAGCATCTGATGATTCACGAGGAACTGAAATCATTTCAGAGTTAACTTGTGCCGTTTGAGTAACAGGATTAGATCTTTTCTGAAAATATGGTAAAACTTGATTCCTTTTTCTTTGAATTCTTTTCTTTGTGGCAAGATTAGCTGTTTACAACGAGGTCAATAAAGAATAGAGAAAATGTGGAAGTGTTCTTACCATTAACAAGATATGCCTTAAATAGTTCTTGCTTTTCTTCTTCAGAAAAGACATGACTTCTTGACAAGAGAAAGAAATATAGGAAACCTAATACTGCTGTAATGCTAATAATAATAATCGCAACATAAGAACCAGTTTGAAAGAAAGCTCCTCCAATAAAACAGCAACCAAAGATTGCAATCCCACAATAAGCTCCGAATATCCCAAATGGACTCGTGAAGTATCGCTCTAATGACGAATATTTCTTGTGGAAACGAATATAGCCAATTAATGCTGCAATGTACACAATAAAGCTCGACATGGACGTCACTAAGTATAAATCGCGAATGATTGGTTCATCATAGTAAATTACAACGTTTAGGCAGAAACTAAGACATCCAAAGGTAAGCAAGGATACGTAAGGTGTATCAAGAACAGGAATAACACGTTGAAATACATTAGGTATTAACCCCGACCTCGCCATACAAGAAGCTTGACGTCCGCAAAAGAAGATGAACGAAAAGGAAGTGGTAAATAAGAAAGGGTAATTGATCCATCTTGCAGTGGAAAAGTTCAAATCAAAAATTCTTGAAAAGCCATAAGTTAAAGGCGTTGATCTTATTGTCAGGTTATCAATACCAGGATATTGAGAGACTGCCGTAGTAATCAATCCAAAAGAAAAGAAGGCAAAGACAACCATACAAATTGACATTACTATTGGAACATCTTTCTTTGGTTCAGATGTACAGCGAGAAGTAAGAGGAATGAGTTGTATACCTAAATACAATGTTGAAACTAATGGAATCTGCTTCATGAACTCTGTCTCACTAAAAGAGTTACCATGCTTCCCGAGGCCCCACTCATCGAAATCAGCGTAAGTACATGATCCAATAATATAGATAAAGAAGATAATCATTACCATAACTCCAAAGAGAGCATTTAACTTCCAAAAGAGTTTACCACCAATCAATAAAACCACAAGAATGATGAAATACACGAGAAAAGAATGAAGTAAAGTGAGGTTACGAGGCATTACACCGCTCCTTACAGGCAAAGCAGAAAGGTTGTAAACTACTGGACTTACATAAAATAAATTCATCGTCAATTCAAACACTGCTACAATGTACCCTAACACTGGCAAAGTGAATGCTCGGACTAAGCCATAGATTCCTCCAGAGAAAGGCAAAGCACTCGTCATCTCAGCAATGCAACAAGTAAGAATCACATAACCAATAGTATTGAAGAGAGATGCCCCCATTAGCACCCAAAACCCTTCGGTGGTTGCTCCATTCCAGGCTGTGACTTGGCCGCTGAGAATTCCAGTAACAGCAAGAAGGAAAATGTCCAAACGAGTAATTTTACTTTGTTTTATCCAGCTAAGCTTAGCAAATACTCCTTCTGATACATTCTCACCAAGTGAAGAAGAGGTTCTTTCGATCGAAGTCGACATCTTTCAAGCACAAATAATGAAAATGACAATGACCGTTGCAATAGAATTATGGTAAATCTGTGTCATCTCTTTTTCTCTATCTTCACGATATGTACGTATGTGAAAGTACTCAAGAATGTAACGATCGATCACACTTCCTTCTTTTGCACGCCTTTCTTCATCATAATTTTCTTTGGCTTCCTTCTCTTTGTTGCTGTTCCACAATCTGCAATTTATGCATAATTTATGCAAGTCTTATGCATATTGCAGTGTCCATTTTACATGAAATTCTCGCTACTGATCCTAGCCTCGTAGGGTCAATTTCTTTAGGAAGATTAGTGCGTCATAAGTATTTAGATATTATTATAAATTATTATTTTGTGGAATATTTACAAATCTATAAGAATATTCTCTATATATTTCTGAGCTTAAGGAGCTTTAGATTGAAACGCGGATGGAGGTGGTGGTCCAGCTGGTGGCTTCGGAACTAACTTCACCTTCTTGCTCTTCTTCTTAACATCTTCTTGAGACTCCTCCTTACTATTTTCACTGACTTTTCTATTACTCTCATCGCCCTCTGTAACAACAGAAGGATTTGATGGTTGTTCCTCCTGCTTGTTCTTATCGCCTTTCAAGAAATGTTGATTCAGAAAGACTCTCATATGATCTGGTAGTCGATCCATATTCATCTTGGATAAAGCATTGATATCAGTAATTCCTGGAGGTAGTGGCGGAGGAGTTGCCATGTGCAGGTTCACAGCTGTCGAATTATCCATCTCACTAGAGAATAATGAATTATGAAAATAAACCACAAATGATACAATATATATGAACAAACTTACTTTGCCTTTCTCTTCAAGTTGTTATGTTGAGTTGCGGTGGAAATAGTGGAATTTGGAGGAGGGAGAATAGGTTTTCCTGGCACTAGTTTTACTCTTGGTTGTTCTCGATTTTGAGTTGCAGAACGAGCCAGTTGCAATAGTTTCTCATTATCTGCTTCACCTAACATTTCTCCAGAGTTGTCCAGGAGGGCTAACTGCTGTTGAACCATATAATCTCTGTTTTTCTGACTTTCTGCAGATAATATTCCATCAGCATGTTGGAGGACAGCGTCACGCAGTTGGGCAGGGAGGCCAAGCTGCATATCCAAAATACAGCATTGACATAGATTCTTCAATCTCGCACAAGCTTGACAAACCTAAAGACAGGAGTGAGCAAATGCATTCATAAATGAGAGATAAGACTTACTTCAGTCTTCTTGTAGCCTTCTCTTCCTGGTCGCCATTTGAATAAGGTAAAAGGTCTATCGCAAATTTTACAAGATCCTCCTAGTTTATCAACTTGCATACGAAGATAAGGGTTGTCTCCAAGACATGCTTTAAGAAAAGCGCTGATTAAACAAACCACTGAAAAAGCATCAGAAAAGGAAAACTTACTCTCACAGACTATGGGAAATTCAGCATTTTCAACTCCTCGAATACCATTAGAGATCGAATTCGTTGATACTACAGCAGAGGATGCATCAGATCGAACAGTAAGAGCGGTCGAAGTCATCTCTTAATCGTTAATAATTTTTGACTTTCTTATGATAGAAAACGCTAATTTTCCTAAACTCACCATCTTATCAGAAACTTCACTATCCTTTAAAGAAATCTCATATATTTGACTGTTTATAAATATCGATATTTCTTATCATTCACTTTGAATAACCAAAGCTTCCCTTGTCTTTCGACTGCTCTCTTGCATTGTAGAGGAAGCCTATCAGAGTATGGACAACAGCAAAGGTGAGTTTATTGGACCTATGATGGAGAATTGAATTGTAAACTGAAACGAATGTTTAGCTTTGCCAGCGTTTTTCCAGCATGGAGGTGGTGTAACTGTTCTTGACGGACTTGAAGACTTTGAATTGGAAGGAGAGTTTGAAAATCCAGATGATCTTTTAAATGCCATTATAGATGATGTTCCATTAAATACAGCCGATGATGAGACATTTGCTGATAGTTTTGGTGATTTAACTATCAACAAGCTGCCTGAATACCTTCAAAATCAACCTTACATTACTCCCGGTCGAAATGTTATCCCTGATACTGATGATGCTGATATTGCAGAAATTCTAAATAGTAGCACAGCTGAACGTTTGAAGGATCAAGCAGCCACTTTAGCCATCTCTAAAGCTCTCGGTACTCCTCTCAATAAAAGTGCCGCGAAAACTGGTCCACCACCAGGTTTACCTCCTGGTCTTACCCCAAAGAGTTCAGCTAAAGAGATGTTACCGTCTCATAATGAAGGTTTGGGTGGATTGACAGGCTCTTCCTCGTTCCTTGGATCTCCTTTCTCAGCCTCGAAGTCAGCGAGTAATCCCCCTGGACTCCTTCCTGCTCGAGACTTGAGCACGAGCTTCCCTCCCTCTACCCCACCTCCACTTACTCCACAGAAAGATATTTCTGCCGGAACACCTTCAGTTGTGAGCTCAATCCTCTCTCCTCAGCCGACTATCGTGGAAGGATCTCCTGCTCCTTTTTTCTCACCTCCCAAGCCAAACTTTGGTCGAGGCAAATACATGCATGTCTCTGATGTTCGGTAAACAATTTTTTTCTTTCCAGAACATCAATTTTCTGATGATTCTTCGTTGATTTAGATTCGTGATTAACAAAGTTCTTCAACCATTAGAAACGCAAGACCCTTATGCTGATGATTTCTATTTCATTCAATATACGATTAAGAAGAATGCTGCAGAACGAGAAAAAGCTTTACAAGAGCAAAGACAAACTCCTGCACCAGTCAAAGTACCTTTACCTACCTGGAAAGATACCAAAGAACGTATTAAACGTCAGTTACTTCTATCTCGCACTGCTTTTCACATGAAAGTGAAAGAATGGGAAGAGAAGGAGCAAGTTCTTGGTCATCGTATTCGATCTGATGTTTCTAGACCACGTGAACTTCTTTCATTACCATCTGGAATGCAAGATTTGGAATATTTTGATCTCAATGATGAGGATGATGTTGTTGAATGGAAAGCTCCTTTTACTTCGCGTTTATGGTCCACTCGTCTTGCAGTGCAGCGAGGATATGAAGCATTGTATACTGTGCAAGAATTACAGTATCTTCTGACATCACCTTTGATCCAAGCCAATCAACAGGCGATCGAAGAGATCAAACAAGAGATTGACATCGCCGTGCAAGTCTTATCTCAGTCGTTAGGTATCCGAACGATTGAGAATGAATCCTTTTTAGGCATGAGTACTGGTGCTTCGATACAATTAGATGGACGTCATATTGCTGCTATCCTCCAGACTACCATGGGAAAGAAGCTTCTAACAAGAGGTTTAAAGCTCCTCTCACCACAGCATCGCTGGACTTTGATTCCTATTGTATTAGCAAGAATCCTCATGACGATTGCTACGAGCACAGCCCCTTCGTCATCCTCTGCTGCAGCTGGAGCTGTTAGCGGAGTGAATACATCCAACGAGGCATTAGAAGTTGAGAAGAAGTTATTAAGAACAATGATTGAATATTTACAATTTACCTTTAAACAATATACTGAAATACGTCAAAATCGTGTAGAGATTACCATCTCTTATGCGAATGATCTTTTGAATCATTTAAAACAAGTATTAAAGAATATTATGATTACTCAAATGGAAAAGAATCAATTAAAAGAATCTTTGTTATCAGAGAAGACGAGAGCTGAGGTCATGCATGTAATTGTTAGTTTAGGCGATCATGTATCAGCGACAGCTGATCATCAAATGGTTGAAGAATGGCGACAAACAAGAGATGCTTTCATGTCTTTGTTAGATAGTAGTTCTTAATCTTAGAAAGCTTTCATAGAACTTTTTTATTGATTGATTAATACGAATCGAAAAAGCTCCTTCTTGATTTGACGTGGCGTTTCTATGCTAATTTTGATACTTTCATAGGACAAGGTAGTTTCTCTCGTCGGCAGATATTACATGAAGGTGTGGATTGTGGCTTTGCCTTCCTTTCATCTCTTCCTATCGTCTTGTGAGGCCTTAGCTCTGAATTGATATTTTCTGTTTCAGCAATGAAGTAGAGAGTGTTGGTATGCGATAGTGTCGAGGTCCTTGATCGTTCAAAAGAAGTCTGTGTAGCAAGTCCTTCGTCTGAGCTCTCATAAAAGTTCTTCAGATCTGATTCTGATTGAATAATCTCTATTTCGTTATTATCAGCTGTGATCAGAGGACTGAGATCACATGAAGTCTTTCCGCTCTGATAGAGATAGTCTGATGGCTCTAAGAGAAAAATATCACTTTAGACTGGAGAAAAGAATCAATTTCTGACGGTGGAATTTACCTTCGTACTGAGAGAAGAGAGGAATAGTTCTTTCAAGGGAGCTTTGTCGACTCTCTGTCATCATAAACTTTAACTGATCACTAGACATCATGTTCAAATACATCACAGAAGAAAGAGATCATGTAGCTTACTTACAATCTCATGAACCAGGGATATAAAATAATGGGTAAAGTACTATTGTTATTTGTACTCAGACATAAGAAAATGTTCACAATATCTTCCAAAACATGAAAGTGTTTCCAGTCATTGGAGGATGTATCGATTGCTTGATCTGTTTTCCCAGTCTGTTCTGGGGCTTCCTCGATGGTAGTATGAATAAATAGGAGTTTTAGTTGAGGATAGTCGCTTTGCAGTGATTGGAGGTATTGTTTGTGTTGATGACAGTTCATTAGAAGTCCAGCGAGGATCACATGTCTTCCCAGCGAAAGACTGATATGAACGAGTAATTCAAAGATAAATTTAACCTCAAGTGCATTAATTTCATTATCCTTATCTTCCATAAGAAGTTGTATAATCTCTTCGAGCTCAATAATTATTGGGTTTATGAGAGGAAGAAGATTCTCTTCTAGCAGATAATTCATGACTTTATCCCTCCCAGACCTTGATACACCAACAATTTCAATAATCCATAATGTAGGGTCTTCCTGACAAATATTAGAATCCATTTCAGAGGAATAATGATTAAAGATTGCGCGTATGATTTGATTTTGAAATTTTCTTCTCTCACGAGGAAATTCATCTCTATGAAACCATTTTCTTGCAATATAATTAATATAAGAATTTTTAAGAGAATAACAATTCTCATCTCTCATGTTCAAAAAAATGAATTGGAGAGATAAAATGAGAACAAAAGAATGAAAGAGTGAAGCTAAAAGTTTTGCTGTTGATGAAAAGGTTGGATTGATAATCGCGGCCTGAATATCGGCCTATCGGTATATTACCGATAGAGTAAGTATGTCGAAAAGATTCCAAATGCCAAGAACTCGCAAAGAACAATCCACTTTGAAGGAGAAGGTTTATGATGTAATCCCTCCAAAATATGATACATCATTCACTCAGAAAGCAGGTCATTGTATTGAGGGTTTACCAGGAGTAATCTTTCAATTAATTCAAACATTTTTAATTGAAAAAGATTATAGACAACTGATGAATAGTAACCTTCATACTTTCCAATCAATAAAATATGAGACAATACAATATACTATCATAGGACCTGAACGTTGGTATGAAATTGAATCAATTCATGATGAAAAGAAAGAAGAATTCTTTCAACATTTTATTCATAATAATGTGAAAAATAAATCAAAACAAATTAATATCATTATGAAACAAAGAATATTACCTAAAACAATCTTACAATATAAAACATATTTTGAAAATATTTATAGTTTAACAATTATAGCAGTAGAGAATACAACATTCCCGAAAAAATTTGATTTTAATATTTTTAATAATATTTGTAATATAACATTAAAACATTTCCATGGAATCAATAAAATCATGGAAGGATTTGTCAATGTAGTTCAATTAGAACTTGAAAGTTTCCCTTCTTTAGAGAGTATCAGTAATATTAATCTTTCAAAGACCTTGAAATCACTTTCTATTAGTAAGTGTAATTATTTAACAAATATTAATATTCCTTTACAGGATATTCCTATCGTCGTGATTGACTGTTTTGAGATGAATAAATTAGATGATCTTGGTGGACAGAAACATCTTACTTTTTCTTCTTCAAGAGAAATTGCGAGAGCAACATTACAAGCTCTACCAGGACTTATTACGACTTCCTTAGAGTCCATTACACTTAATTGTCGGTTCCCCTTTAATTATAATGACTTTCACGTCTTTCAAAATTTATCTAAGGTGAATATTAACAATATACAAGGAAAACCGAACCAGTCTTTCCCAGTCTTTTATGGCACAAATCTTTCCATCGCGAACTTTGAAATCTCTGGATGGAATGGAGTATCATTCAACGCTTTCAACAATTTAAGATGTTTAAAATTATCTCGTTGTCGTGGATTAATTGATTTTCCTAACATGTCGAAGCTCAAAGAACTGCATCTCGATTATTGCTATGATTTGCAACACATTCCATCATTAAGGAAATTAAGAACTCTAAACCTGAGAAACTGTTCTGAATTAGTGACGATTAATCCACTTCAACCATCTCTGAAAACAGTTGAGATTGTTGCTGCTTCCAAGCTTTCTAATCTGTCCTTTGAATCAGAGGATAGTACCACAACAGTGCAATCACTTCAAATAAGCTATTGTCCTTCACTGACTACTGATTCATCGTGGAACAATATTCCTACAGTAAATATAAAATAAAGAATATTCATAATCCTATTCTCAAAGAGAAGGAAGAGAGTTTTCCTACAAGATTTCATACATTATTCATTCATTCATTCATTATATTCTTAATTAATAGATTTCATTTGTTTCTATTTTTGTAAAAATAAAATAGAAAAAAGAGATTTAGAATATTTTATATTTAGAATAATAAATAACAGCTATGAAGAGAGAATACGTTTTTTGGTAGATAGATAATCTAACGCTAATACGAATAACAATAGGGATTAAAAGAGAGATGACTTGTCTTATTTCCTTGATGTATTAAGAGCAGATTGCGATGTCGCAAGCGGTTTGCGAGGAGTTTGAGTCGGAAGCGATTGATTTCCGACACTTCGAACTCCACCGTGTCCATAGTGATTTTGATATGATTGCAGAGATGATGCAACGAGATCCAAGAAGATTCGATCGAATTCCTCCGAGTACGACTCATATGGTACAAGGGTCTGATTTATAGTGATCGCCGTCATTCTGACATCAGAGGATGGAGATGGAGATGGTGGCCTGTTCAAAACTTGTCCACCACTCCTTAGCTTGATCGGAGATGTAGAAGATGACATCATCGCATTGGCACTCGCACTGGAATAGAATCTTCTCTTTCTTCCATTATTATTCCCTCCTTCTACTGTCATATCCTCTCGTGAGGTCTCAGCTCCATTTCCTCCTCCTCCATCATGACTAACTGAGCCAACACCCACAAACTTCATACCTTGAATGAAATTTTTGTTCGCAATCTCATTCTTCTTGGAGAAATTGAAGAAATGAGAATATTTTTCTTGAGCTTCTGATCGATCTGATGCTGTGACAGGTTCCTCGTTGAATGATTGCAGTTTAGTCATATTTGCAATGATGTAAGCTTTGACTAACGAAGGTGCCGACATCATGATTGGACTATCTTTTATCGTCAAATGTTCTATGAGTTGACCATATAAGCTTGGAATAAATTGAATCTATTCAAAATGAAGAGAATCAGAGCATTTTAAAGAGATAATGGAGATTCTAACCTGTTTTAATGAAGTAAAATCATTTGATATAAGAAAAAGTTTCTTTGCATTTACTAATGATTGTAATTGAATCATTGGAAACTTTGCAATAATTGCTTCTCTTTTCATGTGAACAAGATATACTTCTGTAATCGACGGATATAAACGCTTTGGTACATTCCAATCCCATCCATCACCAATACCAATAATTGCCTTCTCTTCACTATTAATGATCTACAAGTCAAAGGGGAAAAATCGAATTAATCTTAATAACCAGACATGCAAGTGAAAATATCCAACTTACCTCAACATCAAAGAGATTCTGCGCTTTTGAGATTCTTCCTGCTTTTGCGAGGGCGACTAACCCACCAAGACCTGCAGTTGATGCGGTACCGGGAGGAACGTTATTATTATTACTCTGGTCTAATATTGCGGTGCTCGCAGAATGACTACTCACATTCATTCCTAAGCCGTTTGAATTTTGGAGATGGTTGGTAGAATCTGATGGCGGCAAATCTTCTGACTCTTTCTCCGGAGAGATGAATGAAGCACCAATACTCATACTCAGATCTCGTGTTGCTTGCCCATGTGTGGCTGAGGCAGCATCCGGTAGGATGAAATCTTTACCCGCACCATGAAGGTCTAGAAGTGAGACTTTCTTGCCTAATGCGGTCACAGCTGCACTTTCTCTCTCAGTTAATTGAGCTCCTTCACCATTTGCCACGATTGATTGTCGCAAATTTCTTGAATTGGATTGATTATTTTGGTTGTTTGAACTGTAGTCATTGGTCTCCTCATTGGAAGCCTTGTAAATTGCTAACTGCGGGAGGACTTGGATAGTATTGAGTGCTTTGATCGCCAGAGATCGCTCCTCGTCAGTAATTCGTTTGAGATCGAGATGTTTGAGTGATGGAATATGAGCAATAATTTGATTACGATATCGAACAGGGTCTAATTCAGCTACTGGGTTACCGTCCATTGATAACTCAATGAGGTAGGTGATCTGGAATACACAGGAAATGTTATAAAGCGCCTCAACAGAGTTATGCGACAGAAAGACTCTCTGAAGTGAGGGAAGCTTATCTAATCCTTCAATTGAGGAAATCTGATTTCGCCGTAAGTTTAATTCTGTAAGTGATATGAGAGAAGTGAGATGAGCAACTTGGCTAATACGATTGCCGGCAAGGTTTAGAACACGTAAATCGCTTAAACCATCGAGACCTTCAATCGCTTTGATCTCATTCGAATGAAGGTCTAAGACATCCAATTTCTTGAGACCTTCTAGGTTAGAGATTTGCTGAATGCGATTTTTACCTGCCATAAGTACTCTTAGTCCTCGCATGCCACCAAGTGGACCATCCAACGATGTTATATGATTATTGTAAAGATCAAGGAAAATTAAGTTAGGTAAGTTCTCTAGGTTAGTAATTTGAGTAATATGATTATTTTGGTAATTAAGTAAACGTAGACGATGTTCTTGCTCTAAGATTGGACAGAATTCAAGTTGTCTACGATCAAGATTAAGTCGTTCTGGATTTCGTAGTCGCTCTTCAGGGGTCCGAAAAATTACAAGGGAATCAGCTTGACCTCGGATTTTAGCAAAAATTATGCCATCGCTTGGCATCTCTTCACTAATTGGAACGAGATCATAACGAGGAAGAATGTATTGATCCAGAAGGTTAGAGGAGTTACTAGGCCCTGCCTGTGATGCGGGATCTGGGGCAGCATTAGGAGTAATAAAACTTCCTCGCTGACTTCCACCACTAGGCAAGATATTACGACCAAAAGTGGCTATTCCACCAGCATTTACACCAAATCCGTTGTTCTTTCCAGAAGTGGAGCCTCCAGAGTCAGCGTTACCCGAGATCGACACTCTTGGAGACATCGAGGTAGTTGATCTATAACTTCCATTACTACTAGGTCCGGAAACTTGCAGACTTCGAACTCGGTTAGAGCCTCCACCTGTACTTGCAGCAGTGGCGGAAGTCGAGGCATATGTTAATATTTTCCCCCGAAGGACTCCTGTAGTATTCGCGACCCCTGATGTCTCCAATGTGGGAGTCACAGCTCTTTGATATTGGGAGACTTTATTGTCCATGCTTATGAGGGTCTCTATAAGGAAATAAAGAGGAATCAAGTCTCAAATGATTGATTCCGTTTTTTTTTTCTTCTTCTTATTTCAATTTAAACAAATCCTTAAACATTATTTCCAGGAAAAAT
>VFQN01003581.1_pt1 | contig 21905 bp, 31 predicted proteins | sample 3512371 | NCBI WGS metagenome assembly VFQN01 (sample SAMN10412370, study PRJNA504923) | tailings metagenome | isolation source: Replicate 2 from Balatoc abandoned mine | place: Philippines: Itogon, Benguet | collected 2017-08-28
CTCACCTGTTTGTTGAGCAGGAGAGCCCCGTAAAGGCTGCTGCTGCTGCTGCTGCGGTGGTGACGGCGGTGGTCGCTTTAAGGAGGACATGAACTCGTCAACCGAGTCCACAGCCACACTGCCCAGCAGCACACTATCGCGGTTGATGCTGCTGCTGCTCCTCCCCACGGCGCCGCCAAATAGCCGCGCCGCGGCGCCCCCACCTGCCGCGCTGTCGTGCAGCTGGGAGCACAGCGGCGGTTTCGCAGGTGGAGACAGCGACCCCGAAGGCGCATGCGACTGCTGTACGCCGCTAGCCCGGCGTAAGCTGGCCGCCCGCCCGCCAAGGCCCGCAGCCAAGGCCAGGGGGCTGACGGGACTGACGGGAGAGCTGCCCAGATCGCCACTGCAGTCCCTGCTGCCCCACAGGTTGACCTCCATGCTGCGCCACTGGGGAAGAGAGGGGCAGCTGTCCGCACCCGACGCGCAGGCGAGGCCCCCGCCGGGGCTGGTGCCGTGCCCCTTGCCGCTGTGACCCGTCCGCGGCCCTGCAGAGGGGTCGTAACCCCCGACCGTGTTGGGCCCTTCCGACGCACGCGCGCGAGCGGATGCGGCGGACGGCGTCCCAGACGTGAACGACGCACTGTGCAGTACGCTTCGCTCCCTGCTGTACGCGATGCTGGCCATGCCGTACGATGTTGCCGTACCGCCCCAGCTGCCGACAATAGCTGCAACGCCTCTGCCTACGCCACGTGCCGCGTCCTCCTCATCCTTCACCTCGCCTGGCGCATCGCCATCCTCCTCATCCAGGTAGCCCGGCTCCGTCGGCACCGTGTTGGGCCTGGAGCTGAACAGCTGCATGTGCGGCGTGGCGGGCCCGTGCGGGAACTCCTCCTCCGCAATCTCCTCGTCCAACACGTAGTCGTCCGTGTAACGGTTGCCGTAGTAGTACCGGTCGGCCCCGTCCTGGCCGCTGCCCTGCAGCCCCTCGTCCTCGCCCACCTCCTCCGCCGCCCCAGAGGCGCGCCTGCCTCCGTTACCGTTACCGTTGCCGACACCGAAGCTGCGGCTGCGGCTGGCCCCGGGGCCTGGCAGGTTGTGGCTGAATGCCAACAGCCGGTGGTCGTCCAGCTGGATCGCAACCGCCGGGCTGTAGCATTCGTCATACGGCGGCTCGTCGTCGTAACCGTCGTCGTACTCAGTGCCATGGGTTGGGGCTGCGGCAGTAGCAGCAGCGGTGGGGTAGCTGTACTGCACGCCAGGAGTCTCCGGTGTGAGCGGCAGAGGCGCCACAGCACGGGCATTGAGGACCAGCGGCGAGCGGGGCGCTCCCTGGTGCCCTGCTGACCGCGCCCGCCGCAGCTCCAAGGGCGCCGGCCCATGCCGCAGCTGCGGCTGCTGGCCGGGCCCGCGCTTGCCCTGCCGCCCTGGCCCCCCACCGGCACCCGCATCGCCAGGGCCTCTTGCCGACACCACCGGGTACCCAGGCGGCCGGGGCGGGCCCGCGCCCCCACCGCCGGCATCTCCCAGCAGCCGGCCGTGGAGGACCAGGTTTGCAGCCGGCCCTGGCCCCTGCGCCTGCCCCGCTACCCCGACCCCTGACACCGCGCCCGTCAGGCCGTGCACGGGTTGGCCTTGCCGAGGAGTCGGTCCGATTGTTGGCCCCCGCGCCCCTGGAGCTGCCCCACCAGCAGCGCGTGTGGGCAGCACGGGGTGGCGCGGGGGCATGCCAATAGGGACCGCAGCGCCGCCCTGCTGCGGGGCCTGAGCCGGGCGGGCGAAGGTGAAGCCCCCTGCGGCCGCAACGCCCGCTGCTCCGTTGTCCGTTGCGCAGGGCCCTCCTGCCCCCAGGTGCACTCCCGCAAGGCCTAGGCACAGGCCACCGGCGCCTGGCCCACCCGGCCCGCCTGGCCCACCCGGCCCGCCTGGCCCACCCGCTGTCCCTGCTGTCGCTCCAGCTCCCGCCCCTTGCCCCGCGGGGCCTTGTCGCTCATGCGCGGTAGACTTGGCCCTCCGTACCACGACCGGCTTGGAGCCCCCTCCTGGGGCGGGTCGTCGTCCCACCTGGTGTAGAACATGGCATGCAAAGCAGCAACATGCATGAAATGCGTAAAGCTCTGAACAGGTGTATGCGTCTGGGAGGAAGGTTGGAGCCCGAGCCCACAGCTGCGCCCTCCATGCAGAGCCATACGAATTTTCTGCACGAATCCTCGCCATCACATGCCTCTGCCACACGCCTCAAGGGCACGCAGCTGCCCTTTGAAACCAACAGGGACCTCGAACATTACACCCACCATCTCGACCACTCCGTTCATGTCGACGCCTGCCACCGCCAGCCCGGGGCCTCCCCCGACCGTTAGCCCTTCGACGGCCAGCAGGGGGCTGGGCCGCGCGGCCAGGCGCGCCTCCAGGGAGCCCCCGTCACCGTCGTGGGGGCCGGCAGGGAGCCCGACGCGGGCGCCCAGGGCCCCGCGACCAACCGTGAGACCCCGCAGAGGATGCCTGGTGGAGGTGGTGGAGGTGCACAGATGCCGGTCGCCATAGACGTGTGACGGTGTGAAGCAACAAGCAAACGCAGCTTGAAAGCGTGACTGTGTTCCTAGCACACCGCATCTTGTCCAGATAGGGCTTTGCCGCCGGTTGGTTATTGTGCAGAACAGCGTTGCGTACTAGTGTGGTACCCACAGCCCCGCACCCACCTGGGTGCACCAGGTGCTCCACCTCCTGGTGCCCCTGTCGCTGCACCCATCCGCCCGCCGTGCCCCTGCTGCTGCTGCTGCTGCTGCGCCCCACTGGCGCCTGCCCCAAGCCCCACACCCAGCGCCAACCCAAGCACCCCATCGCCCGCAGCCTCCCGACCCAGTGCGTCCATGTCTGACTGCCGCCTTTGCGCGTGCCGGACGCCGCTGCCGCCGCCGCCACCACCAGGCTCTGGCGAGGCTGCAACCGGCCGTGGCCCTCCCGTGGCGACCCCTCCCGTCCCGCTGGCCGGCCCCGCTGCCGCTCCTCCTCCTCCCGCCGCTATTCCGCCTGCTGTTCCCGACCCTGCTCCTGCCCCCTGCCCCGTTGTTGCAGCGGCCAGGCGCGCGATGGTGGGCATCATGGCGGGCCGGTCGGCGGGCACCCCGAAGGCCTTGGGGCTGTCCTTGACGGCGAAGGGGTGCTGCGGGTGGTGGCCCTCGTTGAAGCAGCCCTCGCACAGGTCCAAGTCAGCGCAGATGACGCAGCGGTAGCGCTTGCCCACCAGGGGCGCCTGGCGGGGCCGCAGGGCAAGGGGAGCAAACAGGATGACAGTGCCGCGGCGTAGCGTTGGCACTGCTCCCGCCGTGCTTTACTCGGGCGTCGTTCCGCTTTGCCCCTCAATGCAGGTTTCGAACACGGTCCGGCTTTGCAAAGCTGTGTTTAAACTGCAGGAGACACCTGCAGTCTGCTCCAACCCTCCGAACAACCAGCCGGTGCCAGTCCGCCCGCCCGCTCGCCCGCCCGCAAGCTGCCCCTCCCCACCCGCTTGCACGCGCCGCAGTGTGTGCCGTAGTGCACGTCCCTGCGCTCCTCGCGCGTGCGGCGCTTGGGCGGCGGCGGCCGCCACTTGAACTCGCCCCACTCGCCGCGGCACAGCGGGCAGGTCAGCTCCTTGCCAAGGCTGTTCACCTGGTGCTCCGCCCACACGCTGCAGAAGGGACAGCGGTGGATAGGAATGAAACGGGCATGGAGCTCGAGGGTCAATTGAGGGCATGCTGACCGTCATAACGTATCAGCTGGAAGGCATGCGGCCGGTACCGGGACGCTGTGCCGGACATATAGCTAGCGACGGCAGACGTAGGGCGGTAGGGCACATAGGCACGGACGTAAATGTTCGTGGGCGGCGCTCTCACCCCATGCATTTGCCGTGCACGTTGCGGCCGCAGCCGTAGCGGCACCACACCAGGTTGTCCAGGTCCTGCCCCACCATGTCCTCGTAGCAGATGGGGCAGGGCTCCTCCTGCACGCCGCGACAGCAAGCAGGCAGCCAGCTGGAGACGTGTGCCCCATCCGGGCGCGGACGTTGGCAATTAATACAGCAAGCGCAAGCACCCGCAGCTGCTCTGCCCACACGTGCACGGCTAACAGGTTCCACGTACGCGGCTAACAGGTTCAAACACGCGCGCAGTGCTGGATTGACCGTCATGGCACAACCCCACAGCACCATATACAACAACACCACCTTGATTAACACACCTCGTCGAGCGCCTTCCGCTTGACCTGCCCCGGCGCTGCCTTGTCCGCCCCCTGCCTGGGCTTCTCGGGCGGTGGGGCCCGCTCCGGCTGCACCGCGCAACGCAGCACCTCCTCGAGCTCACGGTCTGGCGTTGCATACATGGGGGTCAAGAAAGGCGATGCGTTGTGGACTTGTGATTGATTGTGCACGCGGGGTTGAGCATGACAGGGCAGCTCAAGCCCAGCACGCATATCTGTTGCTCGCTGACGAGCGTTTAGCCGGCTGCGTGCGCATACGAAGAACGTGAGTAAAAGGTCAGCCGCCTTGCCATCGTGGCAAGCCCACGGTGCCGCACTAGGCAGTACCCGAGCCCCAGGCATGCCCTTCCACATCGCGGTTTCCTTGCAGCGCCCGCCCCCTGTCTCTCCGCTGCCCCGTACACGACCTGACGCCCCGGCCTCCTCCCCGCTTGTGTCACGCACCATTGAGCGACAGCTGCCACACCAGGGGGTTGCTGGCCGGCACCCGCAGCACCTTGACCATCACGAACAGGTTGTGCAGGCACAGCTCCTTGCACGTGCCGGTGGGCCCCGGGCCGGAGCTACACAGCCCCATGAATACACGAAGCACAGCGGCAGAGCGAAAGTTAATCATGAGTGCGGGTGCGCAGCCGCAAAGAAGGCACAGGAGAGTCCTTGGGCTAAGCAGTCGTGGACAGCCGGCCACCAATCCGGTGTGTGAGCAGGCAAGGGGCACGGGGAGCCCCCGCCACCAGAATGCCGTACACCACGATGACACATGTGGACAGACAGTTGCTGCCCAGTCCCCATCTGTCAACGAGACAGTCTGCATGCGTTCTGGGAAAGAGCAGGAGTTACTCGTACGCCTCGCCTTTCAACGAGACCCACCATGAGCAGGTGATGCGGGAGCCTATCTGGACCCGCCGCTTCACCTCGCTGCCCTCCTCCCGAACCAGGAAGGATGTGGGTCCCGGCCGCTGCACCAGATACACCTGCACCTGGCCCAGCAGCTGCAGCAGGTCCACAACCTCCTGCAGCAAGCACCGTTGTGTGTGCGCACTTTCAGTTGTGAAAGCGCAGGTATCGTTTGTACTCTGGATGCATTTGGGCTAACCCATTTCGCCCCATTCTGACATCGTAAAGACGTTTGTACATTCGAGACCATCTGGGCTAGGTGCTGCTCGCATGCCAAGCCCATTGGCACGTTTTAGGCGCTGTCAGGGACATACGCAGAAGTGACTGGCCTGCGTTGGCTTTGACCGCCATGGAGCAGCCCTCTCCGACATAAGTTGCCTTAACTGCGGCAAGGTTTCAAGCAGCTCATTTTCCGAGCCACAGTAGTCAAGTGTCAACTGGAGAGCATGTGAGTACTACAGTTAGCAATAAGTCACACTAAGAGATACTAACATACAGCGTGTATGCGGGAAACAGAAGCCCAACTTGCACGGTTGCCCAATGCGCATGCGACTCTATGCGGACGACGCCGGGTCCGTTTTGCCGGAGCGGACGACGTGTACAAAACTATAAATTACCTAGTGTATGTGAGAGGGACGGTGCTTAGACCCTAGTGCGTAGTGGTGTGCCCTCGCCTCGTTTTGGCATTGCGCACGCAAGTTCCTCGCATTAGTCGGATGGCGGACCGGTTCCCACCGCCTCCTATGAAGGCGACGCAGGTGGGCATGGTTGGGTGCTATCGGCCCGTTCTGCCATTCTTTGTGTCAGTGCGGCCCTACACAGCCAGCGGTGCGCCTTACAGCCACTAGTGCGTGTTATACGATCACTAGAATTGCATTACCGCATGTCAAGCAGCGGGGCACCCTGCGTGGGACGTTGATGCGGTTCCGTCAGTATGCACATTCGCCCTCTGCTGTCTGTTTGCAGGAGCAAATGGACGCTGCGGACGTCCCTTACCACTATCGGGACTACTGTGCACACCTGTACATTGACTACAAGGAATGCCGCCTGACGAGCGGGTTCTCTTGGCGCTCCCAGTGCCACCACCAGCTGCACTCATACAACAAGTGCGAGTACAAGGAGTTCAAGCGGCGGGTGGCCATCGCTATTGAGGAGAAGCGGCGCCGGGGACTGCTGAAGATCTGAGCTTGCGGAAAGCGCCAGCAGGCTTGTAGGTTGGGGAAGGGGTTCGGCGGAAGTGGAGGCACGTGGTGGGGTGCACGTGTAACGTGTGACCCAAGGTGGGCCAGCTGCCAGCAATGACAGGAAGACGGGCAAACAGGAGTGCTGGCTAAAGACGTGCATGTGTTGCTCATCCTGCCAGCCTGGCGGCTGGGGTTCTGGCTTAACAACTGAACACTACTGGGGGTGTACTCCAACTGCTCGGTGGGGTGTGCTGCAGCTGCGGCGGCAGTAGGGTGTAGGGCGTTGATGCGCACGTAAGTTGCGCAAGTAGGTTCCAGCATGGACGCGGTTTGATGCTGCCATGGCCTTGCATGGTACTTGTGATATGACCGCATAGGGGCCATGCCCACGACGCTAGCTCGATGTGGGCCCTAGACTTCCTGCGCTCCGGCACGTGTGTCAACACCTCGGCACTGGTGATGGCACGGTACACGCTGTGTAAGCAAAGCACGGCGACGGCTCCTAACTGTCACAAGTATGGTCACAGGTCCGTACCGGTACAGCATGCCATACTGCTGTCTTCCTGTGTGCATACCGTAGGGCGTACCCTACAACACGACTGCGGTACGCGGGGTCAGTACCTTTGCGGGGCAGTCCTGTGGGGCAGTAGCAGTCTTTTTAACCCGCCAAAAGTTGCAGTCATATCGCGTGCCGCAATCAAAGATGGATGCTTGCAGATGCGTGCGAGGGATTGCGTCGAGTGCGCAAGGGTCCAGATGCGGCGACCCTGGTCGTGCTTGTGGGTCCCCAGGGCACCACCAACGCCATCAGCAGGTGCCAGCCGATAGCCATACGCCATTCCGCTCGTCCACTATGGCTACCTGCGGCTACACACAGCCCGGCGGACGGCCTGATAATGCTCGCCGGTGGGTATCGGGGCGGCGGGGGCAGGCATCCGGCCTCATTCCGGGAAGCACCTGGACACGCCGGCGGTCAGGGCCCCTGCCTGGTGTAAGCTCCAAACGCATAAGGCCAGACGCGGCAGGCACTCACTGCATAGGGCCACCTATTAAGCCGCACGTATGTTCCTTTTGCATGGCCGTGTAGTTGGCCTTGGGCTGTGACTGTTACTGTTACACCGGGCGCATCTGTTGAGAACCGGTATGTGTAGGTGTAGGCGGGGCAGCCCGCTGGCAGGGACGCACAGCAGCGCAGGGGGCAGCAGGGCCACCAGGGCGGGAGCATTACGGCCTTGCGACGGGACGTAGCCACAATGCGTCAACATATCCAGTACGCGTGTCACTGCGCAGTAAGGGGTGTAAGGTACTTCTTGATGATGACACTCTGTGAGTCGCGGCCATCCGTCCCGGGCCGCAGGCTCTTGCAATGGCGCCGGGAGACCTCCGTCCAACCTCACAACGTCTATTCGGCAAATCTTTTGTACGCATTGTATCGAGGGCAGCCGTCATGAATCCGGTACGTGCGTTTGGGGTCAATGACGCTTGGCAACGAACCATGGGTCAGACTCGAAGACTGGGCTGACTGGGCTCCTAGAGGAGTCATCACTTGCATTTACCCTACAAAGACAAGCCAGAAACATATCTGAAACGCAACTAAAAACGTACGAAGACAGCGGAGTGCAGATGCGAATTCGAGTATCCCGTCGTGTGGAACAAGGGAACGGAGTCACAGCCAACCCATGGCGCCATAGTAGCGCCATTTTCCAACTCAGACTGTAGGAGCAATGAATGCAGCAGCCGATGGCCCCGCGACGCAGTCCGCGTGGGCGCGCCGCACGCCGGGCGCACAACTGCAGGCGGTGGCAGTCTCGCTGTTAGGCATCGTGTTGCTACAAGCAGTGGTCTTGTGGCCGCCGACACGACGTGATGGTGCTGGGCTCCAGCTCGACGCCGGGTTCCAGCTGCATAGGCGGGAAAACAGGCGCCGCTGGGAGGCAGACCCGCCAACGTGTAACGAACAACGCGAGGCCGGTCTTCTGCTGCCCGGCTATCCCTGTGGAGAGCTGCTTACCATTCAGGTGCGACCGCACGCTTGGGGGAACGCGACCTTTTGCCATAGGGTTGCGCGTCTGACAAGGACCGGCGAGCCTCGGGCATCTCAAGCCGCCATAGCAGGTCATATAAGGCGAAGACTTATCGGTTTCTGTTTCTTGGCCTATGCGCAGGCGTGGCACGTCCTGAGCCGCCCGTTGTTTTACCTAATCTCACGGCCGCTTCAGCTGGACGACTGGCTGCTGGCCGTTCTAACGGTGGTCAACGTCATTGTCTTGAGCTCCAACGCCCTAGAGTACGCCTTTTCTGTGGCTGTCGCTTTTACGAGACGCCGTCGCTGGGGCCGCTTGGAAATGGACCCGTGGGTCGCGAAGCCGCAGCCGTCCCAGCCACCCGGAGCCGCTGCAACCGCCGCTGGCCCCGCATCAGCCCCATTCCACACTCTTACAGCGCATCGCACCCCCAGCACGCACCGTGCCGAAGGCATTCAGTTCCACGCACAACCAACAGCAGCAGCGGCAGTAGCGGCTCCGCCCCAGGATGTGGCGCGGGCGGCTGAATTGGAGAGGACGCGAGGGCCTGGTGCCATCTCGCTGCGGAGGTTGTGGTGCGCCGTGCATGAGCGGCTGGTGCTGCTGGGCTCCCCATACAGCCAAGGTGCCACCGCAGCAACACACGGCTGCACCTGGCTGGCAGCTTCGTGGGGCGACTCGGGGGGGGCCGCCCTGAGGCGGCGCTGGGTGCTGCTAGCGGCGTACCGCACAGCCGTGCACGGCCCCGCCTGGTACGCCCCGCTGCATGCGCTCCTGGGCATCCTCGCCGTCGAGTGGCAGCCTGTGAGTTCGTATGGCTGGGGAGCTGAATATAGCCATGTCCTGGTGTGTTGCGCAAGGTGCTATCTTGGTACCTGTCTGGCCCTGTCGGGCGGTGAAGGGCGCCTGCCGTCAGCGCCTTGCTGTTAGGCGTCAATTCGCTTCTAGTTGCTTCTACAGCGGCCGAGCTCTGGACCGTCTTGAGTGCCAACGCGCTGCAGAACGACTGGACTAGGGCGTTTATGTACTGCCGCCACCTGCGTTCGTTCCTGTGCTGAGGAGTATTGTGTGTGCATTTGCAGGTGCAGTACAGCGTGCTGCTGCACACGTGTGCGGCCTCCGTCCTGTCCTCCCTGGCGCTCAGCCTTGTGGCGGCGGCGCTGCACTTGCCGCCCTGCGAGGCCGCCACAAGCCCCGACCAGCGCACTGCCGCTCAGCTGCTCGTGCACGTGTGCAAGGTCAACCTGCCCCCAAGCCTCATCATGTACGGCATGCCCGTGCTGTACGCCACCGTACGGCGAAAGATGGGGCAAGACATCGCACGCTGGCCTTTTGGGCGGTGGTGGGAAGGGCAGCGTGCGGCCCTGGAGTTTGACAAGCAAGGTGGATCTGGCGGAGCACAGGTCGGCGCAGACGTTGGTGTGGACGTGGCGGGGGCAGGCGGCGAGGCAGAGAGCGAGGGCCGTGCGGCAGGAGTTGGCACCACGGAGGTGACGTGGGCAAGTGACCCCAGCAGCACAGGCGGGACGCTGCGGAGTGGCGGGCCGCTGGTAGGCATCCTGGAGGGCGGCAGCAGCGCAGAGGGCAGCAGCCAAGGCAGGTTGAGCAGCCGTGGCGGACCCGCCGCTGCCGGCCCGACACCCCGGTGGTCAGGCTCTGGCGCTGCGCAGCGGCACATCGCCACTGCGGGCCGCATCCCCTCGGTCCTGTGGCCCTCTACGCCAACGCTTGCGGATCCGGAATACGCTGGCGCTGCGGCACGCCGTGGCCTCAGCGGGACCAGCACCCTCAGCGCCGGCAACAGTGCCGTACTGCCACCCATGCAGCCCATGCAGCCCATGCAGCTGCCACCACAGCCGTCAGCGCCCCAGACGCGGACGCCGGCTCCACCCATGGCGGGCCTGCCGCCGGGTGCGGCCGCCGCCGTGCCCCCGCCAGCCGCAGCTGCATGCGAGGGCAAGCCAGCGGTCGGCGTGGCAGGGGCCGTAGGACCGGGGGCCCCGGTGCAGCAGGCCCCAGCGGTTGCAGCACAGCCGGACCTGGCCAGCCCCTCCAGCGGCACCGGCGCTGGACAGCTCGCTGAGCTGGCGGCGGCAGCTGCGCCGCCATCACCAGTACCGCCGCCGCTGCCGCCGCTGCCGCCGCTGCCGCCGCTCCGAGGCCTGACACGGCACTCGGCCAACGCCAGCATGCCCAGCCCGCTGTACCGCTCCCCGTACCCCTCCGGCACTGTATCCTTGTCGTGCAAGGTGGGCGAGCTTAAATAGGGGATGGAGGGTGGGCGCATGCCAGTACGCTTGGCAAGTGTCTATGCCACGGTCTGTAGAGGCTACGTACCTATTCCATATCTTCGTCGGCAACCACGGGTAACAGTGCGTAGCTACAGTGGGGCCAGCGACGACATGTCGCGCATTTGCAACTTGATACTGTGCATGTCGTAGGAGCAGAGGAGTTAAGGGCGGCATGTGCTGTTAGGTGTGTCAGAGGAATATGGTTTTCCGTGCTCCGTAAGAATTCCTGTGATACCCACCCGTGCGCTGCAGTTCCGTGCTCCCGGAGGCATGCAGTACGCGGCGGCGGCGGCGGCGCTGCGTGCTGCAACCAGGCGCCGCCTCAGCGACACCTCGGCGATTGCGCAAGCTACGGCGGCGTCGGCGGCTGCGATGGCGGCGGCTGCGGAAGGCGGCGTGGACCCGCGTCTGCGGGTGGAGTGCGTGACGCTGCCCGGCTGTGTGCAGCTGGTGGTGGTGGCGGAGGGCCCACAGCAGGTGCGGCCCACAGCGGACTGCGATGGGGCCTCTGCTCCACCGGAAGCAGCTGCAGACGACAACAGCAAGGGCAGTGCTGCAAAGCCAACAGGTGCAGGCTGCGATGCAGGGTCAGGTCTAGACGTCAGCGGCGGCGCGCTTCCGACGCTGGGGCAGCTCCCGCCGTGGATGTGGATGCAGCCATCGGCGCTGTGGGCGGCGGCGGCGCAGGCAGCTGCTGACGCGGGGCTTGAGCCCATGTGTGACCCGCAGCTGCAGGTGCAGCTGTGGAACGGCCGTAACGGCCAGTGCTGCGACGAGCAGCCTCCTTGTGGCCCTGCCCTGCTGTACGCGGAGCCGCCTGTGCTGCCCCTCACGGCCTTCGCCGACAGTGGGAGCTCAATGCCGGAGGCAACGGGGGACATCAGGGCTGTGGCGGTGGACTTCTGGGTACCACCCGACGTGGCTGCGATTGTTACGCAGCAGCAGCAGCAGCAGCAGCAGACGGAGGTGGTGCAGCACAGGTTGGAGGACCGGGACCAGGACAGGGTTGAGGCAGGCGGTGGCCTCCCCGATGGGGACGTGCAGACCAACCCTGTTACCAGCAACGGCGGCACTGACGGCGGCTCTGTGGCCACAGTCCACCCTCCTGCCCCGCACGACTGGCAGCTGGTAGTGATGGCAACGGTCGAGGCCACAAGCCAGGCCTCCGAGCCGTTGCAGCTGCGGCTGTACCCGCCGGAAGACGCCACCGCTGTGCAGCCAGCGGCAGACACCAAGCCGCAGGTCCTGCGCCGCACGCTGCCGCCCGGCGCCGCCTGTCGCGCGGGTGCCTCCGGTCCTTCCGCCCTGCCCGACGGGCAACCTCTGCGGCTGCAGCTGCCCGCCAGCCTCCCCCGCGGCCTGGGGCTGCAGGACAGGCAAGACACCGTGGCGCCGTGCGACGGCTGCTGCTCCTGCGCCCAGCTGCTACCCACCGCGGCCACACCCTTCACCACGGCTGTCGCCACTGCAGTCAACCAGGTGCCTGTCGCTACAGCCGCACTGCCGTCCGAACACGGAGGGCGTCTGGGCTCATGTACCTGCCGTTGCGGCCGCGTTGGTGGCGACGTAAACAGCGGCAGCGCCGGCGCGCTGCTGCAGCTGCACCTGCTGGCGGTGCCGCGGGACGCGCTCCGTCCTTCACCGCCGCCGCCGGCACCAGCGGGGTCCTGTCAGGGAGGCAGTCTACCGCCACCACCGCCCCAAGGCCGCACCAAGGTATGCGGCGAGGGCAGTGCGTCCGCGGCTGACGGGTCTCCTGCAGCGGCGCCCGTCCACTCCCTGCCCCAGGCTGTGTGGCTGGGCAGTGCGCCGCTGCTGCTGGCCCCGCCCGGGCCCGCGGGGGAGCTGGCGGAGCTGTGGGAGAGGGCGAAGGGTGAAGGTGCAGAACAGAACGCAGAGGGAGTGGGAGTTGGAGGGCAGGGTGCAGAGGGGTGGGAGAGCCTGCAGCAGCAACGTGCAGTCGGGGGCTCGTGGCCAAGGGATGGCTGGCGACGGGAGGCCCAGCCCGAGCCCGACCGCTACCAGGCCTCCTCTGGCAGGGCCATGCAGCACCACATGCGGCCGCTGCTGAGGGACCTGGCGGCGGCGCTGGGGCAGGGGCAGGGGATGGCGGAGGGAGTGGGGGCAAGGGTTGGGCAGGTGTCAGCTGCAGTGGCGCGCATGGACCAGCTGCCGGGTCCATCAGCTCCGGCTGGCGCAGCACCAGGGCCAGCTGGGGGAGGGGCCGCGCATAGTGAGGCAGAGGTCCGGCGGCTAAGCTGCCTGCGTGCCTTCTTGCTGGCTCAGGGCATGTGTGGGTGTGCAGAGTGGCTGGGCCGTGGGCACGTGTGTTAGGGAGTGGGCGCGGCATCAGTTGGAGGCTAGGCGCGTGCATGCGTCAGGAAGGGCTAACCAAGTCTGCGGTGGCGCTCGCGGACAAGAGAATGGGGCTGGTGGCTACGGGCATTAAGCCATTGTACAATTGTACCGCATGGACAGCTGTGCCGCTGCGCAGGAATATGCACTTGGGTCAACATTGAAGTCTGGAGGAGCGGACACAGCTGTCTGGAGTACCACTGCGCGCCGCGGTGCATGGATGCAGGCAATGCATTGACTGGCTGTGTAGTGCGTGGGTTGTGGGATAAAGAAAAGGGCTTACTTGTCGCAGTCGGGTATGCTATCGTAGTTGCTGGTGCATGGGGGATAGATGGAAGTGGGTGCGTGTCGTTCCCTTCGTATTTTGCGGAGGCCACTCCCAAGCCGTTTGGTATGGCGTACCTTCATCAGTAGTTCAAACGTATAGCCCCAGGCCATGTGGTAAGAAGAAGGAGGTGGATCTCGGTCGCACGTGCGCAAGAACACCCGCAGCGCAACCACACCGTGTTGCAAGCGGAGCGTGAAGCGCAGGTATGAGTGCGGGCACAGGCGTGTTGCGCACGCAAGCGGAGGTCAACCACAAATTGTGTGTTACAGGAATCGTGCATGATGATTGGGGTTGTGTTGCTACGGGCTGCTCAGCTGCAGTCAGCTAGCGGCTGGCTGCAGCATCCATCCATGGCAGTGGCGCGCGGCGGCTTCTCGCGCGCTGCCCAGCAGCAAGAGCAGCACGCGTCTCGTACCTCAAGTGTATTGGGCATAGCGGCGACAGAAAAGCAAACATCGTTCCTGCGACGACACGTGTCTAGTGCGTAGCGTGTACACTGCTACCCGCGAGCGTCAAAGCCTAAATGACATATTAGCAATGGCCAGACCCCTTCTAGGTGCCTCAATGTACCTCAGCTGTTGCTGTGTGGTCATGTAGCAGCTGCCGCTCTGTTGAGGTTTGGGGCAGGCGCAGGGGCCCTGGTTTGGGGTATCGGTGGGACGGTGGGCCAGGGTTTGTCCGCTTAGTGGTCAGTATGTGTCAAAAACTTCACATCCTCCAGTTCCCTGCCCAGCCAGGTGTGTCTGCCGCCTCTATGGCCCCCTTGTCCCCCGTGTTGCTCCATGCGCTTCCCCTGACGTGGGACCCAGGGGCAATTCCCGGTCTCCCGCCCTCCCTTGGCGTGCGAGCCAGACCCGTACTGAGATGAAATGACGTGACGATACGGTGCGCTAGCCTTCGGGCGCTACCTGGCAAGTTTTAGAGCACAGCAGACGGGGTGGTGCGTATCTACCAGGTGTCCACTCTTCCGCACTTCACTGCCGTACTTCTGTGGAAGGACAGCAACTGCCTTAGTGTGCAATACACATCAAGTAGCCTTGAAGCGTTTAGTGTACATGGAATAACCGGCATGTTTTCTGAAGCTTATCATGTTTCATGTAGAACCAGGACCGCTCTTCGTACTATGTAGTTTTGTTACCAACGAACCTAGCGTTGGAACCTGAGCGATCAGCGGCTGCTCCTAATAAGTCAAACTTCTGCCCTAGCTGGCATATATAGCGGCGCCGCTGATTGAGAAGCTTGGGTGCCGGCCCACCGCTGGAGCAAAGTCGGGTATCGCGCTTACAACAAGCGTGTCAAACATATGCATGTACCTTAATAGCAGCATGCAGCATGAGTGCCTACTAGTTCGTTCCCTTTGTTGCAGCTCCATGCTACCCACTATGCGCTGCACACGGCATGCACACGGTGTATAAGCACTCCACGACTCACAGCACCTCGGGCCGCTGCCGTGCTACGTACGACATGGTCACGTGTACCTCGCCACCTCTGGCAACACAGCGTGAAATTACCACTTGCACGGTGACGTTGTAATACCTGTTACATGCCACATCTGCCCAGCTCTGACCTGTCTGTTTCACCTGCTGTGCACTGCTTTGCACGAGCAGCATAGTGCCCCGGCCCAAGCTCCGGGGCCCGTTCCCATGCCCCTGAATTTTACGCCCCACGCCTTTTCTAGTGTGCCCATGTGTACCACTTGCCCCACGTGTCAGGTAACCGCAGCTCCCCTGCACCCTAACTGTGGACTCATATCTTTCCCACCTCAAATACGCATACGCCCCAACTGCACCCCATGGACCACAAACTCACGCTAGCGCATGTTCCATCGCCCCTTACCTGTTGGCCCTTTCCCACCTCATATATTGGTGCGTGCAGCAGCAGGCCCTCAACTGCACCACGTGTCTTAGGAACCTGCACTGGCGCGTTCCAGTGCCCCGCCCGGTTGACTGTTCCCACATCGACCACGTGCACAGGTCCCCCAACTGCTGGTGACCAATGACGATTTTGCGGGCTACGACACGCCACTGCTCGTTGCCCGCAACATGACGGTCCGGGGCGCCTGGCCCGAGCCGGAGAGGTGGCCGTTCTTCGACCTGGCCTACGTTTACCGGAAGGTGGGGCCCACAGGTGCCCCCGGAACAACCGTCCTACACGGCCACCGAGCACGGAGTGGTTGGTCCTTGACTACGGCTCACGCAAATGCCCATTCGACTGCAAATGCACACGAGTCACGCATCGCAGTGGTTCATCTCTGTGGGTTAAATAGCTTGGAACTGCGGCTCCGTGCGGCACGGTGTGCGCCTGATGCCGGGTCAGCAGCACATGCCCCGTGCCGCCTGCAGGTGATGCTCAAGGACGGCTGCAGCTGGTTCATCCGGAACGTCGTGTACGCGAATCCACGGCGAACGATGGCCTCCATGGCCCCGGGGGGTGATGCCTTCGCCCCGCTGCCCCCCGGCCAGGTGGCCCACCTGGGCCTTGTGGATGCAGCAATCGTCCATGACGCGTGCTTCCCAACCCCCATACACGTGCGCAACTTCCAGACACTCTTCCGGCCCGACTCCGCCCCTGGTCCCCAGAGGACCGTCCCCCAGCTGCCGCAGCCCGCCTGCGTCAACGCCAGCACCAGCACCAGCAGCAACTCCAGTGTGCAACCCAGCAGCAACTCCAGTGTGCAACCCAGCAGCTTTGGCACGAGCAGCGCCGCAAGCACTGGCGGGCAGGGAGCAGGCGGAGCAGGGGAGGTACCCGCATTTGTGCCGCCCATGGTGCGGTGTTGGCCGGGCAGGGGGCTCTACGTGGATGTGGTCACACGGACCATGTACGTGGACCCGGTCACAGGTGTGCCCACGCCAGATGGTTACCTGCTGTACATGTACAACACCACCTTCCTGTGCAGCGTGTACCTCAGCATGGAGTGCGTGGAGGCGTACGGGCCGGCGGGGTGCTACCTGCAGGCCTTCGCCAAGCCCTCAGGTGTGTCAGTACTCGTTGGGGAGGGGAGATATGCCGTGCGACAATGCGCGACAGTGTGTCGCAACCAGCAAACGTGCGGGAAGTAAGAGCACGCAGGGCCTCGTAACGGTCTGGAGTCGCACAGGCGGTTGCCCGACGCGCCCCAACAAGCGCCACGTGTTCCCCGGCACCGCCCTGACCTCCAGGCAACAGCAGCAGCAGCAACACGAGCGTTGTCGCCAAGGCGGACATGCAGGACCAGCGAAGCGGCGCCAAGGAGGGCAGCTCCTCGGCTGCTCTGATAGCAGGCGTTGCTGCAGGTGCGCGGGTTTGCGGATACGAGGGATTTGGGGGCTTTTTGCGTCGGGGTAATTCACACTGGTGATGACAAGGGACTGACCTCTGGCCGGTCAAGAGGTCCACGGCCCCCTGAAGCGCCGCCACGCCCCGCTACCCTCTGCATATGAGCCTCATTGGCGGTCCTAGACGATAGGTCGCACCGTCAGCGTTTACCTGTCCGTGTGTTTGAATGCTGCAGGCGTCGGAGGCTGCCATGCTGCTCCTGCTCCTGGCTGCTGCTGTGGTGTGGCACAGGCGGCGAAGGTCGCCCTCGCCGCCATTCCCATCCAAGGCAGGGTAAGCAACGACAAAGCTTCTTCGCGCGCAGCGCCACCATGCGCCTCCTTCCACCTCACGCTTCCATCCTGTGCACACCGTCTGCCTGGACATCGAACAAGCCATGGTATAGAGCGGCGCGGACTGCCGGAGACCCGAGCTACTTGCTGCATTCGCCGGAGAGCTCAATGACGCTAGTATGGCTTCCCATCGTCGTGTCTTTCGTCGCTACACCTGAACCAGGCACGGGCTGCTTAAATGGTGCGATTTTGCTGCAGGGAGCCCGGCTTTGGCGCGGAGGAGCAGCACCAGCTGGACATGGATGCGGGCATGGCAGACGAGGACTCCCTTGGCCAGTCAGGTGGGCCGCCTCGTGGGTCCTGGGTCCAGGCGTGCACGCCGGTCACTTACAGCTTGCGTCCTACTCCCACGCCAAGGTTGCTCACGGCACACACGTGCCCTGCGCGTGTGGCCCCACACCCCCCGCCGCTTTGCGCCCCCGTGCAGGCGGCAACCCGGTCGCACGGGACGCCGCCGCGGTCTACTGCACCGCGCACCCGGTGGTGTCCCCCGCCGACCCCGAGCGGCCCGGCCTGCACCTGGACCCCCAGCACACCGACAACGAGCTCACGCTCACGCCCGAGGTGCTGGGCAAGGGGTCTTTTGGCCGCGTCATACGCTGGGTGTACCAGGGCCGGGAGGTGGCGGTGAAACTGGTGGCGGATGGCTGGTGCGCGGGCGACGGCAGCAAGCTGGCTGAGGCCCTACGGCAGGAGGTGGAGGTGCTGGGGCGCTGTCAGCACCCCAACGTCGTGCGGCTGCTGGCGGCGTGCCTGGAGGCGCCGAGGGCGTGCCTGGTGGTGGAGCTGATGGAGACATCCCTTGACAAGATGCTGTACAAGAGGATAGACGGCTGCAAGCTGCCGCTCCTCACGGTGAGAGGGACAGCTTGCGGAAGGGCAAGGACAAACTCGTGCCGGCACCGGTACGCTTGCACCATGGATAACGTAGTCACCACGGAACACTTACGGGCCACATGTACTGCCTGGATAGCCCCTAAAGCCGCATCGCTGGCTTGGCCTACTGAGTTCGAAAGACGCAACCCTATGTTCACGTATGGTCCCCCTAGCACCCACAACCCAGGGTACCAAAGCCCACCGCGACACCAGTGCTGCACTGCACCAACCCGCGTTGCCGCTCTCAACCCCCCTGCAGGTGCTGGACATTGCGCAGGACATTGCCAGCGGCCTGGCCTACCTGCACCCCACCATTGTCCACAGGGACGTCAAGGTGCGGCGTGCAGGCGCTGCCAGCCAGCACACAGCCCCGCATGCCAGGCAACTATGCCCTGTCTGTACCTGCTGGGGTCTGGGCCTGCACACGGCAAGGCGCTGACGTCGGCCTGCCACAGAACCGCCGCCTCACCACTATCCTCCTCCTCCCCTGCATCTCCCCCGCAGCCCGCCAACGTGCTCCTGTGCAACATCGACAGCCGCAGGCCCGTGGCAAAGCTCACAGTAAGTGGTACGACCTGCTTGTTGTCAACCAACGCAAAAGTTGTGTCGGCTGCACCCCCATCGTCTGAGCAGACCTGTGCAGCCAGGTCTTTTTCGATAAGGATCGATTTAGCCTACGGGCGTCGCGCGCCGGCACCAGTACTTCCTGTCTTCGGCCCCGTCGCTGCGGCGTCAAGCCACTTCCTAGTCACTACGTTCTTTGCTGCTCACCCGCAGGACTTCGGGCTGGCCCGGTTGCGCAGCTCAGTGCTGGTGACCAAGCACCCGGAGGCGGGGACGGTGAGGCGGGCGGGCCGGGGCCAGGGAACGCAGGCGACTGCGCAGGGTATGGCTGCGTACGGCAGGGCAGGCTTGCCGATGGCGGCCTCGGTGTACATGCACGTGCCGAGTCATGCATGACGACGTGCCGACCGACGCGCCTTGCACTGTGACCGTGGGGAGCGGTCCCACGCACAGCCGCTTGGCCCAGAACCCACAGCGCTTGTGCGGCCTAGGGCATGCAACCGTTCCTGGTAGATTTGCCCCTGCCGCTCGCGCACCCAAAGCCCCCCTACACGGCGCCCGAGTGCTTCATGGTCGACAACTCCATCATAACACACCATGCGGTAAGCAATCCCATGCATCTCAACCTCTTTTGCGCATCTGGTAAGCCCGTTACATGATTTGCTGTCTAGGATGAGGGCTCGTCCCCAATGTCATTCCACTAGGTGAACGCAGGCCTTCGTGGCTGATCCAGCTCACATTGGTGACTGCGGCTTGTCAAGCAACGCCAGTGTGTACAAGCTCGTGTAACGACTTTTTCCTGCCGTTCATATGGCCTGCATCATTGCCTATCCCGCAGGATATGTACAGCTTTGGCCGCGTGTTGTATGAGATGCTGGCCGGCAGGTACGTCGTGGGCACTGTGTGGTTGGTATTGGGCATATACTGAGGAAGTCCCCTTTGACATCCCTGTCTGAAAGCACGCAACGTATGGTTATGAAGCACGTGAATAAGAATCTCACTGTTTAACATCTGAGGTCGGTGCTGCTATGCGCATCCTGCTGCACAGTTTGGCATGTGGGTCCCTTGTCTGTCACTGTTGGACACAACAACCTGTGGAGTCTTGCCCTCCCCGTCGCGCCCACGGGTCATTGACCGCGCACACCAGTGCGCATAAGTCCTGACCGACAGCTTGACTTCCCCACGCGCACACTACCCACGTTGCACCCTCCTGCACCCTCCACCCGCAGGCCCCCGTGGAGCGGTGCCACCGCCATGTTCATTGCACCGCGGTCACCACGCACGGGTAGGTGCCTGTCACCCGTGGTGCCCGTCACTGGTTCTGGAGGAGCCAAAACCGGTTAACCTGCCTTGCACAACCTTTCGCGCCCCTGCCGTGACAGCCAGGGTCTCGTCTCCTCGTTATCACCATCTAATGCAGGTCAGGACTTGATGCAATGCAAGCACGGTGTGCTGCTACCGAATGCTGCTTGTGCTGCTCGTGAGCCAATGTTTTTGCTCGCGCTGCATTCGGCAAGCGGCCCTGCAACCTAGAAAACCACTCCCGCTCTACATGAGGTTATCGCGGCGCGCGCCCAATGCCCTGCGTCACGGTGCCCGCATCACGTGTCCTGACAAACCTCATTCATCAACTGCCACGTGCCCTGGTGTCCGTACCCACCGCCTCCAGGCTGCGTCCTGGCCTGGGCACGGTTGACCGTGACCGTTGTCCCAACCGCCTGCGGTCCCTCATCAACCAGTGCTGGGACGCAATTCCGGAGCGGCGTCCGGCGGCCTCGGAGGTGGTCAAGGTGCTGAAGCTGGTCAAGCAGCAGGTGGGGTAGGCGCGTGGGTTCAGGCAACTCCAGGGACACACAAGAAGGCAGCTGGTGCGGCATTCGTACCATGCGGGAAGTGCACCATGTACCTAGTGATTTTCAAGCGCTCAAGTTGGTGGAGTTGTGTGGTAGCCGGCAGACACTGGCGGTGCGTGCCGAACGTGAAGCCGGGTGGAGGGCGGGCGTGTAAGCTGCTCGTCATGTCATGCCAGGCGCTAGGAAGCGGACCTTACCTAGCTTGCGGTGCTTTAACGGGGTCGTTGCTGCTTCACTACCATGCTCGGCACTGCTGCCCGTGCGTCGTTCTGCTGGACACGTGTTGCCTTCCTACGCGTCCTCTTGACCCCTCCTGCTGCTGCCTTCGCCTACGCTTACCACTGGCGGGCCGTGCAGGTGCGCGACCAGGAGGGGTCTGACACGTGGCTGGCCGCGTGCAGACGCTGGCCGTGGAGCAACACGTGTGCAGAACGAAACGGAGCCAGATCAACGCGAGTATGTAGCTGATCGCGAAGTAGTACACTGTGCAGGGCGGTGCACAAGTCACGAATGCTCAAGGACGGTAACGCCCTGCGTGACTGGCTAAGCAGTACGACTTTACTGGGGTTTTAAGATATCTCTGGCGTGACACCGTATCTGTTGCCCACAATGTAGGTTAAGGTTGGTCGCTCTGAATTGTTGGTTTAGTACAGATCTACTTTTGCATTCGCGCGTTTTAATGAGCGTTTCGGGTCAGCTAGGTGTGTTGGTGCTGCGGCGTTGCTCGTCGTCTGCATGCCAGTCAACAGCTCGCCTGTGTCCATTGCGTGCATTCATTTTGATGCCTGGCGCATGCTCGTCCAGTTGAAGTAAGTGTGCCACGTTGCGAATGAGCTCAAGTACGGTGCACGATGGGCGCCGCTTCGTATGTCTATTGTATGCCAGTATGCGTATGTATGCCAGTATTTCGCGGGAGCATGACACGTGTCAGTACCAGCGTGTATACCCCCCCCCCCCATTAATCAGGTTCAAGCTATTATGCGGCTGCGTGTTTGCCATTGACCTTCGGGGCTGTATCGGAACACTGCGCCAGCGCGCAGTGAGCGTGTGTGTAGAAAGTGCAGTGCTGGTAAGCCTGAGGATGAGTATTATGTGCGTGGTCTTTGAATTTGCAGCTTACAACACCTTCCGGTCCAGCAGTGGACTATGCTTTGGGCAGGACTATTAAGTTGTGGTGGAACACTTCCTGCCCTGTTAGGGTTGGGCGTTTTGCTTGTTGCTGTACAGCGGCGACGCAAAGCTACATGGTACCATAGCCCTGTGGTGCAACGGTGACTCAGTACCTGCACTTGTGCATGCAGATTCCCATGAACGGTTGTTCAGTTGTTGTCGTCTTGCCGAAGGGACAGGGGCTGCTGAAGCTGCCCAGGCACGCTGCCAAGCAGCAGAGAATCCCCTGCTGTCAAGCATCTGAGGTTTGGGTATGGCCGGATATACTTATCATGTTCGGACGATTGCGAGGAAACACTAGTTCTCTCAGCGTGATGTAGCGTGCCACTGACGTGCGCCGTGGGAACCTCTGCGTGTTGCTTTCGGAATTGCAGAGCGTTAAAATACGGTATGCGTTGCTCTATGTGAGCTGATGAGGGCTGCACCTGTGGATCCACAAAGGGTCCCATTCCCCTGTTCAGGAGTTTACTGGTGTGGGCAAGCTTGACGAAACCTGTC
>VFQN01003582.1_pt1 | contig 21904 bp, 35 predicted proteins | sample 3512371 | NCBI WGS metagenome assembly VFQN01 (sample SAMN10412370, study PRJNA504923) | tailings metagenome | isolation source: Replicate 2 from Balatoc abandoned mine | place: Philippines: Itogon, Benguet | collected 2017-08-28
GGTCGTGGTGGTCAGTGGAGCGTTCATATCCGCCCACAAGTGCTTGCCAAGCACCAAATTCCTAGCCCCTGTAACCTTCTCACGAAAAAAAAAAAAAAAAAACCAAAGAACTTGAAGCTGTCAAGGTCCATCACCAGGTTGTCCGGCCCTGCAACATACGAAGGAACGGCGGGGGTGCGGCAACAAGTTAACACACGTGCAGCAACATCCTGCGACATTGGTTGCCGACACCTGCTGACATAATATACGGTACTCCATGTATCCTTGGCAACCCTGGCGTACCCCTGCCCCCAGCTACTCACATGGATGGAAGATGAGGAACAGGCTGGAGACGTACTCCTGCCCCACATCGTCCAGCCGCGTCGTGCCGCCAATGCCGGCCAGCAGCCCGCTGTTGGGCTCCGTGAGCGGTACGGCCGTACGGCAGGAGTTATAACCGCTGCGCAGCACGCCACCGTACGTCGTCACGAGGCACAGCGACCCGAGGGTCACTGTGTTGCGGTTGTACTGGTCTTCAGGAAGGTCCAGGAAGCCCAGGCTCACATTCAGAATGCGCTCGCCTGCGTGGCGGCGTGATACCGGTTACAGTAAAACTCGTGTGCGCCTTGCAACCCCCTAAGCGCCACAGCTAATTTTCGCTAGGACCCAGGATGGCGCGCAAGCCGCTGCCTGCACGCAGTCGGCCATGCAGCGCAGCAGTGCAGGGGCACGGCCGCCGGACCCACCCGGGAAGAGGTCCAGGCGCTGCGGCACTCCGTTGGTGCAGTGCTGGCCGAACGAGTAGGACTGGCCGCCACGTGTGCGGATGTCCACCTTGCAGATGCGGCTCTGTTTGAGCGTGTCGAGGCTGATGATGGAGATCCTGCGGTGGGGGAGAGACGGGGTGTAAGCAAGGTGTATCAGCTGCACCAGGGGCACCCACCTTGTGGCGTACCACGAGGGCGTACAGCAGCAAGGGTGGAGCTGGGGCTTATTACCGGTATGGTGGGACATAGTAGGCTGGGGCCTGGCGAGACCACACCACGCACTAGCGCTATCCCAGTAGCAATGAATGAACGAGCAGGATGCAGGCATAGCCGCTGCCTTGCGCTAAAGGTGTCCAGCATTCGGTACTGGCGGTCCACTCACTGGCTGACCACGTCCGGCTCCATGGGCCCGCAGTGCGTCCAGCCCTTGGACACCTCCACGGGGGCCAGCCGGGAGGTGTCGTTGCGGGAGTCGGCGTCCAAGCGGCTGGGGCCCACGCTGATCCAGTAGCTGTCCGACAGCGGGTCAGACCGCGAGCCCTCTTTCGGTACTAGGTTGAACCAGTCGCAGTCGATGAAGGCATGCGCCGGGTGGTGGAGTAGTAGGCAGCAGCAGAGGAGCAAGCATGCGGCAGTGGTAAAGCGCCTCTGGCTGTGCGCAAAGTAGCGCACGGTGTCGACTAGCGGTCTGCTTGCGCGTGGGGCGTAGCCCGTTTGGCGCATGGTGAGAAGCAGACAGCTATGCAATGCACACGGTAGGTTGTTCACGCTTGACTGTTAGGAGCTACCTAAACTGGTTGCCCGATGCCGACCAGGGTGGGTTGTAGCTCTATATGTGCTCGCATTTTTGCGCGGGCCCAGGGTGCGTTATCTGTTACCGGCAGCAGACGAAGCGAAGGAGGGCCCAAAGGACCATACAAGGTCTGCAAAAAGTTCATGCTTGTGGATATCAGCAGGGTTGCTGTCTTGGTTGTATGTTGCGCCAGCAAGGAAACAATCCGTTCGTTTGGAACCGATGTGCAGGCACGGGACTAGAGTAAACCTTGGGCCCTAGTACGCGGACAATGCGTGATCGTCCTAATGACATAGATTGCAGCACTAGACATGGACATCATGCTCGTGGGCGCGGTGGGTGGCGCCATGCGTTTACTGTGCGACCGACCCATGGGTCGGAAGCTCAAGAAAGCCCAGGGCAGGGGAGCTCCCCACGAGAGCTCCCCTTAAGGGTGACCCGGGGACTTGCCCGGGGAAGGGGGAGCACGGGAGCCCACGTCATTGGGGCTTATCGGCATCCACCAACCACACGCGGTGTGTGGTTGCCGATAAGTACAGTCCGTCTTTGCATATGGGATGCGCTCTGGTTCTACGGTGCGGTGGTTGTGCAAGCTGTGCTCAACGGATCTGTACACAAGTCGTGCTCACTGTGCGGCATGTGTGCAGGTACAGTGTTGGACTCAAGGCGCAAGTGTGCGGTTGCCCACTTTGTTGTTTAGCGAGCACCAGCTGCTCCTGTTCTATTGCCTATCACCCACGTTCAGGACGGAGGTAGCTGTGGCCTACATGGACGAGGGCTCTGCACCACTCACCGACAGCACCGGCCGGCCGGTCAAGTTCGCCACGCTGTCCGTCACTGCCCCCGGCCCCGACGGCCAGCACACCACCCTGGCCATCGCCTCCGTGCCCGCCGGCTACGACATAGAGGCTGGGGCCATCCAGGAGGCGCTCAGCAACAGCCTGGCCACCGGCAAGGGCCAGTCCGTGCTACCGTACCCCCGGGCTCGGAGCTGCTGGGGACTGTGCCCAAGGAGTACGGCAGCGCACAGCCCTCACGGCCGGCGGATGCGTGGTCGGTGTGGAAGGGCGCGGTGAACACCGGGGCGGAGAGCAGCGTGGCGGAGGTGTACTTCGACGACCAGGGCGGGGCCTTCACCACGCGGGACAGCGCGGTGGTGAGCGGGAAGGCGGAGGAGGGCGGGCAGGCGCGGGTGGTGCAGGGCTACCCGCAGCAGCGGGAGCAGGAGGCGGCAGGGGAGCAGGGGTCGGGCAACAAGCGGCAGTGCCACCAGACGATGGTGAACGGGAAGGTGCAGTAACACTGCAGGAGGCAGAAGAAAGTGAAGGATAGGACGGCGTGACGGCGCTAATGTGTGGTCTTGGAGGATGGGTTAAGCGCATCTCAGGTGTCGGGTATGCTTACGCACTTTGCTGTCTCAAGGGCGTTTTGGCGAGGCGTCTCCACGCACGTAACTTGGCTGTTGAGCCACGCAGGGCCACGTGTTGTTGTTCGCCAACGCCCGACCTTGTGCCGTATGAGGTTTTGTGAGGTTGCAACATCGTGCCTACTTGTACAATACTGACGAAAGGCATGTGAATGAAGCTACACTGAGGAGAGGTGCGAAAGGTGCCTGAGTTGCTTCCAATGTACGCGTAAGCATCTGAGCGACTATGCAACATCGCATTCTTGGACATGAATAACAGGATACACGGTGTCAAAACTTGGGCTTGCAGTGACACCGTGTGACACGGCTGCGATGACCTTCATGCATAAGCGACCGCGATCGATATGTCATGCAGCTTGCACAGGGAGTTGAAATCGGACTATTACATGATTCTCTCGTTTGCATGATATACACAGCGGCAGAGCATTAAAATAAGCAGCTGTCCGGGCCGAATTTCAAACAGTCTCAGTCTCTCAGTCGCTCATACGACGATCTGCATAAGAATGAAACAGAGTCGAACCTTGAAAACTGTTGACGCCCGGCTTACTGGACAAACGCTGCCACGCCCAATTGACGGTCACAGTGGTCACTCACACGCCTTGGCTGGCCAAGGATCGCCCCACGGCAGCTCCTAAGCGTGGTACAAAGGAAACCTGGTGCAGCCCAGTGAGTCAATCACTGATCCGCATGACCACAGTCGAGTTGAGCAGAACCTTTGTCACACGTGACTGCACCTACCGGGTTGATTGACTTGGGGTCCACAGCAGGGTCCCCATGGTTGTACAATGCAGAATCATACATATGCATCCGAAGGGGCCTGAGACACACAGCGTGGAGGAGCCACAACCCACACTAATCCTCATCCGTGCCCAAAAAGCTACTGTCACGTGGGCCTCTCTTCTTGCAGCAAGATCTACTTCTTCTGCCTCCTGCAGTAATACCGAACCTTCCCGTTTACCATCCTCCGGCGGCACACCCGCTTGCTGCCCGACCCCTGCTCCCCCGGCTCCTCCTGCTCCTGCTGCTGCGGGTAGCCCTGTACCACCCGCGCCTGCCCGCCCTCCTCCGCCTTCCCGCTCACCACCGTACTGTCCCGCGTGGTGAAGGCCCCGCCCTGGTCGTCGAAGTACACCTCCCCCACGCTGGTCTCCGCCCCGGTGTTCACCGCGCCCTCCCACACCGACCACGCATCCGCCGGCCGCGAGGGCTGTGCGCTGCCGTACTCCTTGGGCACGGCCCCCAGCACCTCCGAACCCGGGGGCAGCACGGACTGGCCCTTGCCGGTGGCCAGGCTGTTGCTGAGCGCCTCCTGGATGGCCCCAGCCTCTATGTCGTAGCCGGCGGGCACGGAGGCGATGGCCAGGGTGGTGTGCTGGCCGTCGGGGCCGGGGGCGGTGACAGACAGCGTGGCGAACTTGACCGGCCGGCCGGTGCTGTCGGTGAGCGGAGCAGAGCCCTCGTCCATGTAGGCCACAGCTACCTCCTGGCGTGGGTGGGTGCAGGGGCAAGGACGAGGACAAGTGCGTATTGGGTAGGGAGACGGGAGCAGCTGGTGGTACATGTCAATTGGGCAAGCAAGTGCTTGTGCTTCAACTCCAGCATTGGGTGTCCTGCACGCATGTCCACCAAGATAGCATATCTTCAATGCATGGCCGTTGGGCCCCACTTACCCCACCCTGGCCTTCCTGAACTGCCGCACCCCATTCCCCCTTTAGCCCTCCCTTCACCCTACCTCCACGCGCATTTCCACCCCCGTGGCGGGGTCGGACGCCAGCACCTGCGGCTCATTGGTCTCTGGGCCGTCGGGGAAGCCGTTGGCCTGCAGGCCCCCGATGAGGGACCGCGCCGCCGCCTTGGTGTCCCGCGAGGCCACGGCCCGCTCCATGCGGGGGTCCCGCCAGCCGCTGGTCATGGCCTGGCGCAGGGGCAGCCGGTTGCACGACTGCGCGGACGCAAAGGTAGTGTGGGAAAGGCGGGAGGCATCGGGCGCAAGGAGGAGAGCCAGGGCCGCGAAGGCCCAGCGCAAGCGAGAACGGGAGCGTAAGCCGCACATGGAACGCGATGTATCAGGTAAAATTGTGGTCTTGCTGCAATACACGGGGGCATTCAGTGGTTATGTTTGACCAGCAACCCTAGGAAAGGGCCTGGGTTCGGGATCCTTGTCCTAGGCCCATGGGTCGCTGCGGTTGGGACAAGGCCGTTCGCCGTATGGTCGGGCCTTGGCCCCTCTCGCATTCATATGACAACGACAATGCATATGTGCACAGTACGTGTCTACGCATCCTGAAAGTCCCCTACATGCAGGATGGTGCGCTCGCGTGCCTTCGCTTTCGTGCTGCTGCTATTGCTGCTGGGGTGCGCGAGACCACATGCCAGGCGGCTCCACGCGTCTCGCTCTCGACCGCGCAAAGCGCTTGGCGTCTGCGGCGGGACGGCCGGTCAGACGTCGTCTCCGGAGGCCACCGAAAAGGCCTGGAGCACGGCCGACAACTTGCGTGACCTCCTCACATCCAGCGAGCAGTCTCTTGTAGAAACGACATCACAGAACCTATTTCGGACGCCTGGGTCCTGGTTTGGAGCTGTGCGCGAGCCCTCAGACGGCGTGCGGGAGGCTGACGAGGAGTGGGTTACGGTAACCCCCGCGTCCATCGCAGACGCCCAAGGGGGCGGCCGGCCGATGCAGGTTATCACGCGTGTCAGGGACGCAGTAGACCCTAACGATCCACCAGCAGGCGCCTTCCAGGCCAAGGTCGTGCAGGTCACCCCTGTGGAGAGCCTGGCGCAGGTGGAGAGGGGGCCGGATGGCAGCATGGTCCTAACACAGGCGGGGGCAGGAGGGGAGGGCAGCGGCAGTGGCGCCTTTGTCATCCCTGCGGGACACACCACGCGCATTGACCTGTCCGGCCCTGGGCGTGAAGTGGTGCTGACCGAGTCCCTGACTGGTAAGCACTGGGGGAACGGTTGCCTGGAGTTTTGCCGCAGTGTATAACATGGGTGGGGGGTGACATGGACATGCTTGGTGAAATCGGGACTTCACCTGGTGTGCACAATTCAATGTGTGCGGCAGATCTGGGGGCTGGTCGTGCTCGGGTGGTGCTGGATGGGGTCGTCGCAGGACGCAGACGGCTGCTAACCCTCACTGCCGCAAGGCCGGTGCAAATGCACTCCACCTGGCTGCTCAACCCTTCTCCTGCTACCGGGCCGCAGGCTGCACCATTGCTTGGGGCTACGACGGCGAGAAGCAAGCTCTGTACATGACCCACATCATGGTGGGTGCCGTTTGCGTGCCGTCGTGGCGATTCTGAGTCGTTGATCATATGCCCCAATCTGTGCTGTTGTATAACGCCGGCAGTGTGCTTGTGCGGCGTCTCTTACGCAAGGTGCTTAGCATTGCACCCACTGCAGCAGCGTTACAGCCCACCGTGCATGGCATGCCCACCTGCAGCCAAGTCGCAACACGGCAGGAGTTGTACGCGTGCTGGTCACTGAACCTTGGACCATCCCCCCTGCCCATATGTACGGCAGCCCGCCAGCGGGTTCAGCGGCTCGGAGCTGAACACGGCGCTCCAGTCTGCTGGCTCCGTGGTGTTCGAGGGCGCTCCCGAGTCCGTGGGCCCCGCCGAGCTCTTCGGCACGGCCCCCATCCAGCAAGGGGGGCACGGCGCCGTGGAACCGGGCGTCCTTGGCGAGGCCATGGGCTTTTTCATGGTGGGTGGCGCTGTCGTGGGCATGCCTGGCGCGGCCTGGGCTGTGGGTGATGGTGTATGCAAGCTGCTACATGGAAGCATGTGGTGTTGTTTGCGCCTCGGTCTGCCAGCAGCTTGCACTGGGGCACACAGCGACGCGCATCATGTCCGGCTCCAACGTACAGTAGTGTGCTTCCATGCACCGTTCGGTTGAGGCCTGATGGACCTGCTTGCTCTGCACCAAATGTTACCGCTGCCGCAACACAATGTTCTGCTGCGGTATGCCGCCCTGCATTACACCCTGACATCTGTCCCGGCCCTGTCCGCACCTGCCCTTGCGTGTAACAGGTGACCAAGACGCAGCAGCAGGACTCCAGCACCTCCAAGGAGCCCAATGAGCCCGGAATCTACATCAGCTTCCAGGGCATTGCCACAAATATCAACAGGCAGGAGAACAGCTGGCGGCCACCGCCAACGTACCAACAGGTGTGGGCGCGGGTGAGGGATGCGTGGGACATCGCCTTTAACCAGGGGTCCCCAGGGGCAGGCAGTGGCGATCCCGGCATCAGCCCGCCGTTCAGCGACAACATGGTATCGACGGGTGTGCGCGTAGTGAAGCCCCCGCAGCAGTGATCTGTTTACTAGGCTGCCTACGTATGGGTGATGACGTGGTTGAGGGCCGCACGGCACTGCTTCATTTTGGCACACGGCATGGGCACGTGCTCTCCTTGCGCCGCAGTCGATGGGGCAAATTGTAGGGGTATTGTGACCATGCACGCTTTGTCTGGTCATATTGTAGTCCTTCTGATTGTAGTGGGCTGTGGGGCAGGTGTAGTGCACTCAGCCACTTGTGGCACGGTGCCGTTTCGAGGTGTCGCACAGAAGCTGGAAGGGCCACGCATCGTATCGGGAGCTGGGGTGACACTCCTGGGTTATATTCGTGCCCATGGCTTGCACATGTACGTGTACCGTATGCAGCACCTGGCCAGATGGGTCTCCCTGCTTCCCTGTGCGGACTGGCTCCTCCTTGTGTCATCGAAAGCAGATGCTTTTTGGGGCTGAGAGGGTTTATTGGCTAATATTTTTTCAGCTATATATGCCCCCTGTTAAGTTAGGAGTAGGATGCGGTGCAAGGATTACAAGGCATTTCTAGTGACAAGACTAGGAAAGCAGGGCGGCGACACCGCGGTAGGATGGTCTGTGTCCGCGCTGATGCCCTCATGCCCGTGGCGGGCGGCTGCCGACCCGCAGGGCCCAGCCCTCTGGTTGCCACGCCCTCGCTGATTAAAGCTGCTGTAAGGTGCACAGCAGTGCGGCCTTTACGGCAAGGCAGGATTGAAGGGCTATTGCTCAAGTCACGGGCGTGTAGCTGCACGGTCCTCGGAGCTGTGTGCGCTGCATGCGAGCCAGCAGGTTGCGGTAGCTTGCTGTCATACGCCGTGCGTCTGTCGTGTTGCTTCCTGCTCGCCCTTGGGCTTCGCTGCTTTGTTCGAAGTGGACTGATGACATAACCCACTCCGTCATTCGCCGGCTGTCACCTTTGAGAGACAGAGATTGCGTTGTAAAGAGCTGATGCTGCTTGCATTCCTTAGGGTCTGTACTACACCTGAGGTCCAGGACGACAGGCCTCTTGGCTGACACACAGACCCACACCAGCCCTCTAAGATGCAAGTCGTTACTCGTTACAGTAGTGCATGAGCGGTACCAAATGCACGACGTAGCGTTGACATACCGTTGTCACAGTTGCACCGCGACTAGCCATCCCGTACAGCGTACACGCCGGTGCCGTACCATGCTCATGCGACACATGGCCCATACCCAAGCAAGCTGCCCCGGCACCTCGAAAGGCCCAAAGCCCGCTCAGTTGACAGTCCATGTCAGCTTCAAGCCACGCTGCACCGTGCTGCAGCTCCGCGCAAAAGCCTTGCACCTGCTATGTCGCGCATGCCCTACTCGCCTGTGCTCAGTTCCGCATCCCACGCCTCTCCATGGCAGTGCTGCAGCCTCACGCTGTCTCCCCGAGTAACACGCTCCCTACCCACCACGCTACCCACACGCCGGCAACCGAAGCTGCTGCTGCTCCGACACCCCGGCATGCATCAAGGAAACCTGAGCCACGCAGGGCCCACGGCAGCGTAGGGCTCCACCTAGAGTATGATGATGAGTAGCAGCAGCGGCAGCCAAATCGGGTGGGTGATGAAGAGGATGGGGATGGCGATGAGGGCCAGGGGTATCCAGATGGGGGACGTCAGCAGCGCGCCGATGCCCAGCGGGATGAAGACGAAGTGCGGCGCAAAGATGGCGGTGAGGAGCACTGGGATCCACAGAGGAGACGTGATCGCCGCGGCGATAACCGCCAGGGAGCCTGTGATGAGACCCATGGTTCGGTGGTAGCTGCTTTCTTGCGGCTTACGGTTCAAGTATGGATGCTGAGTGCACGGAAGTAACTAGTACTGTAATGTTTTCTGCGTTGTAGTCTAAAATAGCGAATGTATCAACGCGTGGCGCGGCAGCGAGTGCTTGGACGTCGCATGGCCCCCACCTTTATGACGGTGGCTTCTTGCCGATTGCGCGTGCCTCCCAAGGTATTGTCCATGTAAAGAATTGGTAGCGAGTTTATTTGCATGTTGACGTAATACTTGCAGGTAATAGACAGAGAAACAGCGGGAGATTAAGCCCACAGTGCCCCTGGCACGACACCGACCCACGGGTCATAGGTCGCCTCGCTGACCATCTATCCCAGCCGCTTCGTACAGGTGCTCCGCATACGGCAACCCAGCATGGACAAATGGCCACTTCTGTAGTGTGTGGGAGCTGCAAATCATGGTAAGCAGGCAATCGTTTTGAGTACACTGTGAATACGGGCTCAGCGGGGGCAGGGCCAAGGCACGCCACGCCCACGCGTACAGCTGATGTGCTACACCAAATGCGGCCAGCCTGGCACATGCCGCTGCCTTCCAGCCAGTCAGGACCGCTCGTCCGCTGCTGGATTAGACACTCGCCTTTCCCTGCTTTTGCACAAGGGGCACCTACACCCCCCCTCCCTACCGGGCACGGCAGGACTGGCCGTGCTAGGGTACTGCGCCCAATCCACTACCGTGTTGTTCTGCTGACCTACACCGGTAAGTGTCCACTGCGCCGTATGACGCTTTACGTTGGGGTTGAGGTGCGTGAATGGGCACACAGCAATCAAGCGGGTGGACAGCTCAGGCATGCGGAACCAATCCGAACAAAACTGTCCGATGGACCAGCTAGTCTCTCAAGCAAAGCGCTAGCCAATTGTAGTGCTTACATACTAGTAGTAGAATCACGTAGCATACGCTGCAGCCCTGGCCGCGTGGGAACGCAAAACTGTACTTGCCCGATCGCTCAATACCTTCCACACAACCGTGCATACAACTTATAGCTGCACAATGATACAAACAGTATGAAGCGGCAATTACATTCGCGGACCGCTGCGACTTATCGGCCGTCTAGACACGCTATGCGTTGTGGTCCAATCGCTCTTGCCCTAATAGCATGCATAGCATGTTCACAGGTGACGATAGCACAGTACTATGATGACTATCCAGGGGACTTCAACCTGACGGACATCGACGATGGCGTGGGTGTTGCGGGCCGAGGCCAGACGCACCGCAACCCAGGAGACCCCGTCGTTCTGCCTTACGCCTACCCGAACGTAGACGAGGCAGAACCACAAGTTTGGAGCACACGCCTCGACGACGGTGGCGACGCTGCTGAGGGTGCCGCAGGCGCGGGCCCCACTGCTGGTGCAGCTGGCCCCGCTGGGCCCCCTGCTACCGGGAAGGCGCGCGTTTTCGCCCGCGGCGCAGCAAGCCAACGGCATGCAGGCATGACAGCATCCAGAGCCGCCACGTGCGCGGATGGCAGCTGCACAAACTCAGACCTCGACAGCAGCTACGCCTCCGAACTGGACGCGTATTACGACCCATACGGTGCTGTGGATTTACACTACGACCCGCGCTATCCGTACGACAACTGCCACTGGGTCGGAGCCGGGTTTGACCAGTTCGTGTTGAACGGCACGGAGACGTGTTCGCTGCTGGTCCAGGGGGTGGATGGCCATGCGGACCGGCTGGCCGGGGGCCTGGACGGCACCTACATCCTGGCGGGTTGCTTCGAGGGGTGAGAAGTGCGGGGTGTGGTCGTTTGTGGGCACGAAGAGCATCATGGCTCATGGGGCGGGGCGGGATGTGAGGTATGGAGGAACAGGTAGCTTGGGTGTGTGGAAAGGGCTGTGGGCGTGGTGGCTCGAGGTTGTGACAGCATGGCGGCATTGGGTCACTGGATCATGGGCGTGGGCGCCTGAACGGCGCCGACTTCCTAGTGGGGTGCTCAGCGGGTGCGCTCAAGCCAAGTTCGCATGCCAAACACGTTACAGATACGTTGGCACGCGTGGGGTCAACGGCCAACGTCCCACCTGTCGTGTGCCTTCCCTTCCATGCGCTGCGCTCTCCGCACGGAGGAGGCTCGCAGATTCTTATTGCAGCCTAAGCGCAGTGCCTCTTGTCCCCTTGGCCCCTGCCGCACGTGTAGGAAACCCGTGTACCTGCGGTCGCGCTCCAGCGGCCCCGAGGGGGAGGACCGGGCGCTGTACTACAACTCGAATTTCGGGGTAGGTGGGGGGCTGGGGGTGCAGGCGGGTGGTACTCCGAGTGTTGGGGTTGCAAGGGCTTGGCACACGCCAACTACAGCTGCCGTGGCCGCACCCGGCAGCTGTCACTGGGCCACGTGTTGTAGCTGTGCGGTGGAGAGGCGAGCCATGCAACGGTGGAGCACAGGGCACTTCAGGAGACTGCGGCAAGCGCGCTCAGGCAACCGTGAGGAGCCACATGAAGGTTGGCAACCGCAGCACTGGCCGTCCATCGTACATGCATTATCTGCCCTCCGTCTAACCTTGGGTCTACTGCCTTGCAACCGTTCGCAGCAATGGGAATTCGCGGTGGGCCGCGAGCCCAACGTGGACCAGATGGCGCTGTACGGCGACGAGGGCCACGTGTCGCCCATGGACGTGCCGCGCTGGCGGCTGGCAGCTGCCTTCAACTCTGACCAGGCTGCGCTGCTGCCGTCCGACGACGAGGAGCTGTACTTTGTGGCACCTGGCGTCAGCGTCATGTGCGCGGACGAGGGGGACGCAGCTCTGATGTGGGACGGGGTCAGCGCTATCGTTGCGGGTGCTGATGGCAAGCAGGAGGGAGTGGGAAGGAAAGGCAGGGATGGCAAGGGCGGCGGGAAGAGCGTGGGGAAGCAGGGCGGGAAGGGCAAGGGTGAGGGGCGGAGGAAGGGGAGAGGGAAGGAGGAGGGGACAGAGAAGGGCGAGGGAGGGAAGGGAGGGGAGGCGGAGGCGGAGGGGGATAGGACGAAGGAGATTAGGGAGACGAGGGAGTATTGGCAGCAGCATGAGGAGGACTTCTACGAGCAATTGTACGAGCAGTACGGTGCGGCGTATGGGGCGTACGATGACGGGATGTACGACGATGGGTACGGAGGACTGTACTGATCCGTTACTCCGTGAGGAGTGGACAAGACAAGTGACTAGCAGCGACGTGTTGTTGCACCTTTCACCAACTGGTGTCTGACTTTGAGATGCCTGTGAGGCTCTGGCTGACGCGCCGGTGGTGCTTTTCTGTCCTTCCTTTTCAGTGCATCCATGAATGACTGGCATCTGGCAATCGAGGTGCTGGACTGGTGCCTCTGCTTTGACAGTATGTGAAAGCATCCGTGCTCAACTCCGTATAGGCCTATAATTCTGCATTTGCGGTAGGGTCTCGAACAGGCTGGCTTTCATGCCTGGGCATTACCGGTAGCTGCAGCGCAGCAGCACACCGCTCGGCATGTCCACACTCGGAGGCAGGAGTTGTTGCTGGGGTCATTGTAAGCGCTTTCAGTGCCTTATACTTTACCTGCAGGCTTGTGACTGCATCTTGACACAATGCACTCCTACTCATGCGCCTTGGTTGCCAGCAGTAACCATGGCCGTATATCGCGCCTTACACTCAGGCGGTTCCGGAGCGGCGCGAAGGCATACTTTGGACTCCTTTCGTTCAGAGGGGCTAAACTGCATTTACGTGTCTGCATGCCAAATTGCTCATCGGACATTCACAGTAGGATGTCGCGTGCTGCTGTCGTTGACTGAATACGTCAATCAGTGAAAATGGGATTGTTTGCGACAGCGCCGCTACCTCGGACGTGCTCTTGCCTGCTGAACTCAGCAATTTTGCTTTTGTTATGTCAGCTTCTGTCAGCTGGGAGCACTGGAATTGACGACGAAGGAGGTGCGTCGGAAGGACGGAAGCGGGGATGCCTCGCCCACTCCAGGCACTCCCTGAGAATCGGCAGGGGTTCGGGCCCTTTGGCAAGAGCTCATTGTGCATCACGACCAGTCTCTTTCTCGTGCAGGCACTCTCCTCCTGCTCAAATCGACGCTGCGTTATGGAAGAAGCTCATCCGTGGCGCTCTGGCCGGTTTCGAGCGGCGACTCCCCACCCTGCTCGTCGGCGAGGCCGTGGCCGGGCGTGAGCTGCGAGCTTGGCGCAGTGACCAGCCTGGACCTGAGCGGCCAAGGGCTGCAGGGGCCCATCCCTGACGCTCTGTCGTGGCTCACGGCGCTCGTGTCAATGTGGGTCTGCACCTGCAGCCTTGCATCAGCCAACCTGGCAGCACCGACAAGCTTCCTTACTTCCTTGCTCTTGCGTTCCAACTCCAGTACGTTTTGCACATGGACCCCGCAAATATTCACGTATGCCAGCCTACTGACCCGATTCCCGCTTTTGCCGCTGCTGCGCAGAGACTTGTCGAACAACTCCCTGACGGGCACGCTGCCGCCCTCCTGGAGCGCCCTGCAAGACCTGGAGGCGCTGCGGCTGGACGACAACGCGCTGCGCGGGCCGCTGCCCAGCCGCTGGGCGGCCCTGGCCAGCCTGCAAGAGCTCACAGCGCAGAGCAACATGCTGACCGGTACGGACACGTACCGTACATATTAAAATGGAAATTGGGACACAGTACATCAGGTTGCGCCTTGCCGCCGACCCAAACTGCACGGCTAGCGCCAGAGGCTGTGCTGTGTTTTTACGACCATCTACTATTGTGACCACATGCCTCCCCCAGGCGGTCTCCCGGCGCCTTGGGGCGCCCTATCGTCCCTCCAGCTCCTGGACCTGAGTAACAACCCCAGCCTAGGGCCTCCGAGCCCGGGACTGTCAGCTACAGCGTCAAGCTCATCTGGGTCAGACCCAAATCGAGCAGGGCAGTCAGCACAGGCCAGCTCAGCCACTGGGGCATCAGGTTCCAAGGCTACTGCGGGCGCCGCTGCTGCTACTGCTGCCGCAGCTGCGGTGGTTCAGGGCGCCCTACCTGCCTCCTGGGCCCGGCTGTCTCTGCTGCACACGCTGCTGCTGCGAAACACCAGCGTGGTGGGGACGCTGCCAGCGGAGTGGTCGGCGCTCAATAGGCTACTGCGCTTGTGAGTCAATTTACCGAATGGGAAGTGCTTGTTATCAAGACTGCAAATGTCATGAGACGCTATTCCAGGTTAGCGTTACGAGCACTGGTTGACAGCTATGCCCTGTCGCCGCTGTTTGCAGGGACCTCTCGTCCAACCGCCTCATGGGCACGCTGCCGCAGCAGTGGGCTGGTGCTTCCGGCCTCAGCGTGGGAAGTACTGGTGGCGGTGGCGGTGGGGGCTTCGCCGTCGGCGCCAGTGGCAGCGGTGGCGCCGGCGGCGGGCTGACATCGCTGCGGCACCTGGACCTCAGTGGCAATGGGCTGCAGGGCGCACTGCCGCCCACGTGGTCGGGGCTCGCCGCGCTGCAGCAAGTGTAAGCCTATCAGTGCTGTGCTGCTCTGTTGAAGTGTGCCACAACGGAGGACAGGCACTCGACTTGCCCAACCTATTCTCAGCTCTACCCAGGCACGATGCACTACCATGCGCGGCACACGCCAGACCATGCTCTGCCTACTCTTGCCCCGAAGCCCCGCACGCCTTAATGACACGCGGCCATTTTCCCGCAGGAGCCTGTCCTCCAACCAGCTCACCGGCACGGTGCCCGACGCCTGGGGCGCCCTGCGCTCCCTGGCCCGCCTGCAGCTGGCGGCCAACGCGGGGGTGTGCGGCCCGCTGCCCGCCGTGCTGCTGCCCGCCATCACCCTGGCGCCCGCGGGGGGCGGCGGGGCGGCGGGGGCGGCTGGGGGCGCCGCGACCGGCGCCGCGGTGGAGGGCACGCTGCTGCTGCGGGAGTGCCCCTGGGCCAAAACAGGTGGGCGGTGGGCGTGAAAAGCGGGGGTGACTGCACAGGATAGTACATCAGTCGTATTGAGGTGCATGAAAGCTCCTGGCCGATGCCGGTATGTGGTCAGTGCAGGTCAGTGTTATGCTTTCGGCCCTTGGCTTCTTACCTGTCGAGGCCGTTCTAGACACAGTCTTAGGCTTTGGTTCCTACAGTGTGCTGTCCTATGCCGCCCCTCGCCGACGAGTCTCCCTCCCCTTCCCAGCCCAGCCAGCCGAAACCCATGTATGTCCGCACTTGCCGCAACAGGCGGCATCCTGCAAGACATCCGCAGCACCCTGCGCGACCCCTCCTCTGCCCTCGCCGCCTGGCAGCCCGGCACCAACCCCTGCAGCGCGACAGCGCCGTGGCCGGGCGTCACCTGCACCGCCCCCTCCAACCCGACCACATCTACCGCCGCCGCCTCTCGGCGCTCCGCAGCTGCCACGGCCCTGCCTCCCTCCGGCGCCGTCGGCACCGCCTCCGGCGTCCCTCCTGCTGCAGCACAAGCCAACACCAGCGCCAGTAACAACACGAACGCCAGCGCCAGCAGCGACAGCGGGAGCAACACCGCGGGTAATGGCAGCTCCTCGCTTGCGCCTGGCCAGTCACAGGCCATGTGGGTCAGCGTGTCACTTTCGGGGCTGGGCCTGGTGGGCACGCTCCCCGGGCAGCTGGCCCTGCTGGGTGATGTGCTGCTGGAGCTGGACCTGGGGGGCAACCAGCTGGGAGGTAAGTGGATACGGTATGGGGGCCTGGGTACACGGGGCACACGCCGACACCCTACAATTGCACAGATACACGTGTTGTCCGTGACTGCCTGCCAGCTAGCCTACGCAGCGTTGCAGCCGGGTCGCTTGTGCCGTACGCACTTGCATCCCATTATCAAAAATCCGACACGGCTTCCGTTGTAAGGCGACTGATTTCCTGCAAACCATATCCTTGTGGCGTCTTAACGACCTTGCATACCTCCCTCCGCCCACTAGGGACCCTGCCCGGCAGCTGGTCTACTCTGGGCCGCCTGCGCCGCCTTGCCGTGCCGCACAACGACCTCACCGGACCTCTGCCCCCGGCCTGGAGCGCCCTTGCCGCCCTGTCGTACATGGACCTGTCGTACAACAAGCTGGCGGGCACGCTGCCACCGGACTTGCCTGCTGGGGACATAGCCGCCACCCTCGCTGACCTGTGAGTACGGCACCCTCTCCTTCCTGGTTGTTTGCGCCCACCGTCCGGTACATTGACACTGCCGGGGAGGTACCTGGGGCGTCGTGTGGGCCTGCACTGTGATCAAGCGTTTATTTCAATAAATATTGTTTCTTTTTACCGATGGTTTTCTTTTTACCGATGGTTACCGATGGTTCACTTTAGATGTTCGTTTTAGTGATGCTTTGCCCTCTGCCCTGCAGGGACTTGTCGACCAACGCCTTCACCGGGCCGCTGCCGCCCTGCTGGTCCGCCCTGGGCGCCCTCACCTCCCTCCACGCCGACAGCAACGTGCTGACCGGCCCGCTGCCCCCCCAGTGGGGCGCCCTGGGCGCGCTGCAGGAGCTGGGCCTGGGGCGCAACGCCCTGCGCGGCAGCGTGCCACCGGAGTGGGGCCGCGCCATGCGCAGCCTCAGGTGGGTGGCAGACGGGAGTAATAATGATAATGTTACGCGGGCAGGACCCTGCATGAGATGAAGGGGGTAGGGTGTTTGCACGCGTCTACCACCGTCGGTGGGTGGCAGACGGGCACTGGCAGTACAAGCGCACATACCGTGCCTGTAATATGGGTCAGGGTATACCGGTATGCACAATCTCAGATGGGTGGATCCAGGTGGGATCCAGGCATGCGGCATGGCTACCCACCTCTCTAACCACTACAGTTGCACACCTTGAATCCGGCGAAAGCAGCGGTAGGATTTGCCTACCACTTGCCATGTGGGTCGGGCTTACCTTCCGTGCTGTTACCTCCTTGTCCCCCGACTAGCCTTTATAAACGGCGCACGCAATTTCACCCCAACCCTGTAGGTACCTGAGTCTGACGCACAACTCGGACTTGTGTGGCGTAGTGCCACCGCTGGGCGGGACCGGGCCCGGCGCCGCGTCCCCACGGCTGGACTCGTCCGCCACCCAGCTGGGCGCCCAGTGCCCCGACTTGGCCCAGGCCGGCATCAAGGCCAGCTCCGTGCAGCTATGGGCGGCTGCAGGTGCGTGTGCTGTACGTTGGTTGACACGCGACCCTTTTGCCAAGCTTGCGGTAGTGTGTGTTGGCGTCGAGGACTGGTGTCTAGAAGCCATAGGCTGGCACGTGGCACTGCACACGCCAAGCCTTGTGGCGAAGCACCGTTGAATGTTATTGTATATCTGACTGGTTCCCCACCCTTCCGACCTCCTCCACAGCCGCCAGCGCCGTCGGCACCTTGGTGCTGGTGGCGGTGGTCGCCGCCGCCGTGTCCGCCGTCAACCGCCGTCGCGCCGCCGCCGCCGCCACAGCCGCCCGCAAGGAGCGCCAAGCCGCCGCCGCAGCAGCAGCCGCCAGCCCCGCCGCCAGCCCCCGCAGCGCCACGGCCGCAGCAGCCCCTGCCAGGTCTCCCTTTGACGCCTCAACCATCCCCCGTAACACGAGCATCAGGCCCAGCTCTCGTGCTGACAGCCTGGAACCGTCTGCACCGAGGCCCAGAGTGTCCTTGGTGCCCCCGGACCCGCTGTCCCTGTCGCGATTCAGCTCCGCCAGCCGACACCGACCCAGCAGCACCCACAGCCCCTCCTTCTCCCCCGCCAACTCGCCTCACAACACGCACTTGCAGGTGGCGTCCCGCCTGCAGTCTGCCCCCTCCCTGCGTGCCCTCGGCGTCAACGTGCACAACAGCACTGTCGACAGCCAGAACCACATGGAGCCACCACGCCGTGTGCAGCCACACCGCGTCCGTCACAACAGCCTTGGTGATGTCTGGGCTTCGTCCATGTCCCCTCCTCCTTGGCCTGGAGGCGGGGCAGCAGGGCACCCCTCCCGCAGCCACCGCCACTCTTACCTCCGCCCGCCGTCTCCAACGCACCACGTGGCAGAGGAGGCGTACGGGCTGGCGGACGTGTACGGCGCCTCAGAGCCCACCGACTACGACGTGTCGTACGTGTACGGCACGGCGCTGTACCCCCTGGATGATCCCGACGCGTACGGAGGCCTGTCTCACCAGCCCGCCCGCCCGGGCAGCGCCCCTGGCAGCCACCGGTACTACACCAGCAGCTCGCAAGCAGTGCAGCAGCGGAGGCGCCTGGCCCTTGCCGCCGAGGGTGACCGGACCGGAAGCGCGGCCCCGGACGCACACGTGTCTTCTGCCACGCGGCAGCCTGCAGGCCTTGTCAGCCCTCGCGGGGCCCGCGGCCAGCAGCGCTCCGCGTCTGCACTATCGCCGTTGGCATCGTCGGGGCTGGGGCCAGGCCGGCTGCCGCCGCACCTGAACCTGATGGAGCGGAGGTTGCTGGCAGGGGCAGCCGCAGCAGCAGCTGGTGCTTTCGGAGGCGGGCTCGAGGCCTCAGCAGCAACGGATGCAGCGGCTGCCCCGGTGGACGCAGAGGCGGGTCCGGAGGCGGGTCCGGAGGCGGGAGCATCCCCGTTTCGGATCGGGAGGGCAGTGGGCACGGAGGGGGTGAGAGGCAGTGCTGGCAGGAGGGAGACTGGGTTGACTCTGCAGCTGCCAAACGCCAAATCAGAGGGGGCTGCGATGTGGGAGGGAGAGCCGTCCTCACGGATCGGCAGCTTCACCAGGTGAGGCAACAGACTGCATTCGTGTTGCAGCCGCACACCCTACCGTAGGCCCATACACAAGCTGTGTGCTGCATTGATGGCATCCATAGGAAACGTGCATCTCCCAAGCAGCTTGGGACCATGCCCTGTCGATTTTCCTACCGAGTTTCATCCAATGACCCTGCAATGCTGGCGACGCATGCCCCTAGGCTGGTGGCGTCTCTCGTGCCCCGCCGAGGCGGTAGCGGCAGCGGCAGCCGCGGCGGCCAGTACCCCCCGCACCCGCTGTCCCACTACGGGGAGGCCCCCCAGGACAGCACCAACAACGCAACCGCAACCGTCAACGCAACCGTCCGGAGCTCCTCCGCCCTCCTGGAGGCCATCAACAGCCCACGCACGCTGCACACGGCGCGACCACGGTCACCCATGTTCACGAGCAGCCGCAGGGGTGCTGGCTCGTCGCCCCGGCTGCGGCACATTGCCAGGGATGGACAGGGGGCTGGGTCAGACAGGGAGGCGGACGACATGGCGGCGGCGGCGGACCTGTACCGCGCGTTAGTTGGTGCAGACGCGGAAGACGGGTACGAAGGGGAGCTGGAGCGTGAGCAGCAGCTGGAGGGAGAGGAGCGGGAGCAAGGGGACGCGGAGGTCGTTGCGGCTGTTGGAGCGGCCGCAAGCGGTAGCAGGTGCGGCGCGTAGGGGTCCAGGCACACCGGCTTGCTTGGGCCTGTTCCTGCTACGGCGACCGCAACTTGGAGGAAGGCACCACGGAGGAAGTTCGTATCCTCCTTTGCAGCTGGTCTCTTGTGTTATGCTGCGTACGTGGTTTCCACCGTTATTGCCACTGCATCACGAGCGCCCCTCGGCTGCTGTGTGCAGGTCCCCTCGCCTGGCCCGCAACCCACTGTACGGCGCCGAGCCACCGGCCGAGTCCACTGCCTCTGGAGCAATTCAGGGACTGGAGCTGCTGTCCGCCGCCGCTGCGCGGGGCCCCGCCACTGCCGCTCTCCCGGACCCCTCCCGCAGTGCTACGGCCGGCCTCGCCGAATGCAGCAGCGGAGCCGCCTCCCCGCGCCGAGCGGTGCCCTCCGCTGGTGGCGCTCCGCTCCACAGACTGCGTGTCCGCACCACCGCAGATCTGCTACTAGATGGCCCTGTCGCAGACGGCGATGCCGAGGATGGGGGCGGTGCGTCGGTGTTCAGGGGGTGGAGCCCGCACGCGCAGCAGCTGTCGCCGGGGCCGCAGGGCGGGGATGGGCCCTTGCGGGTGCCCAACTTCCCGGTCAGCCCCCGCAGCGGGGGTTCGGCAGGACACGTGTCGACCGGCACGTCGCCCATTCTGGGCCAGCCGCCGCGGCTGGGTACTGTACAGCAGCCGCAGATGCTACAAAACCGCGGCCAAGGGCTGGACGCAGGCGGTGCGGTCGGCTGTGCCGGCGGCCACCCGGCTTTGGCTTCCGGCGAGGAGGGCCCCAGCGCGGTGTGGGAGGTGGAGGAGGCCGTTCCTGCGCCAGCGGACCCGGTCCTGGTGTCCATGCCGACTTTCAGCATCCGCAACGCACAGCAGCCACAGGAGTAGGTCGACCGTACTGATCGTCAAGGTGCACAGTAGTATGACATTATGCTTGTGAGGATAAGTGGGTCAGGACGCCATGTAGGGTGAAGTAGGCACCCGGTGCACTCAAGTCAGGGGGGAATGTACGATGGTACCATCTCGCGTGTTGCCGCATTTAATCTTCGGCGGTGAACTGGCGATGCCTGTTTGTCTGCACAAAGAGGTGGTGGTTCTTTTCGGGGGGCACAGCGCGTGCTGCTACACGTCTCGCCCGCAGACCCCTTCAGGTGGTGTGGGCAGCACGTGGAACGGTGCGAGGTGGACATGGCTCGCAGGGGTGTTCTGGCGGGGCGGGGCTCAAGGCCAGGCGGTATGCGTGTGGGTGTGCCTGTCGGTGTGTGGCAACTCCCGTCCGTTTCTTCGCTTTGCTGCCGTGTGGGGTGTGTCGCCTGCAGTTAGTGCTGTTGTTGTTTGATGGTAGTGACGGTGTGTGCCGCTGCAGCATGTCCGGCCCGCAGACTGCCTTCAGGCAGGTCCCCACCGGGAAGAGGTAGCCCTGTCGCCTGTTATGTGGACCGAGGTTCTGTGACATCCCGTCGTGCGCAATGTGGCCTGCTGGCAGCAAAGGGCGACAGCCCTTCCCAGGGCCGGTCCAACTGGAGAGGATGGGAGGCGCTGTAGCGACTGGTGTGCGGGGTTGTGCTGGCTGGCCGTGGCTAGAAACCGGCTTGGGGCGTGGGTTTGTAACGAACACGGGAGCTGGGGAAGCCTTCCACGCACACCCATCGCCCAGAGAGAGCAATGATAGAGGCTTCCGTCCTGAAGCACACAAGCCATGCGCACCGTTAGGGCCAAGGCGGCACGTGGCACATGGGTCCACACCCAGAAGCTCACCCGTAGGCACGTGTTGATAACGAGTCACACAATCGACAAAACGGAGGAGCAACGTGGCAGCCAAAGGAGCACTGGGCACCACTCAAGGCAGAATACCGTTACAGACGGTACCGGTATGCAGCTATGTGACGCGTGGTACATGCTGCCGCGGGAGCTCCCCTGCCTGACGCTCACCTGTAGGCCTGCTGCTGCTGACAGCAGCCGCTTGCACGCTGCAACACGGTGGCAAGTGCAACACGGCGGCGAGTACGTCGCAGCACGTGAGCAGGGCAGGCAGTACGAAGTGACAAACGCAGCGTCAAGCATAAGCTAAGCCAATCTGGAGAGGTCAGAAGCTGAAGCGTGAGGCTCCGCGCCTCCGGCACCTCTGCGGCTGCAGCGCCTGCCCGGTGCCCGCTGGCCATGCTTACGGCTGCCCCACCTGGCACCTTGGAGCCGTACGGTACGTCACAAACCGGTAACGGCACAGCATCGTCGCAGCGCACGTGCGCACCATGAACGTGCGCTGCGCAGATCCCACCGTACAGTACGTTGTGGCCAGCCCCCCATTGGTATGGTTGCTTGGGGTAGGCGCTCAGTTGCCCATGAGGACGGACAGCCCGCAGGCCGGCCATTGGCACAACTCAACACCTTACGGGTGAGTGGTTGCCCATACGCGCCACTGCCTGCAGTTGTGGGCAACGGTCTTGGGGCTGGGGCAGGTGGTGATCACAGCGGTGGTCGTCATGGGCCGCCCCGGCAAGCTGGCACCGAGCGAGTCCCGCCAGAAAGCTGCCGCCCTGTGTGCAGCTG
>VFQN01003583.1_pt1 | contig 21899 bp, 17 predicted proteins | sample 3512371 | NCBI WGS metagenome assembly VFQN01 (sample SAMN10412370, study PRJNA504923) | tailings metagenome | isolation source: Replicate 2 from Balatoc abandoned mine | place: Philippines: Itogon, Benguet | collected 2017-08-28
TCCACCCCATGACACCCTGTCGGCCACACGTAATCCAGACGCCGTAGAATGGCCAGAACCTTAGCAGCCCACGAAACACTGCGCTCATCAGCGCGCACATCGACCCTCTGCAGCCTGCCGCGCTCTACTATCTGCGTGGCACCAGACAACGCAAGACGCAGGTCATATTTGAAGGCGTCCCCATACGCAGAATCTTGTCCAGCCACCAGCCTGTTCCAAAACGAACAAACGAGCCCAAGCCAGTAATGATGCAACGGTAACTGGCCCAGCTCCCTGTACAACAGCCGCAACGGCGGGACACGAGCACCACAACACCGTTTGAAGAAGTCCTTCTGAACAATGCACATGGGATGCCGCATCGCTCTATCAAAGATGGAACCAGTCACTTCCCGGCCGCGTTGCCCAGGACTACAACCGAGCAGAGCACAAATCACGTCAGGAGCCCAGACCTCAGCCGCATACGACAAGACCGACCTGACCTGAACATTGAAGCTGGATACCCGTACGGCAGGGGCGAACAGGTGGTTGGCGTCGAGTTTGGCCACCAGCCCGTACATGGCCCGCTGGCCCGCCAACAGAAGCTCATTCACACAGCTGTCAAACGGGCTACCAGGCCCGTAATAAATCCCAAGGTACCTAGCCCTGTGCTTGACCGGAACCGCCTTGCCCATGACACGAAAGCGCGCACTGCGCTCAAGCTGCTCGCGCCTCCCAGCATCCCTGTGAAACACCACAACCTCGCTCTTGCCAGCGTTCACTCGCATGCCGAAAGCAGCACAAAAATGCTCTAACAACTCCAACACCTTCTTAAGCCGCTCGGGGCACGTGCAAAAGATGCTAAGGTCGTCCGCGTAGAACAGCAGCGGCACTGCACGCAACCCAAACCGTGGCACCTTGTCCGCATGCATTGCAGCGCCTTCATGCGCATCCTTGGTGGCAAGATAGTCTGCAATCACTTCGATAAATAACCCGAACAGCCCTGGGCTCATTGGACACCCCTGCTTGACCCCCAGGCTGGACCCCACCAAAGGGCCAAGGCGCCCATTCACCTTGCCTTCGCATGTGCATATTCGTCATATTGAAGGACCCACCCAGGTAACAAGGTCGGTCACGAAGCTGTTGGGCACCAGCACCCGCAGCATGGCCTTCCACATCTCGGGGTCGTCTTCCGGCAGCTGCAGCACGCCTGGTGCATGCCATGCAAGGATGCCGAGCGAAAGGCACCAGCGGGGGTGCGTGACACAGCCGCTTCCTAACAAGCTCGGTGCGCAAAGGCGGACAGGCAGCATGGCTCAAGCGAGGCGACACGTGGAGCCGTAACGGAGGCAGCAGTGCGTTGGACACCCACCGGGAGTAGGCAGCTTCAGCGAAAGCGCGTGACGCAGCACAGGGGAGCCCGCGGACAGCGCGCAGCGGCAGGCGGCCAGTGTGTGCCCGTCACGGAGGGACAGAGTCAGGGAGCAGCCGGGCTGGCAGCAGGAGAGGCAGGGAGGGGAGGGGCTGTCGACGGTGCTCATGGGTTGCTGCTTGTCGGCCTCGTGCGCGGACGGGAGGCAAAAGGCGTTCGGCATGCCTGGTATACGTGTACCAACTGTCGTCGGTGTTCGTAATGCCGGTTGCTGATGAAGACTGTGCGTTGTCGCCGTGGAAATGCGCCATTTGCGTGGATAATTTGGAAGCGCCCGTGTTACCCGTGATGCACACGTGACGCTCGGGGCAAGGTACGAGGCGGGGAGCGGTTTGGGTGGTTAGGACTTGAGAAACTGCGCCGTCCACCACAAGTGCGTAGAGTACCGCATGAATACCAGCAGCAGTGATCGCTCTGTCATGAAATTCGTCCTGTTGATCACTAGACGACCGACCCTGTTTCGCCTTCGCTCCTGCCGTACATGTTGGTTGGAGCCTGCGCGTGGCGGTGACCCCTACCGCCTACGTACGGGGCCTCCCCTGACGTCAGATCGGTTACACACCGCAAAATCAGCATGGCCCCAGTCACTACGCATCACAGGGGGCCTTCACGTGCCGTGCCTAATACACCCGTACATACATATGTGCCAAGACCACGTTCCGTCCAACAATACCTGTTTTGCACTGGCCAGCATGCACATGTGCATGGCATCTCCACCAGCCCCCGCTCGCCCGTCCGCCTGCCCTCCCGCCCTCCTGCCGGCATGAAGCCCTACCCCTGTCCTTGCCACAACAGCTGCTGACTGCCCCCCACCTCATCAAGGCCACTTAGACTCCCCTTGGCAGTCACGTAATTTGCACTGTACACCTGCTGCGACAGTAAGCTAGCGAGCTACTTGGCCTGCCCGCCTTCCTCCACATCAGCCCGGATCACCCGCCTGTGTCTTACTTCATTCACCCTTGCCCCTCCAGCTGACCACCTGCCACCTGTCGTGGAAGCTACTCGGCCTTCCCGTCCTCCGGCTGCGGCGTGATGGTGAGGGCCACGGTCAGCGTGCCGAGCCTGGCAAACGCGTGCATGGCAGGCTCCGGGGTCTCGTGCCGTCCGCCTGCCCTCTCTGGCTCTTGACGTTTGTACCTCGGCCCCTCCAGCTGACCACCTGCCACCTGTCGTGCAAGCTACTTGGCCTTCCCGTCCTCCGGCTGCGGCGTGATGGTGAGGGGCATGCAGTCCATTCCCAGCTCCGAGGCCAGGATGGTGCACACCTGGGGTGGGTGGTCGACAGGAGCAAGACGAGGGTGGGGAGCAAACATGAGGCTGCCGAGGCTCCTTGGCAAGCTGTGGGGTGTACGTAGGGGCGCTATGCATGCGGTGTGAGTAGCCCTCATTGCTCCTGCTTCCTCCGGTGCTGCTCCCACTGCTGGTGCAAACAGCACGGCAAAAGGGGCACGGCAGTGCACTGAGCAGAGCGCTGTTGCTAACCCGCCTGCTGCTGCTGCTCCGGCCCGCGGCACAGCAGCTGCGCCGTTCCGTCGCCCTGCGAACCCACGCCCTTGCCGCCCCAGATGAGGTCCTGGATGGCGCCGTACGACAGGACCTGGGGGCAGGTGGGGCAGAGCATTTCCATGTGCTTCTGGAGTGTGAACACCTGGATGGGCGCGTGCGGCAGAACCTGGGGGCGGCAGCGGCTGCGGGGACGGGCTCGTCAGACGGCACTGCTTCAAGCGAGGGCGCATACTATATTGGGTCAAGCTCCTGCATGGGGAGGTTAGATGGCAGGACCTGGTGGGGTCCAGGGCGGCGGCGACAGGTCCGTTGCGAGGCGGGGGAGGGGGGATTAGAGACCAGGTATCGTTGTACTCTTTATAGATGCTACGCTCCTTGGGATGGGGCCGTACGATAGGACCAGAGGGCAGGTGGGCGAGGGCGGCCTACGGCGTCACCCAGCCCGCCTAACACAAAACCTTTCGGTCAGCGTCCAAGCAGCAAGTCCTTGGCAAGATGGTGAAGGTGGAGAAAGCGATAAGTTGCAGAGTTACGCCGTCACCCACCTTGTGCAGCACGGGCGCCGTGAGCTGCTGGGGGCACAGCGGCCCGGCGTGCGTGTCGAACAGCTTCTGCGCCTCCACCATCAGGCGGCTGTGGGAGGGAAGGTAACGTCAGGGCAGGGGTGTAGGGTCAGCAGCGTGGACGCGAGTTGGAGATGTGTAGCACACAGCGGCCCCGCGTGTGTGTCGAACAGCTTCTGCGCCTCCACCATCATGCGTCTGGGGCATGGGGCATGCCACGGTAGATGTTAGTACAGGTAGATAAGTCACGATTCGCGGCGTGGTGTGTACACGGGCCAGCTGCTGCTGCGCCTCCACCATGACCGGACGTTTGATGCAGGGCAGGGGTGCAGGATGAGGGGCGTGGGTTAACAGTGTGGTGGGCAGAGTTGCAAGGCTGCCGGGGTGCACCCTGAGCAGCTTCGGCGGCTCCACCATCAGGCGGCTGGGGGGACGAGGGGTTAACGAACGCTGGGTGCAGGGCGGGCAGGGTGTGTTAGCAATGCGTGTGTGTCGAACAGCTTTTGCGAATTCACCATCTGGCGATCGGGGAGCGGGAAGCCAAGGGCGTGAGGTGCAGGGTGGGCAGGGTGTGTTAGCGGCCTGTAAGGTACACCTCCAGCCTTGTGCACCTCCACCTAAAGGCGACGCCACTGCAGCGCGACAGGGCAGTAGGACAGTTGCAAGCAGGACCTTCCATGCGCGCATATGCGTATCACCCAGTACCTAAACGTCCACCAGCTCCGGCGCCGCTCACACTCGTTCACAGTCCCCCTCATCCCAGCCCCTGCACGTCCCCTGCCTCCAGCCCCTTCAGCTGCACACGACCCAACGCCCTGAGCAGTAACCCTGGTATCTCCCGCCCATGCGCTTAAACGCGTATCGCTGCCTTCCTCAGTCCTCACCCCAGTCCCTGCACGTCCCCCTCCTCCAGGGCCCTGCGCTTGTGGGCTAAGCCACCCAATAAGCACAGCCCCCACCCCCACCCCCGTCCCCCTCACCCCAGGCCCTGCAGGTCCCCCGCCTCCAGGGCCTCAAGGGCCTCCCCTGTCACGCGGTGGTTGATGGGGCCCAGCAGCACCTGCAGCGCCTCGTGGGCGGGCTGGGGGTGGGAGGGAGGGGAACAGCGGGGGAGGGAGGGGCACAGGATCACGGATCAGCTGTGTATCCAGTGTGTGTGGAGGAGGGAGAGGGGGAGAAGGGGAAGGAGCGGCGCAGGATAAGGTCTGTGGCACTTGCTGGGGTGTTATGGGTGTATTAGGGTGGGCCAGCAGCGCCTGGAGCGCCGCGTGGGCGGGCTGTGGGGTGGGAAAAGGCAAGGGATGGAAGGGGAACGGGGGTGGGTGAGGGCAGAGGTTGGGGCAAGGGGCAAGGCTTGTGCCATGCATGCACCAGCGGGCTATGGCAGTGTCTGCAGAGCCTCGCGGGCGGGCTGTGTGTGAGTTGGGGGCCAAGATCACAGGTACGGGATAGCGTTTGTCGCATGTGTCCAGTCTGCCAAGGCCAGCAGGAAGGGAGCTACGGCTTGTGCGCCGCACGTGTATATGCACGTGTCAGACTGCTAGGATGACCCTGGGGGAGGCCCTTGCCCCCACCCACCGTTGCGGGCCGCGGGTAGGCCTCGTGCAGGCTCGTCAGCACATGCGCCCGTTGTTGCCAGACCGCAGGTGTGGCCTGCAGGAAAACCCATCCCCCCTCCCCCACCCACCGTTGCGGGGCGCGGGTAGGCCCCCTGCAGGCTCCTGAGGATGGTGGTGGTGTCCTTGGCCGCCTTGAGGTCCACCAGCACCAGGTGCAGGGGGGCTGGGGGGAGGGCGGAAGGGCAGGGAGGTGTCCATAATCGAAAGTGCAGGGTACAGGGACTTGCAGCATTTATGCCTATTGCAGCAAAGAGGCAGGGTGCTCGGAAGCTTGGGGCAACACGCAAGGGTGGGGGGTGACAGGCCAGTATCGAGAATGTCCCGCAGCACGGATCATTCTCGCTTTCGCCACCAGCCCCTTCGCACGCACACCGCTCCTGCCGCCTCCTATTTCCTGCTGCTGCCCTTGCCCTCGACTTCCCCTCCGCATGCACCCTTCGGCCTTCGCCACACACCTGATGTACACGCATCACCTTTTTTCCTGCTGCTGGCCCTGACATAGCCACACAGCGGACGTGCATGCAGGCAGCATCAGGTAGCATGTCTGTCACTCCAGGACTCTGGCCGCATCGCCCTTACCCGCCAGCTTGATCCGGTCAACGCGCAGCAAGTCCCGGTCAAAGGTCATGAGCACCGGCACACTGCCGTACGCACAGGCCTGGTCCATGCGGCCTGCAGACAACAGGGCAGCAACCAGGGTTTGGGCATCCGTACAGCCCCAGCACGGCACTAGCTGGTGCAAGCTACATACACACGCGTCCAGGCAAGAGGGTGCGAGGCGCATACGCAGTACCGCGGCCGTCCAGCGGGAATGAGCGCTCTGCATCCTCCATGTGAGTCGCAAGAAGCAGCATCCCTCGCATCCCTACAGCCTTACACCAGGGCCCCTTCAACTGCCTTCATCGCCTTAATTTACGTACGCGACCGTGTATCAAGCCACCCCCGCCGGCTACCCTTGGAGGGGGTGGTCATCCCTTCCACGTGCTTCAACTGTCAACTCTTTTGGAATGGCGGCACGTCCAGTACACACACCGTCCCACCCCCGCCGGGGCCCCATCCTCCTCACCGCACTTGGAGGGGGCGTTCCACTCCCCCGCGTGCCCTTGCTTCACACAAATGCAATTGTGTGCGCGACGGCGGCGCACGCACTGATGCCCGTTGGGCCGCCATCCCTGTCGGGTCCCCATCCTCCTCACCGCACTTGGAGGGCGTGGCTATCTCCCCCAGGTACGCGAACTCCATCTCGCCGCGCACCGTCAGCTTGAGGTCGTACACGTGGTTGAAGGCACGCGCCAGCTGCAGGGGAGGAGCAAGCGGATATGGTAATGGATCTTGCATAGCTGCTTGGACACCGAGGGCGGTAAGAGTAAGACAACGGCATCCGAGGTCGTACCAGTACACGTGGTAGGAGGCACGTGCCAGCTGCAGGGCAGTTGGGCAGTTGGGCAGCGGGGTGGTTCCAGGAGTGTGCCATGCGTGGTGCCCTTGGGCATGAAAGTCATAAAGCAACCAACCACGTGAGGATGAAGGCACGTGGCAGCTGCGGTGAAGCATGGGGGTGCTGCGGGGGCCGGTAAGGCACGTCGTTGCCGCAGACGTCATGCACGGCAAGGGACAGGTCGCATCCCGGCCATCCAAATCGCTCCAGGTACAACAGAAATCGACGCCAGGAGCCCGTGCGGTACCAGCACCACCGAAACCACGGCACCACGTAGGCACAACCCAAGCTGTTCTGCCGTGACCCACCAGCACGCATATGGCTGCCGAGGAGGACAGTCCCTTGCTTATGGGCAGCGTGGTGCGGTGGTTGGCCAGCGCCAGGCCCCCCACGGAGTGCGCCACGGCAATGCGGTAGGCGGTGCCGGCGGCGTAGGAGAAGAAGCCGCCCTTCTTGGCCTCTGCGGGGTGCGTAACAGTGGGAAAGCGGTGATATCTGGCCAACATGTTGTTGGACATCATGTGTTCGGGGTGGGGGAGGTGGTGCCGGCGGCGTAGGAAGAGAAGCCGCCAGCCTGGGCGGCTGCGGGGGCACGTGACAACGGGGTTCGGAATTACAACGATAGGGAAGTAGTTGGTGTAGGTCATGAAGGTGTTGAGGGGCAGTGCCGGCGGTGCAGAAGGAACAGCCGGCCCGTCGGCCCGCTGCGGGGCACGTTTCCGTGTGGGAGTTAGTGCTGTGGGCTGTACAGGTGCAGGGAGGCGGTGCCGGCGGCGTAGGAGCGGAAGCCATCCTTCTGGACCTCTGCGGGGCATCAAGTAGGGGGGAACATGGACATACCCCATGTCAACGGAGAGTGATTAGCCGGTGGCGGGGCAGCTGCCCGCCTGGGCCACTGGGGGCCGAGGGCAAGGGGGAATTGAGGTCAAGGCGCACCGCAATTACTGGGGGTCAAAGACACGGCCGACGCATTACCGAGGCAACCTGTGGTGTAGGCAGCGCCAACGGAGTTCGGGGGGCAGTCAAATGGGGCATTGGAGTACTGTTGCAGTAGGCGATGGAGGTGACGTACGAGGAGCGGCTGCCCGCCTGGGCCGCTGGGTAGGCAGGATCGAGGGCGGAGGGCGAGTATTGAATAGAACAACCAGATGAGGGGGTGCAGGGATAGGGTGAGAGGTAAGAGGAAGGTAGGGGGCGACGGCAGGTGGGCGTAGGGATGTGTGCGGAGGTATGCAGGTCAAGAAGGTCGGCGTAAGAGGCAAATTTGCCCATCTGGGTCTTAGGGGAACGGGAGAGTTTGCCCAGCTGGGTCTCACGGGAGAGGTGAGGACTGGAAAGAAGTGGTATGGATAGCGCCAGAAAGGAGGCTAGACGTGATGCACATGCCCCCTGTACCCTGATCCCGGTGAGAAGCACCTGCTCGCGGTGCACCCTCTGAGGCAGTACGACGCAAGCTGCACCCATCGTCCAGCGGCCGGTAAGGCACATGCTCCACCCACCCTCTACGGTATCACGTTGGGGCAGGTGCGAGGGGCTTTTCGGCGTGGTCCCACGGCAGTGCCCTGGCCCTGGCCTTAGTAATCCATGTAGTACCACTCAATGCTTTCGGAGGGCTGTCTCCTTGCCCTCCCGGGGTGGTGGGTGTGGTACATCACCGAGACAGCAAGACGTCCCCTGTACCAAACCGAAGCCAAGGTAAGCCTCATGTTTCCACAACGCGCTGCACCACCCTGCTGCACCCACCCTCCAGAAGCGCCTCCGGCTCCAGGGGAATGACCACGGGCCCGTGCACCTCCCCCCTGTCGGTGGTGGTGGTGATGCTTAGCACCTGGTGAGGGGCGGGGCAGGGTGGACTGCATGTGTATTAACAAGCTGTGTGCTGGGCTTCTGACCACGGGCCCGTGCACCTCCCCCCTGTCGGTGGTGGTGGTGATGCTTAGCACCTGGTGAGGGGCGGGGCAGGGTGGACTGCATGTGTATTAACAAGCTGTGTGCTGGGCTTCTGACCACGGGCCCGTGCACCTCCCCCCTGTCGGTGGTGGTGGTGATGCTGAGCACCTGGTGAGGGGAGGGACAGGGAGGGCGGCATGTGTATTAGCGTGCATTGTGTAAGGCTGCTGCACGGCATGTGAAGGGCAGGAATTTCATGGCCACGTTAAGGATGGTGCACGATGGAGCGCCTGTGAAGGGCCATGGGATCAGCAGAGGGAACTAGGGCTGAACGGGGGCCGACGGGTACGGCTGTTAGGCGCAAGCCATGCGTTGAAGGACGTGCGCAGTAAATTGCGATGCAGGGATGGCTAGCTGTCAAGGTAGGGAGGCAAGGACGCGACTCGCCTGGCATTTTCCAGTGTTTCAGGCCGTAAGGGGGAGCATGTGCTAGGGTGCACGATCCAAGAGCACAGCGCAGGGCGGTGCTGGGATACATCTTTCGCCTTCCGGCACACACAAGTACGCAGGTGTTTGGAGGAGCCGCAGCGTGCTTGCGGTGTGCCCCAACAGCGCCGCGTAACACACCTACACCACCCCGCACCGCACCCGCTACACCTACCAACAGGGCATTGGGGACCCTGCAGGGCGCAGCAGCCCTCAGCACTGAAGCTGGAGCGCCCAGCAATCAGCACACCCCGTGACCCATATGCCAATCTCGCGCTCACCTTGTCCGGGAGTGCACGGGCTGTCGCGTAGATGCCCTCTTGCGTTCCGACCACGATGGTCCGGCCGGCTAGCACGGACTCGGTCGCCCTGGGGGTGGGCAGCAGGTGCGGGCAGCCCGGCCAGCGGCGAGTCTTGACCGATGAAAGCATCGGTTTTGCGTTGCAATAGTACTGTTATTGCAGCTTTCTTACCCCTTGTGCTCGCCAGCCCAGTCGGAATGCTCGCCAAAAAGGCAAAGCCTGCCGCTGACAAACAGCTCGACCTCGTTGTCCGCATTTCCCATATCTACCCTCGATGACAGAGAAATCAGAGTGGTCTTATATTGGCTTCTCCCTGGATCGCGCAGACCACACAACGACAGTGAACAAGCCACACACAGCAACGAGCTAGGCAATCTTCGCCATAACAATTCGTCACAATACTGTGCGTGCATGCATTCTGAAAGCACAATGCGCTTGGACGTTAGTCAGTGGCAACAGCGGGCCTGCCTCCGAAACCAGTCAAGCTAGACTTAACGCTTAACGGTGAACATGGTTATGGTGAACATATGGCCAATTACAGCCATTCTGTACCCTTAGACTGTGTACGTGGTCGCATTTGTCCGTTCATGTTTCCGTTGGGAGGTTGCACGTATGGTTCCAAGCATCAAATTTGTTGTGTTGGAATTTGTTGTGTTCCGCTTTCTTTCGGCCTGACCACCTCGGCGTGTTAAGCAAACATCCACTATTACGCTAGATTTTAACCTGATACCTGACAGTGCACGTAGAGGATGGCAAGCACTTCTGCAGGAGGCAATTGCGCAAGCTGGGGCGCCTTGCCTCCGGACCTCCTCGGTCGTTGTCTCAGCTTGCTAGATCCCAACGAAAGGGCTTTGTATGGACGGCTGGTCAGCAAGGACGCCTGCCGACGCCTCAACGACCCTCTCCATCGAACCGCTGCCTTCAGCATCCCGCTGCCCCCGGAAGCCGCGCAGCCGGCCTGGCAGCAACACATCCAGCAAGCATTCCATCAGGAGACCTTCCGCAGCAAGTTCTTGTCGCTTTCCGCTGCAGCTGCCAGCGGTAGCCAGCGCAACGTGGAGCTCGCCTGGGTTATGCTGCAGCCGTGCGTTGCGCTCATAGAGGACAACAGCAGTGCTCGTGCCGAGGACGCGGGATCCGCCGCCATTCGGCACGGTCACCTACACCTGCTGCCATGGCTGCTGCAGCACGGCTGCCCGCTGAGCATAGAGCGCATGCTACCCGCCGCGGCGAAGCACTGCGACCTAGCCGGGCTGCAGCGGGTTTGGGAGCTACTCGGCGGTGACAGCGCGCTATGGCCGCACATCGTTAGCGACTCGTATGATCTACTCGCGGCGATTGGCGGTTCGGGTCCGGAAGCCATCGCGAAGCTGGTCTGGCTGCTGCCGCGCGTGCAGAGGTTCTTGGATGACCCAGAGGGCGCGTCTTCAAATGTGCTCGTGGCGGTGGCTCAGGGCGCTACCGCGTCCGGCAAACAGCCCATGCTCCGGTGGCTGCTGCATGAGCGCGGAAGGAACCTGCGCGCCAGGTGGACCCCCCTTGAGGCCAGCGACGTGCCTTCCTGGTGTGTTGTGCTAGGGGGCGCATTGCGTCACGAGCACGTGGCAGTGGCGGACCGGCTGGTGGATGAGGCGGACTGCGCGTTGCCGAAGCACGTGCCGCCAGAAAGGCTGCAGCAGCTGTGGGATCAGGCAGCGAGGGGCGGTAGCGTGGAGTCGATGCGCTGGCTGCTGCGCCGCGGGGTGCCAATGTTCCCCGAGACTATGGGCAACGCGGCGAGGTCTGGGCGGCTGGAGGCCGTGCGGTTCCTGCACCAGGAGTGCGGCCTGCCGGTGCTGACGGAGACCGTTTTCTGCGAGGCTGCCGCGTCGGGCAGCGTGCCGCTTGCCACGTGGCTGCTGCAGGCGGGCTGCCCCATGAGCGAGAGCGCGTACGGCAGCGCGGCAGGGGGCGGTCAGCTGGGCATGATCCGGTGGCTAATGCGAGAGGCGAAGTGCCCCTGGGATGAGGGCACTCTGCGGGAGGTGATGATCGAGTGGTGCTCGAGGCCAGGCATGACTAGTTTCGGCGCAGGGAGCAACAGGGACCTTGAGCCGGTAGTGTGGGCTATGCTGGAGGCGGGCTGCCCGCCGGGGGATGACACGGACGAGGGCGACAGCATCGGCGCAGCTGCCCGCTTGGGGCTCCTGCCCCTGGTGCGTCACCTGCACGAGCAGCGGGGTGTGGCATTTGGGCCGGAGGCACTGGCGATGGCGGCCCAGGGCGGGTGCGTGCCGGTGGTGGAGTGGCTGGTGGGGGCGGGGTGCGTTGCGGGGGAGGATGGTACGGACTGCTACGTTTTCGAAGACCCGTACATGACGGCGGGCGAGAGCGCGGGCATAGGAGACGTGGCCACGCTGTCCTGCCTGCGCCGCCTGGGGGTGCCGTGGCAGCCGGATGTGCTGCAGCTGGCGGTGGACGAGGACGTGTCGTTGCGGGTGATACGGTGGATGGTGGAGCAGGGGGCGCGGTGGGATCGCGACGCGCTCCTTGGACCTGTTACCCAGCGCTTGGATTGGGGAATGTGGGAGGATGAAACGGTGTTGTACTTTGCGGGGCGGCTGGGCTTCTAGTGGGTGTCAAGGATGCATTAGCCAAGGGTGACTCTAGATTCCTGGACCTTGGTGAGCTCTGTGATTCACGTGGGGCAGGGCGAGGAGGGTAGCCAGGTATGGAGTCTGGGCACCTGGTTGTATTGGGCGGTGCAGGAGGGCATGTCGTTGCATGTGCTGCGGTGGATGGCAGAGCAGGGCGCTCTGTGGGATGACGACACGCGGTATGGTATTACTGACAGGTACATGAAAGGCGGGTCGGACGGCAACGAAACTGCGGTGTGGTGTGTGGAGAGGCTGGGCATGCGGAAGGAGTCAAGGGCGGCGCAGCTTGTGTGAGGCACATGGGGCAGTGAAGGGTAATAGCAAGCCAGACCATGGCCATTGAGCACCTGGCGCAGCTACTGGCGCAGCAGCACTGAAGTGCTCACTGTATGTTGGCAAATTCAACGTCATTTGGGTTACATGAAACAAACACTTAGCATGCTGGTAAGCTGAATTGAGCCACCGGTGTGCGTGCCGGTGCGGCCACGCAAGACGGTGCAGAGCTTGTTCGGGACGCGGCAGCATCTGATGGACTTAGTTTGTGTGACTTCGCAGTGCATTTGCTGTTCGGGTGTGCACCTAACGCGACTCATGAACTTCACTATTTGCCTTCGCAGTGGCGTTGCTGTGGGCGTTTACAAAGCCCCTTGCTTAGGCTGTGTGGACTATGGAGCTGTTGACGCCAGCGCACTAAGTCCACAACTAAATGGCCTCCTGCTGCTGTTCATGCGACGTTTTCCAAGCTTGGATCCGGCTCCGCACGTGTACCAGATGCACACCAGTTGCACCTTGTTGCATCCACTGCAGCTACTACCCGCTTGTTCATGGACATGGCAGTCGGTGTTGCAGATTGCAAGGTCGTGCTGCAAGCCTGCCGGAGCATTGCGTTACGTCAGGTTGCGCCCGTGCCATGATGCAAGTGCTCGTTTGCACCGCGCTTGCCGGTTTGCTGTACAAGTACAGAAGACCAGCACTGGCCTTACCCAAGCGCCGTTGCCACCTGCAGCCGCTGTCACACGGATCGGTGTAAGGCATAAGGGCGTACGGTTCCGAACATACCGCTGCACGGCATCCTAGTTGCCACTTGCACGGCTCAGCCTGCCGTCCTATTGCATACAGGTGGCACGCATTATACACACCGGTAGGCTATGCGCTCGCAGGCAGCGCACGTGAGACCAACAACCAGCAGCATCCAGGGCGCTTGGCATACGGTACAGGTACTGTAACAGGACTTGAAAGAGGCTCAGGAAACAAGCAGTTGCTGTATGAGGCCAGGAGCTGCACGCTGATTAGGTACCAAGGAAGGCCATGCATGGGCCATGCAGTGCTTGCATGCGCACACGGTGCAACAGGAGCTGAGTCTCCCTGAGTCTCCTCATCTGCGTCTTATCAGCATGTCATGGCAACCGCTGCACGCTGGCCGCCATGCCGGTGCAATGCCACTGACACGCAGCTGACACGTGCCGGGTGCAACACGTGGCAGCATCGGTACTTGCCAGTGCGCATACATTCAGTCTTGTTGATGCAGTAGATCCTGTTGTGGAGTGGTTAGTTCGTGGGCTGTTTGGCCTTGTCCTTGCGATCGGGAAATGTTTGGCGGGAAGTGGAAAAGCGGACTGCTGAACCCCTCCCGACAACTGAATAGACCTGGCGATATGTATAAATCTACAGAGTCACATTTTAAGAGAAAGTGAGATTGAACGCGGAGAATGGCCAGCACTTCTGCAGGCGATTACGCAGCTTTGGGCGCCTTGCCTCCGGACCTCATCGGTCGCTGTCTCAGCTTGCTAGACCCCAATGAAAGGGCTTTGTATGGACGTCTGGTCAGCAAGGACGCGTGCAGACGCCTCAGCGACCCTCTCCATCGAACCGCTGCCTTCAGCATCCCGCTGCCCCCGGAAGCCGCGCAGCCGGCCTGGCAGCAACACATCCAGCTGGCTTTTCATCAGGAGGTCTTCCGCAGTAAGCTCTTGTCGCTTTCCGCCGCGGCTGCCAGCGGCAGCCAGCTCAACCTGGAGCTCGCCTGGGCGATGCTGCAGCCGTGCGTGGCTCTTAGGTCGGACGACGACAGGCCCTACCCCGAGGACGCGGGCACTGCCGCTATTCGGCACGGCCACCTACACCGGCTTCCCTGGCTGCTGCAGCACGGCTGCCCGCTAAATTCAGAGCGCATGGTGCTCGCCGCGGCGAAGCACTGCGACCTGGCCGGGATGCAGCGGGTGTGGGAGCTGCTAGGCGGCAACTGTCGTCGTTCGGATGACCTCGCCATCGCGATTGGCGGATCACAACTGGACGCTCTGGGGAAGCTGGTCTGGCTGCTGCCGATCCTGCAGGACGTCTACGGGGACCCGCAGCGCGTGTCACAAGAGGCGTTGGAGTCTGCGGCTGCAGGCGCTGCCGCTTCCGGCAACCTGCCAGTGCTCCAGTGGCTGCTGCAACGCGGGATGAACCTGCGCGCAAGGTGGGCCCCCTTTGGGCCCAATGACGGAGCATCCTGGTGGCGTGTGCTGTCGGGCGCGCTGCAGAATGGGCACGTGGTGGCGGCGGACTGGCTGGTGGACGAGGCGGGCTGCCCGGTACCGCACCAAGCGCAGCCAGGGGAGATGCAGCAGCAATGGGAACTGCAGCATCAGCAATCGAGACTGCAGAAGCTGTGGGACGCGGCAGCAATGGGTGGTAGCGTGGAGGCCATGCGCTGGCTGCTGGGCCGCGGGGTGCCGGTGTTCCCCGGGGTAGTGAGCCATGCGGCTAGGTCGGGGCGGCTGGAGGCCGTGCAGTTCCTGCACGAGGAGTGTGGGGTGGAGCTGAATGAGTGGGTGTTTTGTGAGGCTGTGCGCTCGGGCAGCGCGCCGCTTGCCACGTGGCTGCTGCAGGCGGGCTGCCCCATGAGCAAACACGCGTACGGCAGTGCGGCAAGGGGGGGTCAGCTGGCCATGGTGACGTGGCTCGTGACCGAGGTGAAATACCCCTGGGGCGCGGACACGCTCAAGAGCGTCATGGAGAGTTGGCGCTCACGAGCGGACAGCGATTCGGTCGGCGCAGGGAGCAGCAGGAATCTAGAGCGGGTGGTGTGGGCACTGCTGGAGGCTGGGTGCCCTCCGGGGGACGGCACACTGCGAGGGGACAGTGTTGGCGAAGCTGCGGCGTGCGGGTTCCTGCCCCTTGTGCGGCACCTGCACGAGGAGCGGGGGGTGCCGTTTGCACGTGGGACGCTGGCGGCGGCGGCGCGGGGCGGGTGCGTGCCGGTGGTGGAGTGGCTGGTGGGGGCGGGGTGCAGGGCGGGGGGCCCGGCGGTGGATGGTTGGGAGATGAACAACCCCTATGTGGCGGCGGGTGCGAGCGGGGGCCTGGGAGACGTTGACACGCTGTCCTGCTTGCGCCGCCTGGGGGTGCCGTGGCACCCGAGGGTCATGCGGTGGGCGGTGCAGTACGATCCGGTGCCGCTGCGGGTGCTGCGGTGGATGGTGGAGCAGGGCGCGCCGTGGGACGGGGACGCGCTGTACAGTACCATTTATGATTGCTTGCAATGCGGAATGGAAGATGACGACACGGTCATGTGGTTTGCGGAGCGGCTGGGCTTGTAGTAGGGTCAGGGTTGCAGCAGTTCAATGCAGCGCACGTGGGGCAGTGGAGGGTGATGGCCAGGCAGACCATGGGGTAGAGGCGCCTTGCGTGTGGCGCAGCAGCACTGTGTGTATAATGCACACCAGTATGTTGGCAGACATGATGTGGTGGTCATTTCGGTCAGGCAACACATAGTTGCTTGCAACTTAGCTGCCGGTGTGCGTATCCGTGCGGCCATGCAAGGTACGATATGGCGAAAATTGTTCGCAAGCGCCTAGTTGACTTTTCGTGTTTGTCTTCTCACTGGAACTGCCAACTCCATTGGGTACCTACCGGAAACGAGTGTGCTTGTACCTTTGGTTGTCCAATGGCGGTGCTGTCGGCATTAGGCAACCCGCTCTACAGCTGTGCACACCTGTGTTCAAGTCAGCGCTCTGAGTGACCGGACTGGCTGGCTGACTGCTGCTGTTTGTTTGATGCCGCGCCTGCACCCGGCGCCACCGTGCGCCACCGACACGTGTTTACTGTATCATCACTGGGTGCTCATGAGTTGCATCCACTACCGTACTGCCAGTACTCCATGGTCTTGGCTTGGCATGGTCTTGGCACAATTCCCTTTTGAAAATTCCCAACAACACCGTGCTTTACGCGTGCAAGAGCACTGCGCGTGCGTCCTCTCCATGGCCAGGCGTTCAAAAGGGGAAGTGAGGGGACTGCAGCAATGCAACGGAATACCGTACCACGTGTTCGTGTTTACCGCGCTGGCAAGCTTGCTGATAGTGCCCAGAATACTCTTCTGATAATACCAGGTACCGCTATTGGCCTCACGCCTCATACGCCGCCAGCTGCTGCCGCGGTCTGGGCTGGTCTGGGCACGTGGACAGTCATGTGGTAGTTGCCCAGTACGGTGCACCGGTACCCGTAGCTAGGGTACAGGCTGTATCATTGTACGGCAACTTAATAACCAAGGAAGATGTTCAGCCTGACATCCTAGTACAGGCAGGTACAGGTGACACGTTTGCAGCACAGGCTCCCCTGCCGGCAAGCAGCAGACACGATACTGACCACCAGCTTCCACGGCACTTGCGCAACACACCGGTGACCGTTGAGTGTATCTGTAGTGAAAGAAGCAGAGGGATGAAAGTGGCGACAGGGCTGGGCGCATGGAACGAAACGAGACGGAACGGACGGGGGAGGCTGGGGGGAAGACGGGGGAAGCGTTCTGGCCGAGGTCAGGAGAGCTCCTCTGAACGCATGGGCTGGCGCGTTGTGCATGCCAGAAGGGGCTGTTGATGCACGCAGCATCATCGCAGGTGTTGCGGGATCAGGGTTGGACTGCCGTACGTGTGCCGTGTGCGTGGGGTAAGAACGACCCTGCATCTTGCGCCCTGCATCTCCGGCGTACGGGTGTTGCACAGCAAGCAATTGGGCACGCAAGCACTTGCAGGGACACGCACGCCCAAGAAGATGTAATTCTTATTGCTGATAGGGGCCGCTCACTGCTGCGCAAACAGCCTGCTCTCCACTTACAACGTAACTGAGCCTGCTGAGGACCGCCGACGAAACAACAAGACAACGTTTTTGCGGACCTGCGGCAGCCGACAGGGCAACACTAATGACGTCCTATGCGGTGTAATGCGGTTATGCTACAGTATGGCTGTAAGAATGTAGTTAGCATCCTGTTCTGCAAGCCCCAGCTGCAAACCAGGGCGACCAGCAGGACTACTACTACTACGATGAGGACTACATTTCGAGGACTTCCAGCAGGTGAGGCAATCCTTCCTGTTGTCGCGCTCATTGTCCCCTAAAGCGCCCTCATGCATCGTCGTCCCGAAAAACCTGTGACCTTCTGCCGGTACCAAGCAAACCGCTTTCACTGCAGCTCGTTGCGGTTCATTGAAGCTCTGAAATGCATGCCTGACCGGTCCCTGTGAACCTTTTTACCCTTGCAGGCCTCTCTAGGCACTAGGGCGTGGTACGACGACGACAGCCCACCCCTGGGGGCTTTGTGGTGCTCTGGCCCTAGACGACAATGCACTGCACAGCCTGAGGAAGCCTGAGCAAGCCAACACCGCACAGGATCAGGGCGCAGGTGCGTCCGCTGTGCGCCAAACGCGCCTGCGCTTTCATGTCGCCTGTAGATGCGCGCAGGGTCATGTCTAGGGTCAGCTTGCCACAGAGTGAAGGGGCAGCAGCTCCATTCGGTGCACTCAACATGCCGTACCTTGGCGTGTACATGTGGGGCGCTCGTGTAGGCGCTCACTTACGCTTGCTGTCGGTGTGGCGTGTACGGAGGATAGAGACGCAGGGCACCAGGAGGCTGTTAGAACACATTTAGTGCACTGCACCACACCCGCATCCCTGCACCACATCCCACTGCACACTGCATGCCCACAAGCATGCCGTGTCGTCAGCACACTGCATGCCGGCAAGCATGCCGTGTCGTCAGCACGCTGCATGCCCGCAAGCATGCCGTGTCGTCAGCACACTGCATGCCCGCAAGCATGCCGTGTCGTCAGCGCACTGCATGCCTGCAAGCACACCGTATCGTCAGCACGCCCCTCCCTCCTCCCCACGTTCGCGCTACGCAGGGAGCAAAGAGCTCACACCTCCCCGTGCTGTGCTGTAAACCGCGGCAAAGGGTGTTCGGGTACCTTGAGCAGCTAAGCAGCGGCAGGGCAAGGGGGCAGCCAACGCAACTGCAACGCCGCCAACATCCAACTGACAGCCTAGCTGCCGGTGTCCCTTCTCCGCACCACAGCGAGGCCAGCAGTGCGCCCGCAGAACCCGGAGCACGGGAGCTGCAGCGGTGACCAACTTGTCGGAGCGCCGTAGTGCTGGCCGCTTCTACCGAGGGCCCTAGACCTCAGCCGCCGCCGCGCACCCAAGGCCACGCCCTGTTAAGATGTCTGGCAGTCGCGGTGCTGCTGCTGCTGCTGCCGCCCCAAAGCGTCGAGCGCCCTCCGCCGCTGCAGCCCCTGACGCTCCGCGAACTCCCAAGAAGGCGCCTGGCAAGCGGCCGGCCGACCCCGGACCTGCTGGGGACGGCACGCCGGCGGCGCCCCGTAAGCGGGTGCGCAAGGGGGCTCCCCAAGACCAGCAGACAGCTGCTCCCGCCCGCAGCCCTGGGACTGCGAGTAGGGATCAGCTTGATGCAGCAGTCACCGGTGTGAAGAGGGTGAAGTCCAGATGCGTGTACGGGGAGGATGCAGCCCGGAGGGCGGCAGGTGATGGTGAGACCTGCACAGCGGGTCAGACGGGGGCGGATGAGGAAGAGGGTGCCGCCGTAGCAGCTCTGGCCAAGGCCAAACGGGGTCGGGGTGCGGCGCGAGCAGCGCGCGTGAACGCAAGCAGTGAGGGAGTCTCTGCTCGGGCTTCCCAGGCAGGGGCGGAGGCAGAAGAAGCTGTTGAAGCGAGCGCGCCGGTGGATGCGGTTGCGACCTGGGCTGAAGAGAGTTTGCGACTGGAGCGGAAGCTGGCGGAAGCCCAGAGGCGCTGCGACGCATCCTGGGAAGCGGCCGCGGAGCGCCTCGCAACAGCGATTACAGCGGCGCTGTGGGACAGCGGTGTGCGGTGGGTGGCACAAGAGGAGGCGGAGTGGGAACAGGACGGCACATTGGCAGCACAGCCGGGGGCGGAGAGGGACAGTGATGCGGAGTGGGACAGTAATGCGGAGTGGGCGGCACAAGAGGAGGCGGAGTGGGAGCAGGACGGCGCATTGGCAGCGCAGGCAGGGGCGGAGAGGGAGGGGGACGCAGAGTTGGCGACACAACAGCAGGCGGAGAGGGATGCGGGTGTGGCCTTGGCAGTGCAGCCTGGGGAGGAGTGGGACAGTGATGCAGCGGGGGAGGCACAAGAGGGGGCGGAGAGCGATCGGGACGCAGCGTGGGCGGCGCAGGCGGGGGCGGAGAAGGAGCGGGATGCAGCGTGGGCGGCACAAGAGGAGGCGGAGAGGGAGCGGGATGCGGCCTTGGCGGCACAGGCAGAGGCGGAGAGGAAGCGGAACGCAGCGTTGGCGGCACGCGCAAGGGTGAAGCGGGACAGGGATGCAGCGTGGGCGGCGCAAGAGGAGGCGGAGAGGGAGCGGGATGCGGCCTTGGCGGCACAGGCAGAGGCGGAGAGGAAGCGGAACGCAGCGTTGGCGGCACGCGCAAGGGTGAAGCGGGACAGGGATGCAGCGTGGGCGGCGCAAGAGGAGGCGGAGAGGGGGCGGGATGCGGCCTTGACGGCACAGGTGGAGGCGGAGAGGGAGCGGGATGCAATGTGGGTGGCACAAGGGGAGTTGGTGAGGGAGCGGGACGCGGCATGGGCGGCACAAGAGCAGGCGGAGAGGGAGCGTGATGCGGCCTTAGCGGCACAGGCAGGGGCGGAGCGGAAGCGGGATGCAGCGTTGGCGGCACGCACGAGGGCGGAGAAAGACAGAGATGCGGCCTTGGCGGCACAGGCGGGGGCGGAGAGGGAGCGGGATGCGGCCTTGACGGCACAGGCGGGGGCGGAGAGGGGCAGGGATGAGGCGTTTGCTGCTCGGACCTCCACTTTGGAGACCAATGATAGGCTTTTGGAGGCAACCAGGAGGCTGATGCGGCGTTGGGACGCTGCCGTTGCGGCCCGGAAGGCGGCGGAAGCGGCCCTTGAGGCCAGGGTGGCAGATGTGGGGGGGCTGCAGCAGCAGCTGAGGGCGGCAGAGGCGGAACGGAGGGTTGATGCGGAGGCGCGGAGGGCAGCCGAGGCGGCTCTTGAGGCCAGGGTGGCGGACGCAGGGCGGCTGCAGCAGCAGCTGAGGGCGGCGGAAGAGCAGCAGAGGACTGATGCAGAGGCACGGAGGGAGGCTGAGGCAGCCCATGAGGCCAGGGTGGCGGATGTGGGGCGGCTGCAGCAGCAGCTGAAGGCAGCGGAGGAGCGGTGGAGGACTGATGCAGTAGCACGGAAGGAGGCTGAGGCAGCCCTTGAGGCCAGGGTGGCGGATGTGGGGCGACTGCAGCAGCGGCTGAAGGCAGCGGAGGAGCAGCAGAGGACTGATGCAGAGGCACGGAGGGAGGCTGAGGCAGCCCTTGAGGCCAGGGTGGCGGATGTGGGGCGGCTGCAGCAGCAGCTGAAGGCAGCGGAGGAGCGGTGGAGGACTGATGCAGTAGCACGGAAGGAGGCTGAGGCAGCCCTTGAGGCCAGGGTGGCGGATGTGGGGCGACTGCAGCAGCGGCTGAAGGCAGCGGAGGAGCAGCAGAGGACTGATGCAGAGGCGCGGAGGGCAGCCGCGGCAGCTCTTGAGGCCTGGGTGGCGGACGCGAAGCGACGGGAAGGGCAGCTGAGGGCGGCGGAGAAGCAGCAGAGGGCTGATGCGGAGGCGGAAATAGAGGTGCTGAGGCAGCGGCTTGGGGCGGTGGAGGCGTCCGCGGCGCGGCAGCGGGCGGAGGCCAGGGAAGATGTGGCCGCCGCGAAGGCGCTGCTGGACGTGGTGTTACGGGAGAAGGAGGTGGCGGAGGCACTGGTGCGTGAGGCAGCGCGGGAGAAGGAGGCGGCGGAGGCGCTACTGCGTGAGGCAGCGCGAGAAAGGGAGGCGGCCGAAGCTGCGCGAGCGGGCGTGGGTGTGACCTAGTGCGGGAGAGGGAGGCGGCACGCCTATTGTGGGATTTGTCTGCACGGAGGCGGAGGCGTGGGGCAGGCTCGGCCAGGGCTGGGCAAGGTGGGTGCGGGAGTGAACAAGCGAAGGGCCGCGGGTGGGTAAGTAGCGGCTGCGTAGGGGGAAGCACTGTGGTGAAGGCGGCTTACATGGGCGAGGGATTTGGTGGCGAGTGTTGCAGCCGGGGATGGCAGCTGTCGGGTCGGCATGCTTGCTGGCAATAAGGACTTGGGGTCGTGGGGGACGAGCGAAGAGCTTGTGCAGAAGCGGGTGCGGGCGACTGTTCATGCATTCGGATCAAAGTGAGTAGGCTGCGGCCAAGCGTGCGTCAATGGAGATATTACTCAAGCGTAAAAGGGAAATACTACTCAAGCGTGCGTAAGGGAATTGCATACATGCTCTCTGCAACGTGCTGATGTCTCGGTGTCTGGGTGCAGGGCTGGCCTGCTTACTATCGTACTGATATGCCTTTGCTTAAGTGGCTTGGGTGGGGCATACCTGGCTTCGTTACGCGTACGGCCCGACAGAGAGGGCTGGGCTGTTCGGGTCCTGGTGAGAGCCATGTTATGTGGTGTCGCTTTGAGCGCCTGTCAAAGAGGAGACTGCTGGGAACTGACTTTTACTGAAGGTTGCGCGGCGATGCGCACGGCAAGGGCCGGCGGTGCAGGCCCTGTGCGCCTGACTGCTGCTGCTGCGGGTTTCCGCTTACAAGCAGTTTACAGATCTGTGCAGATGCTGTCTTGTGCAAGGATTCTTGTGCTACTGCGTAGCACTACGTGTACCGCACTCGTGTCGCTTGCCGTATTACTATGATCACATGTCCGCTTGGGAACACGCCAAGGCCTCTGACTGGCTTGCGCATGCACAGCG
>VFQN01003584.1_pt1 | contig 21899 bp, 19 predicted proteins | sample 3512371 | NCBI WGS metagenome assembly VFQN01 (sample SAMN10412370, study PRJNA504923) | tailings metagenome | isolation source: Replicate 2 from Balatoc abandoned mine | place: Philippines: Itogon, Benguet | collected 2017-08-28
TCACTCACATATACTTCTTCATAGTGGTGAATCATTTCATTGATATGGAAACGCAATAATTTTTCGATTTTTTCAATCGCTGTAATTTTTTCAGCTTCCACCTCATCAATCTTTTGTAAAAAGCGATTGGCAACACTAAAGCAAAGTTCATGTAACAACTCTGTCTTAGACTTAATATGGTTGTATAAACTGGCAGCTTCAACGCCTACCGCTTCTGCGAGATCTCGCATACTCGCTGCCTTGAAACCCTTTTCTCTGAAAAGAGTAGCTGCTTTGGTTACGATCACGTCTTTGCGTGAGATGTTTTTATCAGTTTTGATTCTAGCCATAACACGAAGATAATCAGCTAACGCATGTTAGCAATAAATATGAGCTTAAAATATTATTTTGTTAGTTTTTTGTAATGGTCGGTGCTGGAATCGGGGCTAAGCACAAATTAAGGGGCTGTTACTAGCATTTACCCTCCAAATACGCTAGTTTCGCACCCCGATAACAAAAATTAATCTATGTCTTTAGTCGTTGTCGGATCCATGGCTTTTGATGCCATTGAAACTCCGTTTGGAAAAAGTGATAAAATTATTGGTGGTGCAGGTACTTATATCGCCTGGTGTGCTTCCAATTTTACCCCCGTTAAGCAAATTTCAGTAGTAGGTGGTGATTTCCCTCAGGAGGAATTAGACCTGTTAACAGCGCGCGGTGTGGATTTGTCTGGTGTACAGATTAAAAAAGACGAAAAGACATTTTTCTGGAGTGGTCGTTATCACATGGATATGAATTCGCGTGATACGCTAGAAACCCAACTCAACGTGCTGGAAAATTTTGAGCCGGTAGTTCCTGATAGTTTTCAAGATTGTGAGTTCCTGATGTTAGGCAATCTTGTACCTGCCGTTCAACGCAGTGTGATTGAACAATTGAAGACTCGTCCGAAGTTGATTGTGATGGATACCATGAATTTCTGGATGGAAATTATGATGGATGAGTTGAAGAAAACATTGGCAATGGTTGATTTGCTCATGGTCAATGACAGTGAAGCGCGTCAATTGAGCGGAGAATATTCATTGGTAAAAGCAGCAGCTGCCATCATGAAAATGGGACCTAAATACCTGATCATTAAAAAGGGTGAGCACGGTGCTTTGTTATTCCATGGCTCTAAAGTATTCTTTGCGCCTGCATTACCATTGGAAGAAGTATTCGATCCAACAGGTGCTGGTGATACTTTTGCTGGTGGTTTTATCGGACATATTGCCCGTACAAAAGATATTTCTTTTGAAAACATGAAGACTGCTATCATCGTAGGTAGTGCCATGGCTTCATACTGTGTAGAAAAATTCGGTACCCAGCGCCTAAGAGAAATCAGCAAAGAAGACATCGCCAACAGAATTGATGAATTTGTTCAGTTGGTGAATTTTGATATTGATTTAGTAGGCTGAGTTTGGTCCATGGTCCATAGTCGATAGACCATAGTAGTACACTTTATTAATTTTTTACCATGGACTATCGACCATGGACTAAAAATTCTTTTGGCTTAAAAAACAAACACAAGTATTTTCGCAGCGTAATGATGATCATGAAACATACAAAACGTACGAAGAAACCTCTCTGACCGGGAAGGTGCCTGAACGTTTGTGTATGATAACGAATATACTCAGAGGCCTTCCCTAACAGGAAGGCCTTTTTGCTGCGAATCATTTAACAACAACCATAAAACAAAAACAAACAAAAACCATGAAAGTAGCAGTTGTAGGTGCCACAGGACTTGTAGGCACCAAAATGTTGGAAGTACTGGCAGAGCGTAACTTCCCGGTAACAGAACTCATTCCGGTAGCTTCGGAAAGATCCGTTGGTAAAGAAGTATTCTTTAAAGGGAAACCTTACAAAGTGGTGAGCATGAATGATGGTATTGCTGCCAAACCTGCAATTGCTATTTTCTCTGCTGGTGGAAGTACTTCATTGGAATGGGCACCCAAATTTGCTGAAGCCGGTATTCGCGTAATCGACAATTCTTCGGCCTGGAGAATGGATCCCACTAAAAAACTAGTAGTTCCTGAAGTGAATGCTGATGTACTTACTAAAGATGATTACATCATTGCTAATCCCAATTGCTCTACGATTCAAATGGTTGTGGCATTACAGCCGCTTCATCTTCGTTATCGAATTAAACGAGTAGTAGTAAGTACCTATCAGAGTGTAACAGGTACCGGAAAGAAAGCAGTGGACCAGTTATTCAATGAAAGAAAAGGAGTGGAAGGTGAAATGGCCTATAAATATCCAATTGATCTCAATGTAATTCCTCAAATCGATGTGTTCACTGATAATGGTTACACCAAAGAAGAAATGAAAATGGTGAATGAGACCAAAAAGATCATGAAAGATGACAGCATTCGTGTAACTGCTACCACTGTTCGTATTCCCGTTATTGGTGGACATAGCGAAAGCGTAAATGTGGAATTTAAAAATGATTATACACTGGAAGAAGTTCGTTCATTATTGGAAAAAGCACCTGGTGTAATTGTTCAAGATGATCTGGCTAATCAGCAGTATCCGATGCCATTATGGGCGCATGAAAAAGATGAAGTATTTGTGGGCCGCTTGAGACGCGATGAAACACAGCCGAATACACTGAATATGTGGATCGTTAGTGATAACCTTCGCAAAGGAGCAGCTACCAATGCTGTTCAAATCGCTGAATATTTGATGGAGAAAGGATTGATATAGCTTTTATTAGCCACAGATTCAACGATAATAATCTATGAATCTGTGGCTAATCAATCAATTGTTCAGCAGTTGCAAAATATGATGATGAATTTTCTCTTTCATGATGCCTCCATGATAACAAATCAAGTTATCGATTTCCAGTTCGCTTAATTTTCTTACAGACTCTATAGCCTTGGGCATATCTAAAGTAAACTGTGGATTAGCAATTTGTAATGTATCACCTTCTATTACCATGGCATCTGCTGCTATCAAAGTTTTTATGGAAGGGATATAGAGTGAAATATGTCCGGGCATATGTCCAGGAGTGTGAATACTGTTCACCAATTCAAGAAAGGGGAGTGGTCCATCTTCTTCAAAACTAGTATCCACAACCACAGGTTTCATATTTGACAACTCTTGCTGAAATGCAATCGCCCATGGTTTATAGTCTGCAGGTAGTTGATCAAATAAATCTTCTGCCTGCTGCAGACGTAATGATTTTCTCTCTCCACTGATATATGGTGCTTCAAGGTTGGATGAATAGACTTTTATATGGGGATATTTTTGCTTCAGCTGAAACAGTCCTCCCATATGGTCAATGTCATGATGTGTAATGATAGTACCCGTCAGATCTCCTAAATGAAACCCGATTGAAAGCATGGCTTCTTCTAATAAATGCACCTGATTTTCATACCCACAATCCACCAATGTCAATAATGAGTCGGTCTTGATTAAGACAGGATAAATGATTTGTTCCTGATCATTATTTGTAAAACGGATGGGTAATGCATGAACGTCGATCATGGGTTTATTCTTCAACGGCTTTATTCAGAAATTCAATCATGGGTTGCAGGGTTGTAAATGCGACAGTAATTTCTTTTACCAAATTTTCTGACGTTAATAATTGATCTGTAATAGGTGTAGTTGCAACCCAGCTTTTTAATTTGATGTATTCAATGGCAGGATTATCTTTTTCATATCCTTTTGGTTCACGACTCAATACCATGCCTTCTTCTCTTTGTAAATCTCCATAAGTAGCTTTGAACTTTTTTTGACTGATGATGTTGTTGAATTCATCCCAGTTATAATCAATCTCTTGTCTCACTTTTTTTATCACATCGGGTTCAGGCATATACAATCCACCGCCCATAAAACTATTTCCGCCAGGTTCGAGATGAAAGTAATAGCCAGAGAACAAAGACTTTTTTCCTCCCCTGCTCAAATACATACCCATATTGGTTTTGTAAGGATCCTTATTCTTACTAAAACGAACATCTCTATTGATACGAAAAGTGCAGTCTTTTGCTTGCAGCGATGCAATAAATGGATCTTTTTTTCCAAGGTCTTTAATCACTGCATTGGTTAATGCTGCAAAATCTGCTTTAGCAGCTTCATACTTTTTTCTATTGGTATCAAACCATTCTTTGGTATTATTCTTTTTGAGCTCTTTTAAAAAGCTTAGAGTACTTTTTTGTAGCATAAACTATTTATTGTGCAGCCACTAATTGTAAAAATTCAGCTTCGCTGATGATTTTAATACTGTTGATTTTTTTTGCTTTCTCCAGTTTACTACCGGCGTCTTCTCCAACAACTAAATAGTTCAGTTTGTTGCTAACGCCACTTAGAATTTGTCCGCCATGGGCTTCTGCCATGGCTTCTGCTTCACTTCTTTTTAATTGGGTAAGTGTTCCGGTAAAGAGAAATGTTTGTCCTTGTAAACTACCGCTTCCTCCTGTTTCTTTTTTGGTATTCTTCAGTTGAAGTCCTAATGATTCTAACTGTTGAAGCATTTCAATGTTCTGTTCATTACTAAAGAACTGGAAAATACTTTTGGCTACTTTAGTACCTACATCTTCTAGCTGTTGTAATTCCTCTTCTGTTTTTCTCTGGTAATCTAGTAAATGTTCTACCGCGTTCGCTAGGGTTTTCGCAGTGGTTTCTCCAACAAAACGAATACCGAGTCCGTATATCAATCTGAACAAGGGTTGTTGTTTGGATGCTTCAATGGCGGTACGGAGATTCTCTAAACTTTTTTTACCAAACCCTTCTAATTGTCCAATCTTCTCAAAGTCAAGGGTGTAAATGCCCGGGATATCTTTTAATAATCCCAATTCATAAAATTTGCGCACATTGGCTTCGCCAAAGCTTTTAATATCCATGGCATCTTTACTTACGAAATGGATGATTCTTTCTACTACCTGAGCTTCGCATTCTATATTGATGCATCTCCAAACCGCTTCTGTTTCTTCCTTGAATAAGATGGAATGACAAACCGGACAATTTTTAGGGAACACAATATTTTCCTCATTTCCAGAGCGGAGTTCTGGCATCGATTTGACAATTTGTGGAATCACATCCCCTGCTCTTTCTATTAAAACGGTATCGCCAATTTTTAAATCTTTTTCTTTGATGTATTCTTCATTATGAACAGAGATACTACTAACGGTTACCCCTCCAAGATATACCGGATCTAATTTGGCAACCGGTGTTACAGCACCTGTTCTTCCGACTTGAAATTCAATACCCCTGAGTTTGGTGGTAGCTTGTCTTGCTTTAAATTTAAAAGCAATCGCCCATCTGGGGTGGTGAGAAGTCATACCCATTTTTTCCTGTAACTGCAAGTCATTCACTTTTACCACCATTCCATCGATTTCATAAGGCAGGTCGTCGCGACCAGCTTCAAAAGCAATACAGTAATCAATTACACCCTGAATGCCTTTGACTACCTTTTTTTCTTTTTCAGGTGAGCGAAATCCAAGCTGCCATAATAAAGAGAGATTACCGCCATGTGTATCAAGTAATGAAGAGTTTGTGGATTGATTATTGGCGTCCTTGGTATAAAAACTGATATGGTATAAAAATGCATCCAGTCCTCTTTCTGCTACATCTTTTGGATCTTTCATCCGCAAACTTCCGGAGGCGGCATTTCTAGGATTGGCCAAAGGGGGTAGATTTCTGCTGGCTTGTAACTGATTGTACTGATCAAAAGATGATTTACTCATGATCACTTCTCCTCGAATCTCTACTTGCTGAATACCGAATGAAGAAAAATCTGCAGAGAGTGGAATGGATCTGATCTGTTTGATATTATTGGTAATCTCTTCGCCTTCCACACCATCGCCACGAGTTGCTGCTCTTACTAACTGATCATGTTCATAAATAAGGGAAATACTGGCACCATCAAATTTGGGTTCAATACAATATTCAATTTCATCCAATCCCGTTAACTCCCTGGCTTTTCGATCAAAATCTGTCAGATCATCAGCATTGTAACTGTTATCTAAACTCAACATGGGTACCAGATGGCTAACCGTAGTAAACTGACTATTCAAACTGCTGCCGACTCTCTGTGTAGGAGAATCTGGAGTAATAAGGGAAGGATTTTTTTCTTCAGATCGTTGAAGTAGTTTGTATAACTGATCATATTCATAATCTGAAATCAATGGCTCATTTAAAATATAATACCTATACTCATGAAATTGTAAAAGCTTTCTGAGTTGTTGGCATTCTTCGGCAGTATGAATAAAACTATCTTGGTTGATTTTTGATAACCAATTACTGGTAGTAGACTGTAATTGTTGGGTAATTCCGGTTGAGTACATATATGTAGTTTACGCGATAAAGTTACTGGCTTATTGATTTAGGGAAAACATCCAAGAGGCAAGATACAGGCAATGGTTAATCTTTGTATCTTGCCGCACCCTGAGACTGAAAGATTGCTTAAAAACGGATACCCCCGATGAAGAAACATGCCGTAAAAAATGCCCACGAGCCTCACCAGGTGAAAGATGCTGTAAAACTGGTACAAACATATCCCTCTGCTGCCATTACAGTTGACTGTGTCATTTTTGGTTTTGAAGAAAATAAATTAAAAGTATTGTTGATCAAAAGTGATCTGGAAGTATACAAGGGTCAGTATTCTTTATTGGGAGATATTGTTCAGGAAAATGAAGACTTAGATGCTGCAGCATATCGTGTTTTAAAACAAAGAACCGGTATGAATGATGTGTTCTTAGAACAAGTGAAGGTTTTTGGTAATCCCGACAGACATCCAGGCGGACGCGTTATTACTATTGCTTATTGTTCATTGTTGAATATTAATCATCATGAGTTAAAAATTCATGATAACGATTTAGACTGGTACAGTGTAAATGGTGTCAAAACCATGGCTTTTGATCATATGGATATTGTTGATGTGTGTCATAAATGGCTACAAAAAAGAATTCAGGAGCATCCGCTGGGTTTTAATCTTCTTCCGGAAAAATTTTCTTTACGCGAGCTACAAAATTTATATGAAGCGATTTTAGGGGTAAGTCTTGATAGAAGGAACTTCAGAAAAAAATTCGCTTCCATGGATTTATTAATTGATATCAATGAAATGGAACAGGATGTGCCGCATCGCCCGGGCAAACTGTATAAATTCAATTTTGAGAAGTATGCAAAAAATAAGCGTAAATGGGTAGGTATTGATTTTTAGTTAGTTGCATATTTTCGTTTCAATTCTTCCTACTATTTTTAAACAATTTGTCTGTTTTGTAGTTCTTCATCTACAAGATTACTGATTGGTGACTACAATAAATACAGTAGTTTTAGCTAAACATACTCTGATCCCCCAACGTAATTTTGTGTTATCAAATTACAGCTCCCTGTTTGTAATTGATAATTCAGTTTGAAATCCAATATACTACCAGTCTAAAGCTTTTTTACTGGGTAAAATTGGATGATCATGAGAAAATTGCCGCACAAATTTTTATTTTTTTCTTGTCTGTTTGTAATTCCCTTTTTCTATTGTAAAAAACAGATTGATTTCACATCTACAGTTGCTCATGATCATTTACCCCAGTTATCACTCAGAGTCTCTTCTTCTAAAATCGTTTTGTATCAATCCAACGCAAAAATGACGGCAGTTCGTTTTGATTGGGGATACTTAAGTCAACCGCCTCAGGATGCTATTTATTATTTACTCGAACTTTCATTAAAGGAGGATCAGTTTGCGAGTCCCGTGGAAATTGCATTGGGTAGCAGTTTGGCAGCTAGCTTTACGGTAGAAGAATTTAACCAGATACTGCATAAAATCATAGAACCCGGAGATGCGGGTGATGTAATTGTGAGGATTAAATACATGCGTCAGGTGGCGTATAATAATTTGAAAAGCTTGAATGGCGAAGAAGTATATTACTCAGATCCTATGTTACTTCAAGTTGCCACATATCGTCATATCATTCAATACGACTCTCCTGATTATATGACCATGCCAGGCAATTATCAATCATGGAATCCATTACTCGCTCCTAGGATTGTATCAAAACCTGGTGAGAAAGAATATGAGGGATATGTCTTTTTTCCTAATGAGTACCCTCAGTTTTTATTCATCAGAGGAAACCAATGGAGCGATTTCACTTTTGGACATATTGGGAATAATAAATTTGGTTTTCAAGGAACACCACTATCCATTTTTGGCGGAAAAGGGTTTTATCTGGTTCGAGCCAGTGCCAATACAAATACCTGGTCTTATGTTAAGATTAAGAGTATGGGAGTATCTGGAAGTGCCCTTGGTGGTCGATTACCGAATGATTTAGAAATGACTCCAGACCCATCTAATGCATGTATTTGGCGAATCAATGTGAATTTGATAGAAGGGGAACTTAAGTTTAGAGCGAACAATCAGAATGATCTTGTCTTTGGAAATAAGTGGCCAGCAATTGATCATATTCCGGATTATGACGCTGATGGAATCAGGATCAATAAATCCGGTAATTATACTATAGAGCTTGATCTTTCAATGCCCGGTAATTATTTATTTCATGTTCATTTGAACAAACAATAATTGTTTTAGTAGCTTCTGTACAAGCTTACGCTGTTCAGGTTTGGATCATTTCAAGTACTTTTACTTGCTAACGGAACAGCTATGTTATATTCAATGACCGGTTATGGAAGAGCAGAACAAACTTTGGCAGATAAAACTTATCTGGTGGAAGTTCGCTCTCTCAATGGTAAACAATTTGATTTGCGTTTAACCATTCCTTCCTTACTCAAACCTTTTGAGTTTGAGATCAGAAATATTTTAAATGAAGGATTGCAACGCGGCAGTGTAGAGTGTAGTATTACCATCAAACAAAATGGAGCCAGTAAACCGGTAAGTATTAATAAAGAATTGGCAAAAGCGTATTATCAACCAGTAGCCGAATTGGCAGATGAGTTGCAGTTGCAAAAAGGAGATATCCTAAGTACCATTCTTAAACTTCCCGATGTAATTACTCCTTCCACAGAAATGATTACTGATGATGAATGGAAATCATTCGAAAAAGTATTAAAAGAGGCGATTGCACAATTAAATGAACATCGCAAAGATGAAGGGAAGTCATTGGAGGCAGATCTTAATCATCGATTGGCGAATATTGAAGCACATCAAGCTACTATTACCACTTTAGAGCCTTTGAGAAGAGGAAAAATCAAAGAAGGAATTATTAAAGTGCTCGAAGAAAATGTGGGAAAGGAGAATTATGATCCAAATAGGATGGAGCAAGAATTGATCTACTATATTGAAAAGATTGATATTAGTGAAGAACAAGTAAGATTGAAAAATCATTGCGACTATTTCCGTTCAATTTTAGCTGAGAAAGAGACCAGCAAAGGCAAAAAATTATCGTTTATTCTTCAGGAGTTTGGCAGAGAAATTAATACCATGGGGTCTAAAGCGTATGATTCGCAGATCCAACAATGTGTAATACTCATGAAAGATGAGTTAGAAAAAGCCAAAGAGCAAATCCTGAACGTTTTATAAAATCCTTACATCCGTTGAAGTTTTGTTGTTATTAATTTAGCATCGTGAAAAAAAGTATTTATATAGTTAGTGTTTGTGCCTTGTTATTGGCTGCGTGTGGTAAGGTTAATTTTTTTGAAAGAACCGAAAGATTTCCTCAACAGGAGTGGTCTGCTTCGGTACAGCCAACAGCATCCTTTAATATTCAGGATACAGCTTCACTGTATCATATTTATGTGGTATTAAGACATACAGATGCATATCGGTATAATAATATTTGGGTTAATGTAATTACCCAATCGCCCAATGATTCACCCAAAACCCAGTTGCTAAATATTGCCTTAGCGGATAATACCAAAGGCTGGCTTGGAAGTGGCATGGATGATATTTATGATAGAAGAGCGCGTATAACCCGTGAACCTATTACGCTTAAAAAGGGTTTATATACATTCAAATTGAAACATGCAATGCGCGAAAACCCACTTGCGTATATATTGAGTGCGGGTATCAGGGTAGAAAAAGTACAACCATGAGTCTCAGCAAGACCAAAGGATTAACAGTTGTAATCGTTGTTTACTGGGTATTACTCAGTTACATGGTAGCAGCACTAATTTGGTGGTTTATTGCGTTGGAGCGACAAAATACCAGTATCACACAAATTCGTTTGTCTGAGCTTACAAAAGATGATCCCGCTTATATTGAAAAAGTAACGGCAATAGAAGATGCCAAGAAAAGAAAAACAGCCCAATATATTGGCGAGGGGGTTACGTTTCTGGCGCTGATTTTAGTGGGTGCGGTATTTGTTTTCCGAGCTACACGCCGCCAATTACGACTGTCTCAACAACAGCAAAACTTTATGATGGCCGTTACCCATGAATTAAAAACGCCTATTGCTATTACAAGGCTGAATCTTGAAACCCTGCAGAAACGAAAGCTGGAAGAAGAAAAACAACAGAAGCTCATCAGTAATACATTGCAGGAGGCCAATCGATTAAATATCCTTTGTAATAATATTTTACTGGCAGCTCAGTTAGATGCAGGTGCGTATACCTCCAATAAAGAAGAAATCAATTTTTCTGATCTGGTCGAAGGCTGTATCGATGATTTTACAACACGCTTTCCTCAAAGGGAAGTAAAGGAAATGATTACAGAAGGCTTATACATTCAAGGAGAAACATTACTGCTGCAAATGCTGGTGAATAATTTACTTGAAAATGCCATGAAATACTCACCCAAAGAATCGCCGATTCAAATATCCTTGGCTGCAGAAAAAAATGAATTGATACTAAGTATCTCAGATCAGGGAGTAGGTATTCCAGATGAGGAAAAAAAGAAAGTGTTTGATAAGTTTTACCGTGTGGGTAATGAAAATACACGAACAACCAAAGGAACGGGTCTGGGTCTTTATTTATGTAGCCGAATCGTTAAAAGTCATAATGGCTACATTTCTGTGACAGATAATCAGCCACAGGGAAGTAATTTTGTGGTAACCTTACAACAGGCATAATGGCATCAAAATCAAATATATTACTGGTAGAAGACGAAGAAAATCTTCATGAAACACTCAAGTTGAACTTAGAGATGGAAGGATATGAAGTGAGTTCTGCATTCAATGGAACTGAAGCATTGAAAAAAATAGCCAATGAATACTTCGATCTGATCATCATGGATATTATGTTACCGGAAGTAGATGGTATTGCGGTTACAGAAAGTGTTCGTGTCAATAATAATGAAGTACCCATTTTGATGCTTAGCGCCAAAAATGCAGGCAGTGATCGTGTATTGGGTTTAAAAAAAGGAGCAGATGATTATCTCACCAAACCTTTTAATCTTGAAGAGTTATTGCTAAGGGTTGAGAAGCTTATCAATAAGAATAAAAAATTGCAAGAAAAAGAAACCGTAGGTGATACCTATGAATTCGGTAATAACAAAGTAGATTTTAAAGCACAAGATGCTATCACTTGGAATGGACAACATATTGAGTTGAGTAAGAAAGAAGCGATGCTTTTAAAATTGCTCATTGAGAACAAGGGAGAGGTTGTTACACGTGAAAAAATTTTGCAAGTGGTTTGGGGTTATAATGTATATCCTACCACTCGTACCATCGATAATTTTATCCTCAGCTTCCGTAAGTATTTTGAAGAGGATAGTAGACATCCCCGTTACTTCCACTCTGTTAGAGGTGTGGGGTATAAATACATGGATTAGTTGATCTCTTAGAAGTGATTAAAATTCTTAATCTGATTTTGAGCTATGAGCCATGAGCTGCGATCCTCGGGCTTTGCTTGAGTTTTCTAGTTCAAATGCTTGCTAATAAAATGTGTATTGACTCGTAGCTCATCGCTGATAACAGAAATATATTCTAAACACACGCTTAAGCTCATCTTTTGTTCTTTCTACACAATTTTTAGGGTGACTGAGCGTTATGTTTCTGAAAAAATTACGCATGTCGCTAGATACGATTATAGATTTTTTAGAGCCGGTGAATATTGCACAACTTTCTAATGATGAAGGCTTTAAAGACACACAGTTAGGTACACATATCGCTGTATATGATGAAAGTTTTCCAGATATTGAAAATGCGGATCTTGTCATCGTAGGATGTGGTGAAATGCGTGGCGCCGGAATACAATTCACGCATACAGATAGTCCGGATGCAATCAGAAGTGAATTTTATCGCTTATATCATTGGCATACAGAAGTGAATGTGGCAGATTTGGGTAATGTGAAATGTGGAGCAACGCTGCAAGACAGCTATGCTGCACTTCGAATGGTACTACAGGAATTATTGGCGCTGGGAAAGAAAGTACTGATATTAGGAGGCTCTCATGATATCACCACTGCTCAATACCAAGCGCAAACTGCGGAAGGAAAAATCATCGATGCTGCTTGTGTAGATGCCAGAATTGATATGGATATGGAGAGCATGACTCCAGCAGATAATTTTTTGGTTGATTTGTTTACAGGTATGCCTAATTATTTAAGGCATTATAATCATATTGGTTTCCAAAGCTATTTCATGCATCCACAAATGTTAGAAACCATTGATAAACTTCGTTTTGATTGTTATCGTGTAGGTAAGGTGAAAGAGGATATTTCAGAAATGGAACCTGCGATTAGAAATAGTGATCTTTTTAGTTTTGACATAGCTGCCATTCAACATGCGCATGCACCTGCTAACCATGTTACACCCAATGGATTTAATGGAGAAGAAGCTTGTACATTGATGCAATATGCAGGGATGAGCCATACTTGTAGAACCATTGGTATATATGGATATGTACCTACTCAGGATGTTCATCAAATGACAGCCAAACAAATTTCACATCTGATCTGGTATACCATGGATGGTATTCAAAGAGGAAAGCTAGAAGCATCGATGGAAGATAGAAACGCTTTCAATGAATTTACCCTTGCTTTTGCAGAAGTTGAAACGGTATTTCTACAAAGTAAAAAAACAGGTCGCTGGTGGATGCAGTTACACGATGGTAAATATATCGCCTGCAGTTATCGTGATTATCTCACTGCCTGCAATAATGATATTCCAGAAAGATGGTTAAGAGCAGCTGAAAGAATATAATGTCTTTCAGAAAGAGTCTGTACTTTAGGGTATATAAAATTGTTTTGAATGATACCCTTTAAAATGCGGCTGCTATTTTTTTCTCTATGTCTTCTCTCTGCTTGCTCGGTACAGCGAACCATTCAGAAACAGGCTGACCATGCTATTTTCAAGCAATCGGATCTAAATAGTGCACATATTGGTATCAGTATTTTTGATCCTGAAAAGAATGAATACCTGTATAATTATCAAGCAGATAAATTTTTTCTTCCAGCCAGTAATACCAAACTCTTTACCTGCTATGCAGCCATGAAATATTTGGGAGATAGTATCAAAGGTCTGCGGTATTATACAGATCCTTCTTCCGGCACAGTATGGGTGCGACCTACAGGCGACCCGACATTATTACATCCGGATTTCCGTCATCAGCCAGTGATAGATTTTTTGCGATCTGATACAAGCCGAGTATATGCTAGCGTTGATCTCCCTTTCCAAACTACTGCATTGGGCAGTGGTTGGTCATGGAATGATTATCAACAAAACTATATGGCAGAGCGGAGTGCTTTTCCTATTTATGGAAACTTGATTTGGATTCGCTATAAAGACAGTACTGTACAATGGCAGCCTTCATTGATAAAAGCTGAAAACGGAAGTAAAACTGATGATACAGAAAGTATAAATCCTAGATCTAATTTGTATAGTTTTCGCAGAAAGCAATATGAGAATACCTTATTGTATTCATCCAGTAATACTCCATTCAGACAACAACAGATTCCATTTGTAACATCTGATACTCTTTCAGGAAAAATTCTGCAATCAGCAATCAAAGGATTGAAATGGACAAATAATTATTCCTCACAGTTCAAGTCGATACCAGCACCATCTAAAGAAGCGATTCGAGTATTGTATTCACAGCATATTGATTCCTTACTTCGTCCGATGATGCACCAAAGCGATAATTTTTTTGCAGAACAATCTTTATTAATGGTCAGTGAAGAATTGTTAGGTGTAATGAATGATCGTAAAGTAATCGATACTTTATTGAAAATGAATTTTCCTGAACTAACACAGAAGCCTAATTGGGTAGATGGAAGTGGACTTAGCAGGTATAACTTATTTACACCCCTGCATTTTATAAGTCTGTTACAAAAAATGAAAGCTGAATTTAGCTGGGATAGAATCACGACCATCTTACCTACAGGTGGTGCCGGTACTTTGAATAATTTTTATAAACCGCTCCAATATAAAATCTTTGCAAAAACAGGAACTCTGAGTGGACAAGTAGCATTAAGCGGCTACCTAGTTACCCGGAAAAATCGAAAACTTATCTTTTCTGTATTGGTCAATAATCATCAAACATCAGCTGTATCAGTCAGAAGAGCAGTGGAGGCTTTCCTTATGAATGTGTATAGGATTTATTGATATGTAATGTTTTGCCTAGCATGCCGACATACAGTTAAATCCTGTATTTTCATATATGTCATTTTCTAATTTACCCATAACGGATACATCCTTACCTCAGGTTCAGTCTGTTCCTTTGAAAAGTATTCATCCAGACTATCTGAAAGTTTTACGTATCACATGGCTAATTACGTTTGGAATCATTCTAGCAGGTCTTATCGCACTGTTTGTATTTGTGGTTAAGTTGCAAACTACTTTGCTCATATCATTAGGTGCTGGTTTGTATTTGATCATAACTACTATTACCATAGTATCTGGCACACGATCTTTTAAAAGAAAAAAATATGCAGTAAGGGAAAGAGATATCCTGTACAGTACTGGTTGGCTTTTTCAAAACACGCATATGGTACCCTTTAATCGTATGCAACATTGTGTAGTAAACTCAGGTCCAATTGAAAGAAAATTTGGATTGGCCTCTGTTAGTTTATATACAGCGGCCTCAGAAGGAAAAGATATTACGATACATGGTTTGCCGCAAGAAGAAGCAGAGCAACTCAAAGATCTGATCATGCAACAAATTCAACCGCTGCACTCCAATGAAAACATTTGATCAGCCACAAAGACAATCGCCCTTTGCTGTATTCATGATGTTCTTTCACATCTTTCGTGTGGTGATTGGACAAGTATGGCCGGCAGCCATTGGAGTATTCTTTGGGAAGAAAGAAAATATCGGAATGAAGTTTTTGATCATTGGTGGTGGATTGGTGTTGTTTATCTTGATCAAAACCTTATTGGATTACTGGTTCATGAAGTTCAGTATTCACCAGGGACAATTATTGGTACGAAAAGGATTGTTTACTAAAAAAACAGTAACCATTCCATTGGAAAGAATACAAGCAGTGCATCTGGAGCAAAGCTTATTACATTCTCTGACAAGAACATACAAAGTATTGATTGATACTGCCGGCACGGATGAAGAAGAATTAAAGATATATGCCATAGCTGCGGAAGAAGCTACTGCATTGAGAAATATACTGCTCAATGCGATGAAGCAAACTGCGGATACTGAAATCATTCATACAGCTGATACCAGTGGGAATTATCAATTAATCAGTAAGTTGAATATAAAAGGTCTACTTAAATTAAGTTTATCTGCGAATCACCTGGAAACCATGGGTATTATTGCCCTTTTTGTGATTGGTAAATATGAAGATATCAAACCACTGATTAATAAAATTCCTCTATTACAACAGTTAGAGTCTTATAGCGATACTGTTCAGTTTACATGGACGGTGATTACTACATTGGTGGTTATCAGCCTTATCATTACAATGCTTATCTCTGTTGTAAGAACTTTTCTTCGTTTTTATGATTACACAGTAAAAAAAGATGGGAGAGGATTTCATATTCGTTGGGGATTATTGCAGATCAAACAAAAAATGATTCCATTCAATAAAATACAGATGGTGAGTTGGAGGAGTAATTTCATCCGTAGATTGATTGGTCTCGGTTTGCTACACCTCAAAGTAGCCGGACAAAAAGAAGAAAAAGTAAAACTGCGATTGGAGCTCCCGATCACATCACCTGAACAGGTTACTTCGATCATACATACTTATCAATCTTCACTTCCTGCTCAAAAATCAGAACAAGGATATTCAATACATCATACTTATATTTTACAAAGAGCTTTCTTAGTAACGCTTCCTGCATTATTAATCTTGACGATTGGTCTTTACTTTATTTGGCAATGGAATAGTTTATGGATATTGATATGGTGGCCAATCAGTATTGTTAGAGATGGATGGTATTGGAAGAATTTTCGCTTTTGGGTTTCTGATGAAGGCTTACAGCGCTATGCCAGTACTTTTGGTAAAAATGAAATGCTTTTAAACTGGAACAATATTCAATATGTTCAACTCAGGCAATCACTCTTTCAAAAGAAAAGAGGATTAAGTACATTACTCTTACATACAGCAGCAGGTAAATTTGAATTGCCTTTCATTTCTCATGAACAAGGATTACAGATTAGTAATTATGCATTGTATAAAACAGAGTCTACACAACAAACTTGGATGTAATTACTTTCCAAACATGCGGTCTAAATAATCTTCTTTGAATTCAAGATAAGTAGGAGAGCCGGTTGGAGTTACATTCGGACTCGTGCATGCAAATAATTCTTCCACCAGCACCAACATTTCCTTTTGGGATAATGCTTGTCCGGCCTTGATGGCTTGTTGACGAGCCATACAGCGAATTAGTTTTTCGCGTTTACTGAATTTGATATCCGAACTAAAATGTTTGAACTGTTCGATGAGTAATTCAATAGCATGTTTTTCATTGCCTGGAAGTATATCAGCAGGTATGCCTTGAATTACAAAACTGTTATGGCCAAAAGGCTCTACCTGATAACCGATACTGGTAAGATCCGGCAATAAATCTTGTAATAATGCAGCATCAGCAGCAGCCAATTCCAATGTGGCAGGAAAAAGACTCTTCTGTGTGGCCATTTGTTGTCCATGAGCTGCCACACTGTATTTATCATACAAAATTCTCTCATGTGCCAATTGCTGATGAACCAGTATAAAACCACTATTTGTAGATGCTATGATATAGGTGTGATGCAATTGAAGCAAAGGCGTATCTGGTAAAACCTGTATGCTGGGCATCTTAGGCATGATGCTTTGTAGCAGTGAGCCAGAGAATTGATCTGTCTTTTTTTCTTCAGCCGGGGTTCCAGGACTCTCAAAAAAGCTCTTCCAATGTTTCAGCTCACCTGATTTATTCTCACGCTCGATAAAGTGTGCTTGATTTTTTTGTGTAAAAGTCTGGTATAGATTAGAAGAGGCGACAGCTTGCTTCTTATCGTCTGTAAAAGGTTTGTTCACTGCATCTAATCCCTGAATATCTGCATTGAGTGTAAAGTCAAGAGAAGGCGCAATACTGAATTGAGCCAAAGCATGTTTTACAGCTGCTTGAACAAAAGCATAAATAATTTTTTCATCTTCAAACTTGATCTCTTGTTTGGTAGGATGAACATTGATATCTACTTGTGAAGGATCTAAGTCAATGAAAAGTACATAACCCGGAAAACTGTCTTTTGGAATCATTTCATCAAAGGCGGTATTCACGGCATGATTGAGGTAAGCGCTTTTAATGAATCTGTTATTCACAAAAAAATACTGATCACCTCTGGTTTTTCTGGCCGTTTCAGGTTTACCCACGAAACCATAGATATTCATGTAATCAGTTTTCTCACCAACACTTACAAGTTTGGCGTTGTAAGTATTGCCGAGTATCTGTACAATTCTTTGCTTGAGCGTACCAGGTTCTAGGTGGAATATTTCTTGTCCGTTACTGGTGAGTGAAAAAAAGATCTCCGGAAAAGCCATGGCTACGCGTATAAACTCATCCATGATATGGCGAAGTTCAGCAGCATTGCTCTTCAAGAAGTTTCTTCGGGCAGGAACATTGAAGAACAGGTTTTTCATACTAATGCTGGTACCGAAAGGACAAGCACATACTTCCTGTTTGATGACTTTGCTGTTTTCAATTTCGATATAAGTTCCTAGTTCATCTTCTGCGCGCCTAGTTTTCATTTCTACTTGGGCAACAGCCGCTACAGAAGCCAGTGCTTCACCCCGAAAACCCATCGTCTTGATGCGAAACAAATCTTCAATTTGACGGATTTTACTGGTGGCGTGACGTTCAAATGCCATTCGGGCATCAGTATCACTCATACCCTTGCCATTGTCGATTACTTGAATCAATGCCTTACCTGCATCTGATACCAATAACCTGATATCGGTAGCACCGGCATCCACCGCATTTTCTAATAGTTCTTTGACAGCACTGGCCGGGCGTTGAATGACTTCACCGGCTGCTATCTGGTTGGCAATGTTATCGGGTAATAATTGAATAATATCGTTCACAAAAAATCTCCTTGAATTCAGCCTACAAAAATACGGCAAATGCAGGTGGGTTTGAAGTTTTGAAAACTTTTAAAACTTTCCAAACGTTTTGCAGGTACTTTTGCGCTGTAAAATTCAAGATTATGACTTTAAGTGCGGATATCAAAAAACTGGAGCGTCGCTTTGTGCCTAAAGACTTTACGGTGACCACTTGGGAATCACTGGAACCCTTTTTCAAGGACCTTGCAGAGCGCCCAATCGAAAATAAAGCTGCATTGGAGCAGTGGATGCGTGATATGAGTGAAGTAGAAGCTGTGGTAAGTGAAGATGCTTGCTGGCGCCAGATTAAAATGACTTGTGATACCACCGATCCTAAGCTGGAAGAAGCATTCACATATTTCTGCATGGAAATTCAACCGAAACTACAGCCTTATGCTGATCAGTTGAATAGAAAACTAATTGATTGTCCATTTACCAACGAATTGGATCAACAGAAATATTTTACATATCTCCGCGGTGTTAAGAAGAGTATTGACTTATTTCGCGAAGCAAATATTCCTCTGCAGGCAGAGTTGAGTGTTATGCAACAACAATATGGTGCTATCGCCGGTAAAATGACGGTGGAAGTAAATGGCGAAGAGTATACTTTACAACAAGCTGCTAAATTCCTGGAAAGTCATGATCGTGCATTACGTGAACAAGTGTATCGTAAAATTCAGGAACGTAGACTACAGGATCAAGATGCAATGCATGATCTCTATACACAACTCATCACAAAGAGACATCAGGTAGCACAAAATGCTGGCTATGCTAACTACCGTGATTATAAGTTTATTGAATTAGGTCGTTTCGATTATACCAAAGAAGATTGTTTTCAATTTCATGAAGCTGTGAAATTGCATGTGCTGCCTTTGATCGAAAAAATTTACCGGAAGAAAAAAGAAAAACTCGGATTAGATGTGCTTCGTCCATGGGATACAGAAGCAGAACCCGAAGGTGTTCAACCTTTGAAGCCTTTTACCAACGGACAAGACCTCTATGAAAAGTCCGTGGCTTGTTTTGAACAGTTGAATCCATTTTTTGCCAACTGCTTGCGCAAGATGAATGAACTGGGGCATTTTGATTTGGAAAGTAGAAAAGGCAAAGCACCGGGAGGATATAATTGTCCGCTCACAGAAAGTGGGGCACCTTTTATTTTTATGAATGCTGCCGGACAAATGAGTGATGTAACAACCATGGTACATGAAGGTGGGCACGCCATTCATTCTTTTTTAGCGCATGAATTGGAACTGAGTGCTTTTAAAGAGTATCCAATGGAGATTGCAGAAGTGGCTAGTATGGCGATGGAATTATTCAGTATGAATCATTGGCAGGCATTTTTTGATAATGAAGAAGATTTGAAAAGAGCGAAAGAGCATCAACTAGAAAGAACCATCACTATTTTTCCATGGATTGCAATTATAGATAAGTTCCAGCATTGGGTATATGAACATCCAACACATACCGTTGCAGAAAGAACTGCGAAATGGATGGAGATCTTGCAAGAATTTTCAACAAATAGTATTGATTATACGGGATTAGATATGTATCGTGAGATCGGCTGGCAGCGTCAATTGCATTTGTTTGAAGTGCCATTTTACTATATCGAATATGGTATTGCGCAATTAGGTGCCATTGGTTTGTGGATGCAGTATCAAGAAAATCCGCAACAAGCTTTAGATCATTATATCAAAGCGCTTTCATTAGGAGGCACTCGTACACTACCGGAACTTTATGAGGCTGCTGGACTGAAATTTGATCTTTCACCAGCACATATCAAAACATTGATGGAGTTTACGGCGAAAGAGATGGAGAAGCTTGTTTAGTATTTCTTACAATTATGATAGAAATCGGCTGCCAGATAAGCAGTCGATTTTTTTCATATCTAGTCATGATCAAAGTCAGTAATTATATGATTCTTTACATCCATCTTTTCATGAAGTATACGGATGATTAGTAGGTTGTTTTCCTTGGAAAAGCAATAAAAAATAATGTGTCGGCGCACTTTATAACCTTTAATCAATACATCTGATTGAAAGTATATTTTTCCTAGTGAGGGGTTAATCGATAAGCTTTCAAATGCTTTTATAATCTGATTATAATATTGATCTGCCTGCTTTACAGACCATTTATCGAAAGTATACTTCCATATGTCTGAAAGATCATCAATGGCTTTTCTTGAAATAATATAGTTAGCCACTTGCCTTTGCGGACTTTAAAGATTTTAAGTGTTTTTTAGGATCAAAATTTTTAACTGATCCGCTTGCTATACCTTCTTCTAATGCTTTTTTTAAGGCTGTAACCTTTGCCTCTTCTTCTTCCAATAGCCGTAAGCCAGCACGAATTACTTCACTTGCATTTTTATACCTTCCTTCTTCAACTTTAGCGTCTACAAATTTTTCGAAATAATCACCTAACGACACAGATGTATTTCTGCCCATAAAATCTGGTTTAGCTAAAGTTACCAAATTTTGGTAACTTTTTGAATGGCTTTTTGTTGATTTCATCCGTTGAGTTTGTGTAAATGATTCAATTCGTTCGAATCATCAAATCTACAGTCATATCATCCGTACCACGCATAGTGTAAAAAATCAAGTATTTATACTAAGTAGTAATAACGGCCACAAAAAAAGGTATCATATGAATGACACCTTTTTAACTACATTTTTATCTTATCAAGCATCCGGCTTAGGCTTTTGCTCTCCACCCTGATTTCCCTGCGGTCTCGGACCTTGTCCTCTTCCTTGGTTCCCTTGTGGTCTTGGTCCTTGAGGTCTATTTCCCTGCGGTCTTGGACCTTGAGGTCTATTTCCTTGCTGATTTCCCTGAGGTCTTGGGCCTTGTCCTCTTCCTTGATTTCCTTGTGGTCTTGATTCTTGTCCCCTTGCTCCCTGCTGCTGCCCTCCATTTCTTCTATCACCACGCTGCTGATCTTTTCTACGTTTATCATTGCGCTCCAAACTGCGTAAACTGATTTGTCCAACCACATCTACAAATGCGGGTTCTACTTCTTTTGGTTTACTGCTGGTTACTTCTACCGGTTGCAGTTCTTCTACTTTTTGTCCCTGTTGATTCAAACGTTTGATTTCCTTCACTCGCTGAATGGTGAGTGGATAGTGTTTGGTATTGTTGGGCAATACATACCACATCAAATTTTTGAAAATATCTTTCTTGATCAGATAAGCGGTACCCATTACTGTATCCAACTGGTCAGCGTAATCAGGGAAATGTTGCAATGCATCGAGATAAGTATCCAACTCATAATTCAAACAACATTTCAATCGCCCACATTGTCCACTCAGTTTGGTTTGATTGATGGATAAGTTTTGGTAACGTGCAGCAGTTGTATTTACACTTTTAAAATCATGCAACCAGGTACTGCAACACAGTTCACGTCCACAACTTCCGATACCACCCACTTTTGCGGCCTCTTGACGAATACCAATCTGACGCATCTCTACTTTTACCTTGAAATCATTTGCATATTGCTTGATGAGTTCACGGAAATCAACACGGTCATCGGCAGTATAAAAGA
>VFQN01003585.1_pt1 | contig 21894 bp, 32 predicted proteins | sample 3512371 | NCBI WGS metagenome assembly VFQN01 (sample SAMN10412370, study PRJNA504923) | tailings metagenome | isolation source: Replicate 2 from Balatoc abandoned mine | place: Philippines: Itogon, Benguet | collected 2017-08-28
GCAGAGGGGCGAGGGGGGGGGGGGGGGGGGGAGGGGGGAGAAGGAGGGGGGGGGGGGGGGGGGGGGGGGCACTGCCGTCCACCGGAACGTGGTGGTTAATAAACCTTGGTCCTGGTGTTTCCATGAGCTAGCTGCTCCAACCTCTGTAGGGGAGGGGGCCTTGCCCGTGTTTAGGCGGGGGGTGAAAAGCAAGGGGCAGAGGCAGGACGCACGAACAAACTCAATGGACTCACTGTCACATCGGCACGCACCAGCGGGGATTGGGGGGTGTGTATGTTTGGGTGGGGGGCGGGGGCCGGCGGTACATTCGCTTGTGAGGAAGCAAATGGCGTCAGGGAACAGGCACGGGTCCTGGTGCTGCTGTGGCGTGGGGGAGGGGCGAATGGCCGCCAGTAGGCGCCTTACCGGCGGCGGCAGCTTGGGTGTGAGCTAGATAGGAAGGGGGGGATCGGGGAATGGGGTGGGGGGGGGTGGGGGGGGGTGGGGGGCGGCGTGTTGGGGAGGTTGAAGCCGGGGAGGGGGGGAGGAATGCAGGTGGAACCGATGTGGGGGAGGGAAGGGTCGGAGGGTGGTAGGGTGGAAGGGCGGCGGGCAGGGTGGTGAAGCGCGTGTGGGCGGCGGTATGGGACCACTGCTGCTAGGGCTGTGGGGCTTGGGGCCGGATGGGGGCGGAGGCGTACGTATGAGGCGTACATATGAGGAGGAAGCGCAGGAGTGGTTGGGCAGGTGAGGAGGAGGGGAGGGAAAGAGGTGAAAAGAGGGGCAGACCCCTTGCAGGGAGCGGCGGGCCGGGTGGGGGTGGGTGGGGTGGGATGGGATGGGATGGGATGGGATGGGAACGGTTGATGAGCTGAGGGCGTTGGGGCTTGCCATGCGTGGCGAGGCATGCGGTTGATGAGCTGGGGGCATGGCGGTGTGGTATGCACAGGTGGGGCTGAGAGGCGTGATGGAAGGGCGGGTTGGTGGCTACCCCGCGGAGGGGGTACGCGTGCAACGCGAGAAACCGTGTGAGGCGTCGGTGGAGGTGCGGGGGTTCGGGAGGGCCATGTGGATTGCGGCGGTGGGGCAATGAAACGGGGGTGGGGTGGGGAGGGAAGGAGGGTTCAGGGGCAGAGGACGGGGATTCAGGGTGGGGCGGGGAGGGTTGAGGGCGCGGTGCGAAGGGACGGGGGCTCGGGGGCAAAGGACAGGAGGCCAACGATGCCGTAGGGCGGTAGGGGAATCAAGGGGACAGGGACAGGCCAACGGGGAGGGCCAGGAGGCACGGGCAGGGGCAGGGGCGGGGGCGGCCGCGCTGATACCCGATACCTGTGCCATCTCGAGCTTCGACGAACCGCTCTAAGCCAAAGTACGGTACCACAGGCGAACGGCACACCCCCAAGGAACTGCCTCGTGCAACCCCTCTCTCCCACCCACCCACCTCCTCTGCCCCTCTCCCGCAGGCGCTTTCCGAGCTGCGTGCCCGCTTCTCCTCCCCCAGTTCCTCCACCCCCTGCCCGGATGACGACACCCTGCGCTGGTACCTGCGCGACCGCTACTTTGACGTTGATGAGGCGGAGAGCAAGCTGCGGAGCATGCTGCGATGGCGCAAGACTTTCCAGTAAGCACTTGATGTGCATAAGGATCACCATTGTTGTACTACTAAATACAAAGTACATATCCACAGTTGCAGCATGCTGCGACGGCGGAAGACCTTCCAGTGAGTGCCGTACTCGTGTGTGATAACGACGTACCCTGTTGATACCACAGTTGTGTGTGTGCCCGTCCCTGGTGTCCCACTTTGAAGAGGAGGAGGGGGGAAGGGTGAATTGAAGGGTTGCTGCGCTGGTGGCAAAGGGACAACAGTGAAGGCTGGGTGTGTTGCGCTGCAAAGAGGGGAGACAAAATGCTACCGGTAGTGGTGCGTGCGGCGCGTGTGGTAGCTGTTTGTGCGCCAGTGGACCTGTTGTTGTGGCACGGGCTGCGTGGTACATTGTTGGGACGAAGGGGCACCTTGACTCGCATCAGACCCCGGGTTACTACCCCGCTGCCCGGTGGTCGCCAGCCGCCGGCTTGTTGCCGCCGCTGCTGTCCCGTCCGTTCCACCCCATTTGTGCTCCCTCGCACCTGCACACCCTAGCCACCTCTCCCCGCATGATTGGTTCCAAGGGGGCCTCAGGAAAGGCCTACGTGCACACCCTGACATTCACCCCCCGCAAACGGTTATTGCGGCCATGGCACAACCGGTGCCCTCCCTCGCCTCTTCCCCATCCTCATCCTGCCTTCCCTCCCCACCTTGCCCCCCTCCCAGGCCCCATGCCACAACCCCCCAGGTGGTTGCCGCCGGGTTTGCCTCCGGGAATGTCTACGTGGCCTACGTGCACACCCTGACCCTGACACACGCGCTCTGCAATTGTGCATGGTGTGCTTAGACATAACAGCCCTAACTTACCGCCTGATTCGCCTCTTTTCCACCTTGACCATTGCTTTTCAGGCCCCAGGCCACGACTCCGCAGATGGTGGCCGCCGAGATGGCCTCCGGCAAGGCCTACGTGCACTCCAGCCTCGACCGCTTCGGGCGGCCGGCCATCATCATCCGGACGCGACTGCACAAGACAGGTGTGTGGTGTTTTGTGGGATCAGTTGAGGGGATGTGATGTGAGTGGGCAGGACAGTACTGTGGGTTCTGTACTGTGCGCGGGTGTGGGGAGGAGGGAAGAGGCTGTGCAGCCTGGCTGGGACAGTGCTTAAGCCCGTGCGGCACAGGCGGTCGCGAAGCACAAGCACGGCAGGTGTGGCAGGGGCGAGGTGGGGTTGGGGCGGCTATGGGCATCTCATGCCCAACTCACAACCCTACGGGAAGTCTTTGCAGGGTTGGGGTTGGGTTGAAGGGGTTGGGCTGGGGACCAAATGAAGAGCTGGAGGTGGGGAGTGGGGTCACGCTTTTCCGCATACCTTCAACCCAACGCAGGGGAGATTCCCATCGACGGGAGACAGCGCAATTGCCCATGCATGGGCATGCCAAAAAGCGAGCAACAAGGATTTTTTTTATCAAGTACTGGTTAACCGTTTACATTTACGTATGTTGCCCCACCCCTTCAACCCAATGCAGGGGAATTTCCCATCGACGGCTCAAAGCGCCTTGCGGCGCACCTCATAGACAGCGCCATCGCAGCCCTGCCACCCGGCGGGGAGCAGATCGTGGGCATATTCGACCTGCGGGGCTTCGACTTTGGCACCAACGCCGACTTTGCGTTTGCGGCCTTCATGGTGGGTGGGCACAGACTGCATTTTTGTGTGTGTGGCAGGGAATGCACCTGTGCCGAGCGGGGAGCAGGTTGTGGGCGTACTCGACTCTGGGTGACGTGGAACCGTTGGTGCAAGCAAAACAGTCAGCACGCAAAGCATCTGCGCCAACGCCCTTCTTATGTGGCTATTTGCGGTCCATGCAAATATGTTATTTGCGATGGCAAGTGGGTACTGGTGCAGGCGTCCTTGTGGGTGCTACTCTTAGTATCTCGTGTGGCTAGCGTGCCCTGGCCTTGCGCCGTAGCACTCTTGCACATTGTGAACAATCGAAATTGGTGTACACTGTGCGCTATGACAAGCATGCATTTCATCGTTCGTGTCTTCCTGGCTTGCAGGTTGAGGCGTTCTTCGAGTACTACCCGCGGCGCGTGGGGCAGGTGCTGTTCGTGGACGCGCCCTGGGTGTTCTACCCCGCCTGGGAGGTCATCAAGCCGCTGATGCGGAAATACAAAGCGCTGGTGAGTGCCGCAACATAACCTCGTATTGCATAAATTGTAATATGTTGGCTCAACACATGTTGTTATCATACTACAGCCGGTATTTGGTGCTGTGGGTGGTCCTCCCCGCCTGGGAGGTGGCGTTCGCCGCTCATGCGAAATTACAATGCGCTGGCGTGTTCATATAGCACCTCCCAACTCCCAGCAGACTAGCAGTGCACACGCACAGCACTGGGAGCGCCCCTGGCCCTGGCCCCGGCTACATCGTCCGCTTGGTGCCCGCTAAATGGCGCGCCTCCACAGGCCTGCCGACACTCCACTCCGGCGCTTGCTTCAGGATCCCGTTCCCCTCCCCAGCCTCTGTCATGTACTGCACAGAGAAGACGTTTTCCTACTATTCTGATCCCCTTGCCTCACACCACCCCCCTCAACTTACAGGTTCGCTTCGTGTCGGTGGACGAGGTGCGCCGCGAGTTCTTCACGCCCGCCACCCTGCCGCCAGACTTCAAGTGATCGAGCTTGGTTTGGGAGCTAGGGGGGGTACGGCAACGGGGGGCACAAAAGGGACGTGCGATGGCGGGCAGGAGCGGCAGGGGGGCGGGCGCATGCATGCCGCGAGCGCCAAGTGGTCGGGGCGTGTAGGAGCTTGTATGTATTTGGACCCCGGAGCCGTGTTGTTGAATCTTGGGGGGTCTGGATGGAGCTATGTATGGTCGGGTTGTGTATTAAGCTATTCGGACTTTGATGCGACTGCGCTGGTGAGCCGCACGCATGCGGTTGCATGCCGGTATGTCGTCGGTGACGCTTTTTGCAAGGTTGAAGGTGCGTCCCCGGGTGCACGTGTATTAAGCCTGTGACACAGTATGGGGTGTGTGGCGAGCTTTGGTTACCGGCGTGCACACCGAAGCTTGCGAATAGGTGTAGCAGGATGTGCAGCTTGCGATTGGGTGTTATACCGTACGGTACAGTGCGCAATACGGATGAGGGCTGGCGAGAGGTAGGCACGTGGCATGCAGAGTGTTTACTGCTACCCTTGGAGTGATGAGCGCCTATGTAGCTGAGTAGGTGTTTCCATTCGCGGTTGCCGGTTTTGCGAAGCGGTGAGATCGAAGAAGGCAGAGAGCGCCCCAACGGGCTTAAGCACGTCGTGTGGTGCGGAGAGAGACCGGGGACGGGGGCAGGGCCACTGGGCAGTCTGGGGGGGCGGGGGTTTCCTTTGGACGCATCTCCCTGCCAGTGGGTTGAACTTCCCCGTGGGTGCAGGCGTGCCGGCTGGAGTGGACACAGGCTGTGTAGGTAAGCCGCCAAGGCATCATCTGTCCTGCCCTGCAAGCGTGTATTCAGCACGTGGTCGGGACCCGAAGAATTCGTGCTGCACTGTTGTAACCTTTTTTTTTATGGAAGTGCCAAATGCAACCTCGTACGGTACCCTGTGCGCGCCCTGGTACCTTGGGAAGGGATGGGGCCTTCTCTGAGTTGCACAATTGCCTGGGGGCACAGTACGCCAAGTGTGGGTAAGGGTAGGTGAGGCACCCCGGGAGACCACAAACCAAAGTGGGTGTCGCCGCATGCCGTCGATAGCTATCACGTGCGCAGGAGCAGCAGCAGTGCGGCGGCTCTGGTGGCAGGCCTCGTTGCTTCTAACACCTACAACAGGCGACCCCTTCCGGTCCGCGTGTCGTACCACACCTGTACCGTACCGTACACACCCTAGCACCACCATACGTCCTGGCGATCCGGTACCCAGTGCACCAGGACGCCTACGGGGGCCAAATGGGGTACCGGTAACAGAGATGAAGGGGAGCTCACTTTGTCCCTAATGTCGTCTGCCCAAGGCAACACACATGTATCGGTATCGCACCCCACTCGCGTGTGCATGCACTGGTCTGGTCTGGCGCGCGCCGGGGGGCAGGAGCAGCCGGGCGGAGCTTTCAGTCGCCTTCTCAGCCTCATCGCCTCAGCCAGTCTTCTTCTTCCTGGTGGTGGCAGTGAGTGACACTTTCCTGTATCTATGCGTGTAAGGGATTTTATGTATCCCATTCCCGCACCGCATCCGCTACACATGTATCGGTATGTGCCATCCACGTCCTCCCGCCCTGTCCCAGTAGTGTGGTTGGGGCTGTGGGGCACACGACTCACTACAGGCTCCACAGTTCCTGCGTCTTGTCCCACGCAACACTTGCATCCGACTGCACGCCAGACCTGGCCAGACCCCAGAGGCCGGACCTGCAGCAAGGCAGTCCTGTCCCGCCCTAACCCACCATCCCTATCCCTGCCCACCTTCGCCACGAACGCCCCCTCCCACCGCCTTGCGTGGCCAGGCAAGCTCCCCTGTGCGTGCATCTGCGTGACGCGCTCAGCAGCAACCATGCCATGGTGCCTATCTGCCAAACACCGGTGCCTCAACGAATGGCTCGGTGCTTTTAGGTGCTTCGGCTTACCCGGCGCTCACTTATCGTGGATGCACGTGAGCCCCGGTCATGCACATGCCGTGTGCTTAGATTCAGTGCATGCGTCCAGCAGTAACCGTGAAGAAACCGTTGCCTCGGTGGCTCGGTGCTTCGCGTTGTCGGCCGCCTTTCCGGTGGTGCAGGTGCAGGTGGCCCCGGGCCATGTGCGGGCCAGTGCGGGCGCTACCTAGCCTAGCCGGATGGTTGCACGGCGCACTGCTGCCGCAGCAGCTGGTGACCCAGAGTGAGTACATTACCTGCGCCTTTAAGAGCCGGAAAGACCACACTTCTGCTCACTCCTCCTGATGTATCGTTGCGGTCGACTCGCGAGCGTGCTGCAGCCCCGCTTCCGTGCCCTGCGGACTGCCTGCGCAGTAGGCAAGGCGACACCGCCACCACAGCTCAATTCCTCTCTTATATTGTCAACGTCGGCCGGGTTCGCCAGCAACAGCACTCCTGGCAGCCGGCCTGAGCACCCTGTTTTTGCGCGCCATTCTACTCGTGTAGTTGGGGTCGCAGCTACCCCAGCTGGGATGGCTTCCACCGTGACAGAGCGCTTTACTTGGGAGCAGCTCAAAGACCTTGTTCGACGCGGCACAAGCGGAGAAGATGTCGAAGCGCTGGGCATTCTGGGCCGATGCGAGGCCGACCTCCTGGTTTACCGCGCACATCGCGCCAAGCTCTTGCAGCAATACGTGTCTCTGAACGACTACCTGCGCATCAGGCTGTTCGGCGCGCCCAGCACTGTCGACGCCGAGTCCGGCAAGCTGGCTGTTGCGCAGCCGGACCCCACCACGAGGACCCGGAAGGTGCGCGAAGCTGCATGCCCCTTGGCCCCTGAGCCCATATGCCGGACGGTGCGGGAACCAAGAGTGTGGGGCTGGCGGGAAGCCACTGGGTTCATATAAGGGGCGACGCAGGGTACGGAGTATGGAGATAAGCGGTCAGGGGACACGTGCCCTCTGTTGCAGGGGGGAGGGAGCGGGAGGGGAGAAGGGGCCGGTAGGAAGGTGAGGCACCTCTCGGGGCAAAGCACTGGTGGGAAGCAGGGAAGGAGCGGCCTGGCGCTGCGTATCTAGCGTTGGGAGTGGGCAAGGGTACGCATGCGCACGGTGCCCTTCACCTGCCCTTCACCCTGAGCCTGGCCGATCCCGTACCAGCCGCCGTGCTGTCAGGCCCCAATGCTGAACAGGCACGGCAACGGCACTGGGGTCGGATCTAGATAGCACCCAGGAGGCGGTGTTGCATCAATCCAGTTGTGGGGCCCGACAGCTCTTGCCTATGCCGGAATGCCAAGGCGGTCGTCGTACGCACGCAGGCAGCGTGCCGTATACGGCCTAAAGTACGTACCCTGACGCATGCACATGTGCTGTGCCAGATCACCAGGTTCCCCCACCACTGCCGTACATCTGTCGTCCTGTGCCGAACATGACCAGCGTGCTAACCCACGCCACCCTGTACACTCAGCAGTGTGCTAACCCACGCCGCTCGGAGAGGTTGCAGGTGCTGGGGCGGCGACGCTAACCCGCTCTTGCTCCAGCTCTTGCCCACGGTGTAGCACTGGCTGGATCACGCCCTTACACCCTCCCGCACAGGTGATGGTGGTGGCGACCGGCTTCTCTGGAATCCTTCCATGCAGCTGCCGTTACTTCGATGAGCACCGCTTTGCACAATGTTACTGATGTCCCAGGCATCGAACCGCTTTGCACACAGCTGCTTCCGGTACACCACCATATCCTTCGGATGTACACACCCTTCGAGTCCCCTGTTACTGCCTTGCATATTGACTCCTGTGCCCTTCGCACGCATGGGGCGAAGTTGCTAAGCCACGTTGCTGTGTGTGTGGTTGCACGGCAGGTGCTGGTCATGGCCAACGAGTTCCCCTACTACTGCCAGGAGGGTGTGCACCACATCAACATTTGGTCCAGCGGGGAGCCGCTCACCGACCGGCAGGTGAGAGGGATGTGTATGTATTGATAAAAGTAAACCTGATGTATATATCATCAAATTAATCCCTTCTTTTACTGAGGAAGGTGTGGACCACATCAACATTTGGTCCAGCGGGGAGCCGCTGACCGACCGGCAGGTGAGAGATATATGTTGTGTAATGCCAGTCTCAACACTTGTGAATGTGCGCGCTTTCCCCCCATACCACCTTCAGATGGAGTCCCTCCTCCCCGAGCGCCGGCCGTGCTCCGACCACTGCTGGTGCTTCCACTGCCACTTAGCCCACACCCTAGCCCACACCTTTGGTGCCCTGTCGCACCCGCGCTGCAGCCGGCCACCCCCAGGCCGGCTCCCTTGGCTTATTGATTTATCTAGATTGGGACCTTGTTACATGTTGTTGCAAAATTTGTACACAATCGTGTTGGCGTGCCCTCCCCGCCTCCCCCCTCTGAAGGTCGAGTCCCTCATCTCCGAGCGCCTCCCCTGCGCCGACCACTGCTGGTTCGTCAACCCGCCGCAGTACCAGTCCGTCCGCACGGTGAGGCCCTGCGATGTACCAGTGCGCTTGACCTTCTTATCGTGCGCAGCAGTTACCGGCCAGCAGTTAGGTGTACCCAAGGAACGAACCGCAACACCACACGCCGTGCTTGGTGCGTCAACCCGCCACAGCACCGGGACCGTCCGGACGGTGAGGCGTTCACCTGGGGGCACTAAGCACCCACACTGCTCACAAGCAGCAATGCTGTTGCGAACGCTGCACAAATACGTTGCACTTTGTTGCTGCCATGCGCGTTGCAGATGCGGCACTGCCACGTGCTCACTTTGGAACGGAGGGACTGCGTGAACTTGTCATCAGAAGACATCGTATTGCTGAGCACCTAGACTGCTTACAGTCAATAACGCTGCCGCTCACGGTGCTGCCATTACGGTACTGTTGTTGTTGCTGCTGCCTTCTTGCTGCCCTGCAATGCTGCTCCCGTGCTTCAGAGCATTGGACAAAATAGCCCCTTCTGCTATGCCCCATGCGTGTTGCTTTACATGCAGATCTGGCACTGCCACGTGTTGACGTTGGGACTGCGGCCCGAGGCACGGCTGGGGAGGCCAGGTGGGTCGTGGCAGGACGTGGGGCACACGGAGGCACGCATAAGGCACACCCCCTCCTCTTCTTGCGACCTGAACTGGGTTGGCGGCCGCTTTTCTAGGGAGATGCAACATCAGTATCTATCGCTGACAAAGCTCTCCGCAACGCACAACCCACATCGCGCCCTGCCCTGTGGCTGTTGTTGTGTCGTTTCCCCGTGGTCCGCCCGCTCCACCCGTGGCCGAGCTGTACCCCACCTTGTGCCCTGGCCGTTGCTGTGTCTTCCCCCTCTGTGATCCGCCCCGGTTTCTTGCAGGCGAGGCGGAGGCCTACCCCACGCTCCCGTTCCCCGCTTCAACCTGTCCTCACCTTGCCGCCTTGTCCCCACGTGCCACGTGTCGTGCCGCTGCTCTGCAGGGGAGGCCGAGCCCTACCCCGAGGAGGACGGGGAGGCGGATGGCCAGCATGGCATGGCCGCCGGCACAGAGCCCCAGCAGCCGTGAGGGCGGGGGAGGCGGAGGAGGTGGGCAGCGCATGGCCGCGGGGGGCTGCAGCAGGCACCAACCTAGCACACCCAGCCGGCCCAACCCACAGGCGCAGCCACCAGCAGGCCAGCAGCCGTGAGGGCGGGGAGGCGGGGGAGGGCGATGCGTTGGAAGGCAGCGCATGGCCGCGGGGGGCACCCCAGCCACCGGCAGGCCAGCAGCCGTGACGCAGTGGCGGAGAGCGGGAGGGAGGCGGAGGCCGAGCAGGGCGTGGCAACCGGGGCGCACACGCTAGCACACCCAACCCCTCCGCCCTGCCGGCCCAGCCGCCAGCCGCCCAGCAGCAGCTGTGACCCGGCAGCCTGCTGTCCGGCAGTCAGCCACCGTCCGCCGACGCGTTGCTGTAGCACCCCTACCCTTAGACCACACCCTCTACCCTCCCCCACACCCACCCCAACCCCCCTCCGCCTGCCCACCGCCCACCGACCGTCAGCCCAAGGTCCCAAGGATCGCTTCACCCACACCAACTCCCAGCCCCACCTCCTGCACCCACCTCACCTCCACCCCCACCCCCCACCCACCTTCCCCCCCCCCCCCCCCACACCAACCCACCCCCACCCCGGGCCCACGCCCCAGCGCGGCACCTGTGGCGCTACCCAGGCATCAAGCCAACCCCGGCCCGCCCAACGGTGCAGCATCCCTCCCTACCCCCACTGCCGGCCGCCGCTCTGCGGTCACCCCTGCTCCCACCCCCACCTCCCTCCGTCCCGTCAGCCCGCCCCTACCCCACCCCCACCTCACCGCCCGCCAGCCCCAGCCCACGCAAACCCGCCGCAGTCCCCACCCCCACCCCACCACCGAACCCCTCCCCTCACCGCCCCACGCCCTCCCACACCCGCCCGGTGCCACCGCCTCCGCTGCCGCTGCCCCCCACGCTGCCCCCCACGCGCCGCACTCCTGCTCCGTCCGCATGCGGTCGCGTGGCGCCGTCAGGACTAGGGGAGCTCCCCTGCTCAGTCAGGCCGGCACCGCCCTGCACCCACCGCCAAGACCCGCCCACGCTGTCCCACGCCCCTCCCAGGGCCAACCAAGCGGTTGCCATCACCATGACGCCACCCCACACTGCCCCACACCGCCCCACACCCTCCCATGGCCCCCAAGGCGTTGCGTGGTGCGCCCCTCCTGTTCCCATCACTGCATCGGGACATCAACATGCCAGCAGGCATGGAATACCCCGCGCCGCGAGCCGCCCGCTGGCCCCATCCAGCCTCCCCCCGGTTCTACCCTAGCTGCCTCCGCCCCGTCCCTCTTAACCCATGCTCCCCGCCCCGAACCGAACTCGCAACCACAACACCCAGCACCACCAGCAGTACGGCAGTCCGCGAGCCTTCCAGCTGTCCTTTCGCCATCGGCAGTGGGCAACAGGCTATCCACGCGGTACACAATACTGCACACCACGCACGACGCGCTCTCATCCGGAGGCTGGCAGCTGAAAAAGCGACGGTTGGCGATTGGTGGCTTGCGGACTGCGGATTGCGGCTCTCCTGCGTGGTGGGGCACGATGCAGCCCCCGATCGGCGTGCCATGTTCGCTGCCGCCAAGGCCATGCTTGTGCATGTCTCGGTGTGGTGGGGTAAAGCACGTGTGGGGTGAATCGCGTGCTGGTAGCGCCCACCACGCGCCACGCTTGGCTGCGTCCTGTTCTTGTGGATCAGGACGCAGCCCGATGGGCGTCGATGCCGTTGTGCAGCAGCGCCGTCTGCGGCCGCAGCCAGGGCCTTGTGTAGCGTAGCGGGCACAGCACGTTTTGCTAATCGCACATGGGTAGCGTAGGTAGCATGTGGGTAGGGCGGGACCCCTTTCCACCTTTCCCGCAAGCGTGGGCAGGCAGGGCACAGCCAGCCGCAGGCAGGGCCATGTGTACCGTAGTGTACTGGGGTAACGCGTGTCGTGAGCACGTCCTTCTGTGGCATTGAGCTTCCGCCGATGTTCCCCCATGCCTGTGGGTTGGCGTGCGTGTCGAGGCAGGGGGGCGGAGGGCAGTGGGGCGCGTCGATGGTTCGGTGTGCGCCGCTTCGTTCCTGGGCCAGGGTGGTATAGAGTGAGGCCGTGGAGAACGGGGCCGCAAAGCACGTGTGTAGCAGTGTACGCACCGGTAGTACTGGGCTAACCCGTACGGCGCCTGTGCTGACTTTGTAACGAAGTGTGAGATAAGCAGGCCCAGTGCCGGTATGCACCAGATGGATGGCGCCGTGGGACAAGACACGGGGAACTCCCTGCCATGCCCTGCTGACTTCGCGTCAAAGGCACTGCGCCGGCATACACCACACCCAGTAATTGTGAGAGGGACCTGTTGGCTGCAGGGTCCAAGACGCTGGCTGGGTTTGGGAGGTGGCGGGAGCCGTGGGCGCATCAGGAGCCGAGTTAAGGCATAGGGCTGGGCACGTGGGCTGGCCTGGGCGCTGAGTCGCAGGGCACGAGGGCGAGAGCGAGGCGGCATCAGGGAGCGGCATGACGTGTTGTCCACGCTGCGACTGGCATACCGTAGGCAAGCCCTCACACGAAAGACCACTTGCCATACTTGTTTTGATACCTGTTCCAAACGCTACTTGGCCCAACTTTTATAAAGCAGCAAGATCCATTTGCGTTCATACCCATTCGCTCAACCATACCCAAACGCACAGCGACAGCCAACGCAGCAAACATGCAGCCTAAGGGCAGCCAGAGCAAGCAGACCGAGGACGTCGACAGCGTGCTGGCGGACTTTGACGACCGCGATGCAGACGCGGGGTTCGATGGCCCCGGGCCCTACCAGGAGAAGCTCCTAGACGCCGACTTCTTCAACGCCTTCCCAGACGATTTCGACGAGACCGACATGGAGGTGCCGCCGTAAATGCTGGCACGCGAGCAGCTGGAGGCCGGCATGGTCACGTTGCAGCAGTCAAAGCAGCGGGTTTCGGGCTGTCGGCGAGGAGCGAGACGTCCGGCAGGCAGGAGCTGATGAGGCCTGGGGCGACGTCGTGTTGCCAGCGGCCGGGGCGCTGGCGCAGAAGGGGGAGGGCAGTGCGGCAGGGCCGGGGAGGATTGGTAGGGGAGGGGGAGGCTGCAGGCCGTAGCTCTGGTGGGCCACAGGCACGCGGCCCTGGTATTTCGTCATCCTTCCAGCTTCCCATAGGGTAGAAGGAGGGGGGCTGGGGCCGGCGGCACCAGCAGCGTGCAGAGGGTGGGGGTCAGCGCCGCTGGACCCGGGTTCAGTAATGGGGAGGGGGCAGGGGGAGGGGCGCGTTGGCGGCGGCAGCTGTTCACGGCAACGGAGCAGGGCAGGGCGAGGAGATGGGCCGACGCTGGGGACCTGGGCGTGTGAATGCGCACGGGCTGGTGCCGGCGGCATCAGCAGCTTGTAGGGCGGCGGCAGCTGTGTACGACAGCGGAGCAACGCGGAGCGGGCAGTGGGGCGGGCCCAGGGGAAGGGGAGGGGAGGTTCCAGCGGAGCAACGCAAGGCGCGGAGCTGGTGGGTCGGAGCCGCGAGGCTGAATGTGGGCACGGTCTGGTGCCACGGAGCTGCGTGCAGCGGTGCGGAGCTGAGCGCCATTGGCAGAGTACAGGCGCTGGGGTGGCGGCTGAACTGGACCGAGATACGCTGGGGCGATGCAGAGCTGCGGCTTGTTAGGGGGTGGCACTTGGCAGGCAGGCCGTGGGAGTGGGGCGTGTGCTGGCAAGGCGCAACTCGCGCCCTTCCCCCGTGCACGGGTTGTGGTGCACTGGGTGGAGTGGACCGGGCGAGAGCACGTAGCAGGCTGGCTTGGCTGGCAAGTACACGGCACGGCTTGGTGCGGGCGTGAGTGCACTGCATGCTTGCGAACATGTCGCCTGCATCACGACCGCAGCATTGGCGGGCGTGCATTCGTCTCTGCGCGTTGGGCGTGGTGGATGTGGTCAAATGCTGGGCTGGTCGGCGTTGCACTGCTCGCGTGCCTTTACACAAAACGCGGTGCGGTGTGGGGCCTTTGCGCTTTGGGCAGCTTGAGTCGTATCGTACCGCTGCAGCACGGAATGACGGAACGCAAAAAGAAGCGCACACGGAGGCAGCGGTGTGCGGGTGTGGGGTGTGCCTGCGGTTTGGGGCCCTGGCAACGACACGTGGCATGCGCGACGCACGTGGCATGCGCGCCGCAGGTGGTCGAGTGCAGCTGGTCGAGTGGCTAGCTGGTGGGCGGTGGCAGCCTGTGGTGCCTGTGGTGCATGCCCCCAGCACGTTTCATGGTAGTTACGTACAGGAGGCATGGATGGTTACTGTTACTGGTTAGCGTGTGTTTCCGGTGGAGTCGTGCAGTTGGTCGGTGGCCTGCCGGTGGCGGCGTGTGGTGGCAGCAAGGCAAGTGCAGGACGCATGGTCGTTGACGAGTGGGGTTGGCGTGTTTGCCGGTGCGATGCAGTCTGATTGCGGAGAGGGGACGCTTGGTCAGCGTGTGGGCTGCTGGTGCCCCTTGGTGGCACGTTGTGGGTTGGCACCAGCAGGGGCTGTTCCCTTCCCCGTGGGCTACCGGACACCACATCCATCCTTCGAAGGCTTCAACCCCACTTGCCAGGGGAACGCCTGCCACGATGATGCATGTGAACCCGCCGCAAGTGTACTTCCCTTGCTTGTGTGCAACTGTAAGGAGAAGAGTTGGAGTGGTTGACGCCGACTGCCGGACTTCTGGTACGGGTGGCCCAACGTACGGCAGGCTTCGTATACCGTACGGTAACGGTACTGCAGCAGTGCAGCATGCGGGACGCTGTGCCATGCACCCGCACCAGCTGACAACCAGCCGCAGCGCTAGCAGCTGCAACAGCAGCAAGGCCGGGGTGGTGGTACATAAGGAAGACGGCCCATCCCCCGCTGTGCAGCGGTGTGGTTTACCTTTTGCGACCTATGCACAACCCGTCCTGTGACGCATTTGGGCGCACATTGCGTCGTGCATCCGTGAGCCACCAGCCAAGGACTTGCGAGCCTGTTGCGCAACCAGCCAGAAGAGAGTCAAAAGTGCTTGAAAATGTTGAGAGGGAAGCGATAGGCGCTCGTGGGTGCGCCCATGCTTCAGCGGTCCTAACGGTCCGTTGAATGTGCTTCCCATACACATACGGTAGCCAAGGACATGCAACTTGCTTCGCCCTCCACCAATACCTGCTTGACAATATGCTGGTATGTCCCCGCAACTGCATCGCCACACGTATCGTGTAGCCAAAACCAACACGGAACCAGCCAGCCGCATTACAGCTGGCCAGGGTACGGGCAGGTCCACGCCGCACCTGCCCACCATGCAATGCATCACGGCACGCAGCACCCACAACCTCACACCTCAAAGCCCACACAATGCTCTAAACCTGTAACCGTAAGTCATCGAGTGCGTGCTTGTGCCAGCTGCATGAGGCAGACGGGCACCCCTTTCCCAAGCAGTACCCTCGGGGCCAGGGGTTACGCTCGTACATTCTTCAGCGTGGCCACGCTGTAACCAACAGGAACGACATTACGGTTGCGCAACGTGCAAAAGCCTCTTGCGCATAGCACGCCATGACGCACGGGGTCGGGGGCTGGTGGGACTCCCCTGCTCCCTCTGCCCCCAGAGCCCTTGTCCTGGTCTGGGACTCCCCTGCCCCCGCGGGTAACAGACGATATTGCATCGCAGCCCAAGGTGCCACAATGCATATAGCTAAGCATATGAATATGCGGTGGCGGTGCGGTTGTCCGTTTTCGCTTTCAATAAAGCGCTGGCGCGGAACTGCTGACGAGGACGCGTGCCCCTCGCACCCACGTTGCTAAGGGCCATTATTGCAATAATATTATAGAATTTTACATTTCGATTGTTGTACAGCAAGGCAAGCAAGCACTGCGCTCATGACCACCCGTACACGACCATTCTGTGCACTGGCCAACAATCGAAGCCGCGATGACACAAGCTCGTGCTACATAAGCAGCATATAAGCCGATCAGTCAAGTAAACCACGCAAACTTACAATTCTTCCCAAGAGCATCAGGGCACCCGAAACGCTTACAGTGTACAAGCGGCACCTTTAAGCTAAGGCTTGACACCCCTAGACAGCAGGTGAGGCCACGAGATGCTCTCAATTTGCCGCTGCTTCTATGGGATCGCGTGATCATGTTCTTCAGGGCGAAATGCGGAGTCCTCGCAACCTGTGCCCGGCATGCCCACTTTGCCCCCCGCCGCTGCTTTGCAGACGGCTTCACAATGGCTTCTGCATCCAGCAGTCAAAACCCTACAACGATACCTGGAGGCTTGAAGGTGAGGCCACAGTCCTGCCGAGGGGGCGCATAGAGAGCACGGCATGCTGTCGCGGCCTTTTGTCGGAACGCCAAAGCCCCTCATGTGTTCACACGGCTGGCGTCATGGCACGGTTTACATCTGGAATGTAGCGAATTGTGGTAGTGTCAAGCAATTCGCAGCCGACGGGCAACCCGCAAAAGGAGGCCGTCCGACGATGCGCCGAACAGCTCTAGTCGCCCCGACACCCTTTGGTCGGCCATGCGACGCTCTCTGGCTGTCGTATGTGCCTCATGGAAGCAAGGCTTGCAAGCTTCGACGTATTTCGCCTGTGCCAGGCCAGCGGGCCAACGCGTGCTTGCCGGATCCCTCGCGCGTTGGCACCATGACTCGAGCCCTAGTTTTTCCGGCCGGACAATGCGTCACCGGCGACTATTCCCAACCATAACGTTACACATATGCGAGCCAAACAAAATTACTGAACTGCAAGTTGGTCTCCTTCACCGACAGCTGTCGCCTCGCGGGCCTTCCTGGCAGCTAGCACGCTGCTACACTCTGTACTTATCCACCCCATGCATCCACCCCCTCCGGCACCCACATGCAAAGGCACCGCATCATATGGATTCTTTACAATGCACATTCCTATTAGGGCACGCATAAAAGAAGCGACCCAAGTCCAGCCGTGTCGCCCTGGACATACGACACCGCAGCTCAGCAGCCGCACGGTGTGGGCCGAACCCATGCCAACCCATCCCAAATGCCTTGCAGTTCCAACTTTACTCACCCCATTCCACCCCCACATCCTCACACTTGCTGCAGGCGCACCGGCTTTTTCCGCAGCAGCACCACATACCTTATCGGCATGTTTTATCCAAACCGCGCACTTTGCAACCCACTCAGGTTGTGCCCCCTCCCCCTCCCCACTCAGGTTGTGCCCCCTTCCCCTCCCCACCAGGTTGTCGCCCCTGGCGCCCCCGCCTCAGCATCACAGCCCTACCATGGCGTCGCTGCACGCTACCTATTTAACACACCCCGCCCTTCTGCGTGTGCCCCCTCCCCCTCCCCTTCCCCGTCCCCGCCAGGTGGTTGCCCCCGGCGCCCCCACCTCCACCCTGGCGATGCCGCTGGCCATGAGGAACGCCGCGGCGCAGCTGGGCCGTCCGTGCTTTGCGACGCGCCAGGTGGGCAGGCCTGCGTGCGAGGTTGTTGGTGACCATGTGCCGGGATAACACAAAGCAGCAGACTTTGTTTGTTGTGATTGCACAAGGACCCTCGTCGCAGCTACCTCTCCCGACCCACACCAGTACCGTTTAATGTCCCGCGAGTGCGCGCCGCACCCCGCTGCACTCCGCTCGTCCTGGACCAGCGCGTATGCGGTGGAGAACCCATCCCCTGTGCCACGAGGTTTCCCCTGTACCCGCTACCTCCCGCAGCACCGCACGTTAGCCCCTCACATGGCCGTTTATACACCTCGCCGCCCATACCCCCCTTCCTTGATCGCAGTTCCCGGTGCCTGCTGCATCGCACGATAATGTGTAGCCCCCCAACCTTGTCCGTCTGCTGTTGAGGCCCCCTACCTGTCCCACGTAGTTTTAACCATCCACTGCCAGTGCCTGTTACATCTCACCTTACCTTACTTGAGTGCTGTTCCCCCTCACCCTGCCCAGGCAGCGCGCCCGCGTGTCACGCCCTCCCCCTGCTTCCTAATGCACTAGCAGGCTCCTCAAACCGTATATTCCCCTTTAGTTTGCTCCCCTCCTGCCCTTTACCCCCACCCCCGCCCGCACCCCGCCCCCCTCCTCCAGGCCTCCCGCACGCACATGTACACCTCATCGCCAACAGTTTCCTTGCCATATGCTTGCTACGTTGTACGTAAATATCTTGCCCCCTTTGCTCCCCTCCAGGCCTCCCGCACGCAGCGCGCCCGCGTGTCGCGCGCCGGCGGCCGCAAGCGCCGCGCCTCGCCCTCCTCCGCCTCGCCCAAGTCGCCGCCCTCGCCCAACCAGGTGCGTGCCCATCAGTGCTGTTGTCAGTGCATAACACTACATTGCACTGCAACAACGAAAGCGTCAGAATATAGCGTACGATGGGAGTATACCGAGTGCATGAAAGCACACGGCGCCACCTGAACGGGCCCTCCTCGGCACCGTCGTTGGGTGTTGGGTGCACGGTTCCCCCTCACCCTCAACACACACACCTGCTTGCTGCGGTTCTCGCGCCGTAACACTCATATGCACGCATCTGACTTAAACCGCAACGTGCTGTGCATTCCCCGCCGTCACCAACACACCCCGTATTGTATTTCATATGTTGTTATTTGTAGTCCTCGCTGTTCCCTCTCTCCCGCAGGAGGCGGCTGTCAACCCGCGGACCGGCAAGGTGGCGCTGGGCCCGTGGTGCGTGGGGGCGGGCGCGGTGGGGGTGTGTATTAGAACATAACATGCGTGTCGTTCACAACAAGGCGTAGCTTGCTTGCTGTGGGGGTGGTGGACGGGGCTATCGTGTCGCCGGTACCGACCTGGGCGAAGTGCAGGAAGGTTGCCGCCGCACGCCTGCAACACATCTACGACTGCAATCTACTAATTACAACCACATGTCCCCCTCCCCCGCCTCCCCACAACCCACAGGCTGGGCCCCTACGACGCCCCCTCCTGCGACTCCCCCCTGGCCCCCCCTCCCCTCTTCATGGACGTCCACGGCAACACCTACGCCTCCCTCTCCCCCAACCCACCCCTCTCCTCCCACGCCATCCCCGGCGGCATCCTCGCCGCCCCATGCGCCAGCGCCGCCAAGGCCGCAAAAACCGGTTTCGGCGCCGCCGCTAACCGCCAACCGCCAACGGCCGTCACGAGCGATGTGGTCGCGGCGATGCTGGCGGCGGCGAACGGCGGCGACAGCGGTGCGCCGTTCGAGTTCGCGAAGGCGAACGCGGGCGGCGGCGGCGGCAAGGGGCAGGGGCAGCTGGTGGCGGCGGCTGGCGGGCGGCGGACGGACGGGTACGGCGGGGTGCGGCGGCGCGAGCGGGGGGCGCAGGGGCAGGCACAGGGCGGGCGGATGTACGGCAAGGGCGCTGGCGGGCGGTGCGGCAGCGCGATGGCGCGGGTGATCAACCAGCCGCGCAGGAGCTGAACGGCTGCGGGGAGGGGCATGGGGGCACCGTGCGTGTCGTGGGGTGAGCGTGGCAGGAGGTAGGGGTGGCATCCCCTTGTGCATGGCGTGTCCATGGGGGTGGACTCTGCGCGCCGGCTGATGATGTGGAGCAGGGGGGAGTCCGGCATCAGATCAGGAGCAGGAGGGCGGGCTGTTTTGGCTTTGACGAACAACGGCCGTGTGCAATGCGATGGCGAATATGGGCGTGCTGGATGGGAAGGTAAAGGCAGCCCGCTACCTTGCGGCACGGGGGCTGCGATAGAGCATGGCCGCTGTAGTTGTAGGATGTGCACGATACACAAGGACATCCTGCAAAGGCTGCTGGTGCGGCGTGGACCTGCCATGTCCATGATGGAGGCTGCGCATGTTAAGACCTGTACACGTATGACAGCATGTGCGTGTTTGCGTTGCGCAAGATGCTGAAGGGGCATTAAGGGTACCACACGGGCCCTTTGCGCATAGTTTCACTTGCGCGCCGCACAAAAACAGTTGATTTTACGAATTGTAGGGCAGGCGAATTTGAGGCGTGCATGGGCAACGCAGTGCAGGCCATGTTGGTAACTCAGACATGGGACCGTGCGTGTTGCGGCCTTTCCTATAGCTGCGCAGGGTTTGAAATGTGAATATGCCGCGCAAGGTCGCCTGTACTAGGTGCTGCCGTACCAAAATGCCGGTAGTCGGTTGCGGTATTTGCACCCGGCTCCCGGCACCAAACAACAAAAAGCACAGGTGCATGTTTGTCGCGCCGGTTGGTTGTTGTGGGACGCTGCTTACATATCGTGCTGCAGTGCGTCAATTGTGGACAAGGGTGGCGCACCGGTACTACTCTGCAGCTCACACGTGTCTTGCAGGTGCCGTGCCGTGCGGAACGGTGTGGGTGTGGACTGTGGAGGTGTGCAAAGGCGGCGGGTTGTCCGATATCACCGTTGTGTGGGTGAGGGCGCCTGGCAGGGCTACAGCACTGAGAAAAAAACCTAAACATGCATGTAGTATGTGGACCCGTGCAAATGCATTGTAGGTGTTTGGTAGGCCTTAATAGCCCTGCCGCTTGCGCCACGTAGGGTGAGTAGCGCGCGGTACTGTTGCTTGCTTGTTTGTGTACGGTATGTACCGTAGTTGTGGACAACAGGTCAACTTAGATTGCTTGGGTAGTTGCAGAAAACACGTTGCAAATCTTATGGTGGCAGGTAGTACCGTAGGCGGCAGCCGGGCTGTGTGGTTGCGTGGCTGTGCGCTTTGCCCCTCTGGCCAAGCTGTCTCGGTCCTGCGCATTGGGCATCTGGTTGTTGCGCACGGGTCACACGGTGCCGCCCTGTGGCCATCCGGTGCGCTCACCCGGCCCCCAAAATGTGTCTGTACGCTGTACCGTACCGTACTCGTCCGGGAGCTTCCATGCTCGCCCACCAATACGCGGAGAAGTTGAGAGATGCTCCAAGCGCTCATTGTAACATACTGGTACCGTACTGCCCTGCGCCATAGCGTGAGGTGTTGAGAGCGTTGTGTTCCCTGCTGCCTGCTGCGCTGCCTGCACACATGCGGCTCGCTGGTGGAACTACCAGCTGACTGCCGGGAACCCGGAATATACCTGGACTGTATCCCGACATGACTATTACGCAGTGGACATAACGGCTAATGGCCAGCTGGGACACGCAACGATACCGTAGTGCCATGAGCCCCTGACATGCCCAATATCCATGCCAGCACCTGGTACCGTGGCCCACGAGGTGGCGCAGCTTCCGCAGTCCCCTCCACCAGCCTCCACACACACGTGCTTACTATTTTGCTAATTTGTCCACGCAACTGCATACGCTATACACACGTGGTCTCTCGGCGGTGTCGCATCCTAGCCTACCGTACCTAGTACCTACTGGTCATTTGAGATACGGTACCGGTACGCTTTGTCGCCCCTGCACTGCGTCCAAGGACGCACACGGTCTCCCCTGGTGCAGGTCCCCCCGTTGCGCCCTCACGGGCCCATGCCTTTCGGACACAGGCTCCCTTGACTTTCGGCGAAAACGAGCCAAAAATGCACCTGCTTCGAACCAACCGACGAAAATCGGAACGCTTTCCTCGGTGCACGGTCCTGGGTTTGCACACGATAGCAGTGGGTCTGCCTTACACGAGGAGCAGCAGACAGAGCCACTAAAGGGTCCCAAAAAGGGTAAAATGGTTTTAAAAACGCCCGTTTAAAAATGCCTACCGGTGGGGTCGGACTCCTCACTGTGTTACATCATGGCAACCGTTCACGCCCTAGACTGTGCATGGGGGTGGGGGTGGGGGTGCAGTGGCCGGTGGCCAGGTGATAAGGAGGGGCCATGATCAGTCCAGGCACACTCGCACGTGCCTGCCTTCCCTCGCGCCATGGGCCTTGCGCAAGACAGATGCCATGCACGCGCTCTGTTTCATGAGAAGAGGCTGCGTATAGTCATGCCTACATATTATACTTACCACAATTTGTATGCTCCAGAAAGAAAGAAATCGCAAAACGTGATATGGGGTGGCCGCTTGGCCAGCCTTGTGGCAGAGAACATACGCAACCACGTCTATGCCGCGCGCTCAAGAAGGCACATACAGCTAGCAGAGGGCGCTGGTGCAGCGGCGCATCATGCATCACACGCGGTCGCGGTAGGGGATTGCGTTCCATCGTTGTGCAAGCCAGGGCGATCGCCGAGCTAGCAGCATAACATCTTGCATGGAAATTGTATTGCATTTTCAGCATTCAGGTGCACATGCTTGGAAGTCAAGCAGGAGGCGCTCAAGAGGCAGCGGGCGCGAGGACAGCTGAGGGCGCC
>VFQN01003586.1_pt1 | contig 21894 bp, 14 predicted proteins | sample 3512371 | NCBI WGS metagenome assembly VFQN01 (sample SAMN10412370, study PRJNA504923) | tailings metagenome | isolation source: Replicate 2 from Balatoc abandoned mine | place: Philippines: Itogon, Benguet | collected 2017-08-28
ATTGATGCAAGGTATGAGATTGTCTCCCTTTGTTCATTTACATTTCATTGAAAAAAATTCGTTCGATAGGTGGTTTGGATCGATTGGACGATTCCTGAATCACTCTTGTAGTCCAAATCTCTCGATTGTTCAAGTATTTTGTGAATCTCAAAACCCTCTCATGCCAAGGTGATGGTCTTAACTTCTAACTTCATGCGTATTTTGTTTTGACGTTATTTTCATTAGAGTCGCCTTCTTTGCTGAAGATATGATTCGAGCAAGAACTGAGCTCTGTTATGATTATCATTATTGTGAAGGGGATGTCGCTGGAAAGAAACGTGATTGCTTGTGTGGTAGTGATACTTGTCGAAAGACTTTCTACTAATTAATTAGTTAAGATTAATTACTTTATTAAGTTTTCATGTCTTTACTTCAATTTTTAAGAAAAAGATATCTTGTATTGGGGAAGTATCTTTGAAATTGAATGAGTCAACTCAGAAGAAGTTTTGGTTGAGGTGAATCTTTGATTGACTCTTTCCTTTCATTTCGCCCATGTTGATGGGAAAGGGGGAATTCAACTGGTCAGAATTTGGGAAAGTCAGGTTTTCCACACAAATTTCCTATGTGTGCGCACTTATCACTCAAGGGAACAGGGAACTTCAATCCACGCTAAGCCTGAAAATTTTGGTGAGTCACTGTAGGAGACCGCTCAAGCTACTCTCCTCTGTGACAGCGGGAAGAGAAGAACTGCTTCTCACACTCTTCACTGAGAAAGCGACTCATTCATTGTCTTAAAGCTATCCTCTTATTGATATAGGTTTAGTTTAGATTCAGATTAAGAAATCTTCTTAAAACAATTCATTGGAACTGTGATATTGTTTGAGTTGGTTTAGTTTGTTGTGAAGGTGGTTAAGTCATTTTGGAATTGCTTGCTTTGTTTTCAGCGAATGAGCCTCTTTTTCATATAACGACTAACTGTTGGGTGTTTGTTTCTTGCTTTGCTTGCTTGCTTGCTTCTTGTTAATTCATTGAGACGTAACAGTTTTTCCTTTGTGGTTTGAGTATTTTGTGTGTTTTAATTAATATCTCCAGTTACCTTCATCCCCGACTTGTTTATTGCATCTTTATAAGCTCATTTTACTCTTTTTCATTACCAACTTCCTACGTTACTTTCTCACTTATTACGAATCATGAACACCAAAAGCCGAAAGCGCACTTATTCATCTGCTCATTCCGAGTCAGTTTCTCCTACTCCTCTGCAAAATAACGATTACCTTGACTATGATAATTCATCACCAAAGTCAGGAAAGTGGACACCAGAAGAAGAACAATTCGCCAATCGATTAATACAAGATTTTGAATTAGGTTTATTATTAGATTGTGAAAATGGTTGTACATTAAGATCATATCTTGCAAGGAAATTAAATTGTGCACCAATGAGAATTTCTAAAAAATTCGCTGGACAATGCATAGGAAAGGTATTTGTCTTATAGTGTGTACCCTTTATTCAAAAACTAATCGGTTTGTATCCTTTTGTAGCATGTCTTTCAACGAAAACCTGAAAATGATCATATGATAAAAGAAGAATATCCACCAGCAAAGTTCTTAAAATTAACATTACAAGAAATGCATCAACAACAAGTACAACCAACTCGTGATTCAACATTCTTTCGAAGGGACTCTAATACTTCTGATCTTACCGCAGACTCGACAGATAGTTTGTCCTGTGATAATGAATTTGATGAAATTAGTAATGTTACAGAAGCTGCAGAGTGGAAGGATGTTTTATCATTCTTTTGTGGTGAATTTAAAACAGAAGAAAATGATTTTGCTTTCGGAGGTTATAATTATAATAACTACTACAATAATAACTTTAATAACATGACAACGACGGCTTTATTAGGGAATGATCTTTTATTTGATTTCCGTGAAGAGAATCAATAATTCATTTTTTTTTAATTCCTTCGTTCTCTATGAGTACGAGATTCTCTTCGTTGCCTCTGTTTTTTGTGTTTTGTTTGTTATTACTTTTGCCGAACTGCATTCCTCCTCTCCCCACCACTCATCATCCAGCAAATCGAATCAAAATCTGTTTTTCATCTGTTTCTCCTTGCTTATCAATGCTGGACTCCAAAATTTCATGTCATATTAAATTACGCACGATAAACGCTTTTATCGCAGTTTTTCCAAATCTTTTTTCGTTTTACTTCTTCTTGGTTTGTCTTTTTTTTGAATATTATTTTTGACATAAACACATCCTTTCCATTAAAAAAAAGAAGTGAAAAGAGTAATTGGAAAAAGATAAGAAGCTATCTTTATTTTAGAAATAATGTAAAGTGTACATAGATTGTGTTTTTTTGCTATCCTCTCGGAGGTGTTCATATCTTGCTTTTAGAAAAGGAGAAAAAATATATAAATAGAAGCACGTAATTAAAAAACAAAATTCATCTTGACTTTACCTTTCTTTTTTCCTCTGCGATCAACAGCACGTGAATCATATTGATTACATACAGTATCGAGAAAATTTGCAATATTTTACCTCATGCCTAATTCTTTTCGGGTTTATTCGGATCTTTTTGGTGCCCGGAAATGGTGCACGAGGATAACCATGTGTTCGTGAGATGAGAAGAAAAGACTGACTGAACCATGTGCTGCTTTGTTGAGCTTCAATCAAGATGGAGATCTCCACGTAGTGGGTACTTTCTTCTGTAAATTTGATTATAAGTGAAAAGAAAGAAGTTTGAAGAATGATGGAAGGAGACGATTTATCTATTGGTAACTTCAATTTACTGAACTTTGATGACAACACTACTGGTCAATCTGTTTCATCCTTTTCGAGTGAGAATGAAATTGACCTGACTGAGCAAATCACTGAACTTCTAGGCCAATTCGAGAGTGAGAATCTTCTCTCTGGTGGCAGTAATAATAGCCAATGTTCCTCTGCTGAGGGAAGCAAGATGGGAAACGCTGTAACTCCCAGAAAGAGAAGAAACAGGCCAAAAAGGCGTTCAGGCAATCCAGCCTTTCACCCTGAAATCCGAATCTTTCGAAGAGATATTCGAAGGAAATATGCTTTCATGTTTAATAATATTATGAATGCTCATGATCCTTCATTATTAAGCCAATTCCTTCAAGAATTTGCTGTTCCTCATTTTGAGGCATTTGAAGAAATACCTGAGAATGTCCAGGTCAAGTTTTGTAGAATGAAAGTAATTCAAGGTCAAGATCAATTTGTCAAAGCGATTGAAGTCAATTTATCGTTAATGCCTGATGGAGTCTTTCGTATGGCTGATGTCAAAGTATGCCAACGATTAAATACATCAGGGAGTCGAATTCTTTTGAATTTATCTATAGTCGGAACAATGTTATAGGAAATGATTCAATCAGTTCCAGTAGGTCGTCTCAGCGATGATGACAGTCAGTGCCAGCAAGCAGTTTATTCTTTCAATACCCCACCAACTTTACAAATTTTACGTCGACCATTTGAATACTTAATGGATTCAATTCTAACAATTCAATTAGATTCCAATCATCGAATTACTTCAGTAGAATTAAATGTTCAAAATACTGAAGAAAGATCGGTGAACTTATGAATTATATTATGCAAAAGGAGGAGATTTTCTGGAAATCTCTTGTTGTCATTGTTCGTAATGTAGTATATATGAGCACTTTGTAGAGTGAGAGAAGCTTTGAGATTTGGTATGATTTATAGATGTCCAGTGTAAATATACTACTATATCACTAGAAACATTATCATGTTTTTTTTTTTTTTTCTCTCCTTTCTTTTCTGACATGTTCCTTGACTGGATACAATTTTTCTTCTCTGTTCTGATACAAAGTAACTTTTAATTGAGACTACATTGAGATATTGTTCTCACAAACCAAGCAAGAGAGAAAGTCCTAGCCTATACTAACGTAAAATAATGAGATGATTGGGGCGAAAGGGTTGACTAGGGCATAAAGCCCTCATAGAAGATCATCCAATACAAAAAGATTGTGATCATAGTGCAACAACAATAACAATAACACTAACATAACACCTAACAACAACCTACAAGCATAGGAACAAAGCATTCCATTCCATTCCATTCATACCTGAAAGCAACTTTGAGGGGGAAAAAATGTCAACGGCTGTTGTAGGATTATTAAATAAATTAAAAGAATTAACACAAGATTATGGTAATAGTAAACAAGATGCATCATTATTAAATAAGACTTATTTCATTATCTTTCATGAACTTATTGATCAAATTGAAAGTAGTGGTAATATGATTGATAAAGTTATTTATAAAGATGAATATTTATTATTATATGAAGAGATTTGTAATGGTAGTAAGAAGATTCCTATTACCAAATCATTACAATTATTAATCTTTAAACTGTATTCATTTATTATACAATCTGGACCAGGTTTTATTATTAGGAATTTAATCCCATCATTTAGTAATATTATTAATCATAAATTAACCACCTGGCAGGGGAAAGAATGTATTATACAATGCTTTACAAAGATTATTATATTAAGATTAAATGATTGTGCATCATCGATTACAGATATTTTCCAATTATTAATGAAAGTATTAAAGTCTGTGAATGAAATACAAGTGAAAATTGCTATTTTTCATGGTTTTCAAGCGATGATTACTTATGAAGATGGCAAATTAACTGATTTATTTCAAGAGATTCTTCGTACTGTGATACGATATTCAACTGATCGCTCTGCTAGTGAACTTCGTGTACAAGCCTTTCATGTTATTCGTACAATCATTCAGTATTCTAGAGGCTTTACCACTGTCCCGGTCGATAGTATTTTCCCTGCATTGACGAAAGGATTAGAGGATGATCATTCTGACGTACAAGAGACTGTCACCAAAACCTTTGCTATTGCTTATGAAATTCAGATTGCTAACTATTTGGCTAAACAAGAACAATCGAAAATCGGTGCAGCACGTGGCAGTGACTCAGCTACGAATACCCCCGGGAAGTCAAGCGCATTGTCAACTTCTCGTCTTTCCCTTGCTAAGCTAACTTCTCTGAAAAGAGTAGTTGTTGAAGAGGTCTATGATTATAGAACAATTATTGAAAATCTCTTAAAACTATTCTATAAATCAATAATCCCTCAACAACGTCATGGTTACCTTCTAGTCATTGGACATCTCTTTACCTCATGGTTACATAGTAGCAGTATTAGTAATGAAGATATTGAATGGATAATCCAAACGTTCTTTGCAATTCCGCAAGAAGTTTCAAATCATAATCAAAGTTATGAAGATTCAATGTATTTCCGTATAAGATTATCATTCATCTTTCGTCATTGCTTTGTATGTTATATAAATGAAACACAATTAATTATTACTGTACAAGAATTAATTAAATATTGTTCGACATTAGAAATGAATGCGTTATCAAATAATTCGAATAAAAATAACAATAATAGCAATAGTAATAATAGTAGTAGTAATAACAGTGGGAACGATTCATTAGAGTTATATTGTTGTTTACAAGAATTATATCATCTTATCACTGTATTAGGTCTTTCTGCTGCGTCTACTGTTGTTGATGAAGTGATTACTACTGCTACATTACAATTAAGACATTCAAACTTCTCTATTCGGTTAATTGCTGCCAATATATTAGCGTTAATGGGTCTTGTTGCACCGGGTACTGCTGTAGATCTCCTTAGATCCTCTCTGTCAAACCTCCAACAACAATATAGACAGTTGCTGAATGTTGTGTCGTCAGCTTCGAGTAGAGGCGGTGCAGAGGGATTCGAGGATGACTTTGAAGACTCGGGAAGAAGCGGTAATAATGCAAGCGAAGTAAATACTCCAGTGACTTCGACAGGGAACAGAAGAAGGTCGGTGAATAAGAATGATGAAAGTTTACAACGATTATTCTATTTCCATGGTCATTCTCTTGCCTTGTCAGCGATTATAAAACATGAAAAATACATTCCTGGAGGTATTCCGTCAGAGTTATTAAATGATATCATCTCTTTTGGGATTGAAATGATGTCACAAGATCTATTAGCTTCTTCTGTTTCTACGCGTCATATCATTTGCTCGATGATTAGATCAGGTGGATTAATTCTATCTGCTTGCTTTTCATTAGGATATAGTTATATACGTCATCGTGTTGAAGAGATTATCACTCTTCATATTAAAGTTACTGAACTCTCTAATCCTACCACAGGCGCCCATTACTATGAGAATAACGGTGGTGGTAATTCCCCCTTACCATCAACTTTATCCAGTGATTCAACACATGCAAGTAGTCATAACACCGCGTCATCAGGTAGTGCTGTGGTGGTAAATAGTGATGAACAAATCTTTGAGATCATGGCATTAGAATCAACATTAATTATGATCACTTCATTATTATTATATTCATCAGAGATTATCTATTATAATAATCCTTTATTTTATTCATTAATTGAATCATTAGAAACATTATATCATAATAATAAAATGAAATATCAAACTTATTTTAAACAACATTATCGTTATCGTACATTACACATCACTTTATTAGAAATTTTTACCTTGTTACCATCAGGTTCATATCCAAATACAAGTCAACAAATGTTTATTGAAGCATTACGATCGTTTCGTGATGGTTTAACATCAGGCTATGAATGTAGTGTACAGTTCTTTAACGAGGGTAATAATGACAGTGGTAATGAAGAGAATGACGGTAATAGAGATGGAAGTCTGCAAGGTAGTAGTGACGGGGACAATGATGCTTGTTTTAACGGGTTTTTATCGATTGGACCGATTACTCCTCCTGCCACTGTAGTAGGTGGAGGAAGTATTGCGAATGAACAAGATCTGTATTGGAAATTAGAACACTACGTTCAATCCCTACCTAAGAAAGAGTATGAAGCTTATATCTTCCTCTGCTCAAAAGAAGAGGTCACATTCCCTTTCTTTGAGGTTGATATCCTTCCTCTCTTCACTAATAAGAAGAATAAGAACCATAAGAAAGAAAGAAGTGCACCTATTACTCGTCCAATCCAGTTAATCGAAGGAAAAGAACGATATTTAGAACAAAAGAAACGTCTTTCCTATCAATCATGTTTAATTGATTCAAGGATTATGAATGTTTCCATTCAATTACTCGCAATTACCTTCCCTCATCAATTATCAGAATATCAAGATAAAGCTATTCATTTATTAACGCAAGCATTGATCCAATTTAATATTATTCCCGCGAATGCTATTGGAACAAATAAAGCGGATGGAGGCAAAGGAAATACTACATCATCAACGGGAGGAAAGACAAGTTTAGTCAATAATTTATTTATTTCAGAAGAAGAGAAAAAGAAAAAAGAAAAGAAAACCTATTATATATTAAAAACAATATTATATGTATTTAATAAAATTATTGAATGGTTTCCAATACATTCAGGTAAATATTATGATTTAGATTATTCATGGAGACAAAATCTTATTGATGCTTTATATTTACTTTTATCATATCCTACTTCATCTTCTGCCTCGATTACATCATCTTATACCTCTGTGACGGCATCAGGTCATATTGATTTACAGATTCGACGATATGCTGCCGAAGCATTGTCTTTATTCGCGATTAAATGGAAAGGTTCGAACATTATTTCCACTGTCTGTAGTCGTATTCGCTCTTCAATTATGTCGATCTTTGAGAAGAATAAACCTAACACATCATCATCATTGTTTAGTATGGGAGGTAGTTCCAATCCCGCAGTGTTGACGAATGCTGAGTCTGTGTTATTGTATGACTTTACAGGATATGTGATTGCATTGACACATTTGTTTATTCATTCACAACATTTGCCTGATGATGTTCAATCTTTAGTTTTAACAACTTTGTTTGATTGCTTACGTCGTGTTGATTGCCATACTCTTTTCTCTACACATGTTTTCACTGCATTAAGTATGATCTGTCAATGGCATGTTGATCAAATCGTCTCTCCTTCATCGACCAATGAGAGTGTTGGAGATGAAAGTGTTAGTAAAAAGAAAAGAAAAGGAAAGAGTGTCTATTTAGAAGATGATTCCATTGAGAACTTTCTTGAAAGAGTTTTATATTTCATTGAATTATATCTTGCTAATATTCATCTTTCTCCGAATATGATCATTCATCAACAAGAGGATTATCATTTATTATATTTATCAATATTACGTTTATTAAGTCGTTGCATTGTATTAGGCAAGGTGAGTCATGTATTAGTCAAAGGCAATGGTAACAGTAAGAAAGCTGTCTCGATCATCAAGTCAATGATTTCACTCTGGAAGTTCCTCCAGTATTACCTTTGGAAAGAGAATATTGCTTTTTCCTCCTCTTCGAAGCAATTAATTAATATAAGAGGAAGTGATGAAGATGAGACTGACGAAACAATCATTGAAGATCGTCTTTTACTTCAAAGTAATCAAATGTCGAAGAAGTATCAATCTTACGTATATCAAATACTATTAGAAAGTATTGAAGTCCTCTTACGATATGATTCCTCTCTTCTGACACTCACTCATGAGGATAACACGGATACTGTCCTTGACTTACCGACAATGCAGTCTTTAACGATGGCACCATATCTTCTTACTATTTTCAGTAAGATATTGTCACGTGGATGTCAATCTCTCTTGCCTCAACCAGTCTTATTGATTCCCCACTCCACATCATTACATCGATTTTTCACACCAAAGAATTTATTCCTGTTAGCGAGAATTCTGAGTATTGCCTATACCAAACATGCAACAAGCCTTAAAGTTGACAAGTTCTTTCCTTATCTTTATACTTTACTTGAAATTAACTATAAATCGTTCTGTCGTGTCACTTTCACGACAGTTGCTGCTTCACCTACAAACAGTGGCATGGAAATTACTCAAGATTATTTAAATATTGAATATACCGTGCATTTAATGCAATTAATCACTAGAAAGATATTAGAGACTATTAACTATTGTATTTATACTGATATCGAAGGTGATGAAAGTAAAAAGAATGCTTCTATTACCTATTGGATCCTTTATCAACGCTCTATTATTATGAATATTGCGAGCAAGAGGCAGCGTGTTCGAAAGACTGTATTAGCAAGTTCTACATTAGATAATGATGATGAAGAGCGTGATGAAGGAGGAGATAGAGATGAAGAAGATGATGAGAGAACTGGCGCAGGGAAAAAGTCTGCATTAGGTGACAGTGGGGCCACTGAGCAAGAGGAAAGCGCAGTTAGCTTTGAAAATGTGGCTTCATTGCTGCAATTTTACAAAGAAGAGGGAATGCTTGATTACTTACCATTAACTTTATTCTCTTCTCGTTCGTTCTACAAGTCAATTGCGATTGGTTTGATGAATGACATTCTTGCTAATATTGTCGGATTACGTGAAGAAGGAGGATCACCCATCAAACGCTTCCATAGTAGCTTGATTGAAGGTCGCTCAACTCTCCAACAACGACTTAACACGAGCAATCCTTCTTCCTTGACGATTACCAAACATCAACAGCAATCACAAAGAGTGAAATTCACAAAGAAGGAAGTAATGCAACTACCTGTCTCATTATCATGCTTTCTTAATGATTTAATTTCTATGGCATGTATGATCTCGATGTATTCGATCAATGATAAGAATATCTATACCATACAAAATATTGGTATGGAAACTTTGTTTTATTTGATTGAATTATTCATTACTACTATTGATCCAGATGCTGTGATTAGTAATGACATAGGAGGAGGAATGAATGAAGAAGATCATCGTATCTTAGTTCAATATTTATCACAATTATTAGGATCAATACGTTATACGTTTAATATTCCAATACAACAACATACCATTATCCATGAATATAGTCAAAAGATATTAAATCAATTAATTCTATCTGGTTTTATTCAAGATAAAGTGGTTATGAAACGTTTATTTAAAACTTTTACTGCTTATTATGATGAACAAGTGAAATTAATTAAGTCTTTACCATCTACATCGTTTAGAAAATCATTAAAACATGCCTATTATAATGAATGGTTTAGCCTACAACAATCTCTTGTTTATGACACAATATTAATCAGATATTTACTGTTTATTGCTCTTGGTTCCTCTTCGTCTTCTTCATCTTCCCCATTGTCCAATGTTTCTTATCTCTTTACAATGATCTCATCAAGTGATTACTCGAACATTGGAAGGTTAAATAAGACGGTTACTTCTACTTTACAGGATTTATTTGGTTCCTCTTCGCATTTCTTTCTCTCTAATGGTGGTAAGGACGAGGACAATACTGTAAAGGGTATTATAGATCAGTTGAGATTATATTACTTCGTTCAAGGTGAAAACAGTCAAGAAATTCTCACACGCTTTAAGCGATTAAGGAAAGGTCTTGCTATCACCAATGATCATGAGTTCTCCGATGAAACTTATTTACAATTTATTGAAAATATTGGACAGGATATAACCAATGCTTTGATAAACAAAGAAAAAGAACCCAGTGAGACAGAAGACGACGAAAAGCTTCATCCATGTCGAGGAGGTTCGCTTTATACTGGTTTTGTTGATATTAAGACTTTAGAAGAGACCATCGAAGAGAGAAATCAGCAATGGTTGCTACTTAATACCATCTCATCCACTGCGACTTCCTCGCCAACGCTCTCTAGTACCGCCGTTCAGCTGTTATGGTCGAAATATGTCGTCGCTTTACAAAACATTATTAGCGAGCAATTAGTCTCTTTCTCACCATTAGCCTCATCCTATCGAAGAGTGCAGACTATCGGAAGTGCTTTGGTGTCTCTCATTCATTATCAAGTAAACGTGTTCAGAGGTCAATCGATCATCGCATTAACCAAAGACCATTACCTCGAAGGTTTTGGAGTGTTAAAAGTCTTATTAAATCTCTATGAAGAGAAATCATCATCTGAATCAACACCATCGCTTGTGACGATTCATAACTTACTCTTATTACAGTTCTTTCTGACACAATCTGAATTAATTACAACCTTAAGCGAAGAAGAAAGAAAGCTTGTATCCCAGTATTACTTTACAATTCTTTCATCATCGTCTTTATTCGTTGGATTAATACAAAAGATTGATGATTCATCTGTGAAGGTTGAACAGATTGTTTCTTCCTTAGCGAAAACTTTCTCTACATTACAAGGAATTGATGCGAAAAATCATTTAGTCTATGAATGGCAGTTAGCTGTCAATTGCTTTGATCTCTTACTCCCTATTATTACTACTACAAGAATTGTTCCAAAGCTCTTTGTCCTTCGACTATCGTCTTATCTGGGGATTAGTGCGAGTTTAGTGACTTCTTTAACGTCGACAACTATTACTCATGTCACGTCATCTCAATTGCTAAAGAACACACCTGCTTTCTTGCTAAGCAAGAAAGAAAGCGAGACTGAGTTTAAATTTGTGTTATCATTGTTATGGAATGGTTTAAACACTCTTGTATCAACTGCAAGCACATCAAACGACTCTATTGTCACTACATCATCTTTATTCTCTGCTTTATTCGAGCAATCGCTGACGTTACTTCACATTTTATACGACAAGATATCAACTCTCCAATCAGAGCTTGATCTGAAAGATATTAATCATGTAAGAGTAGAAAGTTTAGTGGAATTAATTCTTCCATCCATCTTTCTGAAGTTACAATCATTAGAATCAAATGAATTTAAGAAAAGTCTTCAAAGTTTTATTAATTTCTTTCAATTTAATTCAAAGAAATCTGATGTGAATCTGAGTACTTCTTCTTCAAATAACTTCTTATTACTTATTATGAATCTTCTTTTTCCTATTCTTCTTCAAACCCTTGTTATCTCCTCCTCTGTTCAACCTGGTCGAATGATTCTACCTTTAGAATATGAAACAAGAACGATGATTCAGAAGTTAATTGTTTTATTCTTTCATTATCTTGTAATTCTTTATCCAACTCAAGGAGATTCAATCAGAGAAAGTGTTGTATTAAAGGTATTAGGACTTTACCTTCCTCTCTTATGTCAACAGATACAGTATTATATTAACTTGACGAATGGTGGTCAAATGTTATCCGCACAAGAGAAAGATCAGAATCAACAATATCTTGTATTGATTGGGAAATGTTTGACAAATGTTGTGTCGAGTTTCTCGAATGAATTCAGGCAATATCTCATCCAAGCTTCAAGAGAGGAAGAGAAGCAACTCTTGCAGTATGTAATGAAGTTAGCACTGACAGGGAATGTTGGTAGCGGTAATTCAAGTCAATCATCGAATTCGTTTGGGAATGAAGGTAAGTGTTTTCCATTGATCTTTCTTTGTTAGTACTGTTTAACGATTCCTTTATGTGTATCTGTTGTTGTTGAGTAGGAAAACTAAATTTAGAGAAATTTAGAAAATAGTTTCATCTATATCTCCAAAGATAGATTATAGATAGATTACTAATAGTAATCATTAGTTCTTGTTAGTAATAATACTTAAGTAGTATGTGATGTTTTTCAAATAACTTGAGAGAGAGAGCAGATAAAGCAGATAAAGAGATAGTCTTCTTCTTTATATTTTACGATAGTAGTGTCTTAAAAAACTACAATAGAATTCGAGCTTTTTCTCGCAAATATGAAGGATTTCCTCAACTTTTCCTGGAAATCCCTCTCCTTTTTAAAGATACTCTAATAACAGAAAAAGAAGAACAAAGATACTTGATTTACTAGGTTGACTGTATCGTCTTCATTCTCTCGCTCAGATAAGATGAATACTCATTCATTGCTAACAGATGAGAAGAATTTTCCTCCCAGTAGTTCGAAGTTAAAGCTCCTATGCTTTGTGCGAAAACGGACCACTCATGTCCAGTGAGTGGTCCGAAAATGGTACAGCTGTCTGGATACTGTACAGCGTAGCTTCATAGGAGTAGAGGACTATGATTTAGTTGGTAAAATAATATTATTGGATCCATAATAATTACTTATTGGATATGAAAGGAATCGTTTGTAGTCGTACAAGCGAGTCGTACGGATAAGAATCGTTTTTTTGTTTATTTTACGTGATAAGGATAGATTGTGTTTTTATTTTTATTGATTCATTGTTGTTTAGCATTTGATACTTCAGTATTAATATTCTGAACTATCCTTCTTCAATTCATTTTAACAACCTGAATCAAAAGAAAAGAAAGAAAAGAAAGAAAGTATAAAAAGATAGGAAGAGAATAAAGAATGATCTTCTTTTTCCAACATTCTCATAGTAATAATAACAATAAAGAATGAGAAAGAAGAAAGCTACTAATAATAAGAATACATACAATAATCCTACAAGAAACAAAGCAAAAAACAAAACTGAACGAAGGATAAAAAATAAAAATGAAAACTTCTTTCAGAAATAAGAAGAGAAAGTAAGGAAAGAATGAAAGAAATGGAAGAATCAAACAAAAGCAAGAAAGGAAGAATTCCAATCTCTTCCCCTTGCATTTTACTCACTTCTCATTTCTTCCCCCTTACTATCTATCATTCTTACTACTCTTATTGTCTAATCCCTCTAATCCAACGCTTACAATAGCAGAAGGAAGAATGGAGGAGAAGAATCAGAGAATTTCAACCAAAAGAAACCAAACAAATAGAATAAAAAAACAAAAAATAAATTAATTTAAAAAAAAACCAATGCAATGTTATCATATTCATATCATATTCCTCATCTTAATAATATACAGTTTAAAACAATCTTTATTTTCATAATAAATACAATATAATCACAAAGTCAAGAAATATTTTTCCAAACCTAATTACAACAAGAGGAATGTTCATCGTATCTTCTCTTCTTCGACTCCCACTAATACATCCCATCCCCCTCTCATCATATAATACACTAATAAGCAGGAATCCCTCCCATTAACTTTATCTTAACCAAGGATGTTGTAATACTCGATTAATATCAGGTCGTTGATCAGGTCGCAGTGTTAATAAATCAGATAATAAAGACAACACATCGCCTGATAGATCAGTATTACACAGTGTCGTACTGTATTGAGGATTTGGTTCATCATCTGTTCTCCAAATAATCTCTTTCTGTTTAATCGTTCTTTCATGAAGAAAATGAATCCAATTCACAAATTGTTGATTTTGATCTAATTCATTAACACATTTTAAAGAGAAAGGTGTACAACCCGTTAATAACATATATAATAATATCCCTAACTGCCAAATATCAACTTTCTGTGGACAATATGCAGTATAATTTGATTGAAAATATTCACCATGAAATAAACATAATTCAGGACAATGAAATGGTTTTTTACCAACATTACCTTCTTTTCTTAATGGTAATTTATTATATTTTCCGGTCATTGTCGAGTATTGTTGGGCGATGACTTGTCCAAAGTCAATTAATACTGACTGTATCTCAGGTGTAATCATTTCAGGTTGTGTTGTTGCATCAATGACAATATTCTCTGGTGAAATATCTAAATGTGACATACCAAAGGAGTGTAATATCTGTATTGATTGTAATACTTGTTTAAAGATATATTTCGTTTCTAATTCAGTTAATTTAGAGAATCTTGTCTTATTTTGTATATATTTTAACAGTGAACCACCATGATATGCCTTCGTAATACAATATAAATTACGATTATCTGCTTGATAATGAATTAATTGATAAAACTTCTTTAATTTCTTATTATCATGGTTTAAACCATTCCCTCCTCCTAACCCTTCGCCTGGTTGTTGTTGATGTTGTTGTGGCGTAGAAGTGTTTAATTGTTCTTGTAGGAAGGTCATTGCTTGGATCTCATGGACAACACTTTCTGTCTTTGTCACTTTTTGAAATTTATCTTCAACCTGTGATAACTCAGTGATCGGATAAAGGTAGGTGTTTAATGGTGAATCAAAAGAAACAATTTTAATAACAACAGACGTCGCGGATGATGCTAACGAAGAAGTTAAAGGGGATGCCGACGAATATAATCGTCTTTCACCAGTTGCCGACTTTGGATCAGAATACACTTGTTCAATATATTCTTTACCATGATAAACGTCACCGTAAAAACAATTTGGATGAAAAGAATAACCGATTAAACAAGAATTACGGATATCTTCATGATCAAAGTAAAGGTAATGTCCGGTATCATTAAAAGTACATTTTAAGAAGGTCTTTTGCACACAATGATGTGGTATCTGTAATGGTGGTGGTTCATGAAATGGACTTACAATAACCTGTACCAATGATAAGTGAATGGATGAAGATGATAATGAAGATGTATTAAATCCATATTCATAACGATAATCACCATCACATAAACACCATTGTATACCCGGCGGTAATTCATGATTTCGTTCATCGTATTCAAAGTAAGGGATACGATACGTTCTAACCTTCGTTAAAGGGTTTAATATTGAACGATTACGTCGAATATAGATTGGTAATACCTTCTTCTTAACAGTCTTTGGTGGTGGGTAATAGATATGATTGGGTTCTTCTAATTTATCGTCTAATATCATTGGAATAAATGCTTTAAACCCAAAATCACCGTCATATGCCTTCTTTGTTTCTTTATTAATCAGTAGTAATCGTTGCATCGTTTGGTTCGGTTTCCAGATGACATCCTTCCATTGTAATGAGACTGTTTTTAGAGGTAGTTTCGGTCGTAGTGCGTGGAATGTCTGTGGAGGAAAAGAAGTGGTGAAGGTTCGTGGAGAATGAAAGAAATGTGGAGAGAAAGGTGAACTTACAGGAGGAACGGTATCAACTTGTTCAGCACTTTCCTGCGGTGTGGGATCAGTAGGAAGACCATGATAAACAAACTTCCTCTTCTTCGAAGAATGTTCATCATCGTCGTTATTATTATTATCACCTTCTTCATCCTCCCCACCCTCTGAGGAGGATGAACTACTACACCAAAAGGTTGAATTCGAGCAAGAATTCGCTAATGTCGTGGCAGTAGTAGCAGTTGATTCAAATTCTTCACGTGGTTTTTTATTTTTATTATTATTTAAATTATTATTATTATTTATTGGATAATTTTCTGTCATTTCAAATAATTTTTCTTTTGCATCCGCATGGATTAAATAATTTGTTAATGTTTCTTGTTGTCTTGATGAAGGAGATGATGGTGCATCATAATTTTTCTCTTCATCACAAGGTTTCATCCTCATATTTGCTTACTCTTAATTACCCTTGATGATGAAGATGAAGAATTCAGCGTCTGCTAGTTCATCCTTATGGTAAGGGCAGCCTATGAAAGTGTTGTTGTTTGTTGTTTGAGGTATTTTTTGTAAGAGAGTCTATTGACTATTGACAGCTTTTGCGGTTTAATGATGAAACTCAAAAATCTTGATTTTTCAAATACTTTGATTTTATCACCTTCTAGAAGTACAAAGTCAGGGTTTTCGGGCAAGAAATTGGGAGTTGGAAGATTTTCGAAAATTGGAGTTTTCGTGAAAGAAACAGGTAACGTTATTTGTGTAACTGTAACGGAAAGAGGTTTATACAACCAAATAATCTTACGATTTCTTTCTACTTACTATTGTGCAGAATCGTTTTTACTGTTTTTGAAAATTTGTTATGGGAAAACCGAATTTAGTAATCATAAGACTTTATTAATATTATATGAGGAAGCAATATGCTCAGATTCGGAAAATCCGTTGAACATTATTGAGAAAATCAAGCAAGAAAATACAATACAAGAAAAAAGAAAAAGACAATGTCATACAATACAATACTAACAAATTGCTGCGCAAAGGGAGAGCGAGAAGAACACAATGCTTAAAATCAAACATTTATCGCCATATTTCCCCTAACATCATTGCTTGGCTGGTTCTCTTTTTTCGCGGCATGATAGGTGAAATAGAAAATTATTGCAATTATTAAAGCAACAAAGACAACTCCTCCTATCACAATACCAGCGATTGCTCCTCCAGAGAGCTTATCATCATTGCGTGAAGAGGATGTAGTCGAAACTTCAGAAAAGCTTGCATACGACTGATAGAATTGACTTGAAGGATCAAAAACCAGCTCACATCCTCCTGGCAAAGGAACGGCGGTATAGGGGCCTGAACACGAGGAACTGTTTGTATAAGAATATTGTGTTAAGCCGCCGAGCTTATAGGATGTATTATCATCACTCGCATAGCATTTTCCACTGAAGTATGCAGTACTGGCAATCTGATTCGTGCAACTACTTGTTTGATAGTTTCTACAAAAGAGTAGAAATGAATATGACATTCACCAGGTAGTTAGTTGACTTACGATTGTACCACATAATTCCCACCACCAAAGCTGTATGGAGACCTCTTCCCACAAGCAAACACTGAAAAGCCCCCCATACAACCAGAAATGAGACCAGAACCTAATGAGGGAGCTGCACAGTTCATTCCATCAAACAGAGTGATGTTGGCAGTATTTCCTTCTATAGCGATGTCAGGGACAAAATTATCAAATTCTTATCACTTTCTTACCACAAGTAATGAACATTGACGACGAGGAATCTGTTGTCAGGCATGCATTCAATAGATAAGAGGCATAACCAAGAGCGGAGGTTTGTGCACAGTTGTACATATCACTGGTAATTTGCACAATGAGATAAGAGGGATCTGATGGAAATGATTCATTCATCGTATTTAAAAGAGCAGAATGGTGCAAAACCATGGAATGCTGCAAAAGCTTTGGATTTTCAAAGATATTCTTCAATGGGTGAGCAACAACAATACTTGCAAGATAACAAACAACGAATAAAGAGCAAATCATCTTTGATGAATGGTATTTTAAAATGAAGATTTATGAACATTATCTGATCTCAATAAATCTCCAAGAGCTATTCCTATGATAAGAAACTAGCATCGATTTTAACATCTTTTCAGAGGATTCAATGAACAAGCAGTCTTCACACTGCGACGTCAAAATAAGAAAAGTTCTGAGGTTAGTATCTTTTGTTCGCTAACTTTTAATAAAAACTGATTCCATCTCTATGATTGACATAATAAAAAAGAATAGATATTTTGAGTAGTAAGAATAGTTGTTATTAGAATAATGGATGAAAGAATAGGAATATCTATAATAGATAGATATTCCCTTTGTTATCATAACAAAACTTTCACCACTTTTCTATCGATTTTCTAGCTGAAGTAATAATGACTTGGGAATCAAGAATGATTATCATAAATCGAACTTTGACAGTGTTTTTTTGTAGATATCTCCAGCTCTCGAGATATCTTGACTCAACACCTCATTGTTCCATTCAATCTATTCCCCTCCTGTGTTTCTTTGTGCGCTGGGAATGCCATTCCTGCCCTGATTTCCCCAAGGTTAGACAGACATCTCATCACTCAGCAGAGAATCTCAATTAACTCCTAAAATATCTGTATATTCAACGATGCAGCAGAGAGAGAATGATTTTATTCTTGGGGGAGCAAGGATTTTCTTTCGATTTCATATTTCAATTGCTTTCACTTGATTGACAAAACATGACTGACATTGTTCTTGTTCATTCGAACAACCATACAACTGTTCTCGGTCTTCTTGCTGGTAGCCTCGAACAGCTTGGATATTCTGTTGTTTACGAGTATCCTACCAATGCTGATGAAGCGACAATTGTAAAGTTGCAAACTGAGAGAATCGAGTCTTCTGCAGTGATCGCTGTGTGTCTTTCACAACACTATTTGAGCAAGTTGCAACAGAAGGATCCAATCGTCTTGTCAGGTTATGAAGCATGGAAAGACAAGCAAAATGTGTTTGTGATTGTGTTAGATTCGTTGTCATTGACGGGTTTAACTTCTTTTGTCGATCTTGAGAAGCGAACACTTTCTTTCTTAGGATCAGAGTGTGCGCATTGTGACAAGTGCGATGGTCATGGATATTCAGCTCAGTTTCTCAAGCTGGCTTGGCAGATTGAGAGATTCAGAGGTGAGTATTTCTTTCTCGCTCATTCTTCATCCTTGGCTTGTTAATCTCTTCCATCAGGTGATTTGAAAGTGCAACAGTTGAATGCCAAGATCGACGAGTTAGCTTCCACGATGGTTGAGAAGGACGCCGAGCTCAAGGCTGACTACACTGCTTTGATAGAGGAAGTAAAGAAGCAGTTCGACGAGAAGCTAAGCAAGTTGCAAGGGGATTCTGGGAGAATCGACGACCTCTTCAACAGAGTTGTGTTTAGAGACCAGCCTTTTGGTGTTCAATCTTCTCGCGGAGGATTCTTATCTGATCAAGGAGGTTGGTGCCCTCAACCAACCAGTCGAGACAAATGGGAAGTGATGTACTTCAGAAAGTTGAATTTCTAAGGAAATGATCTGCAATCATTTTATTACCTCATCCATCCATCATCACCACATCAAGGCTCATTAAAAGATCCTTGTTTCTGATAATAAACGTAAGAAATAGGCTATGTAAGCATAAGAAGCATTCACCAAACTCATCAAAGTCATTTGTTTCTACCTCTCTTCACCCTGCATAAAGAAAGAAAATACAAAATAAAAATAAGGATGATTTTACATATATGATGTAGAGGATGTTATAAATTGTATATGTGTCACAAAAAGTCTCTTATCCAATCCAATCAAAAATTTGACACAAACAAAAAGAATGAGAAAAAAAAAGAAAAAAAGAAAAGGAGACAAAAAAAAACTCATACAATGGTCGAAGAACTAGATAATAATACATTGTAGGGCTTATACTGAACTATATATCTAGAGATGGATATTGTCCTATCGGTATTGACCATTGTGTTCTTCTTCACCACGATAACTAAAATCTTGATGATGTTGATGAAAGAATTGTGAGAAATTATTTCTTAAAACATTAGCAAAGTGTAAATCACTTGGTAAAGGATTTGTAGCAGTTGTATCACGATAGAGGTAATTCATTGAGTCTTCCGGCGACATAAGTTGACTGCCTCCTTCAATACCACCACCTCCTCCTCTTTCTGCATTGACTAATATATTTTCTTCGGTATCATTGGTGTCAACTGTCATTGTATCAGCATGTTCGAAGGCAAGATCACCATAGAAGCGCTCATAAGATCGTGATTGATCCGGCGTTGGTCCTCCTCCTCCAAACTCATCGGATAAGAGATCACGAGTAAAATTATGAGATTGAACGAAACCTGATCTACTTGGACTATTTCCATTCTCACTATCTGTTCGAACACCATCGCTATAATCACTTGGTCCGATTAATGGAGATCGAAGTGCGTAAGCCTGAGGAGAATCCGTTGACAGAAAACGTTGGGAAGTTGGATTTGTTGTTTTCTTTCTTCCAAATTGTGATCTTGATAGATATAATAACGATAAAACAGGTCCCCAAATCGGAATCCATGAATAACATGCCCAAAATAGTAATGGTGGACCAACGGTTTTATCTGTATCATTTTCATAATCTAATGCATAGTTTAAAATCACCATAATTATCTAAAAAGAAAAAGAATTAATATAAGAAAGAAATAAACTTTTTTGGCGATTCTCTTACCTGAAGCATAATGCAGACCGTGCAAGTTGCCATCACAACATTTAAATTTAATAAAGCAATTCTAAACTCTAAACTATTGTCATTTACTTGTGTATTGGGTGCTTGATTTGCTGTTGGTATACTGACAAGATATTGAGTTGGTGGTGGTTGAGGATTGTTTCCTGCTTGTATCGGGTTCGTCGTTGGAGTCATGCTCGCTGTGCCGAGGGTTGTTGTGCTGTTAGTTGTGTCACTGAACTGATTCGAATCGTAAGTTCCCGTGCGCAAACGATTGAGGAAGCCTGGATTTGATGTCGTTGTTGTGAGAGGACCTGATCCTTGAGCTGGAGAAGGTGGACACAAGGAAGGTGGTAGTGGTGGAACAGAGTTATTGTTATTCGCAGTATTGCCATTATTCGAGACGAGATTTGAGAGATTTTGAGGAGATGATGCAACAGTTGGATGATACAGCTGGTAAGAAGAAGGCAACGGTATTGATGGAGGTGCAATGACCTGTTGTTGATGATGATGTGGTGGTTGTTTCCCTGCAGCACCTTGTATTCTTCCATATAATTTTAATCCAGCATGTAACATAAAACAAGTTAAAAACATAGACATACAAATTTGAAAAAAAATACCAATCAAATAAATTGGATTACTAGTATAATCATTTAAATCAGCTGTCCAATAACAGAAAATGAAATTAATTAAACTAATAATAATATAAACACTATTTAATATACTTAATGTTAATTTACGAAACAAGAAAGTATAAATAGGATATTCATGTAAATCATATAATACAGATGACCAAGCATGTATAGTAATACTTAATGCAGCAAATAAAAACATGGATTGAAATTTATGGAAAGAATATGCATATACATCATAGGTACCAATAATAATAAAACCTATATAAAGTGGTAATTCAACTGCTGTTGTTAATATTAGAAAAATATGGAAAGCTAATATTTTATAAAATTTTCTTTCATGTCGATTACCTTCCCATTTACGATACCATCGAATACAACGAAGAATGGTCTATAATAATGCACCAAAAAAGAAAGGGAGATGTTCAATAGAGTTCAAAAAGAAAATTGATTCACTTACGATTAATATTAATATTGAAATATTGGTCACCCCTACAGCACCAATAGTGTGGTAATCCACTGCCATTATAAATTGGGGAGGAAAAGATGAAAACTTTTTAAATGAATTTAAAGAAGAAAAAAAAAAAAATTAAAAAGTCAAACCAAACTTCTTCAACCAAATCCTAAAGGTTCTAAGGTTGTGTTGTGTTTCTAAGGAGAACAGTTCCTCGATAATTCAATCGTCAAGTCAAGTGATATGATAGATACTAGTAGTTTGATTTGTTTGCTATCTTTGATGAAGTGATCAACTTTTTCAAAATTCCGAGATTTTTCCGGGAAAAACGTTGGTAATCAGTCGGCAAATCGAACTATTACCGAATTATTTAGTTAGTCAGCAGAGCACGGTTGCTCACCGCGTCTAATGGTGAAGCCTGTATCGGAGATTCGATTTTTCG